>Ga0157380_10000603_pt1 | contig 22110 bp, 17 predicted proteins | sample S35metaG_FD_119757 | JGI IMG/M metagenome (GOLD analysis project Ga0157380, IMG submission 119757) | Switchgrass rhizosphere microbial communities from Kellogg Biological Station, Michigan, USA - S3-5 metaG | ecosystem: Host-associated > Plants > Roots > Rhizosphere > Soil | place: USA...
TCAGCCATTGAACTCATTAAGTGTTATTCGACGACGAAATGCAAAGTCGTATCGCCCAATTTGATCTTGTCTCCGCTCGCAAGTACTTGCGGCCGGTGCGGCGTGAGACGTACGGAATCGACACCTCCGGGAGATAACATGGTCCCGTTCGATGAACCGAGGTCCTCGACGAGAAAATTTCCGCCGTCACGCCAAATGCGCGCGTGTCGACGAGATATTTTTGTTTGTGGATCGTACTTTGAAAGATCGATCTCTGGAAAAATATTCGACATCGGATCGCGTCGCCCAAGAAGGTTCTCGTCCTTCTGAAGGGAAAACGCCGGCATTGTCAGTTCTGTGGTCCCTTCGATCAGCAACCGAGCGGTTACTGCGACTTTTGTGTAAACGCCTGAATGCACACCATGCTGTGCGATCGGCTGTTTCGCACCGCAGAACGCGCAAAACATGTCAGTCGCGACGATGCGCTGACCGCAGAATCCGCAAAAGACGATCTGGTTTTCAAGACTTACCGCCTCGGGCGCTTCACCAACACCGTATGTTACGTTACCTGCCCGAAGGTTGGCCAAATGCTGCTCAAGTATCTGCCGCATTTCGCTCGCCGAGCCGAACCGAGCCTCGGCATTGTATTCCACAGAACGCATCAGGATCCGTTCCATCTGGTCCGACAATCGCGGATTGATCTGACGTGGACGTGGGTTCTTTTGAAAATCGAAGATCAACAAAGGATTGCTTTGCGGGTCGGCACCCGTCAGAAGATGAAACATCGTTGAGCCGAGGCTGTAGATATCTGACCGGGGTTCAACATTACCGCTGAATAATTCCGGCGGTGCATAGCCCATCGTGCCTACGGCAGTCACCCCTTTTTCTTCACGCTGGCTTATGGAACGTGCGATACCGAAATCGATAAGCATCACGCGTCCCGAGTTTGAGTCGATCATTATGTTCGACGGTTTCAGGTCCCTATAAACGATCGTCGATGGCTGGTTATGCAGATAATTAAGAACGTCGATTATTTGCAGAGCCCATTCAGTGACCGTTGCCTCATCGATCTTTCCTTCCGGGGCCGAGCGGATCCGTGCCGATAGATCGCCTCCGGAAATGTACTTCATGACGAGATAAAAACGACTCTCGGCTTCGTCGTAAAAGTAATCGAATATTGTCGGGATCGAAGGATGGTCCAGGCTTGACAAGATCATCGATTCACGTTTGAAATCGTTGATCGCCTTTTCCTGCTGCTCCTCTTCTATGTGCGCCTGGATCATCTCCTTGACCGCACGAAGCACGCCGCCCAGATTGTTGTCGCTAGCAAGATAGACGGCGCCCATCCCGCCGCCCCCTATTTTTCGAATGATCTCGTAACGGCCGTTCAGGACAGCGCCCTCGGTCAATGGCTTCAACCTGCCGGTCTTTCGACCGTCGGTTTCGCCCTCACCGATGTTCGGACTTGTATATGCACGCGGTTCTGATTTAGTGGCCGGAGATTCACTTTCGGTCACCGGCATGGAGAGGTCGCCCTGCGTAGGTATTCTTGTTGAAATAAAATCCTGCGATTCGGGAACGTCTGGAGCCACGATACGGACGGAATCGTAGATCGGATTTGACGACGCAAATTCGTGAATCGGGAGTTCGACATCTGGTTTTGCGATCACAGGTTCACTGCTGGAATGAATCTCTGAACCAGGCTCTGGCGTTTCGGGGCCTTTCTCCGCCTCTACATACAGCTCATCGAGATCGGCGACAGGAGTTTTAGCGGTCGTTGCTTCATTATCGACAGTTATTCCCTCTTTCGCGGGCGTGTCCGCGATGTACGTTTCCGGAAGCCCGAAATCGACAAACCCACTGCCCGCGTCGATCGCCTCTTTGGTTGTGGCCTTTTCGAGTTTGTAATCAGCCGTAGACCTTACGTCGAGACTCTCGCTGGTAGCCTTATCCAAGATCGCTGGAGTAGGCACCGCATTCGGATCGATCCCCCGCTCCGTCTCGACCGCTAAAGACCCGGGACTCTCCGGCTTGCTCTCCACCTGTGGCTTTTTGATCTCGGCCGCCTGACGTGCAAGTTCCTCCGGAGCCATCACAATTGTGCCTTCGAAGGGATCTTCCGGCGCCGGGGTTGCCGGAACCACAGCCGCTGCCGCCTTTGGGACCGCCAGGCCGCAAACGCCACAAAAAGGCTCACCCTCAGCGATCACCGAATTGCATTCACTACACTTTGCCATTCTGGAAACTAGCGATTTATTTGGAATCTCAGGAACGTTTTTCCAACTATTATTTCATCACCTTCGTTCAGGACCTGGGGCGTACCCGGGAGCAACCGGCGGCCCCGGTTCACAAACGTTCCGTTCGTTGACCCAAGATCTTCAATAAAATAGGCGTCGTCACGCCGTACGATCCGTGCATGTTTTCGTGAGACCTTGGAGTCCGGATCGTATGCGTCCAGGTCCACATCGGGGAAGACACCGTTATCAGCGTCCCAACGTCCAATATTTGATTCGTCTGTCGTCAACGGAAATTCAGTGCTCACGGCGTTTCCCCTTTCGATCAGGAGCTTTGCGTGCACCGCGAAATCTTGTTCTTCGTCAAATTGTACTGAGCCGTCAAGGTCTTCTTGCCGTTCAACGATCGGCGGAATCCCGACGGAAGTAACGCTCGCCGCCTTAAAATTCGGGCTGCTGATCCTGTCCAAAACCGGAGAGCTCTGAAACTCTTCCTTAGAAACTTCAGAAGGAACCTCAGAGTCCAACGGTGTGCCGCATTCATCACAGAATTTGGATGAATCTAAAGCTTCTTTTTTACAATTACTGCATTGCCTCATAGCAAGCGCAAATCTCTATATTATGCTAATTTTTATGATGAAAAAGGGCAACGCGCAGTTTATCAAATTCCGGCCTTAAAATCTCATAAGGCACGTTGCTTTCGCGTGTACCTATTTTCAACAATTTAGCATCGAAGGACTGGTGAGAAACTTGAAACTAACGCCAAAAGTTTTTCGTAGTACCGCTTGATCGGCCGATCCATCAAAGCATAATCCTAAATCCCTTTGCTGTGATCAATTAATACGTAACGGAGAGATAAGAGAATAATGGCGATGAGCCGTAAGAAAAAGATCATTATTGGTGCGATCGCGGGAGTGGTCCTTGTCACGATCATTGTCGCTAGCATCCTGGCGACGCGGACCGACATTCCGGAAGTGACGACGGTAACGGTTGAAGTCAAGGAGGTTCTTACCTCGACCGTAACGTCGTCCGGCGAGGTTCGTCCGGCTCAGTATATGAACCTCACTAGTGAGGTGCAGGGACGCATCGAGGAGATCTACGTCAAGGAAGGCCAGAATGTGACAAAAGGCACCCCCTTGGTCCGACTGGATCCCGAGCAGTTTGAATCTAACACCGAGGCGCAACTTGCCGCCTTTCAATCCGCGCAAAATGACGTCAGCTCGTCTCAAACGCAAGTAACGGCCGCAAATAACCAATTGGCCCAGTCACAGCAAAGTTTGAATGGGGCTCAAGTAGCCGTCGAAAATGCCCGACAGGGAGTTGTTACAGCACAGACCGAAGTCGATAGGGCGCAGGTGGAATTAAACGCTGCGAATCGTGAGCTAAAACGAAGTGAGCAGCTTCTGGAGAGTGGTGTGATCGCCCGATCGGAATACGATACGGCCAAGGATCGCGTCGAAAATGCACGTGCGTCATTAGATACAGCGAAGGCACGGCTTGAATCGCAGCGGATCTCTGTAAGAGAGTCGCAATCTCGAGCGAATCAGCAAGCTGTCGCAGTGAAGGATGCGCGACGAGCAGTGGATACAGCCGAATACAACGCTCGTTCGAGTCAGTCTCGTGCCAATCAGCAATCGGCTTCGCTTCGCGGTCAGGAGAACCTCAAGAACAAGACCATGCAGGTTGCGCCGATGAACGGTGTGATTGCGGAGATACCTTCGCGAGTGGGTACGTTTGCGGTCGCTGGACTTTCTACGACGCCCTTGATGACCATCGCTGACATGTCAAGCATTAACGTTGAAGTCAAGGTTGATGAGACCGAGATCGACAAGGTCGCTGTCGGGCAGAAAGCTAAGGTAAAGGTTGACGCCTTCGGCGACCAGGAGATCGACGCCACTGTTACGCAGAAAACGCCACTGGCGGTTGGTAAGACTCAGCAGACCGGTGGTCTTTCAACAAACATCAACGTTCAGGAAGCAAAGGAATTCAAGGTCGTTTTGCTCCTTGAAAACATGTCGGAGGAAATGCAAAACGGGCTGAAGCCCGGAATGAGCGCGACGGCGACCGTAACAACGAATACTGTTCATCAGGTGATCAGCGTGCCGTTGCAGGCGATCGTTGAGAAAAAGCCTGAATCGCCAAGCCCGACACCAGCAGGTGGATCGTCCGAGACATCTGAAGAGGCGAAACCGATAAAAGGGGTATACGTACTCGAAGGCAACAAAGCGAAATTTCGGCCAGTCGAAACCGGTATTACCGGCGAGTCGGAGATCCAGATTACTTCCGGACTCTCTGCCGGCGAAGTGGTTATTACCGGACCGAGCAAGGTCTTGAATACTCTCAAGGACGACCAGATCGTCAAGAAGCAAGAGAAGAAGAACGGCGAGGCCTCGCCTACCAGCTAGCGGATATGTACCGATTCATGGAAAACGAAAACGGTAAGGCGATCGATAACGGAAACGGGCCTGCGTCAGCAGTCAAAACGCTGATCTCGATGGAGAACATTTGGAAGACGTACCAAATGGGCGTCGAGGAATTGCATGCGCTCCGCGATGTTTCGTTTGGGGTTAGTAAGGGCGAATACCTCGCGATAATCGGCCCATCCGGATCGGGAAAATCCACGCTGATGAACCTTATAGGTTGTCTGGATTCGCCCACGAAGGGAAACTACTGGATCAACGGCCATCTGGTTTCTGATATGTCCGACGATGAGCTCGCCCATATCCGAAACAAGGAGATCGGCTTTGTTTTTCAGACATTCAATCTGCTCGCACGGGCCACGGCACTTCATAATGTGGAATTGCCGCTGATCTATGCCGGCATGCGCGCCGGAGAGCGACATGACAAAGCTCAAGCTGCTCTCGCATCCGTAGAACTAGGCGACCGCGTCACGCACCGTCCAAACGAGCTTTCCGGAGGTCAGCGACAACGTGTTGCGATCGCACGGGCTCTTGTGAATCATCCCTCGATCCTTCTCGCGGATGAGCCGACGGGTGCGCTTGATACGAAAACAAGCCAGGAGATCATGGAGCTTTTCGAGAAACTCCATGCCGAGGGCAACACGATCATAGTCGTCACCCACGAACATGATGTTGCCGAACGCGCCCATCGTGTCATCACGATCCGCGACGGCCAGATCGAAAAGGATGAGAAGATAAGATGATCGAACAGGTTCCGGCCTATGTTTCGATCATCTTCCTGATTACGTCGTTTGTAACGGTTGCGATCCTCGTCAGTGCGATCCGACGAGCTGGGACAGATTCCGTTGCAGCAAAACTTCTTTTGTTTGTTATTCCGGCCTGGATGATCTTCCAGGCCGTTCTTGCATCTGGCGGATTCTATCTGAATACGACAAGCGTGCCTCCCCGCATGCTTTTGTTCGGCCTGCTGCCTGCACTGTCTTTGATCATCGCCTACTTCATATTTGCGCGTGCGTCATTCATAGAAACCCTTCCGCTCGCGCATTTAACGTTGCTTCACACGATCCGAATTCCCGTAGAACTTGTGCTCTCCTGGTTATTCGCCGCGGGAGTGGTTCCGGAAGTGATGACATTTCATGGCAATAACTTCGACATTCTTTCGGGAATTACGGCGCCTATCGTATATTTCATCGCGTTTCGCGGCGGCCAAGTAAATACGAAGCTGTTGGCCGTATGGAACGTACTCGCGTTATTGCTTCTAACCAATATCGTAGTAACGGCAATTTTATGCGTGCCTTCACCTTTTCAAAAACTCGCCTTCGATCAACCAAACGTTGCGATCCTGTACTTTCCATACATTTGGCTGCCCACCGTTATCGTGCCGATCGTACTGTTTTGCCACCTCGCATCACTCTGGAAGATATTCCGAGCAAAGGTCTGACCCGCGATAACGTCTAATTTGCGGGTTGCTACGAACATGATTCGCCGTAACCAAATAGAATCCCATCCCGTATAATGTTCTATATAGCCGACCTACAAGATGAATCTTAGCGACACATTAAAGCTCGCTTTCTCAGCGATTTGGGCGCACAAGCTGCGGTCGTTCCTAACTTTGTTAGGAATGATCATCGGCGTAACTGCTTTCATGGTCGTGCTTTCGCTTCTGCAGGGATTCAACTCCTATGTGGATGAAAAGATCGCCGGTATCGGCTCGAACTCCTTCACGATCAGGCGATTTAGCTTCGATGATTTCAAAGATACGGATACTATCGCGGCCGCGCAAAGGAGGAACAAGGAACTTACTTTCGACGAGCGTGATTTCATTCGCGAGCGTGCTCAGTTGATCGATAAGATCGGCGCCAAGGCGGGAAACACCTCACGAGAAGTGAAACGCGGCAACGAAACACTTAGCGATGTTCAGATCACGGGTGCGGAACCAGTAATTGCGGAGATCGAAAAGCTCGACATCGCTGAGGGGCGTTACTTCTCCGAGTCCGAGAACAATAACTCTATGCGCGTCGCCTACATCGGCAGCGACGTCGCTAATAAACTTTTCCCTGGCGGCGGAGCGCTTGGGGGCGAGATCACGATACAGGGGATCCCATATCGGATCATCGGCATCCAGGCGACAAAAGGAACTGTCTTTGGCCAGCCACAGGACAATTTCGTTCAGCTTCCGATAAAAACGTTTGGAGCAAATTTCGGCGGGCTAAGAAATGCTCGTGCTCCGTATTTTGTCGTCACGTCAATAAACGACAAGGTATTCGACGATGCGGTGGACGAGGCGAGAATGCTTTTGCGTATGAAGCGCAAGCTTGAGTTCGGCGAAAAAGACACGTTTGGAATTCTCACGCCCGACGCGATCACCGGGATACGGGATCGAATTCTCGGACCGACCTTTCTCGTGATAATCCTTGTTCCGACGATCGCTTTGGTGGTTGGTGCGATCGTCATCATGAACATAATGCTCGTCGCAGTGACGGAAAGAACTAAGGAGATCGGGATCAGGAAAAGTATTGGGGCGAGACAATCCGACATACTAAAGCAATTCTTGTTCGAATCGGCGACGCTTTCGGCGATCGGCGGTACCATCGGCCTCATCATTGCTGAGGTAATTGGTGTCGTCTTGACGGCTTTTGTTTTCCAGACACGAATTCCGATCTGGTCAGCGATCTTTGCCATAGGGGTTTCGGGCGGCGTCGGAATAGTGGCCGGATTGTTTCCTGCGTGGAAAGCCGCTCGGCTCGATCCGATCGAGGCTCTGAGGGCGGACTGAGGCAAATGAAATTTCTTACAAGTTCATTTTATGAAAACTTCAAGATGGCGTTTGATACGATCCGCTCGAACAAGCTGCGCTCATTTTTGACGATATTCGGCGTTGTCGTCGGTGTAATAACGGTAATGCTCATCTCGTCGATCATCAGCGGGATCAATGTCGCCGTGGAAAAGGAAGTGGAATCCTTCGGAACCCGATCGATCTTCCTATACAAGATGGACATTGGGATACGCACTAGTGCCCCTACTCGCGAAGAGCGAATGCGCAAGCCCCTGACGATGGAAGACGCCGAAGCCTTGAACGGCCTTTCCTCCGTTGAAGTTGCAGTTCCCTATCTCGACATCTCGAACAGCTTTTTTGGAGGTAAGTTAAACGTTACCGGGAAGAACGGGAAAACGTCGTCGTCGGTCATGTTGCAGGGAACGATGCCGGAAGTCGACAAGGCTCCCGGCGAGGTTTTGATCGACGGCCGTTGGTTTTCCCAATCGGAGCACGATTCAAAATCGAACGTTGCTGTGATAGGTGATTTCGTGCGCGAGTCGTATTTTCCTTACGAATCGCCGATCGGGCAGACTATTGAGATCGGCGGCCAGGAATTTAGGATCATCGGATTATTGGAAAAGCGTGAGCAGCTTTTTGGCGGAGGGGGCGGCAACAACGATCAGACAAATATCATTTACATGCCGATGGGCGCCGCCCTCAAGCTCAAGCCGAATGCCGAGGACATGTTTATTCTGGCTGTGGCAAGGGAAGGAATGCTCGATAAAGCCAAGGACGATGTCCAGGATCTTCTGCGTGTGCGGCGTCAGGTGAAGTTTGGTGAAAAGAACAACTTTGCAATGGAAACAGCGGCAAGCCTCGTCGATCAGTTCAAGGCGATCACAGGCGGAGTGTTTCTTGCGATGATTGTGATCTCCTCAGTCGGCCTCATGATCGGCGGCATCGGCGTGATGAATATAATGCTGGTCTCGGTAACGGAAAGAACTCGGGAGATCGGCATTCGAAAGGCTATTGGCGCAAAGCAAAGCGATATTCTTCTTCAGTTTCTGATCGAAGCAGCGACGCTGACCGGATTTGGCGGCGTGGTCGGACTAATTATCGGGTGGCTGCTTTCGTTCGGAGTTCAAATGATAATGCCGTCGTACGTGCCGCTTTGGGCCCCGATCGCGGGATTGGGGGCGAGTGTCGGCATAGGTATTTTCTTTGGCCTCTGGCCCGCGTGGAAGGCGTCACGTCTTGATCCCATCGAAGCGCTCAGGTACGAGTAAGAAGAAGCCTGACCGGTAAGGGAGGGCTTCTTCTTTAACTAATAAAACTCGGAAACGCCCACGAGATCCCCATGCCGAAAAGGACGATCACGGCCCACACAACCAGAACTGCCGTCCAGGCAATTGATCCGCTCACCTTCTCACCTGCGTTCTTCAATCCCGTCGCATTCAGAAATATCCAGTAGAACCAAAGAAGACTGATGGAAGCCAGAAAACTGTAGATAACAGGATTCTGTGACGCTTTGACAAGAAAGCTGAGATTATCCTGGATGAGCGAGCCCTGTCCGAGGATGGGATGTATTTCCGAGGGGTCCTTGAGATAAAGGACCAACGTATTCAGAAAGAACCGAATCACCGCCACAGGAAAGGCTGCGTAGACCGCCGCGGAGAATGCTTGCCAGAAATAGAGCGTTCCACCCATTGCCATCGCGAACAACATAAATATGCCCGCGAGGATGCTCACCCCGATCACCTGCCAGGCAAACCCAGTAACGGCGCGCCCGGCCTGCGATACGGGACTCTTTGCATCATCGATCGCCGTCTGGCGGCCGTCCTCTACCTGCTTCCGAGCCTGTTCGCTGTTCGCGACCATCGGCATTTCGAGAGTTTTATCGATAGTGTATGTCGCAATTCGTTCGGCTCCGAGACGCTGATAGAAAAGTGTCGCGTACACGCTCGAAAGCAGCGCCATAACGATCACGGCCACCAGCCATCGTGGATGCCGTCTCAGGTTTTGAAATACCTCGCTAGGAGAAAAGAAAATGTTCAGGAGTGTACTGGGCGTGGACATCCGCTCAACACCTTCTGTATCAGGCTTGTCGATGAAGCTTAGACCGATCATGAGACCGCCTAGGAGGATCATCGATACCCCCGGCATTGTCCAAGTAAACCCGGGAACTGCCTTTACGATACTTAATACGGCAATGAGCAAACCAAGGCCCGCGATAACGATCCCAGCTATACGATTCATAAAAACCTCACGTCGGTGATAGGGTGGAACTCTTAGAACTGCAAACTATTTACGCAATACTAACCCGATTTGTTCAAATCTTCGAACCGGCTTCAGAATATCCGTCTACTCGAATACAAGCCGCGAAATGGTCGGGCTCTATCTCTCGAAGCTCAGGCACGATCTCTGCACATTCTTTTATTGCGATCGGACAGCGCGTTCTGAACCTGCAGCCAGACGGCGGATCGATCGGTGTCGGAACATCGCCCTTCAGGACGATGCGATTGCGTTTCTGCGTCGGATCAGGGACCGGTATTGCCGAAAGCAACGCTTGAGTATACGGATGAAGCGGATTTCGATACAACTCAGCCGAATCCGCGATCTCAGCGATCTTGCCCAGATACATTACCGCGACTCGATCTGAGATATGCTCGACCACTGCCAAACCGTGAGAAATGAAAAGATATGTCAGCCCAAATTCATCCTGGAGCTCCTGTAAAAGATTGACTACTTGGGCCTGAACCGATACATCAAGTGCCGAAACCGGCTCGTCGCAGATGATCAGTTCGGGATGCAAAGCAAGCGCCCGTGCGATACCGATCCTCTGACGCTGACCGCCAGAAAACTCGTGCGGATAGCGCGTCATATATTTCGGATCGAGGCCCACCTTTGAAAGAAGTTCGGCAACTCGGGCCTTCTGCTCTTGCTTGCTATTGGTGCCGTGGATCTTTAGCGGCTCAGACACTATCGAGAGGATGCTCATCCGCGGATTCAAGCTCGCATACGGATCCTGAAAAACGATCTGCATTTTTCGTCGGAGCTTCTGCATTTCCGCAAGCGGCAGACCGACTATGTTCGTACCCTCGAAAACGATCTCGCCGCTCGTCGGCTCATGCAACCGAAGCAAGCACCGTCCTACCGTGGACTTTCCACAGCCGGATTCCCCGACCAATCCGAGGGTCTCGCCTCGAAAAAGATCGAACGAAACATCATCAACCGCCTGAAGGACGTCATCGCTATTCTCAACTGGAAAATGTTTTACGAGATGGCGAACCTCGACGAGTGATCGTGTTTCGGTTTTAGCTGCAATGGCTGTCATCAATCGGAAGCGAACTTAAGAAGTTGCCGACAAACTCTTCTCCGGTTCTATCTCAACTTCATCCGCGGATTCGTCATCGTACAGAACACATCGGACCTTCACATCATTTTCCAATTCATAGAGCGGAATTTCCCCGTGCCTGCACCTTTCCATTACGAATTCACATCGGGGAGCAAAATGGCAGCCGTCAGGAAGCTCGGTCGGATTTGGCACTACGCCTTCGATCGTCTGAAGACGTTCCGCCTTCGCAATGTCGCCCGCCGTCAACTTCGGAACCGAGCGTATAAGACCTTGTGTGTACGGATGTTTGGGCTTAGCAAACAGTTCGTCGACCCCAGATTGCTCTACGATCTTCCCTGTGTACATCACGGATACCCGGTCAGCGACTTCCGCGACGACTCCTAAGTCGTGCGTGATCAACAAAACGGCTAGTTTTCGCGTTTTGCGAAGCTCATCCAGTAGTTCAAGTATCTGAGCCTGAATTGTTACATCTAAAGCGGTTGTAGGTTCGTCTGCGATCAGTAATTCCGGGTCGCAGGCTAACGCCATCGCGATCATAACGCGCTGCCTCATCCCGCCCGAAAGCTGATGCGGATAATCGTTCACACGACGTTCGGGCGAAGGAATGGAGACCTCCTTCATAGCGTCGATCGCAGCCTGCCGTGCTTGTTTGCGGTCAAGCTCCCGGTGTAGACGCAGAGCCTCGGCGATCTGCTCACCGACGGTGTAAACGGGGTTAAGCGACGTCATCGGGTCTTGAAAGATCATGGCGATATCGTTCCCACGAATATCACGCATCCGCTCGCGGCTGGCCGTTAGCAGCTCTTCGCCCTTAAACTTTATCGAACCGCCGACGATCGTCCCCGGCGGCGATATCAGACGCATTATTGATAGGGCTGTTATAGACTTGCCGCAGCCCGATTCCCCAACCAAACCCAATAATTCGCCCTCGGCGAGTTCGAAACTCACATCATCAACCGCCCTGACCAGGCCGGCTCGCGTTGGAAATTGGGTTTTAAGGTTATTTACTTCTAAAAGTTGTGCCACAGCGTAATGGGACCCGAAACAATTGTTGAAAGTTTAGCGTAATCTTCTGATCGAACCAAAAGTGCTGTTAACGATGTGACGTGCAACGAATTACGTCGAGATTTCTTCAAATGTTTGCTATCATTCGATAGAAGTTTGAAACCTGGGGGAATTTGCGTGTTAAAAAGGCATTCTTCATTATTCGCGGCAATCGCTTGCTTTACTATTCTTTCTATATCATCGTCCGTCCAGGCACAAAACGTCTCCAAGGCTTTGCCGGGCACGTCCGGAAAGACTGACGTAAGAGGCGCAAAGGTCACTACCGAAAAGATCGAGGACGACTTCACCGAGGCCCTTGCCGTGATCGAGCAAAATCACGCCTCGGCCAAAAAGATCGATTATAACGAGGTATTCAAGTCCTCGATCGATGGCATGCTTCACACGCTCGATCCGCATTCAAACTATTTCGACGCAAAAGAATTTGAACAGTTTCGCACTGAGCAAAGCTCACGATACTACGGTATCGGTGCGACGATCGGCGATCTGAGTGACCAAAGCGGCAAGGTGATCGCGACCTACATTCGCGCAACCTTCGATGGGGCTCCCGCGCATAGGGCCGGCCTACGATATGGCGACAAAATAGTCGAGGTCAACGGTACATCGGTTCTTGGAAAGGCATATCCGGAAGTGCGGAATCTTCTTCGGGGCCCGCGGGGAACTACTGCGAAATTGGTGATCGAACGCACGAACGGTAAGCGTGAGACCGTCGAGATCACCCGTGACGCGGTACCCCAGCCCTCTATCGGCGAGGCATACATGATCCGTCCGGGCATCGGCTATATCGCGATGACTGGCGGCTTTAATCAGACCACCTATGCGGAATTCGTGGATGCGATGCGGTCGCTGAAAGCGAAGGGCATGACCCAGCTTTTGCTCGATATTCGTGATAATGGCGGCGGCCTTGTCGGTCAGGCATATCGGGTCGCAAATTCATTTCTTTCTACCGGTCAGACGGTATTTACTCAAAAGGGCAGGATCGACGGCGTAACCGAACCGTATCGCGCGGACAACCCGCGACCTGAAACAATGCCAGTAGTCGTCCTTGTTAACCGTAATTCCGCTTCGGCATCTGAGATCCTGGCAGGGGCTCTCCAGGATCACGATCGAGCTTTGATCGTCGGCGAAACAACCTTCGGCAAAGGCCTCGTCCAGAATCCGTTCCAATTGGAGTACGGATCGATGTTGTTGCTGACGATCGCGAAATACGAAACACCGGCCGGCCGACTTATCCAGCGGGATTACTCGGACGGTAATCTTTACGATTACTACACCGGCGGCGGTGTGGGCCGCGATGATCAAGACGTTGAGCCCGGTCCAAAAGGACCTGAGTCAAAGACCGATGCGGGCCGATCCGTATACAGCGGAGGCGGCATCAGTCCGGACGTTCCCGTGAAAGCGAACACGATTCCGATCGAGCAGGCACGCTATCAACAGAAATTGAACAATCCTATCTTCTCTTTCGCAATGGATCTTGCATACGGTAAGATTCCGGGCTTCGATACTTATAAGATCGATCGCCCGATCACTTTCGGATATGACATTTCCGAGAAGGACTTCCCGATGACGGAACAGCTTTATCAAGCATTTCGCTCATATGCCGTGACGAAGTATAAGTACACGCCGTCGCAGATCGATAAGGAACGAAAATTCGTCGAGCGTGCACTCCGGTCGGAGCTTGTGACTGCTGCTTACGGAACCACGACCTCATTCCAGGTTATCGGTGACGCAGACAACCAACGCCTCAAGGCGATCGAATTGCTTCCTCAGGCTCGTCAACTAGCACTCGAAGGCGCGAAGGCGAAGCCGAATCCGAAGACGGCGATCAATCAGTAAGATAAACAAATAGAGTAATAAAAAAGCGTAGCCGGTAATGGCTACGCTTTCTTAGTTAGGGCAACAGATCCTTAGGTCATCATCCAGGAAACAAAGTAATAGATCCCGAAACCTATAGCGATCACTAAAAATGTCAAAAGGAATATGACGACACCCACGATTATCTTAAAATTGCGATATCGATTTCCGTCGGGCGCCGAAAGCTGATTCTGCGGAAAATATGGCGGGGGCCTATTCATAAAGAAATCTTCCTAAGCTCCTAGTTTCCGGTTTTGTAGTCGAGGAATCAAGTTCGAAACGGAACTATGAGATCGAAAGTCGAATCACCTGGGCAACGGCTGCTCCAAATTGGCCAAACCTATTTATCCTAATGTCGGCGTTATGCGATAATTCTCTAGCTCTTCTCATTAAATCTCGGGAACCTTATATATGAAACGCTCATTCGCCGTTCTCAGCTTCTTATTGCTTTCCATTACCGCTGGGCTTACGCAGCGTCCTTTTAACTTCGACGACATGATGCTAGTCCGACGCGTGTCCGATCCGCAGCTTTCGCCGGATGGGAAAACCGTCGCATTTGTCATAGGCGATGTCGACAAAGCAGGCAACCGAGTCATCAGCCAGATCTATACGGTCCCCGCCGACCGGCCAGGCACGGTACCAAAGCAATTGACGACAGGCACTTCGTCGAACACGTCCCCACGTTGGTCGCCGGATGGACGTTTGATCGCATTTACCACTGGGGGTCAGATCTGGACAATGGAACCCGACGGTGGCCGCAAGCGGCAGGTAACCAGCATATCGACTGGGGCCGGTAATCCGGTCTGGTCGCCCGATGGAAGGCGGATCGCGTTCAATTCCGACGTCTATCCTGAATGCACTAACGACCAGTGCAATAAGGCAGAGGACGCCCGGGCCGAGGCGAGCAAAATACAGGCACACACGACAGAACGTTTGCTCTTCAAGCACTGGAACGAATGGCGCGATCGAAAGCGGACACATGTATTTATCGTGCAGTCGTCCGGCGGAAGTTCCACGGATCTCACGCCCGGCGATTTCGATTCACCGCCTTATGCGGCAAGCACTGGAGTGGACTACGCCTTTTCGCCCGACTCTCGGGAGATTGCATTCTTGAAAAATCTCGATAAGGTGGAAGCCACCTCTACGAACAGCGATATTATCGTCGCGTCGCTTTCAGATAATAAACAGAAAAATATTACGGAATCGAATGATGGCTATGATGCCGGACCGGTTTACACACCGGACGGCAAATACCTTCTGTATCGTTCGCAAGCAACCCCGACCTTCGAAGCGGACCGTTGGCGCATAATGCGCTACAACCGCACGACCGGCGAGACGATCGAGTTGACCCAGGGATTCGATCAACAGGTGGATGAACTCGTCATTTCGCCCGACAGCAAAACTGTCTACTTCGCTGCGGGCTATCGCGGGCGCACGACCTTATTTACTGTTCCTGTCGAGCCCGATTTTCGGTTGCGTATAGCAACCCACGTAAAGCCGTTGATCAGTAATGTCGGAACGGCAAGCGGCGTTAATCTGTCCAACGACGGCCGTACACTCGTCTTTCTATCAAGTACGATCCAGGTACCGGCCGAGCTGATGCGGGCATCCTCCGATGGCAGCGGTGTCGCCTCGCTGACGAACATCAACGAGAGCATCTTGCGCTATTTCGGACTTCCAAAGGCAGAGGATGTAGAGTGGAAAGGAGCATTAAATCAAACCATCCACGGCTTCGTCCTCCTTCCAACATTTTTCGATAAGACCAAAAAGTATCCGCTTATGGTTTTGATCCACGGCGGCCCCCAGAGCGCATGGATGGACAGTTGGGGCTACCGCTGGAATCCACAGATCTTCTCAAACGCCGGGTATGTCGTCTTTATGCCGAACCCGCGCGGCTCGACTACATATGGTCAAAAGTTTGTGAACGATATTTCCGGAGATTGGGGCGGTAAGGTTTTTGTCGATCTTAAGAATGGAATCGCAGACGTGATCAAACGGCCCTACATCGACCGTGCGCGCATCGGAGGCGCCGGTGGCAGCTACGGCGGATATATGGTCGATTGGATCCTTGGGCACAACAGCGATCCGCGATTCAAATTCAAGGCACTTGCGTCGCACGCCGGTGTCTACAACCTCGAAAGCATGGCGACCGCGACTGAAGAGATCTGGTTTCCGAATTGGGAATTCAGAGGGATGCCGTGGCAAAATCCCGCGATGTACGCACGCTGGTCTCCGCATAGGTTCGCTCCAGGTTTCTCAACACCCACCCTTGTTACCGCAGGCGAACTGGACTACCGCGTGCCTGTAAATCAGAGCCTTGAGCTTTATACGACGCTTCAGCTCCGGAACGTGCCTTCAAAGCTGCTTATCTTTCCGGACGAAGGCCACTGGATACTCAAGCCGCAGAATTCAGAACTGTGGTACAAGAGCGTACTCGATTGGTTTAACAAGCATCTAAACGAGGAACCGGGATAAGCGTTACTTAGCGAGAGTGGTTCAACTCGCGAAAACAAGAAAGCCTTCGTTCACGTATAAATTCTTATGATACGAAAGAATGTTTTGATCGCCGCAACATTTTTTGCGGCGATTCTTTTCACGATCTCCTCGTTTGCCCAACCGCCGGGGCCTGGCTTCAACCGCAAGCAGACGTACGATGCTCAGCATTACAAGATCGAATCAAGCTTTGATCGCGCGAAACATGAGGTCTACGCGGACACGACGGTTACGCTCAAGCCGCTCGCCGCGAATTTCACCACTGTCGACTTCGACGCGGTAGGACTCAGTTTTACGAAAGTCACGCTTGAACCGAGTGGTGCTAACCTCAAATACACGTCGGCTGAAGACAAGGTCACCGTCACCCTGGATAGGGCGTACGGGCCGTCGGACACCATCAGCATTCGCCTGATCTCCACGGCAAGGCCAAAAAAGGGGGTGTATTTCGTCGATCCGTTGGTCGAGGGCGGAGCGGAGCAGCGTTCGCCACAGATCTGGACGCAAGGTGAGCCCGACGAGGCCAGACATTGGTTTCCCTCGTTCGACTTCCCCTCCGACAAGGCGACCACCGAGCAGATCATCACAACCGAAAAGGAGAACACGGTCATCGCTAACGGTGAGCTGCTATCAAAAAACGAGAACGCGAACGGCACCGTCACGTGGCATTACAAAATGCCCGTTCCGCACTCGGTGTATCTCCTTAGCTTCGTTATTGGAAAATACGTAAAGGTTGAGGACAAGTACAAGGATATCCCGCTCGGCTTTTACATTTACCCCGGCCGAGAACAGCTCGCTACTAAAGCTTACGGTACGACGAAGGACATGATTCAGGTCTTCGAGAATTTGACCGGCGTGAACTTTCCTTACAACAAATACGATCAGACGACAGTATCTTCATTTCAATTCGGCGGCATGGAAAACATTACAGCGACGACGATGGCTGATACCGAGATCGCAATGGCCAACGTCGATTTTCTCCGCCCGGCTGTTGATGACCTCGTTTCGCACGAGTTGGCGCATTCATGGTTCGGAAATCTCGTTACGTGCCGCAATTGGGCCGAGCTTTGGCTCAACGAGGGCTTCGCGACATTTATGGAGGCCGCGTACCGCGAAAAGAAGTACAACCGTGCGAACTACATTCAGAAGGTCAACGAAGATGCCGAACAGTTTATGACCGAGGATGCGACGGTGAAAAACAATCACGGGCTTTACAACCTACATGCCGGCAACGTCGCAACTTTATTCGACCGTTCCGGCGTCACGTACAACAAAGGTGGGGCCGTCATTCACACGCTGCGCGAACAGGTTGGCGACGAAACATTTTGGAAGGCTATAAACCTGTATCTGAACCGGCATAAATTCGCGAACGTGGAGTCGACCGATCTTCTCGCCGCGATGGAAGAAACTTCGAAGCAAGAGCTCGATTGGTTCTTCAAACAATGGGTTTATGGGATCGGCTATCCGAAGCTCAATGTAACTCCGGTTTGGAATCCGGCAAAGAAGACGTTGACGCTAACCGTCAACCAAACACAGTCCGCGGTGGGTCTGAACACAGCCGCGTACCGGCTGCCCATGTCAGTTGAATTTCGCTCTGGGAACACGGAGCCCGAAAAGCGCGACATCGTAATAACTAAACGTGTCGAGACCTTCACCTACAAACTTCCGCGTAAACCGACCTCGATCGCGATCGATAAGGACAGCAGGATCCCGATCAAGACGGTGAAAGTCACCCCGATCCGCTAGGGATACGCAAGTATCGTCTCCATCACCGGGTCGCGATTCGCCTTATACGCCTCGAACGTGTGCTGCACAAATAACTGCGGTGCGATCCACGTACGCGTATCCGACGGCCACGAGTTTTGCCAATAAATGTCCGAGATGCTGGCCCGCACCTGGCTGTAGGGCAGCGTGATGACGTTCGATTCGGCGATGTTATTCGGTCCGGTCGGTGTCGGTTCGCCGACGAGGATCGCATTTGTATTTGCTTCAAGAGCGGCTGCGATGTTCACGGCGGCTGAGAATGTGTATCTGCCCACAATGACGAACAGTTGTCCTCTGCGGTTGATCTTTTCGCGGCTGATCAGCCCGTTGACCAGGGGCCGCATCAGCATGGTGTTGCCCCCGTTGTTCCAACGCATATCGACTATCACTCTGTCGATGTCGTTCTCATCGACATATTTGAAAAATCGTTCCAGAAACGCGTTTAGCGATTCAGCCTGAGCATTCACGACCAGATTGAAATCGAAATACACGGTCTTGCTGTTCGGCAGCCGCTCAAACCAATAGTTCGTCCGGCGGTCCCTCAAGTGAAGCGGCAGCGGCGTGCCGGCGCTCTGGTGCACGGTCACCCACGTCGGATGCCCGTCAATGCGGCTGTGCCCGTTAGGGAGCTCGACCGCAGGGATGGCGATGTCGCGCGTTTTGCCCGCGTCGTCTCGAACCGTGAGCGTCAGGTGGTCGGTCTGCGGAAGCAGACCGAGCCCCTTCAGCAATGCGGGGTATCGGATAAAATCGACCACGCTTCGTTTTATACCCTGTTCGCTGTCTTTGGAAATGATCGGCGCAACGGCTTTGATCACGTCTTCAGACGTATGCTCACCGATCTTCACCACGCGGCCGCCGACGATGTTACGGTATTTCGGATCGCCCCCGATCACGTACAGGCCCTCATCAAATAGCTCAAACTGCAGCGGTGCCGATTTCCATGTCGTAACGAATCCAGGAAAAATGCCCGTGTGCCCGTCGCCTATTGGTTCCATCAAACGCATCAGCCGCGTGATTATCTGTTCATCCGAGAGTTGCGGTATCTCAGCGTGAAGTTTGCGCACCTCGCCTTCAAACTGTGCCTGCGAAACCTTATGAAACGGGCTGACATGCATCCGCTTGGTCTCCGCTTCAAGGAACGCCAGATCGTGGCGCCAGCCTTCGGCGCGCGACATCTTGCTTGTATCGACGGCGGCGGCCAGCGTCTTATAGCCGAGTTCGGAGCGAAGGAATGCGAACGCCTCATCGTTGATAAAGCGGTCACGTGATCGCAATCCAAGCTCGACCGAACGCGCGATCCATTTCAGTGCCGGCTCTTTCTCCTTCAGCATCGCGTACGACCGCGCGACGTCCAGAGCGATCACGAACAAACGCCCCGCTCCCAGGTCGAAGGCCTTTTCATACGATGCCGCGGCTTTTCGATATTCGCCGGCATTGTATTGTGCCGTCGCCAGCGGATACCAGTTCCACGCCATGTACGGATTTATCGCGACGACTTTTTCCCACAATGGCACGGCCGACCGCCAGTCGCTTGCCTGAGACCGTTCCTGCGCCTGCCGCACCGTGCTGACAAACGCGCCCGGATCAGGCCCCTGTGCCCGCACGATAAACGGCCCACCCACGAGCAACGCCATAGCGACAACGTCCAATACCCACACCCTGCCACAACCCCGATATTTGTGCTCTAATTCGCGCATAACATCAGAATTCTACCATGCCGAGCAACAGCTCCGTTCCTTAGGGAGGAGGGGGGGCAGCGGTTCGCTTACGGGTAGTTCTCTTTTACTGATTACGATCCTTCGGCCTATCCGTTGCGTTCGTCCTACCGACCGCTGACCTCTGATTTGCTGAGCACTGACAAAGGTGTTTCGCGAAAGCAACATTGACTTGTGAGCGAAAAGCGGGCACGATAAAAGGTGAATCGAGCCTTGCTACCTCTTTTTTCAGCTTGCCCCGAATCCCTCGGATCTTACCTGACTCACGCAGCAGAACAGGCCAGAAACACGACCGGTAGGAATGTGCGCTCTTAACTCCTGCAGCACGAGGATTATTTTATGACCGACAAACTTAACCTGATAGAGACAATAGCAGGCGACGACAAGCTTTCAGCATTCGCGGGGATGATGAAGAGTTCGGCCGCGAACGAAATATTGAGCGGTGAGGGCCCGTTCACGGTATTCGCGCCTACCAACGACGCCTTCGGCAAGATACCCGACGCAAAGATGAACACCCTGCTCCAGGAAGAGAACCAGACCAGCCTCCGGGAGTTGCTGGCGTACCATATCGTGTCCGGCCGGCTGACCGCCGCGAAGATCAGCGGATTGCCGGGGGCACCTACCATGACCGGCGTCTTCGTTAGTTTTAGCGATAACTACGGTTTGAAGGTCAACAGTTCTGGTATCCAGGCCCGGAATATCGAGGCCACCGATGGCGTTCTCCATTCCATAGATACAGTTTTGGCACCGCCGGCAGCGGCTGCGGCACTGGCGAAGTAATCTCCGCATTTAAGTGTGCTTGATAGAGCCGCGCGTCCATCGGATCGCGCGGCTCTTTTTTGTGTTCCTCGCTGACCTCATCCGCACGTCACCTAGACGTCGATCAGTGGCAGGCCCAGCGGAAGGCGAACATGGTCTTGTGTTCAGGGCATTGCGTGATATGCCCGCAACCGACATCGCCAAAGGAGTAAGGAATGTTTACTTCAGAATCGATCTGAAAAAGAAGCTGCATTTTGGTGCCGCACTCCGCGCAGTTTGGATATTCGACGCCCTGCACCCAATATGGCCACCCTAAAAGCTTCTCACCCGCACGCGGATACGTTTCCTGCGCAAGTTCCCAATCTTCGTATGACGGTGGCTCCGACGCCTTGGTGATCTCTCTCGACTCTTCCCAGTTCGGGTAGTCGTCCTTATGATCCCAACCGACTATCGTTTTCGGGGGAAACGCTTCCTTTACGGATGTGGTACTTGTCCATGCAGCCGGCCGGTTTATTTGAACGACGCGGAGAAGCGTGCTTTTTGAAAATGGGTCCCACGCCTGGCATTCAAGCTCACAACTCGTGATGGGTTTGTAATTTGTGCAATAGAAAAACTGGAGCATTCCGTCGCCCCAAATCGTTCGCGTCGCTTCCGGCATCGATTCCGGATTTAGCTGGACGAACAGCTGCATCGGGTTTTTGCAGTTGGGACAAGCGGGCCAGGATTCGCCCTCTCGCAAATACGGTATTCCGGAAAACTTCGAATCTGTCACCTCACGGTCGCCGTCCTCGCGAACCGGGATCCAGCAATCTCGTTTCAAGTGCTCGAATCGTTCGATATCGAATTCAGGGAGCTCAGTCTTTTTACCAAATAGATTCGAAAGAAATCCCATATAACACTTGAGAGAAAACTCGTGGGTTAGGTCAAAACTTCAGGATCTGGGCGACGATCGAACAACCAGATAGAGCGAAAGAATCAAACATACCAGTCCAATTGCGGTTGCGATTGAGACGGCCCACATTTCGGCGGCCCCGCGATCGAGCGTCTCTCCTCTAAGGAGCTCAAACATTCTGCCAAAGGTCGCACGCCAACCGTTCGCGACGCTCCATGCGTAGGCTGCGCACAGGACCGCGGGTGATGAAGCAGGGCGCGCCAGAAGCGAACGCATCGCACCCCAAAAAAGCAGGATCATTGCGATGAGATCGACAAGGTAAAAAGGATTCCACAGGCCTTCGGGCAGCGACGCCCATGTTTCCACGGGGAAATAGATAAGAAGCGCACCAAGCGTGAACCAAGCCAACCCGGTTTCTACTTTTCTCAGATCCACGATACCTGATACTAACGTGACATTTCCGAATTCAGAAATCAGAGGTCGCGATGAATCAAAAAAATACCAGGTTCCCAAACATCTTATCTATGCTACACTATCCTGCTCTCGGCACGCGTAGTGCTGCCGATCTTTGACAAGTAAAACGACGAAAATTGTAATTCGGAAAAAGTTTTTTACTTAAATCACTCCCAATCGAGTGGACAAACCACGTAACGCGTGCGTTATCAACGATTTGCGTGTCCGGAAAAACGAGTGGACAGCGAGTGTACATCGGTAGACAGGCGGTGGACAACCGGACGCGGAGCTTTCGATCCACGCCGTGGTAACACACATGTGTCCATCACTTACGCGCCATAGCTTAAAGCATCAGCTTCGGATCTTTGTCCA
>Ga0157380_10000604_pt1 | contig 22074 bp, 22 predicted proteins | sample S35metaG_FD_119757 | JGI IMG/M metagenome (GOLD analysis project Ga0157380, IMG submission 119757) | Switchgrass rhizosphere microbial communities from Kellogg Biological Station, Michigan, USA - S3-5 metaG | ecosystem: Host-associated > Plants > Roots > Rhizosphere > Soil | place: USA...
AGCCAGGCGAGCCCGAGCGGGACCTCGCCCTTGCCGGCATAGGCGCCGATCCCGGAGACAGTGCCCGCGTCGCGGGCGAGGCTGACCGCCATCGCCAGCGGCGCCGCGGCGCCAACCGCGTCGACTACGACGTCCACCCCACGCTTCTCGGTCGCCGCCTTCACGACGCGCTTGGGCTCTTCCTCGGTCAAGTGGACAGGCGTCGCGCCGAAATCGGCCGCCATCTCCAGCCGCTGCGCCACCGAGTCGATCGCGAAGACCCTGGTTGCCCCACCGGCGAGCGCGGCCTGAACGGCGCACAGCCCAACCGGCCCCAGCCCCAGCACGGCCACTGTGTCGCCCGAGCGCATACCGGCGTGCGCGACCGCGTGGTAGCCGGTTCCCATCACGTCGCCGGCGAAGAGGGCCACGTCGTCGCTCATCCCCTCCGGCACCCGTCGCAGCGTCACGTTGGCGCGCGGAACCAGTAGCTGGTCAGCTTGCGCTCCCTGGAGATCGCCGAGGTTGGCGCCGTGGCCGAAGATCCGGCCGCGCTCGCAGCGGTGGTAGTCCCCGCGCAGGCAGGTGGTGCAGGTCGCGCAGGCAGTGTGGAAGCAGCCGAGCACGCGGTCGCCGACAGCGACGCGCTCGACGTCAGGGCCGGCGGCGAGGACCGTGCCGACGAACTCGTGCCCGATCGTGAATCCCGGCTCGACCGGGACCTGGCCGTGGAAGATGTGGAGGTCGGAGCCGCAGATCCCGCTCGCCTCTACCCGAATCAGAGCGTCGTCGCCCGCGCCCAGCTCGGGAGCCGGCTTCTCGTCGACCCGAACCTCCCCGGGAGCCTGAAACGTCACCGCGCGCATGCACGAAACCTATCGCCCTGCAGCCGATGGGCCTCAAAGGAGACACATAGGCGTATCTGAGGCCCGTCGGCGGGGGTAGCTAGGCGACGGTGGCGCCGGAGGGCTGGAAGCGGGTGTCGTTGCCGATCGGGCTGGCGGTCTCCGCGATCCGTGCTTCCAGCGCCAGCTCCTTCTCGAAGTCGGCCGCCTCGCCATGCTGGAAGGAGACGTCCTTGCCCTCGAGCAGCTCGACGAAGAGCTCGACGAAGCGGGCGTCGAGCTGTTTGCCGGCGACCCTGCGCAGCTCCACAATCGCGTCATGGCTGGACATCGGCGTCCTGTAGGAGTCGCGGGCCGTCATCACGTCGTAGGTGTCGGCGACCGAGATGATCCGGGCCAGCTCGGGAATGTCGTCGCCGGCCAACCCGCGCGGGTAGCCTTTGCCGTCGATCCGCTCGTGGTGCGCCAAGATGATCTCGGCCACAGGCCCGTAGCCGTCGAGCGAGGAGACCACCCGCGCGCCCTGCTGCGGGTGGCGGCGGATCAGCATCCAGTCCTCGTCGGTGAGCGGCACGTTCGCCTTGAGGATGCGGTCGGGAAGGATGAACTTGCCGATGTCGTGCAGCAGCGCGGCGATGTGGACGAGCTCCTCCTCCTGGCGCGAATAGCCCGCCCGCTGGGCGATCGCCCGCGAGTAGCGAGCGACGGCAGCCGAGTGCCTGGCTGTCATCTGGTCCCGCAGGTCCAGCGTGCGCAGCATCGCGCTCAACATCCCGACCTGGAAGCTGGCGAGCTGCTTGCTGCGCCGCTCCAGCTCCTCAGCCCGCTGCTGGGAGACGAGCAGGGCGCCGAGCAGGTACTGGAAGGTGACGAGGACGATGCCGAACAGCGCGACGCCGGCGATACCCACCTGGACATACAGATAGGTGACGCCGACCGCCATCAGGGCGGCCATCAGCTCGGAAGGCAGCAGCGGGAACAGCGCCGTGCGCACCTTGTGCAGGAAGGAGCTGCGTTCCAGGTAGCAGGCGTAGCCGGCAACCATCGAGAAGTTGATCGCCAGGGCGAAGACGAACAGCCCGAAGACGCTGAGATAGAAAGATGGTTCCGAGGTGGTCAGCCCGGTCGTCGCGAGCATGTGGTGGAACGCGATCCCGCCGGCCAACGGGAAGACCGTGTAGACGAGCACGTTGTCGAGCAGGCGCTGCCACTCGGTGCGCCACCGCAGCCAGCCGACGAGAATCGTCACGACGCCGATCAGCGCCGCCGGCGTCCCGCCGAGGAAGACCATCGCCACCACGAGCGCCAGGAAGCTGCCTGAGATGTCCAGGGCGGATTCGACCCGGACCGCGGTGAGGTCGCTGAAGATCGAGAAGGCCATCAGGACCCCGAGCAGGACCAGGTCCCAGTTGCCCTCGGGCGCCCGCCAGCCAGCCAGCGCCAGCGCAACGCAGAGAGCGATGATTACGGGGCTATTTAGGCGTTGTCGGTCTGCCATCGGCCGCTGCGCCAGATCGCCGGGGGTTGCGACACCGGACCCGAGAACCACGCCCTTTACCCTGCAATGCGCACAGGAAGCGCCGCTCGCGAAAGCAATCTACGCGCAGTCAAAGTACTGAGAAGCACCGGGACTGACAAGACCGGGGGACGCATTGCAAGATGCCATTCCGCACAATGTCGCCGGCCCAAGGCAACGAGGAGACGTCGGAACCACGCAAAAGAGAAGGGGCACCCCTTGGGCGCCCCTTCTCTTTAAGCCTTTGGGCGAAGCCTTGCTTCACCCCTGAAGATCTAGTGGAACTTGTAGCCCATGAAAACTTCCCCTTTCGTTGAAGCCCGCTGGTGACAAACGTGCTGCTGTCGAAAAGCTCTTTCTCTTGGAACATTTTGTAGCACAACCTCTCCAGAACTTGTGCATTTGCAAGGAAACTTGTGCATGAATTGGGTAGAGGGGGGCACCAGCAGTGCGTAACTCAAGCCTGAGAGACCCCCTGAGGCGATCGGTCTTTCGCCGCCTGACGGCGACGTTCGTCGTCAACCAGGTGGGCGACTGGATGGGGGTCGTGGCCCTCTCGGTGCTGGTCTTCGACCAGACCGGGAGCGCCTTTGCGACGACGGCGCTCTTCATCGGGACCGGTTTCCTGCCGGCACTGCTCGCACCGCTTTTCGTCGCCCGCATCGAGCAGCCGCCGCCTCGCTTCGTGCTGACGACGATCTACTGCGGGGAGGCCGCTGCCTTTGCCGCCTTGGCCCTGCTCGCCGATGATTTCTCGCTCACGGCGGTCATCGTCATCGCCGCCATCGACGGCGCCCTGGCCCTGAGCGGGCGGGTGCTGACGCGCGCGGTGGTGGCGGAGCTGCTGGAGCCGGTCGGCGAGCTGCGCGCGGGCAACGCGATCCTCAACGTAGCCTTCACCGGCGGCGCCGCCGTCGGCCCCGGGATCGCGGGGCTCGCGGTCGCCGCGTTTGGCGTCCAGAGCGCGCTCCTGCTCGACGCTGTCTCGTTCTACGCAAGCGCCTGGATCCTCTTCACCGCCGGGCCGCTGCCCCAGGCCGAGCCCGAACCGGGGCACCTGCGCGAGCGCGTGCGGGCCGGCCTCACCTACATTCGCGAGAGGGCGACGCTGCGGCGACTGCTGGTCGCCCAGGGAGTGGCCACCGTCTTCTTCTCCGCCGTCCTCCCAATCGAGGTGGTCTACGTAAAGGAGACCCTCGGCGCCGGTGACGCCGGCTACGGGGTGCTATTGGGAAGCTGGGGCGCGGGGATGGTCATCGGCGGCATCGCCTTCGCGGCGCTGCGGCGAGCCAGGCTCCCCTACCTGCTCTTCTTCAGCACGCTGGCAATTGGCGCCGGCTATCTCGGCATGGCCGCAGCGCCGACGCTGGCCGTCGCCTGCGTCGCCTCGGCGCTCGGCGGCGCCGGCAACGGGGTGCAGTGGGTTGCCCTGATCAGCGCCGTGCAGGAAATGACCGCCCACAACATGCAGGCCCGCGTGATGAGCGTGCTCGAATCGATCGGGACCGCGATGCCGGGAGTCGGTTTCATGCTCGGCGGCCTCTCCGCAACGGTCTTCGATCCCCGCGCCACCTTCCTCCTGGCTGGGCTTGGCGTGCTTGCCATAGCCGTCATCGCGGCATTCCTGCTGGGCACGAACTGGCCTGCGGGTAGGAAAAACGCCGACTCACCCGAAGAACACGCCGGGGCGGAGATTATGGTGGAACTGATTCCAGTGGGAGGCCGCCTGCCCACCCGGTCCAACTCGGAGGTCGTGTCTTGAGAAAGCCCGTTCTGCTTCTGCTGGTGTTTGTCCTCGCCGGGGCTTCGGCCCTGGGCCTCGCCGCCTGTGGCAATTCAAGCGCCAAGGAAGGCGGGACGCTGACCGGCAGCTACGCCTCCTTCCCCGACTACCTGGATCCGGGGCTGTCCTACACCCAGGAAGGCTGGACGGCGATGTACAACACGTACCTCCCGCTGCTCACCTACGCCCATGCAAACGGCACCGAGGGCAGCGAGGTAGTGCCCGCCCTCGCCGAGAGCCTGCCCAAGATCAGCAACGGCGGCAAGACCTACACGCTCAACCTTCGCAAGGGGCTCGAATACTCCGACGGCACGCCCGTCCGTGCCTCGGACTTCGCCAGCTCGATCGAGCGCCTCTTCAAGCTCAACTCCCCTGGCATCCAGTTCTACGAAGGCATCGTCGGCGCGGAAAAATTCGCCAAGACCAAGACCGGCGGCATAACTGGGATCAAGACCAACGACAGGACCGGCGAGATAGTGATCGACCTAGTCAGCCCGCGAGGCACCTTCTCCAACGAGCTGGGCTTGCTCTTCGCCGCCCTGCTCCCGTCCGATACCCCGGCGAAGAACCTCTCAGCCAATCCCCCGCCGGCGACCGGGCCCTACATGATCGTCAAGTCGGAACCGGGTCGCGGATGGTCCTATGCCCGCAACCCGGCCTGGACGAGGACGAACGGCGATCTGATCCCCGACCTGGCCGACGGCAACTTCGACAAGATCGAGATCAAGGTCGTCAACAACGACTCGACCCAGGTCAACGAAATCGAACGGAACAAGACCGACTGGATGCAGCCCCCTCCCCCGGCCGACCTCTACGCGAAAGTGAAGGACGAGTACGAGGGCACCCAGTTCCGCGTCGAGCACCTGACGAACCTCTACTACTTCTGGATGAACACGACGGTCCCGCCCTTCGACGACCTGAAGGTGCGCCAGGCGGTCAACTACGCGGTCAATACCGCGGCCCTGGAACGGATCTACGCCGGCTCGCTGACGGCCACGCACCAGATCCTGCCGGAAGGAATGCCGGGGCATGAGGAGCTCGACCTCTACCCGCACGACATGGCGAAGGCAAAGGAACTGCTGGCTCAAGCCAACCCCTCCGACCGCGAGATCACGGTCTGGACCCTCAACGAAAGCCCTAACAACGAAGCGGGCGCCTACTACCAGGGGGTGCTCGAGGAACTCGGCTTCGACGCAAAGCTGAAGACGATCAACGCCGAGGTCTACATCTCGCTGGTCGGCAACGTCTCGACGCCCGACCTGGACACGGGCTGGATCAACTGGTACCCGGACTACCCCAACCCGAACAGCTTCTTTCAGCTGCCGCTGTCCGGGGAAAGCATCGCCCCGGTCTACAACACAAACCTCGCTCAAATCGACGAGCCGAAGTTGAACGCGAAGATCGCCAAGCTCGGCGAAGAACCGCTCGGGCCCGACCAGGAAGCCGAATACGCCGAGCTCGACAAGGAATACATGGAACAGGCGCCGTGGGTTCCCTACGGGACCAACACGGTCGCCACCTTCGTCGACAGCGACATCGACCTCGACAAGGTGATCTTCAATCCGACGTTCGGGCACGACCTGACGAGCTTCGAGCCCAAGTAGCCGCCAGGTCCTGCTTCACACTGCGCAGGTGGCTTCCGAGCCCCACGCCGAGGTTGGCCCCGCGGGAAGCAGCCCGTGGGGCCTTGCCCTCCGGCGGCTGCGCCGTAACCGGGTGGCGCTCGCCTTCGGCGTCCTTTTCGTCCTCATCGTCCTCTTCGTGCTGGCCGCGCCGCTGTGGGCGAACCACGTCGCCGACACCGGGCCCAACCAGACCCACACCCTGGAAAAGATCGAGGTCGACGGCGAGCAGCGCGAAGTCGTCAACATCGAAGGCAAGCCGATCGGCCCGGTCTGGCTCGGCGCCGACGGCAAGTTCTTCCTCGGTGCCGACGGGCGCCTCGGCCGCGATGAGATGGTCCGCCTCATGTACGGGGGGCGCGCCTCGCTCTTCATCGGCTTCGCCGCGGCGCTGCTGACGACCGTCCTGGCGACCATCCTCGCGCTGCTCGCCGGCTACTACCGCGGCTGGGTCGACACGGTCATCTCGCGAACGCTGGACGTGATCTGGGCCTTCCCGGTGCTCCTGCTCGGGATCGGGCTCGGCATCGCCCTGGCACTCGGCGGCCTCGCAATCGGGCCAGTGGAGATCCCCAGCGGCTCGATCTGGATCACGGTTCTGATCATCGGCGGCGTCCTCGTCCCCTACATGGCGCGCCCACTGCGGGGGGCGGTGCTGTCGCTGCGGGAGAAGGAGTTCGTCGAGGCCTCGGTCGCCCAGGGAGCCGGCCCGCTGCGGGTCATGTTCAGCGAGCTCCTGCCCAACCTCTCCTCGACGATCATCGTCTTCTTCACCCTCGGCGTCGCCAACGCGATGCTGTTCGAGGCCGCCCTCTCCTTCCTCGGCGTCGGCGTGCAGCCACCCGACACCTCCTGGGGCTCGATGGTCGGCGACGGCTTCGACCTGATCAGCAGCGCGCCGCTGCTGACAATCCTGCCGGGAACGATGATCTTCCTCACCGTGCTCGCGGTCAACGTCTTCGGCGACGGCCTGCGCGACGCGCTCGACCCCCACTCGAAGGTGCTGCTGGAGGTTCATGCGGGCGTGGCCGAGCCCGAGGGGACCGCGATCTGATGGTCGCCTTCGCCGTCAGGCGCCTGGGCGAAATGGTGGGCGTGCTGCTCGCCGTCTCGGTGCTGACCTTCCTCGTCTTCAACGTGATCCCCGCCGCCGACCCGGCGCGGAGCATGGCCGGCAAGGGCGCGACCCCGCAACTCGTCGCGAGCATCACCGAGGAATGGGGATTCGACGACCCCCTGCCGCAGCAGTACCTGACGATGATGGAGAAGATCTTCAGCGGCGACGTGATCTCCTACCAGGGCCAGGAAGACGTCGTCGACCGCATCGTCGAAGGCATCCCCGCCACCTTCTCGCTCTGCATCGGCGCGGCCGCGATCTGGATGTTCTTCGGGATCCTGTTCGGCTACCTCTCCGCCGTCCGCGCCGGCGGCCTCCTCGACAAGGTCCTGACGATCCTCGCCGTCGCGGGAATCTCGGTCCCGGTCATCTGGCTCGCCACCGTGCTGCTCAACTACCTCGCCTACAAGACCGGCCTCTTCCCGGCCCAGGGGTACGTCGGGCTGACCGAAGACCCGCTCGACTGGGCCTACCACCTGATCCTGCCCTGGTTCACGGTCGCGGTGACGCTGGTCGGCCTCTACAGCCGCGTGCTGCGCTCCAACATGCTCGACGTGATGAGCGAGGACTACGTGCGCACTGCACGCGCCAAGGGGCTGAGCGAGCGGCAGGTGATGACCCGCCACGTGCTGCGCAACTCGTTGATCCCAATCGTCACCCTCTTCGGCCTCGACTTCGGCGCCATGATCGGGGGTAGCGCGATCCTCACCGAAGCGATCTTCGGCCTCAACGGCGTCGGCCTGTACGCCTTCGAATCGATCGAAAACCTCGATCTGCCTCCGATCATGGCGATCGTCCTCTTCGGCGCCTTCTTCGTCGTCCTCTTCAACGCCCTGGTCGACATCGCCTACGCCTACCTCGACCCCCGGGTCAAGCTCGGGAGCTCGGCGCGGTGAGCGGCGCGCCTCTGATCTCCGTGCGCGATCTGCGGGTCGGCTTTGCCACCGAAGGCGGGCTGGTGCAGGCGGTCGACGGGGTCTCCTTCGACCTCGCTCCCGGCGAGGTGCTGGCGATCGTCGGCGAGTCGGGCTCGGGCAAGAGCGTCACCGCGCAGACGATCGTCGGGCTTACCCGCTCGCACAACGCGCGGATCGAGGGCTCGGTGCGGCTCGGCGACGCGGAGCTGATCGGGGCAAGTGAGAGCGAGTTGCGAAAGGTGCGTGGCGAGCGGATCGGAATGGTCTTCCAGGACCCGATGACCTCGTTCAACCCCGTCTACCGGATCGGCTCGCAGATCGCCGAGGCGATCCGGGCCCACCGTCCCGCGGTCGGCCGGGACGAGGCGCACGAGCAGGCGATCGCGCTGCTCGACTCGGTCGGCATCCCCGATGCGGAGCGCCGGGTGGATGACTACCCGCACCAGTTCTCCGGCGGCATGCGCCAGCGGGCAATGATCGCGATGGCGCTCGCGGTCGAGCCCGAGGTGCTGATCGCCGACGAGCCGACCACCGCGCTCGACGTCACCGTGCAGGCGCAGATCCTCGCCCTGCTCGAGCGGATCAACCGCGAACGGAGGTTGGCGACAATCTTGATCACCCACGACCTAGGCGTCGTCGCCGAGGTCGCCGACCGGGTGCTGGTGATGCACGAGGGGCAGATAGTCGAGCGCGGCTCGCTCGACGAGGTCTTCTACTCACCTCAGGACCCCTACACGCGCAGCCTGCTCGGTGCCGTGGTGCGAATCGACGGCGCCGCGCCGCTGCGGCCGCCGCGCACGAGCGAGCCGCTGCTCGAGGTCACCGACCTGGTCAAGCACTACCCGGTCAGGCGAGGCCTCCCGCGCCGCGAGGTCGACCGGGTGCGAGCCGTCGACGGCGTCAGCTTCAGCTTGCGCCAGGGCGAAACTCTGGGCCTGGTCGGGGAGTCGGGCTGCGGCAAGTCGACCCTCTGCCGGGCCGCACTGCGGCTGATCGAGCCGAGCTCGGGCTCGGTCCGCTTCGAGGGGCGTGAGATCGCCGGCCTCTCACGACGAGAGATGCGGCCATTGCGGCGTGAGATGCAGATCGTCTTCCAGGATCCCTACGCCTCGCTCAACCCGCGCAAGCGGGTCGGCCAGATCGTCGGCGACCCGCTGAAGCTGCAGGGAGAGGCGAGCGGCGGCGAGCTACGGCGGCGTGTGCTCGAGCTGCTGGACCGGGTCGGCCTCTCGCGTGAGCACTACGACCGCTACCCGCACGAATTCTCCGGCGGCCAGCGGCAACGGATCGGGATCGCGCGGGCGCTGGCGCCGCGGCCGAAGCTGATCGTCGCCGACGAGCCGGTCTCGGCCCTCGACGTCTCGATCCGGGCGCAGATCCTCGATTTGCTCGCCGAGCTGCAGGAGGACTTCGGCCTCACCTACCTCTTCGTCGCCCACGACATCGGCGTCGTCCGCCACGTCTCCGACCGGATCGCGGTGATGAATGCGGGAAGGATCGTCGAGGAGGGGCCCGCCGACCGGGTCTGCGAGCAGCCCTCGGACCCCTTCACCCAGAAGCTTCTCTCCGCGGTGCCGATACCGGACCCGCGTCAGGCGCGGGCACGTCGGCAAACTGTTGGGTCAGGTTGACCCTCCCCCTCGCCCCACCGATCAAACCGCAGCTTGCGCTGACCCGCAAAGAGCTCCCACTGGGCGAGGAGTGGGCCTACGAGCAGAAGCTCGACGGCTTCCGGGCGATCGTCTTCGTCGACGGCGACGACGCCTACATCCAATCGCGCGGTGGCAAAGCGCTCGCTCGCTACTTTCCCGAGCTGAGCTTCCCGGCCGGGCACTACGTGCTCGACGGCGAGCTGGTGATCCGCGACGCCGAGGGCAACCTCGAGTTCGACGCGCTGCAGAGCCGCATCCATCCCGCTGAGTCGCGGATCAACCTGCTCGCACGGGAGATCCCGGCTGGCTATGTCGCCTTTGACCTGCTGGCGCTGGGGGACGAGTCGCTTCTGGAGACGCCCTTCGGCCAGCGGCGCGAGCGACTGGATGTGCTGGCCGCCCGCGCGGGGATCGAGGTCAGCATCCTCAGCACCGACCCCGCGCAGGCGGAGGAGTGGCTACGCAGAACCGAGGGGACGATGGCCAAGCAGTTGGACGCCCCCTACGTTCCCGGCAAACGCAAGGGGATGGCCAAGGTCAAGCGCGAGCGTGAGATCGACTGCGTGGTGATGGGCTGGCGCCCCGGCAAGGAGGAGGGAACGGTCGGCTCCCTGATCCTCGGCCTCTACGACGGCGACGATCTGCGCTCGGTCGGCCACATCTCTGGCTTCAGCGCCGAGGCCAAACGCGGCCTGCGCTCCCTGCTCGAACCGCTGGAGACCGGCGAGAGCGGCACCGCCGAGCCGAGCCGCTGGACCGGCGGGCGCGATCTCGAGTGGGTAGCCCTGCGGCCCGAGCTGGTGATCGAAGTCGGCTACGACCACGCCGCTGCTGGACGTATCCGCCATGGCGCGCGGTTCCGCCGGTTCCGGGACGACAAAGACCCGCGGGAGTGTCTCTTTTCCGATCTCGATCAGGGGTAGGGAGGGGCGGGGGTCCCCTGGTCTGACAATCGCCGAGCTAATTAGCTCGGCGATTTGAGTATCCGCCAGCCCAGGGGACCCCCGCCCCTCCTCTCCAGCACGTTCAGAACAGAGCGTCCTGAGAAGGGGAGACGGCGGGCCTCTCGGCGGACACTCCAGAGCGGCCCGCAGGGCCGCTCGTCCGACGAGGGGACCGCCGTCTCCCCCACCCCTTCACGACACTGCTGGTCTGGTTGCGCTTCTCGGATGGGAGGTACGCCCTCCCTTTGTAGAGCTTCTCGTAGCGGGGTAGAAGGTCGGGGCGTTTCTCCTGAAGCCAGGCGAAGAAGACGTCTTTGACCTCGTCTCTCAGGTGGAGAGCAACGCCTCCCAAAAAGGTGGCGTTGGCTTCCTTGGCGCGGTCGACTATCGGTTGGACCTGTGAGGGGTCGTCGTTGATGCCCGGCATCAGAGGGGCGATCAGGACCCCGGAGTCGATTCCCCGGCGCCGCAGCTCGGCGACGGCGTCGAGGCGGGCCGAGGGGCTGGGGGTGTGGGGCTCGGTCGCGCGCCAGGCCTCCTCGTCGAGGGTGGGAACCGAGAGGTTGACCGAGACCGGGAGGCGCTTCGACATCCGCTCGTAGATCTCGACGTCGCGCATCGCCAGCGGCGACTTGGTCAGGACGGAGACTGGCGTGTTCGCCGCCTCCAGCGCCTCGAGGATCGCCGGCATCATCCGGTAGCGGCTCTCGACCCACTGGTAGGGGTCGGTGTTGGTCCCCAGCGCCACCAGCTCCCGTCGCCAGCCCGGCCGTGCCAGCTCCGCCCGCAGCAGCTCCGGCACGTTGACCTTGACCACGATCTCCCGCTCGAAGTCCCGCCCCGCGTTCATCTCGAGAAACGTGTGGGTGCGCCTGGCGAAGCAATAGACACAGGCGTGACTGCACCCCCGATAGGGATTGATCGTCCAGCCAAACCCGTAGCGCCCCCCGGGCACCCGGTTTAGCGCCGACCGCGCCCGCACCTCGTGGAAGTTGATCCCCATCGCCTCCGGCGCATCGAACGTCCGCGTGACCGTCCCATCGCCGACCCCCGGCAACCGCAGATCGTTCTCAACACGCTGCTCATCCCACCTCATACGAACATATGTTCGCACAGGATGGGACGGGAGTCCGGGAGGCCCCTCCCAAAACGCGCGGCGGGAGCCGCGCTTGAGTGTTTCGGGAGGGGCCTCCCGAACTCCGACGCGCCGCTAGCTCTCGGGGAGCTTGCCCTGGATCACATAGCGGAGGACGTCGACGACCTGGTCGGCCGTGCGCGCGGTTGCCTGGGCCGCGCGGTCGACCTCCTTCAGAGCATGGTCGAGGTCCGTGTCATGCAGCGTGATAAGAGGCTTCGCCAAGGCAGCGGCGTAGCCGGCATCGAAGGCGGCGTTCCACTGGCGGTACTTGTCGCCGAAGCGGACGACGACCACGTCGGCGGCGCGGATCATGGTCTGGGTGCGGATCGCGTTGACGCCGGCGCCCATATGGTCGCGCCAGAACGGCGTCCCCTCCTCGCCAAGCGTCCCCGTGCCGGCGTCGTCGGAGGCGGCGTGGTCGGTGACCGGCGCCGAGAGCTCGACCGGCAGGCCCGCCTCCCGCACCCCGGCCTCGATCCGCTGGCGCCAGTCGGAATGGATCTCGCCAGAGAGGTAGATGTTCCAGGTTCGCTCGCACATCGCCGCATCGTATGAGATAAATAGCGGTGTGTTGCGCCGACTTTCCTGTGCAATTGCGCTTCTCTGCGCGCTGCTGGTGCTCGCCTCGCCGGCCCGGGCCACCGTACCCGTCCCCTACGTCGCCCTCGGCGACTCCTATTCCAGCGGCGAGGGCAACAGGCCCTTCGATGGCCCCTGCCACAGGGCGCTGCGCAGCGACTCCGCCTACCCGCGGATGCTGCCCACCCTGGCCGGCTATCTCGCCCAACCGTCCTTCCACGCCTGCACCGGGGCGACGGTCGACGACATCTTGCTGCACCCCCAGCCCAGCCGCGGCAGCCAGCGCACGCAGCTCGATTACGTCGACGCCTCGACCCGGCTGGTGACCCTGACGATCGGCGGCAACGACCTCGGCTTCGACGACATCGTCAAGCAGTGCCTGCTGCCCGGAAACTGCTCGAAATGGAAGATTGCCGACAGGGTCGAGGCGGGGCTGCAGACGATCAAGGCGCAGCTGGTCGACGCCTACACCCGCATCCGCAGCCGCATGGACTCCGGCGGTCAACTCCTCGTCGCCGGCTACCCGCGTCTCTTCGTCTCTGAGGACGCGGGCTGCAAGCTCTTCATCTCGGACACCGAGGCGGAATGGATGAACTCGCTGGTGGCCAGGGGAAACCGCAGGATCGCCGAGGCGGCTCGCGCCGCTCGCCAGCAGAAGGGAAACGTCTCCTACGTCGACGTAACCGAGCGCTTCGCCGGCCACGAGCTCTGCAGCGAGGACCCCTGGCTCTACGGCCTCAAGCTCTCCTCCCCCGACGAGGGCCTGATCAAGAGCAGCTATCACCCGCGCCGCAGCGGACAGGCCGCCTACGCCCGCGCCTTCGCGACCCTCCTCCGCTCACCAGCGATCCGCACCGCCCTCACCCTTCCCTAACGCAGGTGTGCGGGGGAGGCGTGACACCCTCTCCCGAAACACTCAAGCCCGGCTTTAGCCGGGCGTTTCGGGAGAGGGTGTCACGCCTCCCCCAGCGGACTGCTCCTCGAAATGCTTACTCAGCATCGTCACCTGACCCTGGTAGTTGGAGCCGAGGCCGGATCCGTACAACCGCTCGGCCGGGGCGCTGGTCCGCTCCAGCGCCAGCTTGCAGACCGGCTGGCGATGCTCGACCATGAAGGAGACATCGCGGGCGCGCACCTCCAGCGCCGCGCGGCTGCCGTGCCGGTCGCCGGCCGGGTCGTAACCGAAGCCCGGGTCGAAGAAGCCGGCGTAATGGGTCCGCAGCTCGCCCGCGGTGGGGTCGTAGGCCATCATCTCGGCGGCGATCTGCGGCGGGATGCAGACGCCCTCGGCCGAGAGCAGCAAGTAGAAGATCTCCGGCTCGAGCACGATCTTGCTCCCCGCCTCGGGAAAGACCGGATCCCAGTAATCGGTCCAGCGGTAGGCCCGGATCCGCGAGAGGTCGATCGGCAGGCTGTTCTTCTTCGCCCGGTAGCCGACGATGCGGTCGCTCGGCCCGGAAAGGTCGACGCTGAGGAAGAGCCCGTCGGCGAGCGCCAGCTCGGACTCGCGCAGCGCATGCGAGTCGAGGTAGAGCAGCGGGAACTCCTCCTGGAGGGAGCGGATCTCCTCGTCGCTCAGACGCACGTCGCCGCGCGCCAGGCGCAGCTGGTTGAGCGAGAGCCCGGTCTTGACCTGGATCGCGAAGGAGCGCGGCACCACCTCGAGGTAGAGCCTGCCGCGGTAGCCGGCGCGGATCTCGTCGAAGCGGTGATGCCGGTCGGTCAGCACGCGGGTGAAGACGTCGAGGCGCCCGGTCGAGCTCTTCGGGTTGGCCTTCGCCCGCACGTCAGTGGGCAGCGCCAGCTCCTCGATCAGCGGCACCAGATAGGGCCGGTCACGCTCCAGCACGGCGCCGTCGCGCAAGTCGATCTTCTGGAAAGCGAGCCCCTCGATCTTCTCCTCGACGGTCGAGTCGACGTCGGGCAGGAAGGAGCAGCGCAGAGCCCAGGCGTGATCGCCGAGGCGAAGGTCGATGCTGGCTGGCTGGATCGCCTCGGGCCTGATCCGGTAGTCGCCGGAGCTGACCCAGTCGGCCTCGATCGCCTGGCTCAGGGCCTGCGAGGGGAACACGCCCGACGCGGTGCCCGCGGCCTCGCCGCCCACCGCACCCGCCGTCGCTGGAGCCGCGTCGCTCACCGTTCCGAGATTATGCGGCGAGCCTCGGCCGTGCCGAGGTAGGGAGCGAGGGCGAATTCCGCAATCTCCGGTAGGAAGTCGGCAAGTCGCTCGACATCGCCGCTGAGGACGCGGCGTGAGAGCAGCGAGGCGATGCCGCCAACGACGGCCTCATCCGTCGCCTCGGGCGGGCTGACACCGCCGGAGGGAACGGGTGCCCCCTCGCGAAGGTGAGGAACAAAGCTCAGCAGGGCATCTTGGTAGCGGTCGTAGACCCCCTTGCCGACGCGCAGCCCCTCGACCAGCACCAGTCGCGTCTGAGCGGGCTCCCGCGCAAGATGGCCGAGCAGGGCGGCGAGAGCGTCGAGCACGCGCGTCGCCCAGTCATCGCTCTGCTTACAAGCCGCAACCACCAACGCGTATATGCCCTGCACGGCATCGTCGTAGGCGGCGAGGAAGCAGTCGTCCTTGCTCTCGAACTGTTTATAGAAGTCGCCCTTGGAGACACCGGCGCGTTTGCTGACCATCGAGATCGTCGTCTCGTCGAATCCGTGCCGATACAGACACTCGGCCAGCGCGGCGATCAGCCGTTCGCGCTGGTTCTGCGCTACGTACTCGGGCGATAGCCCGTGCCTGCCGCGGGGAAGTCGTTCGACTCTCACTGCGCGCTGGAGTCTGCCAGCGCGCGGGGCGGCGTGCCGACCCGTTACTTCGCGGCTTCGGTCGCCCCCAGATAGGGCGCGACCATGAATTCGGTCAGCTCGGGCAACAGATCCTCCGCCTTCTCTGTCTCGTTTCGGCGGATCTTCTGGTAGACGATCCAAGCGACACCTCCGACGAGCGTCTCGGCGATCGTCTCGGGCAGGCGGTCGTCGTGGGGAACGGTGCGTTCGGTCATCTCGACGAAGCGCTTGACGGCGTTCTCGTAGCGCCGGTTGGCGGCAGTTGTGGCGGAGAGCGCCTCGATCATGCACATCCGCGCCAGCGCCGGCTCCTCGGCGACGTAGCGGAGGAAGGCCCCGAGGCCGGCCTCCAGCCGCTCGTCCCAACCACCCTCGACCTTGGCGCTGGCCTCCTCAATCCGCTGCACGGCATCCTCCACCGCCGCGTCGAAGGTCGCGAGGAAGACCTCCTCCTTGCCCACGAAGTTGTCGTACAGCGTTTTGCGCGCAACCCCAGCGCTGCGTACGATGTCGCCGATCTTGGTTGCGTCGTAGCCCCGCTCCGCCGTCAGCTCGGCGATCGCGTCCATGATCCGGCGTCGCTTGTGGCCGGCGATGAACTCTCGCGAGATCTCCGGGCGAGTGGATAGGGCACGAGCCTGCTGCGGCATCGGCCTAAGGATACCCGCGGATGACCAGCGGACTTGCACGACGTGCACTCCTATGGTATCTTGTGGCGGCTATCTGAGTTTCTAAAAGAAACGGTCTGGTTCCTCAATGCCTCCCCGCCGTGTCCAACTCAGTCACGAGACACTTCTAGCCGCAATCGGCGACCGCTGGAGCCCCGGCGAGGTCAGCACCGCGGCAGAGCTGCTGGCCGGCGGCGACGGTCAGTTCCCCTCCGGCATCAGGTCCCTTCCCCCCGATCTCGTCAGCGCAATCCAGCGCGAGCGCCTCCTCGCGGCGTCGTTGCGAGCGACGTCGGAGCTCGGCTACCGCGAGATGAGCGTCCAGGACGTGCTGGATCGGTCCGGCGTCTCGCGGCCCACTTTCTACGAGCACTTCGAAAACAAGGAAGCCTGCTTCCTCGCCGCCCTAGACGCCGCAGGGGGGCGGCTGCGCACTCGGGTCGATGCAGCAACCGGCTCCGCGGATGGAAGCTGGAGAGATCGGCTGCGGGTCGGCCTGGAGGAGCTGCTGCGCTTCGTCGCGGAAGAGCCGGACGCCGCGGTGACACTCGTCGTCGAGGCACGTGCGGCGTGCCCGGCCGCCCTTCGGCGTCGCGATGACCTGCTCGACCACTTCGCCTCTAGCCTCGACACCCAGATCCGGGCCGAGATGCCAAAGGACTCCCCGCCGGCGGCGATCGCATCCGCCGGCGTCGTCGGCGGCATCGAGGCGCTGCTCTACTCGAGGCTCAACAGAGAAGAGGTCGAGAACCTCGACGGCCTGCTCCCGTCGCTGATGTACTTCGCGGTCCTCGCCTACGAAGGCCACCAGGCGGCCTCCGAAGAGCTTGCCCTGTCGGTCGTCTGAGCGCTCGGGCACCGGGCGCAGCGGTTGGGCGTTCAGCTGCGGCTGGTCGCGGTCCATTCGGCCCAGCGCCTCGCCTCCTGGTGACCGAGGTAGGGCAGCAGGGTGAACTCGACCAACTCGGGGACGGTCTCGAGCAGCTCCGGGAGCGTGTCCGAGCGCAGGTGGTGGGCGATCGTGGTGGCGAGGCCGCCGATCAGGGCCAACTCGGTGCTCGCGGGGCGACGCCGGTCCTCGGGGGTCGCCAACCGCAGCATCTCCGCGAAGTGCTCGACCGTGCGGACGTAGCGCCGGCCGCCGTCCGGTCTCTGGACAAGCGCCTCGATCGTCAGCAGGCGAACCTCCGAGGGCTCCGACATCGTGAAGTCGACCGCGGCACCGATCGCGCTCGCGAGCTTGGCCGGCCATTCCTCCTCCCGGCGGCAGGCCTCGAGGACGGCAACCTGAAGGCGGCCAACCGCCCCCGAGAACTCAGATGGGAATTCGTCCGAGGAATTCATAAACGCATACGTATATAAGTACGCGTGCACTATATACATCAAGGTTTTTAACCTGCGCGCGAGGCGCGAGCTGGAGAGGCCCGGCGTGCGGAAACGCGTCTAGCGCCGGGTCCGCGTGCGTTTCTGGGCAGGTCTCTTCTTGCGTGCGGCGATGCGCAGGGTGCGCTCGCTGGCTTTCTCTACCGCCTCACCCATTGCCAGCTGGAAGACGGCAAGCAACGCATCGGAGGCGAGGGGGCGCATGCGGTCGAGCGCTTCGCGCACTTTGGGCCAGTCGCCCTCCGGCCGCCCGGCGCGCTCAAACGGCTCCCAGACCTCCTTGACGAAGAGGTCGACGAAAGTGCGGGCGACGCCGTCGGCGTGCCGGCGCAGTTTTTCCGCCGTCGCCAGCGCCCCCTCTGGCCCGACGCCAAGCTCGGCGAGGGCTGTTGCAACGCGCTGCAGGCGTGGGCTGATCACCTCGATGCGCCCATCCGGCAGGGCGCGCACGATGCCGAGCTTTTCCGCACGCCGCATCAGCGCGGGATCCGGCTGCCCGCCGGCCGCCCCCCAGACCTCGGCGAGCTCCTCTGCCTCGATGATCTCGGGTGCCTCGTCCTCGAAGGGAGCGCGCAGGGCACGGGTGAAGTCGAAGATCTCCGTGGCGGCGCCGTCGCCGGTCTCGAGCACGCGCCGGATCGCCTCCAGGTTGAGCCCGTCGGCCTGCATCTCGCGCGTCAGGGCAATCCGCGCCACATGCTCGTCGTTGTAATAGCCGGTGCGCCCGCGGACGACCGGCGGGGGAAGCAGCCCACGCGTCTGGTGGGCACGGATGTTGCGAACGGTCATCCCCGTGCGCTGCGCCAGCTCGCGGATCGTCATCTCGTCCTTTGCGGGCTTGCTCATCCCCTCATCGTAAGCGCGAGCCGCTGGCCGTTCATCTTCTCGGCAGAGCTGGAACAGAGGAACCGGATCGCGTCGGCGATGTGCTCGGCGGGTGTGAAGGTGGGGAATTCATCACCTGGGCTTTCCTCCCGCATCCGCGGTGTCAGGATCGCGTCGACGACGACGACGTTGGCGGTCGCGGAGGTGCCTTCGAAGCCGTCGGCGAGGGCCATGGTCCAGGCCTCGGCGGCGGCCTTCGCGGCCGCGTAAGCCGCGTTCGTGTCGGAAGGTGCCTGGGCCTGCTTGGAGGAGACGAGGACGAAGCGGCCGTGCTCGCTCGCGAGGAGCGCCTCGTGGAAGGCGCGCGTGGTGTGTTGGACCGTGCGGATCAGCAGGTCGTGCAGGAAGTCCCAGTCGGCGAGTGGAGCCTCGTGCAGCGGCTGCCCGCCGCGCCAGCCTCCGACCAAGTGGGCTAGCCCATCGACTCGGCCGAAGCGCTCGACGAGCGCCGCACACCACTCGCGCGCCGCCTCCTCGTCAAGCAGGTCGACGGCGCGGCCATCCCAGTGGGCCTCGGGCAGGCCGAGCCGCTCGCCGACCGCATCGGCCGCCTCCTGCGAGACATCGGCGCCGGCTATCGTCGCCCCTGCCTGCGCAAGTCGCTCCGCGACCACCGGCCCCAGCCCGCCGGCAACCCCGGCAATCGCGATCACCCGCCCGTCGAGGCTACTCATATGGGGGAGGCAGGATTCGAACCTGCGTAGGCAGAGCCAATGCGTTTACAGCGCATCTCCTTTAACCACTCGGACACTCCCCCAGGGTTATGAGGAGCCGATTCTAGGGGACAGGCACGGCCCCTACGACGAAACCCCGAGCCGCTGCATCATCTGCTCGTTGAATGCCGTCAGCGCCGACATCGGGCGCATGAAGACCGTGAGCACGGCGACGCGATCGTCCTCGTCGAGCTCGAGGAAGTCGATCCCCTCCAGCTCGCGGTCGCCGACGCGGGCCTTGAAGCGGAGGGCGACGGTGTTGCCCTCACGCAGCTCGTTGACGTAGGTCAGGTCGTCGAGCGTCGCGGCGACGTGGGTGAGGATATGGCCGACCGCCTCGCGGCCCTCGAAGCCGCGGAAGAGGACCGGGCTGTGCAGCTCGACATCCTCGCGCAGGGTCTCGGTCATTAGCTCGACGTCCTTGGCTTCGGCGGCGCGGCGGAATGGATGCGGCTCGGACATGGCCACGCACTCTAACCAGCCCCGCCCCACCAGGTGAATCTGCGTTCACCGTCGATATCCGATGATGAACGCAGATTCACCTGGCATACGAGCATGGGATACTCGCGCCGTGCCCAGCGACCACACAATCGCGCGGATCTCGAACTCGCTCGGCGTGAATGGCCTGCGTTGGACGGGCAAGTTGAACGTCCCCCTCTACCGCCTCAGCCGGGGCCGGATCGGCGGCAGGATCGGACGGGCGCCCGTCCTCCTGCTGACGACCACCGGGCGCAAGTCGGGCCAGCAGCGCACGGCGCCCGTCGTCTACCTCGCCGACGGCGAGAACGTCGTCGTCATCAACACCAACGCGGGCAACGCCAAGGTTCCCGCCTGGTCGCTCAACCTGATGGCGAACCCCGCGGCCGAAGTCGAGGTGGGGCCCAAGCGCTACCCGGTCACGGCAAGAGTCGCCGAGGGCGAGGAGCGCACCGCGCTATGGCGCAAGCACAACGAGCAGTACGCCGGCTTCGACGATTACCAGGTGAAGCTCGACCGAGAGGCGTCGGTCATCGTGCTCGAGCCGCGTTGAAGCGTCGCTAGCTGGCGTCGCGCAGCATCTGCGCCTCGGGCAGGGCGCGCAGCTTTTTCAGCGTGTTGGTCTCGATCTGGCGGATCCGCTCGCGGGTGACACCGAATGTGCGGCCCACCTCCTCGAGCGTCAGCGGTTCCAATCCCGAGAGGCCGTAGCGCAACTCGATCACCTGGCGCTCGCGCTCGGGAAGCGCGTCGAGAGCCTTGCGCACGCCTTCGCGCTGCAGGTGCTCGCTTGCTTCCTCGAACGGTTCGGCCACGTCTTCGTCGGCGACGAAGTCGCCCAGCTCGGATTCGTCTTCATCGCCGATCGGCTTCTCCAGGGAGACCGGGACCTGCGAGACCCGCAGGATGTCCCGCACCTCGTCCAGGGGCCAGCGCAGCTCGGCGGCGATCTCGGCCGGCTCGGGCTCGCGTCCGAGCGACTGCACCAGCTGCCGCTCGACGTGGGTCACCCGGTTCAGCTTCTCCACCATGTGGACGGGGATGCGGATCGTCCGCGCCTTGTCGGCGATCGCCCGCGTCACCGCCTGGCGGATCCACCAAGTCGCGTAGGTCGAGAACTTGTAGCCGCGGCGGTAGTCGAACTTCTCCACCGCCCGGATCAACCCCAGCGAGCCCTCCTGGATCAGGTCGAGGAAGCTGAGGCCACGGCCCAGATAGCCTTTCGCGATCGAGACCACGAGCCGTAGGTTGGCCTCCACCATCTGCCGCTTGGCCAGCATGTCGCCGCGCTCGATCCGCTGCGCGAGTTCGACCTCCTGGGCGGCTGTCAGCAGGTCTACCTGCCCGATCGAGCGCAGGTAGAGGCGCAGCGAGTCGAGGCTGGGCTCAACCGTCAGGTCGAGCTCGGATTTCTTCGCCTGGCCGTTGGTCGCTTCCGCGCGCTGTTCCTTGTAGGCGTCGACGCCCTCCTCGGCGATCACCTCGACGCCCTGCTCGAGCAGGTGCGCGTGCAGGCCGGAGATCTGCTCCTTGGTGACCTCGACCTCCTCGAGGGTCGTGGCGATCTGCTCGAAGGTGAGGTAGCCGCGCTCGCGGCCCAGCGCGATCAGCCCACGTAGCTCATCCGGCTCCGTAAACGGCTGTCCATCCGAATCCTGATCCAGTCCCTCGGGGACCGTCTCCAACGGTTCGATCTCACTGCCTCCGCTGCCCAACCCTCTCCCCTGGCCGGGGGGCCGGCCCCAACGCTCCGACCGGGGCCAAGTATAGGCAGAAGATACGCTTCATAAGCGGTGGCCACTCGCACGACACTCACACCCTCGCTCTCCGCGCCCGACGTGCAGGCGTCAGTACCCGCGACGCAGGTCAGCCTCTCGCGGGTCGGCGTCACCGGCGTTGAGAAGGTTATCCGGGTCAAGGCCGATGGATCCGAGAACCTCTACCACGCCGGTTTCGAGTGCTTCGTCGACCTCGAGCCCCGCCAGGCGGGGGTCCACATGTCCCGCTTCGAGGAGATCGTCGGCGAAGCGATCGACGAGGTCGTGCTCGGCGAGGCCTTCCGCGCCGAGGTCCTCGCCGCCCATATCGCTCAGCGCGTGCGCGAGCGCCAGAAGGGTCGCCGAGCCGAGGTCTCCGTCAACGCGCGCTACCCGGAGACCGTGAGCACGCCGGCGAGCGGGCACTCGACCCAGGAGATCTACGGGCTGTTCGGCACCGCGGTCGCCTCCGAGCGGGGGACGCGGACACTCACGGGCGTGCAGGCCCAGGGGATGACGGCCTGCCCCTGCGCCCAGGAGATGGTCGCCGAGCTAGGGCGTGAACGCCTCGCCGCCAGCGGCTTCGACGCCGAGCAGATCGAGCGCGCGATCGAGGCGGTGCCGGTCGCCACCCACAATCAGCGCGGCATCGGCACCCTCTACATCGGCTGCCCCGAGGGCGGCGATGCCTGGATCGACGCCCCGGAGCTGCTGCGTATCGTCGAGAGCTCGATGAGCTCTGAGATCTACGAGCTGATGAAGCGCCCCGACGAGCTCGCCGTGGTCGCCAAGGCGCACGAACAGCCCCGCTTCGTCGAGGATTGCGTGCGGGAGATGATCCGCGCAGTGGTCGAGCGCTGCGCCGATATGCCGGACGAGGCCTTCATCATGGCTCGCCAGGAGAACCTGGAGACGATCCACCGCCACAACGTCGTCGCCGAGCGCTACGGCACCCTCGCCGACCTCCGCAAGGAGCTCGCCTCCGGCGAGCATCAGCACCACCACACGACGATGCGCGAGTGGCTGGAGTTCCCGGCGACCTAGCTTCGTCGTCACTGCAACGCTTTATGGCTCTGTGAGAGCCGTAAAACGTTGCACCTCTCGTCATGTTGCCAACGAGTCCCGCGCTCCCATGTGCGAGCACGGCTCCCGGCCCGCACGCGAGCACAGCCGCCAGCCATTCGCCATAGCGCCCGATGCGCCGGTGACCGAGCGCAAAGACGCCCCGGTGCAACACAACCAGCTGGCCGGCCTCGATCCGACTCTTGATCAAGCCCTCGGTTAGGCCAAGTTCGACCAG
>Ga0157380_10000607_pt1 | contig 22059 bp, 30 predicted proteins | sample S35metaG_FD_119757 | JGI IMG/M metagenome (GOLD analysis project Ga0157380, IMG submission 119757) | Switchgrass rhizosphere microbial communities from Kellogg Biological Station, Michigan, USA - S3-5 metaG | ecosystem: Host-associated > Plants > Roots > Rhizosphere > Soil | place: USA...
GTCCCCAACTCAGGAAATCGACTGGTCTTCAACCGAGGAAATTCTGCACTACGCGAGTTTGCCTCTTTCATGGAAGATGGTGGGGCGCCGTTCATCACGACCGAGCGGGCACTGCAGTGGGCCTTGCGACCCCAGCGCGCTCACCCGTCGTACTGGGCCCAGCGGCTCATGGCGGTGCGCTGTTTTGCCCGTCACCACTGTGCGACGGACCCTCGAACGCAGATTCCTCCGTCCGATCTTCTCCCCAATCGCCCGCGTCGAGCCCGACCGTATCTATATTCCGAGCAAGACATTGAGCGGCTGCTGATTGCCGCCACGGGATTGCGTCCGGCGGGCGGCTTGCGAGGTTTCACGTACGTCGCCCTGTTGGGTCTGCTGGCCGTCACGGGCCTGAGGATAAGTGAAGCGCTGACCCTCACGCTGCAAGATGTCGACTTACAGCAAGGGCCTGCTGACGATTCGCAAGACCAAGTTTGGCAAAACGCGGCTCGTTCCACTGCACCCGTCTGCAAGGCGCGCTCTGCGGCAATACGCCCGGCAACGCCGAGCGTTCATAGGCCCTGGAACCGCGGTACGTTTCTTTGTGTCCTCACAGGGCGGGCCGCTGTCCGTCGGCGCGGTTATGAAGACGTTTCGCTTTCTGCGCCGTCGAGTCGGATTGCATGCGTTCGAGCATTGCGATGAACCAAAAAGCGCTCCAGGGACGGAATCGAATACCGCCAAAAATGGCTGGTATTTGGCTACAAAGCCAATTCGATGATGGGTGCATTCCCGGAAAGTTACCCGGGCTATTTTTGGCGATTTACGGAATCGCACCGTGGACCTGACGGAATTTCAAAGCGCCATTTTCTCGCCTTTCTGCGCATGCGCCTTGCAACTTATCTTGGGCAAAGAGAGGCCGAGAGTCGAGCCGGATTGGGGAAGGGGGTGACGGCTGAAATCCATCGCTAGTCGAACTCGTGCAGTTTGCTTGCTGCAGCGAATGCTGTCAAAACGCGAACATGCCTGTTCAGATCACCATTCGCGATGTTCCCGAGAAAGTCCGTGACGTGCTCGCCACTCGCGCGGCAACGAGACTCCGTTGCAGGTTCAAATCCTGTGCGAAAAGCCTGCGACCTGTGCATACACTGAATTTGAATGTCCACGATCAGAGACGACTTAACGATGTGCTCATTACTTACTTCCGTTGCAATAAATAACCGCGTCCGCATCGTCGGTGCGCGGCACTCGCTTGCGTACTTCGCATATCTCTTTTGAGAAACAAAGGACGGTGTCTTCAGCAAGTCCTGGCCCTTTCAAGGAGAGTGCAGTGTCAATAAACTCTCGGCACGCCGTATACTTTGCTCGTTCTGCGGCTGTGGCATAGCGACCCAGACAACCTAATTCCGTCCATTGTCTGCGCAAATCTTCATGCTTCCAAGCAACTGCTCGTACAACGAGAAAGCGTCGGTCCGGAAGTAAAGCGGATGAGGTAGCATCGGTGCCAATCTGAAGAGTCTTTAAAACTCCCGTGATTGACGCGGAATAGGCGGCGAACATTTGGTTATCAACTGCTCCTGCATACTGACATATTGGATACAGCCTCACTGTCGCGCAGCCTTGCAGGCCCAGCAAGGCTGGCGCGACAATTTGCATGAGCTTGAACGAGTTACTCACGGCCCAATCTATCCTCGCCGCCTTCTGCTGCGAGTGCAAAGAATTCGTCTGGCAAGTTAGAGTTCGCCTTCAAAAAGCTGTATTTCTGGGTTCCGGTCTCAAGTATTCCATTTCGCACGAGCACATTCTCTGGGGTGAGCAGATCGTGCATTTGATCGACTTTGAAACCTATCATGCGCACGACATCGTCGCCGTCTGCAAACGTGATTGTCTTATTCGCATCGTGATGCCTCATCTCCGTGGTGGTCTCATTAACACTTCCCGAGCCCACAGGCAGAATATTCAGAAGTTTTGCACTGCCGGACATCTGGCTATTCCTGAAATACTCGTAATGCGAGGCAGTGTTGAATTCTAGTTCCATGGAGAACCCGCGCCCCACGAGCAAGGACGCAACGCTGTACTGCAGATTAGCTGCCAAAGTCTTGTCTTTGGAAAGAATCTTCGTCACGCGCGGCAGGGCGAATAGGCTCGAGTCATACCAATCACCGCGCCGTATCCAGATTTCGCTGATGCGTTTGAAATTGAACTTGATGCTGAAACTATCGGCGAGTGACTGCTGCATCTTTGTATGCTCGGAAGCATTTAGTCGTGCCGAAAAGTACCATGCATAGCGGAAGCGCGCTGAAACTGACCATTGTCGTTCGTGAGTTCGCGCACTCTGATCGTTGCGGTGAATGGTAAAACCTCTCTCACCATTTTTGGTCAGGAACTCTTCCCAATCCGCCACAGCATCAACCTCAGCGCCAACGTCGGCCCAAGAGGGATTAGTGCCAACAATCAAAGGATTGCCCATCTTCAGCTCGTCAAGACCTTGTTCCTCCTCAAGGTAAGGGAACTTCGGATACGCGAATTGAGCATTTCGTAGCTTTGTATATGCGCGGTATATCTGTGAATCCTCGGCTGAACCGACCCGCTCAATCACTGATTCCTGCTTCGCAAGTTCTCGATCTATCTTTGCCGTCGCAAGTTCGATTCTGCGGCGAAGGCGGTGTATATCCAGCCAAGCAACCTGTCGAAGCTGAACCTCTTTTTCTGACAGTCCCTTGAGCTCTTTTTCTTTATGTTCTGTCCAGTCGGCTAGAACAGTAGCAATCAAATCGTTCAGCTCCGTTTCGTATGCATTAATATTTCTGTTGCTTTCCTCAATCAGATTTGCCCCGGTCTGAGGCAGATCTAACGAAATATCTACCAACGCCCGATTCAAAAGAACGCCGTACTGGTGGCTAAACCGATCGTTGGTATTCGCTGGTCCGAGAAATTTCTCTCCGGTATCCACCGGCGAGCCGCGGCTGATAGCCCGATCAGCAAACGACCGAGCAACAAAATTATTGAATAGCCTGGTCTTCAGGCGAATTGGGAAGTCCACAATATTGTTGGTCAGAGCTATTCGCTGCCTTGGTCCCGAGCGAACCAAGGCTTCTACTTGGTCGAAATATACGTCCATCGCCTGCGGAATGGGACTTTCCTCAAGCTTCAGCTGAAAAAGATCGATAGGCATTTTGATCCCCTCAATTCTTCCGTTGCGGATGAAAGCGACCAATCAGTGGCGCGCCGGGGTCTGTGCCGAAGTAGGATTTGAAATACTTGGCCATCCGGCTCCAAGCCGCGGGTGCGGGAATCCCCGAACAAGACCGGACTTGCAACAGCGAATCCCGTCGCGGCCAAGGCCAAGATTCCAACAGCGCGGCGGCAACGCGCTTTGGATAGAAACGAGACAGCACTGACATCGTCATCTCCTGGGATTTGCCGGTAGCGGCTAGATGATGAGCATTTTGGGACCGGTTGCTGGTGGCTCCTGAATGGGCTCTGAAAAATCGAACGAGTCCGGTGATCTTTATGTTAGTAGGTAGGCAGCTTGATGATTGTGCGGACGGACTTAGGCACGGTTCCCTCCGTTGAGACGTTATCGATGTCCACAGACCCGCAATAGCCCCCGGCTATCTGGTCCATGAGGTACAGGCCGAACCGATTGCGACTAGGCTCTCCGGCTCTCATAAGGTCGGTGCCCAAGCGAATCGCATCATCCACTCCCGTTGATGATTCGTTGTGGAAGATAAAAGTCACCTGATGCTCCTCGATCAGGCACTCGAATGTGAGGGGGGTTTCATCCGGGCTATGCGTGCGGGCATTCTTCATCGCATTGTCGAGCAGTAACTCGATATGCTCCCATGTGCCGATAAAGAAAAATTGCTGATCCGGGCCCGGGAGCGTAGCCGTGAGCCGCGATTTAAGCGTCTCAGACCATCGCGCCACGAGCTTGCGCAATCGTGGCAGCACGTTGATCGGCGTAGCACTTGCAGACTCCTTCATTTCCCGGATGAAGTATTTCATGTGCCGCGCGGATGCCAACTGTAAAACGCTCCGGACGAACTGGCAGTGGGCCAGGGGCTCCGTGCAGTTGGAAATGTTTCCCTGATCCTGGATGTCCTTCAGGAGGAAGAGGGCCTCATCCAGCCTCGACTTCGTATCGTGCAGCACTTTTTCTGCGAAGTAATGCCAGAAGTCGACCTCTGTAGCTCGTATCAGGTGACTCTCTTCACGTCTGCGGTGATCATCGAAGAGCTCGGTCTTCTGTCTTTGGAGCGCTGCGATGTGCAGTACAGCGGCCCGTAGCTCGGGTCTCAGTTCGTCTAACTGCGCCTCCAACGCGTTGGCCCGCGATTGCTCGGCTCGATGGTCTTCTCGGCACTTCGTAAGGTCCTGGGTCGTTCGCTGGTGTGCCGCCTGCAATTCCTGTAACCAAGTCTGAAATCTCTCAAGCTCCGTAGACGCCTGCTGCAGATTTCGATCGGCCGTGTCCAACTCACGGCGAAGCTGTGCAGATTGCTGTGTCTGGGTGCCTTGGTCTGCCTGGAGGTCGCCGAGTGCGGCCCAAATTTTCGCCAGCTCACCGCTGGCGACTTCGAGGTTTCGTTGCAGGTCTGTACTAGAGGTCGTGAGCGTATTGATCTGCTGCTCGGCGGCCGCGAGTTTGGCCTTGAGGTCCGACTTAGCGGACAGACTAGCGAGCCAGGCGATAATGACGGCAACAAGGGCAAGCCCTACGATGATGTCAACGGTGTCCATATTCTTCAGTAGATGGATTCCAGCGGTACCCGACCTTGGGCAAATTCACGATGACATGCTTGAAGTCCACCGGTGATCGCCCGGCCGCTGCGGCGGTGTCATTCTCGACAACCTGGAAGCGGCGACGAATCCGGGCGATATGGGCATGGATGAGGTTGATGCGATTGCGCTCGCGATCTTGCATGTTGGGCGTTGTTTCGAAGTCCTCATCTGCGAGTTCCGCTATCCCGGCGCCGGTGGAGATCTCCTCGTAGGTCAGCACCACGTCTGCATTCCGTGTCAGGTACTCGACAATAGGAAAGAGAACGCCCTCGAGAAACACCGCCTTGTTGTGCCACTCAACGCGTCTTTTCTTCGTATCCATGTGAACCGCGCCAGCGTCCCATTCGGTCGGCAGGTCTCGTACGGCCATTTGGGCTCGAATCTGTTTGGCCAGCAATAAGAGCGCATCGCTGATGCCTTTGCTGTGGTACTGGGCTGCGTAGCCGGAGGCTGCGTAATGACCTCTAGAGCCATGGGGATGGTTCGTCAGGAAGAAGACGGGGATCTCCGGCAACTGGGTGTTCACCGCTTTACACAGTTCTAAGCCGACATCCTTGCCGGCGACTTGAATGTCCAACACCACACAATTCGGAGACCGGAAGGAACCCGACTTAAGTGCAGCACGGAAGTCAGGAGGGGTCGAAAACGCCACGACCTCACAGCCGATGTGCTGCAAGGTGCTCGTCAGGCGATCACGCCAGCTTGTTTCGTCCTCGAAAATCCAGACCCGGGGTTTCAGTGAACGTGTCTTGAGGTGCACCATTTCGACCTCGCCATTGGTGGATGCCTGTCCAGGTAGATTACTCGTCAGCGCTGAAAAAGCTCTGAAAGTCGCTTCCGCCGCTTGCGGTCTTTCAATATCCAATCTATTTAAGATGCATAGACGTCCGCGTCCTTAAAGAGGGTGATTTCGCGGCTCAATGGCTGGCCTGTACATACCTTTGTCAACGCTTCACCTCGCGGTACGCGGCGCATGACTCAAGCCCGGCGTGGTTCGCTACACCTCCACCGCAAAAGACTTGCACTCTCTGCTCCTTGCCAGTTTTACCGGCGCACAATCCTCTCACCCCGACCGCTGAATTCATTTAAATTTTTCCAGTCGCTCTGCTGTTGGGTTCGGGCTACTTTGGCCTCTGGGGTCCAATTGGGGTCCAGTTTTCGCACTGAATAAAGCGCAACTGGCACGCTTGGCTGGCCTCCGTGATGCAGGTATTCCCGCTGCACGCATTCGAATGCGGTTCAATTCTAGCCCTTCTTTCTGTGGGATCTATGGCGGACTTCGATCGCATCACCCAGCAGCCCGGGAATGATGGGCGGCGAACCCTGCATTCGTGGGTATGCGTGTCACGGCAGGCATGATTGTCGGACAGCTTGGTGCCGGTCGCACAATTGACGAACTCCTTGCTGAATATCCGTACATTGAGCGCGAGGATATCTTCCAAGCGTTGCGGTATGCGTCCAGGCTTGCCGAGGAACGACACATCACGTTGGCCGACGACTGAGTCTGCCTGGTCGACACAGGCAGTCCAGGTTTGTCGCAACTTGGAACTACTTCAGGAGCAGGCAAAGACTCAGTGCTGGAAAGAACCGGGCGCCTCTCCCTGAATCACTCGTTCGAGTGCGGTCATGACATGCAACATCCCGCTCTCCAGGTCGCGTAATGCCGGGAGGACTTGGTCGTGGTAGTCGGGTTCGACGCCTTGCAAGATATAGATGATCGCCCGGATCACGTGCACTGCAGGACAAAGCAAACGTCGCTGCGCGTCACACCTTTTCGCGACTTCTGCTGCGCATGTAAGCGAAGGCTGGTTGTTTGAAACACTGAGCGTGACCAATGTCGTTTGCACGTCTATCAGTACTTGAAGAACGTGGTCGCCGCAGTGCCCGAGATGTGGCTCGTCGTCCTCATACTCATAGCATTCACACAATGCCCGTAAAGTGATGTTCGCGAGTTCCGTGATGCTCGCCACGTGGGCGCGACAGTCCTCGATTAATTCCGCCACCTCGGTGGCTGGATGCGGCTCAGCCTGACGGCATGTCTTTCGTCCGTTGATGGTTGCCACCGCTCTCGATCTAGCCATAGCTCAAGACCGGAATAGCTGCAGATAAAGGCGTCGGCTTGGAAGGCGCGGCGTGGCAGGCACCTGCCATCGCCCCAATTCTGATGTGGTGCGAGAACACCTTGAAAGCGAGGCGTCGAATCCGACACGCTTTCGCAGCCGTCGCACGAATTGGGGCGTGACCCGACAATGCTCAGCTTCTTGCGCTGCAGTGGTTCGCGTCTCATCCAGTACGTGACGTTGATCACCGCGCGTCACGGCTGCACATCGCGCGAGCGACACAGTCGCTCGATAACTTCGGCGCCACCGGTCAGTCGCGCGTGCAGTGCTGCCTGTCCTTCTTGGCATTGCCTGGCAGCTTCCCGCAATCCTTCGGCGATGATCAACGCCTCAGCGACCTGCAAGTCGGAGTCACCAGGATCCACAAAGAATTTCCGACGAGTAGTCACGATCGCGTTTCCGAGTTCCTGAGTGCGCCGAAGTGCCGCGCTGTCTCCACGAGATCGCCACCATGCCTCCGTGTGCCGCACGCATTCGAGCAGGGTATCGATACCCATGTTGATGACGATCATGTCCTCCCGATTGACGCGCGTCATGATTCGCCCTCCCCGTCATCGTCCTGGTTGTCCAGATCATCGGAGTTCAACTCGTGGAGCCAGTCGTGCACGGACCAAATCAATTTGAGTGCACGCTTCAGGACTTCTTGTTCTGGGTTTCCGATCTCCTGCGATTCCAGCGAATGCATGGCGACCTCGACGAGGGAGCTCGCGCCAATACATTCACCGAGAATGCTCTGAACGCTGACAACCCCAGAAGCAACCCGTGACTGAGACACAGCCGGAGAACCAGTCTTCGCGGTACTCTTCTTCGCAGGCGCGGATTTCCGCTTTCCGGCATGCGTTCGTGCGGCGCTCATGGCTGCAATTGCGAGACAGCGATGTCGAAGTCGGTGTAAGCGCTCTGCAGTTCGTCGATGCCGCGCCGAAGCGTCAACACACCAGCGCTGACGAGGGTCTCATCTTCAAGTGCATTTTTGAGAGCACAGTGCGCCGTTTCGACTAGTGCCAGTCCATCCGAAAGGCGCCGGAGGATCTCTGCAAAACCGGGTCGATCGACCGGTGGGTTGGTGGCGACCTCAGAGTCGGGTCGAGGGGATTTGATCCGCGCGCGGCGCGGCGGCCGCTTGCGGCTAGAATGTGCCTTAGCCATTTGCTCAACCTCACGGGGTTGGGTGGGTGGTTAGGCGCCCGACGGTGTTGATAGCACTGTCGGGCGCCGCTGCCGCTTAGGGCTTTAGTAAGCGGCACCCCGATCATCATCACAATTTTTTATAATTATCAAGTCATTACGATGCCGCCTGGAACAGCATCGCGCGAGGGTCATGCGGACCGACGACTCTCGTCGGGCGCGCCTGGAGGGAGAAACTTCGAACTGCCTTTTGGAGGCACTCCAGGAATGGAACTGCCATGGAGTCTAGGCTAGGTTCTGTGAGCCGATGGCGGTTGCTGGAGCAGTTGCCGGGTGGGGTTTGCACCCACTGGAAAGCGGCGCCTTCACGGCGCACGCCAGAAGCGGACATGATCATGTGTGCCGGCCCCAGTCTGAAGGGTTTGTCAGGTCCGCCACCATTTACTTCGAGCCCCCGTTCGGAGGTGGCGCCAGAAGTCTTCCGCTTACCGACCAAACATGTTCGGCAAACCGTCGATTGCAATTCCGACATCGAACAGCCCCCGACATCAACCTCTTCAGAATCGGCGCTGCGAGGTTCGTAACATAGGCGGTGTCACCCCGTTTTTCTCGGAAATCATTGGGATTCCTCACCCTATATTGATCGCCGTCAATGGCATCGATATGCGCGATCAACTGTTGCGAGCTGCTTTGAGCGTGACGATCACTTCGCCCTTGCTGAATTCGTCGAAGAGACGCTGCGCATCTGACGATTGACCGCGAATTCTTCCTCGGCTCGCGCACTTTCTTCGGCTGCATGCTCCGCTTCGAATTTCTTGTTTTGCTCAGGCGTAAGCCCTGGTGCGTCATAAGTAGCGAGCGTTGGTGCAGTCCGTTTCGCCGGCAGCCTTTGAAGAACCGAGGAGCCTCCGGACGTTCTAACAGTAAATCGAAGGCGGCCGCCAAGCTTGCGGACCCCATCCATTCAATCAACTCAAGCCTTGAGCAGAAACAAACCTTCTCGCAGTTTGAACGCACCTCTGCACTGAACGGCGGTAGCCCTTTCTGGAGGGCTTGACTCTTCCACGACACAACATTATCGTTGTGTTATGCTTCCGCAGTTCAACGCGTCTGGACTGTTACCGCCGGGGATTCACACGGCGGAATGGCAGGAGTTTGAAAGCAGATTCAGAAGCTCTCCGAGGCGCGCCTGGCTGCTGGCTGGCCTTCAGAACGGCCTGCTAGCCCTGCGAAACGCCGGATGCCGAGTCGCGTACGTCGATGGCTCGTTCGTAACCCACAAGGAAGATCCCGGCGACTTCGACACACTTTGGGAGAGCGCCGGTGTTAAGGGTGAGCTGTTGGATTGCACCTTTCTCGACTTTGATGCGGGCCGGATGAAGCAAAAACTGAAATACCGGGGAGAGTTCTTTCCGATACACGCCTTCGTTTCAGAGGCCGGTGTGACCTTTCTGGAATTTTTCCAGCGCGACAAAGACTCCGGCGAACCAAAAGGCATTGTCCGCCTTGAGTTGGACACACTTCCATGATCAAGAATGAAAGGCAGTACCGGATCACTAAAGCCGCCGCTCGGCGCTTCGCTGACTCGCTCAGAGTCGGCGCTGACGCGGCGCCGAACGTAGACCCGATAATTGCACAAGCCTCTATTGCAGCACTGGAAAGCCAGCTCGCAGAGCTTGAGGCACAAATAAGTGAATATGAAGCATTGAAAGAGGGTCGCGTTGACGTTGTCGAAGCGACTTCGCTCGACGCCCTCGCCGAGATGTTCATTAAAGCGCGCATCGTAGGCGGTCTTAGCCAAAAAGAACTTAGCGTACGACTGGGACTGAAAGAGCAGCAGGTCCAGCGATATGAAGAGACGAACTATGCGGGTGCAAGTTTGACTCGGCTGGCTGCCGTCGCGAGCGCCTTGAATATCAATGTTCGACATGAAGCTGTATTAGGGCGCGCCGACGACCAACTCAGTCGAGTACTGAAACGACTGGAGTCCGCTGGATTACCACGCGACATGGCAATGAGAAGATTTGCGTCTCTAGCGGGCACAACTGATAGCAGCGCCGCTCGATCACTCTCCAACCTACTCACTGGGATCCGCCAAGTGTTTGGATGGAACTTCAATCAGCTTTTTGGCGAGCAGCCTCTGGAGCTAGCTCAGAACGCAGCGACCACCGCCAGATTTAAGGTTCGATCCGGGAGAAATTCAGAGCGCGTGAGCGCCTATGCTACATACGCGCACTATCTAGCCCTGCTCCTACTTCGCGCCACCGAAAACCTGCCAAGGTTACCATTGCCTGACAACGCGCAAGATTTCTACGATGCCGTTTGCCTGACGTATTCAGACATGACATTTGAGAACGCGCTCCGGTACGTCTGGTCACTCGGCGTTCCCGTGCTTCCGCTGGATGACGAAGGTGCTTTCGACGGTGCCTATTGGCGCGTCGATGGCCGCCACGTGATCGTTCTCAAGCAGAAAAGTCTATCTTCTGCGCGGTGGCTATTCGATCTTCTCCACGATTTCAGACACGCAACGCAACACCCCGCGCTGTTGGAGAATCAGATCATTGAATCGCCGCCTTCATCGCCTGAGCGAATCAATGCTCCCGATGAAATAGACGCGAGCGAGTTTGCTGGTGACGTTACTTTGGCGGGCCATGGGCCAGAGCTTGTCGCTGCGTGCGAGGCTGCTACCGCAGGAAGACTTCAGCGCCTGAAATCAGAGTTGCCAGGAGTAGCCAAAACCTTGGGAGTTGATCTTGCTTCGGCTGCAAATTTCATGGCATTTCAACTTTCGCGTACTGGCCAGAATTGGTGGGGTACCGCGGCAAATCTGCAACCTCCTGGAGAACAACCCTGGCTCATGGCGCGAGACATTCTTCTAGAACACATCCAACTCGACGAATTGAGTGGTCCGGACCAGACCTTGCTACGAGACGCACTGACGGAACGCGAGGAAATAAAGTGAGCACTAGCGATACCTCCGCTGCAAATGTCGTTCAAATATCCTGCAGAGGGTCTGATTGCGCCAACGATCTACACTGTTATCGTCCCAAGCCGACTGCGAAGGCATGGAAGTCACCGACTGGGGACTGCCAGTATTGCGGAGACAGCTCCGTCGATTGGGTCCGCGTCCAGCACCACGATTTGAAAGATGTCGATGCATTGAAGCTTTCGCTGCAGAAGGAGTGGATCCGACGTGTTTTCTGGGAAAAGCCTCTCGATCAAAAATCGCTAGAATCACTCGCCAAGACTTCCTACGATGAGTTACGCGAAAAAGTGCGTAAAGACATCGCGAAGGGCCTTGGCGTTCCGCGCCCATTCAAGGACGGGCAGCGAGTTCCAACAGAAGATGAAAAACTTGAGGGGCATCCAATCTTCTACGCCCAGCACGCCACTGCCGCATGCTGCAAGAAATGCGCTTTCTATTGGTGGGGATTTCCACGCGAGGCCCAATATTCCACCGAGCAAATCGATTTTCTCACCGAGATGTGCATGTTCTTTTTCGAAGCGCGCCAGTTCACTTTGAAGAAGTAGCTGTGACTACATTTATCGACACAGATCGGATCTCCGTGGAGCTGCGAAAGCGAGGAATCGACGTTCCGAACCGGAAGCTTCTAATCACACGATACGCTGGTAGTGAGCAGGCCAAGGACCTCTCTGAACCCCCTAACTGTGACGGCCTTGGTAGAATCCGTCACTTCGCGCGCAGTCGAAGCGGAGTGCCGTGGACAAATCCATTGCCCCTAGACCCGGCACAGCACGCATTGAGGCTTCACCGCACGGACCATGTGCGGGCACAGGTTTTTCAGAATGCGGTGTGTAACTGGCGCTGCTGGTATTGCTACGTCGACTTCGAACTACTCTCCGCAAACCTAAATCACGCGCGATGGGCGTCCGCGGATGAATTAATTGCACTTTTCCTACGAGACTCGAACCGAGCATCAATAATCGACCTAACAGGTGGCCAACCAGATCTCACACCCGAGTGGATCGTTTGGATGATGACTGCACTAGAGAATGCCGGACTCGCCAACTTAGTGTACCTTTGGTCCGACGACAATCTTAGTAACGATTACCTTTGGAAATACCTTACCCCGCATGATCTTGAGAAGCTGAGAAGCTACACGAACTATGGTCGGGTAGCATGCTTCAAGGGTATCGATGCAGAGTCGTTTGCGTTCAATACTCTCGCCGATCCGGCTTTGTTTGAGCGCCAGTTCGAGCTGTTCGAGCGCCTGACGCGCCTCGAGATAGATTTGTATGCCTATGTAACGTTCACTGTTCCATCGACGACTAGTATCTCGTCCAAGATGCACTCGTTCATGGATCGACTTCAGTCTATTCATGAGAATCTACCTCTAAGAACTGTTCCACTCCGCATCCAGGGCTTGACTCCAACGTTGGGCCGAATGAAGCAGGAACACAGCAACTCGATGCAACACCAAGAGACTGCGATTCACATCTGGAACGAGGAAATCTCCAAACGATTTTCTTCGTCTCACATCTCCCAACACATCTCGACCATTTCTCTGGCAAAGCGGTGATGCAAAGATGAGTGCCGCGGATGCCGCGTTCGAGCTGCAAGTCAGCGGCTGGGTTCAGCACGCGGTGCAAGAAGGCATTACGACCTTTACTAACCTCCTTGCGGTGCTACCGGGGGTCGACCCTGCATTCCTATTGCACATACTCAGGCAGCTTCGTTCAGATCGCTCTGGGGACGTTTTTCAGCACCTTCTCGATGAGTCAAAGTCGGCGCCAGAATCACATGCACCTCGGGGATACACCGTTGTTCCCCATCCACTCGACTTCGACTGGCGCTTCACAGAGGCATGCGCCTTTGCGTTGGTAGAACGACTTTTCTTAGATGCTTCGTTGAGTCGGTTCGCGCTCTTGAGCACCCCCAGCCTTGTTTCTCCGATTCACTCATTGAGGCCTGATTCCAGCGCGGTGCTCTTCGACAAGAACACGCTGTGGCAGCCACAGATGGAAGGATTGCACGGAGCCATCGAATTTGTTGCCTGCGATCTGACTGTTGATAGTCCACAGATTTCCCTGAGCAGAGAATTCGACGCGGTCGTGGCCGATCCTCCCTGGTACCTTGAACACCAATCATCGTATCTGTGGATGGCGGCACAATTGGCGCACCGGGGTGCCATGATAGCAATGACAACGCCGCCGTCAGGCACGCGGCCTGGAATTGCCGAAGAACGCATACAGATCCAACTCCTCGCAAAGGATGCTGGGCTGGAATTCATCGAACTCACCGAAGGCGCTGTCAGATATCGATCCTCACCTTTTGAAACCAACGCAATGCGTGCGTCGGGAATATTTGCGGCCCTCGATGAGTGGCGACACGGCGACCTTTTCATCTTCCGGTCGGAGCGCGCGAGCCATGCTCCGCGGCCACCCGCCCCGTCCTCGCAAGAGGTATGGGAAGAAGTCGTATTACATGGCGTTAGAATCAAAATTCGGATCTGCCGCGACAGCCCTATCGATCCCAACTCGTCGCCGGAACTTGCCCCACTAGTCGACAATGACGTTCTGCCAACGGTTAGCCGCCGACACCCTCTTCGGTCCGCAGCCGATGTCTGGACCTCGGGCAATCGCGTTTTCAAGTGCTTGAACCCCCCTGCGCTGCTGCACTTATGCCGCTCATTGAGGGATAATGGATGCGGTGATCAAAGCCTGCGACAGGCCGCCACCCAAGCGAGTTCATCGGCATTTGAGCGTGCGAAGGTTCAGCTGCTGAAGATTCTCGAAACTGAAATGCGAGAGTATCTATCAAGCTGATGCAACCTGAATCGATGGATTGGCGGATTCAAACTTCGAATGACGTAATACGAATCGCTCGTGACCTTAGCTTTTGGCGCGATTACTTCCGGAATCACAAACACGGTGATGATCTTCGGTTTTCATTGCATCTAGGCGTATTCAATCAACCCTACTTGGACTTTGTGCTCTGCGGGCGCAAGACCGTCGAGTCGAGGTTTTCCGCAGTTCGGTGTGCGCCCTACGACCGCGTCACAAAGGGCGATGTTTTGATAGTCAAGGCCGCGAGCGGACCTGTGGTTGGTCTGTGCCTGATCGAGCATGTGTGGTCATATCGTCTAGATGCCGCATCATGGAAGTTTGTTCGGCGGAGCTTCACTCAACAACTCTGCGCAGAGGATCCAGAATTTTGGAGCTCGCGAACACATGCGAACTTTGCGACTTTGATGCGGATCACCCGCCCGACCGCTGTGGATGGAATCGCCTGTGAGAAACGAGACCGTCGAGGCTGGGTTGTGATCTCGCCGGGCGTTACACAGGCCAAACTGTCCGTATGAGCATCGTACTTCTTGCGGGTCCACCGGGCAGCGGTAAGACATCGCTGGCAGGCGCACTAGCATCGAAGACGGGATGGATAGCGGGTTCCTTTGGCAATTTCATTCGGGCGCGCGCGGAGCAATTGGGTCAGCCGCTCACGCGAGCGAACTTACAGCGGTTGGGTCAAGAATTGGTGGAATCAAGTCCCACAGATTTCTGCGAATCGGTGCTTCGAAGCCTACGCTGGACCAGCAATTCCTCCCTCATTCTCGAGGGATTGCGGCACGCCGCCGTATACGACGCACTTAGAGCCATCTTGTCGCCGATGAAGCCTTGCTTGGTTGTGCTGACGATCGATTCCACCACCCAGTGCGATCGCCTTGCCCAAAGAGGCGAGCTTGGTATGATCGACGCCAACTCCGCAACGGAACGGGACATAGAGGCCGCGCTCAAGCCCAGAGCGGACTTGGTCCTCGATGGAAGCTCAACGCTGGATGTGAACGTCGCAAAGATTCTCGGCACACTGGAACAAACCAAACAAGGCAGGTGATGCCACGCCGTAAACTACGCCTCGGACACGCGGTTCGAACAGAAGACGATGACGACCACGCTGCGCTGCGCCTTGCTCTAGGAATTGCCAACGCAACCGCAGCGCTCGAACAGCGAGCCCCGAAAGCCGCAAGCGTGGTGTTCGAAGCCGAGAGAATTTTGAACTCGGACCTCGATAGGCCGATCTACGCATACGTCGGAGCTCTGCACAAGGACTTGGGTACCGTCGGTCTCGTAATCTCCCCGAGGTGGGGTAAGCGGTGCATTCGTAGCGCCATCAGATGCGACTCAGGCTGCTTGATCGGAGGATTCGGTGGCTTCGCGTGCGTCGTCGATCGAGAGGATTCCCTCAAAGCCCTCTCGTATATCGGTGCCACCCTCAAACAGTGGCAACGCGACTTCGACACGGAAATGACCTCAAGCTACCGTATAGCGGAGCGAGATTACGTAAGCGGTGCAACGCCGGATTACCGAACTTTGAAAGACGTGCGGGGGCAGTGCATAAAGCATGTAAAATCAATATCGGGTGGACTGGATCGGCGACTTTGGACCTGGGAAGCGTGGCTCGACGGCTCGCCCAGGGCCGGGGAGATCGAGTGCATTGTGTTATCGCCCGAGATGCGAAAGCGCCTGGAGTCACTTCGAATCGGTGGGCTGAAGGTTCCGAGCGGGTTAAGGATTTTGAGTGGCAAGGTGACGAGCAGTGGGATAGATTGGTTTAATCAGCCGTTGGTCCATGCTGCCTTTTTGGGTTTGCGAAGATGGCCAAAGTAGTCGCTCTATTGGACACGCCTAGTAAGAATTCTATGGGCGCAGTCCCTTTCGTCTGGGGAACAGAAAACGGGACGCTCAGGGTTTCCGGAATGGCGAGTGCTCCGATGCGGACTGTTTCAGACGACGAACTGAGCGATCTAGTGGCCGCTCGGCAGGCTATGCGAGTGGAAATAGCACTCCCTAAGAATCCTGGACATGAGTCGTTGGTGGCACTATGGATAGGCAAACGCTTCGCGACTCTCGCCATCGAGAAGGGTGTTCCTATACCACCTTTGCCTGCGGCACCGACATCAACCGAAGATGGGAATGTAGCCGTAACCTCGACTGAGGAAGCGCTTGCACGCCTCGAATCCTGGATTGACCGCGCGTTCAAGGTCTGTATGCGTACGACCGATCGAGCGTTGGCCGCACTGATGGCACAAGTGCTCCCTGATCACGATTTGACTCAAGCCGCACTCTGGAAATGCGCTCCTGATCGCGATAAGGAAAGCGAGCTAGCTTGGTTTGTACGGCTGAGACTTGATGCCGGCGAGCACATAACCGCCACCCAGCTAGAGAAACGATTTAGCAAGTTGTGCGGGGATCCACCTTGGGCTCGGACGAAACTTACAATTCTTATCTCAGGACGTTCTGGAAGCAAGCACCGAGAATTTGCGAAAATTGTTGGCGATCAGTTGACAACGTCTCGTAACCGAAAGCATAAGATGGTTAGTTTTGGCGAGTTTCTGCGAGGAAAATTTCTAGCTGAACATGGCAACGCCGAACCAACGAAGCGGCAACTGCAAGACTTAGGTCAGCAATATATCCAAGGCGGAGCGTTCTCCTTTGCGCGCCAAGTCCTCGGCAAGGCTGCAGCTAACTCGCCAGTCTTGGTCATCGACGGCGTCCGCCATGAATCGGTTCAGGAAGCAATCGAATTCATTGTTCATGGCATTCCCATCCTTTCGTTGGGCATCGATGCTTCCGAGCAGTTTCTAGTTAAAAACCTCAGTCAGCAGCGATTAGGTGTTAACAAGATTGCGGAAATCCAAGCGCATACCTCTGAGACTGAAGCTAGAAAATTGATTGAACTAATCCCGAAGAAAATTAGATATCACACGGATGGGGAACTTCCACGTGAAGCTCAACGCGTGCTTGACTGGGCAGACGGGGCACTTGCCGCCTCGAACTAGGGACAACTATTTCTAGCCTTCGCGCGCGACGGTGCGCCAGTCTCATTTCCTATCGCCATTGGCCATCTGAGGACTCCGCTAACTGCTCGCCGATGTGCTTCACTCGCTGCATCCGCGCTCTGATCGTCTCGACCTTGTGCTTCAGATGTTCGGCTCTGCCTTCCGTCACCGCAGTGGGATTCCGATCCGCACGATCCAAACCCGCAAGATACCGTGCGATGCTCTCCTCCAACTGCTGCATCCGAGCTTCAAGCTTGCGGTCCGTGAAGTTCTTGTCGCGGTTGTTGACCGCCTTGAACTTGCTGTCATCAATGGCCACGATTGCAGGTTGAGGCTCCGGCACAGGACCACGACGGCAACCGCGCTGCGCTGGATGGCTTTGCCGCTCTCCTTGCGAAAATCGGCAATCGTTTTGAAGTCAGGCGATAAACGCCCGTCAGCCACATCAGCTCAACGTTACGCTGCGTCTCACGCTCGAGTCGGCGGCTAGACTGGATCCGGTTCAGATATCCGGAGATGTAAATCTTCAGCAGTGTTGCTGGATGGTAGGCTGGTCGGCCGGTCGCTTCCGTTCTGCGCCCTCAAGGCCAAGCACCTTCAGATCTAGCCCTTCGACGAATACCTCAACGACCCTGACTGGATTGTCCTCTGCGATGTGTCATCGGGTTCCGGGAACAGGGTGCTCTGGGACCGGTTCTCACCTTCGACGTATCGCTTCATGAAACGCTCGCGTCGTTCCGGGTTGATCAATTTTATCGCAAGATCGCGCACAACTTCGCGTTTCACACAGCCTCGGTCGAAAACGGACGCCTGGGCCCTAACGAGTTGGTTCGATGTCATGCACGCGAGCGCTAACACGTTCAAGCAGGTGACCAATCATAACCTCGCTTTCGGTCCGCGGCGGCCGCATAGCCTCTACGAAACGGTCAACACTCTCCGCTAGACGCCGCTCTCCCTGACTGTCCAGTAAGCGCGCCACGGCTCGCCACCCTTGCTCAACGCGCCGGCGTGTATGAATCAACGTCGCTTTGCCTGGCTCGGCCGGCAGCCGCTTCTGCGCAAGATATGTCGCCGCTCTTTCCATCCTCTCACGCATATGCGTTGACGCGCCTCGAAGCGCGGCGCGGTAGATCCCATCCGCTTTTCTTGTTCTCGGCTCTCCGCGAACCACCCGCTCGGTTGCGTTGGCGGCAACGCCGCACGCCCGCAGATGCCGCGCGAATTCCTGTCGCCAGCCTCGCAACGTCGCTTTGCGAATGTTCAGCCGCACACCGTCCTCACTGACTGCCTTGACCACCACATGCACGTGCGGGTGCGGCTCGTCGGTATGCAGCACCATCGCGTAGCGGTGCTTCAGTCCGAACTCCTCCCGCGCGAAGCTCCTGACCGCAGACAGGACCTTGTCCGCCGGCGTACCTGCAGGCATGGAGAAGATGAGCCTATGCACCAGCTTCGGTGCCGACCGACGATCGATCGCGGTCAGGCCGGGCCGCTTCCGGTGCTGTTCAAGATCCAGGTCCCAGTCTTCGATCAAGCGCCGCTCAGCTCCCCGACCTTGCAAATGGTCGCCGTCGTCTGTCTCGATCGCTAATTCCCCGTGTCGACCGATGTAGCTCAAGTGCCGCCGGATTCCGCCACTGTCGGCTGCGCCCCCGCCGCCGGTCACCTTGACCACCACTTCCGGCACACGCGTGACCGTCCGGTGGATCTGCGCCACTTGTGACGGTGTCAGGTGAAGTTGGCTCTGAGGACCACGGTGGGCATAGCTGCCGATGTCCAGCAGCATCTCGCCGGAACGCTCAAGACGGAATGTCTTCATGTCCAGTCACCCACGAACCGGTGTTAGCTTTGATCAGACCCTTGATGTGATCGCGCATCGCTTCGCACACCTGAAGGATCAGCCGCAGATCCCCTCGGCTCGGACCGCCAGGCTTCGCACCTTCGTGCGCCAACCGAGCCAGCTGGTTGATGTTTCGACCGATCGCACCGAGTTCGGCGACCGAGCGCTTCAGAGTCATCAGTTCGGCCTTCGGCAGCGGCGCGAGCATTCGCAAGTGCGAACGCACCAAGACCGCGACATAGGTGGCGGCTGCCATCTGCCGGGCCGCCGCCCGCTCGCACAACAGCAGCTGATCGTCCGGATGCAGGCGGATGCATAGACGCGAGCCTCGCAGCCACCGGTGAGTGGGGCGTAGAACTTGGGTATCGCTCTGCTCGATGCTGCGGACGGACTGATCGACCATCCGCTTCAGCAGCACCGATTCCGTCACCTGCTGTCGTTCCGCGAGCGCGCGAAACATCGCCTTCGTCTCCGGTGAGACGCGCGCTGCGATGAGATGAGTAGCTGCCATGGGCCACAGTGTTTAACAACAGCGGCCGTAGGCCAATCCTGCATTACGCGGAAAATTAGGCCGAAACTTGACTGTTGCCGCGCGTGATTGGATGCAAGTCGCTCGCCAAGTTCGAAGTGATCGAGGACTCTTGAGCACCAGCTCGCGTCCCTTGTGGAGTTGCTCAAGCCAGCGAAGCTGCTGCAACCGATCGCGTGAACGGCACACCGCCACGCGACCGGTCGAATCGGATCAAGCGAGGGAGTCCCTCCTTGCTGATCGCACGACATCGGACAAATCGTAATGGCCCCGCTCGTCAAACCACTGGATCAGCCCATCCCAATCTGCCGTCTGGGAATCGAAGGCGAGATCTGTGGAACCGTCATCGCGATTGGTCGACCGAGAGTATTGGCCTACACGAGCAAGCCGATTTCGCGCCGCCGCACAGTACTGCTGATCCAATTCGATACCGAGGTACCGGCGTCCGGTCATCGCTGCCGCGACCAACGTGCTCCCAGACCCGGCGAAGGGATCAAGGACCTTATCTCCGGGCCGGCTGAATGTCTGGATCAAAGGGATCAGGATCTCCTCGGACTTCTGGGTCGGGTGGTCGGCGTTGCCGGAGTAAGTCCACGGCTGGATGTCGTCGAGGGGTTTCGCCGGAAGCGCCGGGCGCCCTTTCGCCAGAACGTATGCCTGCTCGTGCCGGTAGCGCAGATAGCGCGTGCGCGATGCGTACTGCTTCATCCAGACAATGTGCCCGATCGGGCGGAAGCCTGCTTGGCGCCAAGCGCGAAAGAATGCGTCGACCTGACCCCATCCATAGAACGAGACGCACACGCTGTTGGGCGTGAGCACACGATACAGTTCCGTAAACGCGCCCAGCACACGACTCGGATCGTCGTCGTTCGCGATCGTCCGCCCGAGCCCATCCCGATAGCGCACGCCATACGGCGGATCGGTCACGACTAGATCAACAAACTCACTCGGTAGCGTTCGCAGAACGCGGGTGCAATCACCTTGAAGAACCTGATTGATCGGGAACATGGCGGAGCCTCCGCTTGCATCGGCGGGATTGCCGACGCTCGCTTCCGATCACGGCGCGCGCAGCGGTCAAGGATCGAAGACCGCCGCAGGCGGCGAGTGCGTCTTCGCGCTCGTCCTTGACCGGGAGCACGGCGTGGTACGCTGAAAGAGCAGAGGTAAACCTGCTGTCTTTATCTTCTCGTCTCTCTGCTTTTCGTACTGCACCGAAGCGCCTACGAACGACTCTCTCTAAGCATGTTGCAGAAGAGCGCACCCTGTTCGATCGCATCATCTAGAGCGACGTGCGTGTGCGGCGACTCATCGAACCAGTGCCTGGGCATGTTCCGCTTCGTGCTCTCGCGATAGTTGGTTTTGAGCAGAGCCATCGCAAACGACTTGATGTCGAGTGCTGAATGACTGAAGGGACTCACTCCCACGAATTTGATGAGGTACCAGTAGACAAACAGGAAGTCGAATCCAGCGGGGTAAGCGACGAAGACCGGCTTGCCATCGAGCGACTTGATCCATGTGACGTACCGTGTCATTGCACACTCGGGCGACTCCAGAGCCTTGCGACATGCTGCCCAGGCTTCCGGTTGCGTGGCCCACCATTCAGCTGTCTTCGGATGCGCCTGCGCACCCGGCAGCGTTTCCAGATTGGCGGAGAACGTGGACACGAGGACTTTGTCCGCGGTGTACGCCGCCGAGCCAATGCTGAGCATGGAATGTGGACCGGGAATTGGACCGTCGGCCTCGATGTCGGTACTGATGTAGATCTCGTTCATATGAAGAAGGCCCGTCCAGCGTTCACACCATTTACGAACAGCTCACCAATCGCATCGTTCCCGAAGCGAGTTCAGTCCGGGGACATGAGTTCGATGCCGAAGCGGATCTCGGCCGGCGTGACGATACTGATGTGGAGCAGTTCAAGCGGCTAGCCCGCAACGAAGGCGGGCCACTTTCGGCTCTGGCTTAGGCCGCCGGAGTCCTGAGAGAATGTTTGTGTCCAGTAGCCAGCCAATCACAACGGGAAATCACGCACAAGCATCCGCTCGCGTTTGGGCTCGATGTTGATGTCTAGATAGGGCGACGCTCGCATTGCTTTGATGAACGCCGCTCCCGTCATTGCTCTGCAGGCGTCGGAAGTCCTCGGCCGCGATGACCACGACTTCGTCGCGGCCATGTACCGTGACGTGCTGCGCCCCTTCGCTTCTGACTTTACGTACCAGTTCGCTGAAACGCGCTTTGGCATCCTGAAGCAGCCAATACCCCCGGCGAGATTTCGCCGCTGGGAGCTTGGGCTTCTTGGGCGGCGCGGGATCTGCTCTTTGACTATTTAGTCATGCTGACCAGATTATTATATGACCCCTTCCCGCTTCAAGCGTTGGCCTACGGCGAGTTTCGGGCGGCTTCGCGGCGAAACTCAATGCTCAGGTTTCGCCGTCCGCTACCGGCAGCTGTGTTCTTCATGGCTGCGCGGATTCATCACAATCATGCGGCGAAACTCGAACCACTTCGGCATCCCCGCTCACTGCCGCGCTCTCGCCGCCTGAGCCAACCGTGTTCAGCCCGAATTTACCGCGAATCTCCCTCCTGACTTTCTTGCGCCACGAGCCGACGATCGAGATGAAGTGACAATCCGTCTCCACAGGATCGGAACCGCACACGAGCGTACCAAGTCATGCGTAGCAGTGATTCTCAACTCGTTAGATCGACGAAAAGGCTCTCCCCAGCGGACGAACCTAAAACGGTGGAAGCTAAATTTTCATCGACGCCCGTCACGATAAAGATCTTGCGGCTGCCTCAGGTCTGCAGCGTCACGGGCCTGGGACGCACGATGATCTATCGTCTGCAACAGAGCGGCCGATTCCCGCGCAGCGTCAAGATTACCGA
>Ga0157380_10000609_pt1 | contig 22052 bp, 17 predicted proteins | sample S35metaG_FD_119757 | JGI IMG/M metagenome (GOLD analysis project Ga0157380, IMG submission 119757) | Switchgrass rhizosphere microbial communities from Kellogg Biological Station, Michigan, USA - S3-5 metaG | ecosystem: Host-associated > Plants > Roots > Rhizosphere > Soil | place: USA...
CGGACTCTTCGATACGGGTCGCCGTGACCACGACCTGGTCGAGGCTGGCTGCATCCTCGTCGGGATCGGCATTGGCGGTGCCGACAGCCAAGGCGAAGGGCAGGGTGGTCAACAGGGAAACAGTCAGTGCGGATGCACCGGGCGACTTGGCTTGCACGGAAATTCCTCGCGAGTTGGAGACCAGCCAACCGTCTCTCGCACCGAGGCATTGCTCATCGCGAAAGGCGGCCGGAACCGTCGCCGCTCGGGAATTCCCGCTCTCTCGGCACACCCCGGCCGATCGATGGACGACAGCAACAAGCAGGTCTCCTGGCTCACGGCTTGACGCCCATGGATCGCCTTCCCGGATGATCCTCCAGTGGCATTCGATGCTGGGCCTACCGTTTACAGTTGCGGGAGCAGCCCGGGGGTTTCACCCGAGTTCCCTTTTCATCCCGGTGAGGGGAACTTGTCACGCAAGGCGAAGGATGCGGGGAAGTACTTAGCGGAGTCAACCGATGGTTGAGTTCATGCTCAGTGGCAGGACTTCGCCGAATGAAATCTGCCGGGCCCAGCGCTGCTCCGGCGCCAGGCCGAGAATCAAGCAACGCAGGATGCGCAGGCTGCCGCCATGGGCGATGACAGCTTGCCGTCCGCCGCTACGCCGCAAATCCTCGTCGAACCAGCGGCTCACGCGAGCCCACAGGTCGCGTTCGTTCTCGCCGTTGGGCGGGCTGCAAACCCAGGTGTCTTCCGCCCACAGGTCGCTTTGTTCGCGGGGGATGGCCCCCCACGACTGGCGCTCCCAATCCCCGAAGTTGAGCTCCAGCAATGCCGGCGCGAAGTTCAGCGGACAGCGATCACGGGATGCCAGGGCCCGCGCGAGCACTTCGCAACGGCTCGCCGGGCTCGAATGCACGACGTCGCAAGCTGGAATGTTGGCGAGCGTGCCGGCGATGTCGGCAGCCGCGGTGGGGGCGAGGGGAACGTCCGACTGGCCATAGCAGATGCCCGCTTCGACTGCGGGCTGCGTATGCCGGATCAATAAAATTTCCATGCAACCAGTAGCGCGAGATAGAAAGAAATTTCGGTGAACTGCTGCGTTGCTCCCAGCGTGTCGCCAGTGTAGCCGCCCAATCGCGAAGTGAACCATCGTAGTAACCACGCCAGGGTAACTACCGCGACGGCAAGGCCCGCGACGGCGGGTATTCCACATAAGACGGCGGGTAGCAGGCCGAAGATCGTGGCCAGGGAGAATTGGGTCGATGTCATCGCACGGACGGCGGGCTTCGCACGCGAGTGCAGCAAGTTGCCTGCATACTGGCTGCGCCAGACGACCACGACCGAACACCATCGCGATACCGAATGCGCCGCCAACAGCGCCGCACATGCTGACATCACTGGCATGGCATTCAGAGCGGCGAGCTTGATCAGAACGGTCACGACCAGGGCCAGCGCGCCGAAAGTGCCGATGCGCGAATCCTTCATGATTTCCAGCGCACGCTCGCGATTCGCGCTGCCACCCAGGCCATCGATGGTGTCGGCCAGGCCGTCTTCGTGAAAAGCGCCGGTCATCCACATCGCCGCCGCGGTACTCAAGATCACGGGCAACGGCGCAGGCAGCAGTAGCGAAGCGAGCCACAGCACGCTGGCTGCAACACCACCGACGATCCAGCCTACTGCCGGGAAATAGCGGGCGACGCCTTCCAATTGCGCCTGCCCATGACCGATCCACGCCGGCATGGGCAAACGCGTGAAGTACTGCAACGCCGTGAAGAACAGGCGCATCTCGCCGACGCGTGTTTCCTCAACGTCGGGCGCATCGCTCATGATCGGCCGGAGACGCCTGCCGATTCGAAACTGGCCATGCTGGTCATGAGCCTTGCAGTCGCATCGATGACGGGCCAGGCGAGCGCAGCGCCGGACCCTTCGCCCAACCGCATTTCCAGGTCGAGAATGGGCCGCGCGTTCAATCGCTGCAGCAATTTGCGATGCGCCGCTTCGGCGGAGCAATGACTGAATATGCAATGCGAACGCACGCGAGGATCCATCTCGATCGCCAGCATCGCCGCTACCGACACGGTGAAGCCATCGATCACCGCGATGCACCGATGTTCGACGGTGGCCAGCAGGGCACCGACGAGGGCTGCGATTTCGAAGCCGCCGAACTCGATCAACGTTTCCAATGCAGTTTCGGGGCGCGAACGACGCTGCGCCGATTCCCGTAGCAGCGCACGCTTGCGTAGCAATCCCGTGTCATCGAGTCCCGTGCCGCGACCCACGCATTCCTCGAGAGCCCAACCGGTGCGGCTATGGAGCAGCAGCGCGGCACTTGCAGTATTGCCTATGCCCATTTCGCCGAGCAGCAAGGCATTCGACCCTTGCGACAGTGCATTCGATGCGAGTGTGCGAGCAGCATCGATCGCATGCTCGCACTGTGACTGCGTCATCGCCGGTTCGAGGCGATAATTACGCGTGCCGCGCGCAATACCGAAACGCGACAGGGCGGGATGATCGATCGGATCGGCCGCGATGCCTGCATCGGTCACGACCAGCGCGAGTCCATATTGGCGAGCCAACACATTGATGGCTGCCCCACCGTTGAGATAGTTGAGCAGCATCTGTGCCGTCACCGCCTGCGGAAATGCACTGACGCCATCGACGGCAATGCCATGGTCGCCCGCGAACACGAACGCATGCGGCGCATGAAATACCGGGGTTTCCGTGTCGAGCGCCAGGCCGATCTGGATCGCGAGCGGTTCCAGCGACCCGAGCGAGCCCTGGGGCTTGGTGCGGGTGTCGAGCCGGCGTTGCAGCGATTCGACCGTGACTTTCGCCGGCTGCTGCGCGTCGCGCACGCTGGTGGATGGCGATGAACTCATCTACATTGCTCCATCATGGGGAAATTGGTACTCAGGCAATTGATACTTGGCGCCGCACGATCCGGCAAAACGCATCACGCCATCGTGCTCGCGCAATCGTTGTCTAGCAAGTTGAACCGCGGCGTCACTTATGTCGCGACGGCGCAAGCGCTTGATCCCGAAATGACAAAGCGCATCCAGCTGCATCGTGCCGAACGACCCGCATCCTGGACGACTCTCGAATCATCTCGCGATCTCGCGCAAGCTTTGCGATCCATCGATGCCGGGCGAATCGTCCTGATCGACTGCCTGACCTTGTGGCTGTCGAACTTGCTGCTCATGGATTTCGACGAGTCCCAGCCGATCGCCGAATTGCCTGCCTGGCAGCGCGAGCGCGCCCGGTTCCTCGATTGGCTTGCCGGGTTCCAGGGTATTGTGTTCCTCGTATCGAACGAAGTCGGCGCCGGCATCGTTCCCCTGTCCGCTGTCTCGCGGCGATTCCAGGACGAACAGGGCAGGCTCAATCAGGCAGTGGCTGCTCTCTGCGATGCCGTCGCGTTGGTGGTGGCGGGGATCGCGGTGCCGATCAAAGGGGCCGGCGGTTGAAGGTTCTCGCGGGGCCGTCGCAGGGATACACACGATTTTTTTGCGACTGTGAAGGATTCGGGCGTTCCGTTCGAATTGCCAGACGCCTCAGAGCGTGCGCAGCGACTGACTTCGGTGCTGCACGTTCTCTATCTCATATTCAACGAAGGCTGCGCCGGAGAGAAACTATCTGATCGTCAAGGCCGCACGGCTGCAGGAGACATCAACGCTCGAATGCGCAGATTGGCAAAAATATTCACAATACTCGCCGAAATGACGGTAAAACCGGGCGTCGCACTCGCTTTGCCCTGGTTTTTCTGATAGTTTTTCTGACAGATAGCTTGAGTGACACAGGGATGGGGCTGCGCAGGTGGATCCATGCAGCGTGTCGACACATTATCGATGCAGGGTGCTGCTGAATAAAGGCTCAGCGATTCGATGAACCTGGTGGTCTACAACGCGGGAACGAGTCAGGTCGGAGCGCTGGGCGCTGCGGTCGGCGGCGACAATTCCAGCCACGCCCGCCGCCAGGTCCCGGTCGAACGGCTTCAGCAAATCTCCAGCGAGCGGGTGGTTGCCGAGCAGTCAGCGACCATGAGCCTGACCAGCAGCGTTCGCACCTCGCTGGTTTCGGACGGCAAACGCAATCCTGCGCTGTTCGACACCGAGAATCCGATTCCCTATTCGAACAAGCTCGGCATCCGCCTGTACGAGGACATGCAACAGGAAGCGGATGGCGCAGCGGCGTCGATTTTTCTCAGCGCCGTAGCCTGATCGGGCTTTCGCGCCAAGCTTTCCAACAGCCGCGAAGCTTCTCGGCGCAGCACCTGGCCGCTGATGTGCAGTCGTCGCGCCTCTGTCCTCGGTGGCACTTTCGTTCCCGCTCGAAGTCAGTACCTCCATGAAGAGGCGACACGTGATCTTCCTTTCTTTGCTCGGATACCTGCTGCTGGCGGCGCTCTATGTGGGCTGGTCGGGTTCGGTGAGCGCCAACGATTGGCGAACCGCGAGCCGCGAACCCGCCGGACTGGCCCCGGATCCGGCGACTACGCACGAAGCCGTGGTGCAGGTCTACGCCGCCAGGACGGTCGGCTGGCGTGGCTATATCGGAGTTCATACCTGGATTGCGGTGAAGCCGACGGATGCGTCGAAGTTCACCGTGCACGAGGTGATCGGCTATCGGCTCCGCACCGGTAGTGTCGTCGTCGCCAGCAATCGCCATCCCGATGGTTACTGGTTCGGCGCCCGCCCCGAGTTGTTGAGCGATTTGCGCGGCGAAGGCGTCGACGATGTGATCGCCCGCATCGAGAAGGCGGCGCAGAACTATCCGTACGCGGACACCTATCACGTGTGGCCCGGCCCGAATTCGAACACCTTCGTTGCCTGGGTGTTGCGCGCCGCTCCTGAAGTGCGGGCGGATTTACCGCCGACTGCGATCGGCAAAGACTATCTGGGCATCGTTCCCGTCAAGAAGACACCCAGCGGCACCGGTGTGCAGTTGAATGTCTTCGGACTCGCCGGCGTGATGGCGGGGGCGGAAGAAGGCGTCGAAGTCAACGTCCTGGGACTCACCTTCGGCGTCGATCCCGGCAGCCTCGGTCTGAAATTGCCCTTGATCGGTCGAGTCGGATTGCGCGGCCAGCGGTTTCCTTCACGCCTGCAACCGAACGCATCGGCGCCGCCGAAGACATTATAGGTCGGTTGCCTCGCTTGGCTGCCTGGTTTGGCTGTATTAGATCAAACGGGAGATCAAACGGCAGATCAAACGGCGGTGACGGAGTTCGGCGAGCGTCGGCGGCGTTTCTTGTCTTCGCTGGCGCCGGTCGCATCGCTTCGTTCGATCGCGTTGTGTTCGGCAACACCCAGTTGCTCGCAGCGCCGACAGACAGGCTGAGACGTAACCACCTGGATCAGCACGCGTCGATCCACGATGCGGCCACAGCGGGATTTCGCGACCACTACACCGAACGCGGGATCGAACACCTGCTTCCACTCATGCACGGTGAGTTTGCCGCCGAGTGCGGTGTAAGCCTTGATGGAAAACTTGTCAACGGTGACCAAAAGTATTTGTTGTCTGTTTGGTTATGTTTGGTAAGACAAATGACCTGCAGGGCAATGACAACTATTTTGCCTACGTTGTCTGCAGCGAATCACTCACCGGTATCCGACATAGACAGCAGGCGCTGCACGTTCTCAGGAGGCCGCCCGATCACCGCGGCATCGCCGCGAACCACGATGGGTCGCTCGATCAAAACAGGATCGGCCGCCATGGCGGCGATCCATTGCGCATCGCTCATTTGCTTGCCGAGATATTTTTCCTTGTAGACGGCTTCCCCGGTTCTCACCAGCGCGACTGGCGGAATGTCTAGTTTCTGAACGATCGTTTGCAACTCGCCCACACTTGGCGGCGTCTTGAGATATTCGACGACGCGCGGCTGGATTCCGCTCGCCTGAATCAATGCCAGCGTAGCTCGACTCTTGCTGCACGCGGGATTGTGGTAGATGACGACACTACCGTCCGCGTTGCCGTCAGACGAGAACTCATGCAGGTAACAGGCGGGTGAACTGTACTCGCGTGGCGCTTCCGCATCGCTGTGGTTTTTTCCGTTCTCCATGGTCATATCGTCTCGAGCAACCCGGCAATAGCTGCATGGGAACGCCGGCTCCCGCGCAGTCGAGTAAGGCATCACTGAATACAGGGCTTAGCGCCGTTTGACCAGTGCTATGAAATACGGATTGCCGTCACGCACTGCGTGGAACTAGCGGCGCAGCTGTTCGCGAAACCGATTCACCGCATACGAATGTGGAACAGGTGCTGGATCCGTTCTCGACGCCGCCAAGGCGAGGATGGGGAAGTCGCCGACACGGAGATCCGAGGGCGCAAGTGCGGATTGGGGGCGAGTACAGATTGGGACGTGCGGGCGCATATAATGGTGCACGATTCGATTCAACGACGAGGTTACGATGCTTGCAGCCGATCGCGTGCTGGTGATTATCGGCACCCCCTGCTCGATGTCGGCGGTGGGTAGCACGGAGACGTACCAGGCGAGAGTTGCCGGGTCCGCTGAGTTCATCGCGCATGCGGCGTTCGATGCCGGCCTGGTCGACTTCGACGCAGGTGAAGCATTGCGTCCGCGTTGGGTTGCGGGTCCTGCGAAAGGTGAAGCCGCTTCGCTCGACGAAATCGAAAAACAGCACGGGCCGGCGTTGCGCGCTCAGATGGGGATCAGGCGCATCGACACGGAGCGATTTCCGGCGTCGAATCCTTCGCTGGACCTGGCAGCGCCGCTGCCGCACGACCTGGAATCGGGCGGCCTGCTGGCCCTGGCAGGACTGCGCTATCACGATATTCGCTCGTCCGCCTTCCGTGAAATGCATGGCTTGTTCGATGCCGATCCGCGGGTCGGTCCGTCGATCCAGTCGCAGTTATTCCTTTATACCGGGCTCGGAGCGCTCGCGGCGCTGCCCGTGCCGCTGTCGGCGCTGATTTCCAATCCCTACGAATTCAAGGTCGCTTCCGGGACCTGCTTCGCCGGCATGGATTCGCTCAGCCAGTGGATGGATGCAGCGGAGGAAACCGATCCGCCTCGCGATCGGTTTGCCAGTCGCCTGGCCGGATCGCTCGCCTCGCACGGACCTGCCTTGCTCTCGACCATGCTGGCGCCGCCGTACGGCATCAGTCGGGTGCTGAACAATCCCGAACTCCTGGACTCGCTGTGGTCGGAGAGTTCCGGGTACATGCGCGTTCCGCAGTCGCCTTTGACTCTCACCGGCGCGTGTTCCGCCAGCCTGATCGCCTTCACCTCGGTGGCTACTTCGATGGTCTTCGAGTATCCGGGAGTGCAGCGGCCGAAGATTGCCCTGTGGGTGTCGGCCGACGCGGCGGTGCGGCCGAACCTGGGCGTCGTCGACGCATTCGGCCCGGGTGCGATGATGAGTTCGGCTAAGTTGCAGGCAATCAACCAAGGCCGTGCCCCCAGCGAGCAACGTCCGATATCCGAGAGCCTGGCTCCCTTCGATCGCGATGCGAATGGCACTGTCGTCGGCAATGCCGGCTCCGCCACCGTCGTAACCACGCTCGACTTCGCGCTGAAGAACTTTCTCGATATCACCGCCATCGTGGTCGGCTGGGGACAGAGCGGCGAGTCGGGCGGCAAGGCCCATTTCGCCGGTGTCGGCTTCGGCGGGGAAAACGCGATCATCGCGGCGTACGACATGGCGTATCTGGGTCATGGGTACGGCGTCCAGGACTTCGACTATTTCGCGGCGCATGCGACGGGGACACGCACCAATTCACGGACGGATCTTGGCTCGATGGCGTCCGCGCGCCGGTCAGCCGCGGAGCGGCAAGGCTTCAAAGGCGAATTGCCGCGCATGAAAGTCGGTGCCCACAAGTGCCTGGGCGATGGGCATTCCATGGGCGAGACCGGATTGAAGTCGGCATCGCAAGCCATCCAGTATCTGCTCGGCAATCCTGCCGTCGGCGTGCCCACGCTGCGCAGTGCCGATCCCGAACTGGGCGAAGCGGCTAGCGGATTCGTGCTGCAACCTTCCAGTACGCGCGGTGAAGCGGAGTCCGGCGCGATCTGCGCGGCGCAAGGTTTCGGCGGATACAACGGCGCGATCGCCTTGCGTTCCGCGTCGCCGACCTCACTTTCGCGATACGGGGTCGATAAGAAAGTCCTCGCGGATTATCTGGAACGCTGGCCACAACTCCGCCGCGAGCGTGAAGAGCGCGAGACCATGTGGCGTCGCCGGCGCGGCGGCGCGCTGGAGCTCGCGCAGCAACACCGATGGCAAGGGCCGCCTTGAGTCCATGAACTCCACCCAGGAATCCACTGAGCAGCCGAACTCCGAGCCGGGACACCCATCGGCCTCAGAGAACTCCGAGCAGGGACACCCATCGGCCTACCCATGAGCTCCAAGCAAGGACACCCATCGGCCTATCCATCGCGCATCGTCTGCCTGACCGAAGAGACCACCGAGACGCTGTACCTGCTCGAAGAGGACTGGCGCATCGTGGGCATCTCGGGCTTCACCGTGCGACCGCCTCGCGCCAGGCGTGAAAAGCCGCGCGTGTCCGCGTTCACTAGCGCCAAGATCGATCGCATCCTGGCATTGCAACCCGATCTAGTGCTGGGTTTCTCCGACCTGCAAGCGGACATCGCCGCATCGCTGATCCGCGCCGGACTGGATGTCCATATTTTCAATCACCGCGACGTCGCCGGCATCCTGCGCATGATCCGCACGCTCGGCGGCATGGTCGGCTGCCAGGAAAAGGCGGAGCGACTCGCAACTCAGTTCGAAGAGGGTCTTGCTGGCATTCGCAGCTCCGCGGCGCGACTCGCGCGCCGACCGCGCGTCTATTTCGAGGAATGGGACGAGCCTTTGTTCGTCGGCAGTCGATGGGTGTCCCAATTGGTGGAGATCGCCGGCGGCGTCGAGTGCTTCCCCGACTTCGCCGGTCACTCACTGGGCAAAGACCGTATCATCGCGGACCCGACCGAAGTCATTCGGCGCGCGCCGGACCTCATTTTCGGTTCGTGGTGCGGAAAGAAATTCCGTCCCGAAACCGTCGCTGCTCGTCCAGGATGGTCGACGGTCCCCGCGGTTATGTCCGGCCAGTTGCACGAGATCAAGTCGCCGATCATTCTGCAGCCGGGTCCGGCGGCTCTGACGGACGGAGTGAAGGAAATGCACCGCATCATCGCCGCGTGGGCAGGCGCTGACGTTCGTCAGAATTGAGCGGTCGAATTTACTGGCGAATTGACCGCCTGGGGACCGCCAAAATATACTGATCGGTATAGTAACTACATGCCGGTACCCACCGGCGCGGTAACAGTGACATACCAAGCTCCGCTTCGCGAACTCCGCTTCGTCCTTCACGAACTCATCCGCGACAAGCGCTTGAGCGAGTCCGCGCGCTATCCCGACTATTCGGTGGATTTCGCCGATTCAGTGCTCGACGCGGCAGGCGAATTCGCGCAGGAAGTACTCGCGCCGATCAATCGCGTCGGCGATACGAAGGGCGTGACCTGGACTCCTGACGGCGTAGTGGTCACGCCCGAGTTCAAGAACGCGTTCGCGCAATTCGTGGCCGGCGGTTGGACGCAGTTGCGAGGCCCGCAGGCCTTCGGCGGACAAGGCGTGCCAGCGGTCCTCGGCACTGCCGTCGAGGAACTGTGGGGATCGGCGAACCTGGCCTTCAAGCTGTGTCCGATGCTCACGCAGGCAGCGGTGGAGGCCATTCATCGCTGCGGCACGGAGCAGCAGAAGCAGACGTACCTGCCCAAGCTCATCAGCGGCGAATGGACCGGTACGATGCAGCTCACGGAATCGCAGGCCGGTTCCGATCTGAGCGCGATTCGCACGCGTGCTACCCGCGAAGGCGATCACTACCGCATCTACGGCCAGAAAATTTTCATCACCTGGGGCGATCATGACTGCGTGCCCAACATCATCGGTCTCGTGCTGGCGCGAGTCGATGGCGCGCCCGGGGGCGTCAAGGGCATTTCGCTGTTCATCGTTCCCAAATTCCTCGAAGGCGCCGACGGCAAGTTCGACCAGCGCAACGATGTGCGCTGCGTATCGATCGAACACAAGTTGGGCATTCACGCGAGCCCCACCTGCGTGCTGTCGTTCGGCGATTCTTCAGGCGCGGTCGCTTACCTGGTAGGCGAGGAGAATCGCGGCCTCGAATACATGTTCATCATGATGAATGCGGCGCGACTGTCGGTCGGCCTGGAAGGCTATGCATTGTCCGAAGCGTCGTACCAGCACGCGCTGGCCTACGCACGCGCTCGGATCCAGGGAAAGCCGAAGAATCCGCAGGCAGGCGCAAAAGGTGCGCTGCCTATTGCAAGTCATCCTGACGTCAAGCGAATGCTGTTGACGATGAAGTCGACTACCGACGCGGAGCGTGCGCTCGCAGTCTACGCAGCGATGCAATTCGATCTCGCTCAGAACGAAACAGCCTCAGCAGCCCGCGCAAATCTATTGGCGCGCGGTGAGTTGCTGATTCCCATCGTGAAGGCATGGTGCACCGAACTCGGTGTGCGGCTGACTTCGCTGGGCGTGCAGGTTCACGGTGGCATGGGATTCATCGAAGAGACCGGCGCTGCCCAATTCTTCCGCGATTCGCGCATCTGCCCGATCTACGAAGGCACAACGGGGATTCAGGCGGGCGATCTCGCGGGACGCAAAGTGGCGCGCGATGCCGGCACGGCAATGTTTGCGCTGATCGAGGACATGCAGGCCGAGTTGAAGTCGCTGAAGTCCAACGACGCCGCGGTCGCTGCCGGGACAACCATCGCGATCGAATCGATTGCCCTGCTGCGATCGGCTACCGAATCGCTGCTGGCAGCATGGCGCCAGGATCCCGATCGTGCGTTGTCGGTCTCGGTGCCGTACCTGATGTTGAGCGGATTCGTCATCGGTGGCTGGCTGATGGCAAAGTCGCAGCACATTGCGGCGGCGGCATCGAGCGGCGATGCGGAGTTCTACGCCAGCAAATTGCAGCTCACGCGCTTCTATCTCGAACACGTGATGCCCGAATGCCTGTCATTGGCGAGTGTCGTGATGAATGGCGTCGACAGCGTGATGGAGGCGGATCCAGCGCTACTCTAGTTTTCTGCTCGGGGTTCTCAGCGCGGCTGCAGCCCCAGCAAGAACAGCTCGATGAAGCGATTCGCAATCTCCGTCGGCGTTAGCGAATCGCCGCTGCGATACCAGTAGGCGATCCAGTTCATCGCGCCCGCCAGCGCGAAGGCCATGATCTTCGCATCGCACTTGCGGATCGAACCGTCGAGCGCGCCTTCCATGATGATGTGCCGTATGCCGTGATCGATCTCGGACTTGAGCGCGCGCACCTTCTTGCTCATGGTCGGACTGAGATCCTGGTTTTCCGCCTGCACCATGCACCAGCCGAAGTCTGAAGTGATGGCTTCGGCGTAGCGCTTGATCACCGCCACCAGCCGTTCACGTGCGGTGGCTTTGGAATCCTGCACTTCCGGGAACACTTCCATGATTTGCTGCAGGCCCGCATGGAAGCACTCGAACAGCAGCTGTTCCTTGTTCTGTACGTAGTGATAGATGGTGGGCTTGGTGACGTTGAGCGCCCGCGCGACATCGTCGATCGACGTGTTGTGATAGCCGTGTTCGCGGAAGTACCGCGCCGCCGTCAGGATCACCGCATGCCGCTTCTTTTCCCGATCGCGAACGCGTTCGTCGGGCGACGCCCACAGCGCAGCCCCGGTGTCCGTTACCGTGATTTTCTTCTTCAGAGACTTCTTGACGGCCACTGCTGATTCCTGCAATGCATCTGCGGGTCGCCCCGGGCCGCCCCGCGTCGATGTGTCCGCACCGATGGCGATTCTCGCCGGGCGAGTTCTATACTGCCCAGTATAGCGGTGAATAGCGGTGACTGCGTGCGTAGCGCTTGTCGGGGGCAGGTTATGGGACACAGATTAAGCAAGATCTATACACGCACCGGCGACGACGGTACGACCGGCCTCGGCGATGGCGAACGCGTCGCCAAGACGCATGCGCGAATCGAAGCGTACGGAACGGTGGACGAAGCGAACAGCGCGATCGGCATGGTGCTCGCCGTTCCTGGCTTGCCGCAGAACGTCCATGCATTGTTAACGAGAATTCAGCATGAGCTGTTCGATCTCGGCAGCGAGCTCGCAGTGCCCGGCTATCGAGCCATCACCGCCGCTCACATCGAGACGCTGGAGCGCGAACTCGATGCGCTCAACGAGAACCTGCCCATGCTCAAGGAATTCATCCTGCCCGGCGGCGGTCCGGCCGCGGCCACCTGCCACCTCGCGCGTACGATTGCCAGGAGAGCCGAGCGCGCCGTCTGGAAAATGCTCGAGACGGAGGCGGGAACCCGCGAGGCGCCGCAATACCTCAATCGCCTGTCGGACCTGCTATTTGTCATAGCGCGGGTCCTGGCCCGCCACGAAAACGGCACGGAAATCCTCTGGAAACACGAACGTTGACCTGGAATCGCCGCCGCTTCTATACTCACGAGTACCCTAGGGCCGTATCGGTAGGCTATCCATGAGTTCGCAGTCCATCGGCGGCCGCTCGCTTGCGCAAAGCAGCGAGCCCAATAGCCAGACCCCCAACAGTCAGCCCGGCAAGGCCGACAAGCCCCTGCGCTTCGTGAGCGCCGCATCTCTGTTCGACGGCCACGATGCGGCCATCAACATGATCCGGCGCCTACTGCAGTCGCACGGCGCGGAAGTCGTGCACCTCGGCCACAATCGCAGTGTCGCGGACATCGTGCGAGCGGCCATCCAGGAAGATGCGGACGCCGTTGCAGTGTCTTCCTATCAAGGCGGTCACAACGAATATTTCGCGTACATGGTCGACATGCTGCGCGAGCAGGGTGTAGAACATATTCGCGTCGTGGTCGGCGGTGGCGGCACGATCGCTCCGCATGAGATCGCCGAGCTGGAAAAGTACGGCGTCGAAAAGATCTATACACCCGACGACGGACGCCGTATCGGGCTCGACGGGATGATCGACGACGTGTTCTCACGCGTCATGAAGGCGAAGCGCGAGCCGTTCGTCTTCGGTCCCATCAATGCAAGCGATCACAGGCAGCTGGCGCGAACCATTTCGGCCCTCGAAGAATCGGAATCCGGCGGCATGGGCATGAGCGCCGATGTGATTCGCCGCGCCATCGGCAAGACCAAGAACCACGCGCCTGTCGTCGGACTCACCGGCACGGGCGGTGCGGGCAAGTCGAGCCTCACGGACGAACTGCTGCAACGTTTCGTCCGCAATTTCCCGGATCGCCAGATCGCGGTGGTTGCGATGGATCCGACGCGTCGCCGTTCCGGCGGTGCGCTGCTCGGCGATCGGATTCGCATGAACTCGCTCGCAGCGGAAAACGTATTCATGCGCTCGCTCGCCACTCGCCGGCAGAACCTGGCGACCAGCGCCGTGCTGAAGGACGTCATCGGCCTGCTGCAGCTCGCGAACTTCGATCTCATCATCGTCGAGACCGCCGGTATCGGCCAGTCCGACACCGAGATCACGGACCTGGTGGACACTTCCGTCTACGTGATGACCAGCGAATACGGTGCCGCGAGCCAGCTCGAAAAAATCGACATGCTCGACTACGCCGACCTGATCGTGCTGAACAAGTTCGAGAAACGGGGCGCTGAAGATGCGCTGCGTGACGTGCGCAAGCAGTGGCGTCGCAATCATCCGGACCGCATGACCGTCTCGGACGAAGCCGTGCCGGTGTTCCCAACCATTGCGAGCCGGTTCAACGATCCGGGCGTGAATCTCCTGTTCAGCGAATTGTGCAAAGTGATCGATGCCGCGGAGACGGGACGCCGTGGAACCAAGTCGACCTGGGTGCCGGCTCAGATCGGTACGACGAAGTTCACTTCGCGCGATCCGCTGATTCCGGGACATCGTTCGCGCTATCTCGCCGAGATCGCGGCCAACGGGCGCGCTGCCCAGGCCAAGATAGAAACCATTGTTGCCGCTGCACGGCGAGCTTACGGACTCTACGAAGCATTGCGTTCGCTGCGCGACGCATCTCTGCCCGCTGCGCTCGATCGCTATCCCGACGATGCGTTGAAGAATGCAGCTGACGATGCAACGCGCCGAGAGCTGCGAGCGGCTTACAACGCGGCGCTCGATGAGATGGGGCCTGATGCGGTGGGCGAACTGAAGCGCTGGCCGCAACGTCGCCAGGAAGTCGTCCAGGCGGAGTATTCCTATAAGGTGCGCGATCGCGTCGTGAAAGGCGCGAACTACACCGACTCGCTCTCTGGAAATCAGATCCCAAAAATCGCCGCACCTCGCACGCAGGAGTGGGGCGAGATATTGCAGTTCGTGCTGTCGGAGAACCTGCCGGGAAGCTATCCCTATACCGGCGGCGTCTATCCTTATCGCCGCGAAGAAGAAGATCCCATCCGCATGTTCGCGGGCGAGGGCGGTCCCGAGGCGACCAATCGTCGCTTTCACTATCTCGCTCACGGCAACGCGGCAACGCGACTGTCCACCGCGTTCGATTCCACCACGTTGTATGGCGAAGACCCGGACCTGCGTCCCGACATCTATGGTCGCACGGGAAACTCCGGCGTATCGATTGCGACGCTCGACGACATGAAGAGGCTCTACTCGGGCTTCGACCTGTGTGCGCCGATGACGTCCGTGTCGATGACGATCAACGGTCCGGCTCCGATGCTGCTCGCCATGTTCATGAATGCAGCCATCGATCAGCGCATCGAACGTTTCCTCAAGACCGAAGGCCGCTGGGAGGCTGCGCAGAAGCGTATTGCTGAGTTGTACGATGCGATCCGTGCAAGCGGCCAGAAAGTGCCGACCTATCGCGGTGAATTGCCTGCGGGCCACGATGGCACCGGCCTGGCACTGCTCGGTGTTTCGGGTGAGCAGCTCGTGGCTCCGGGCGTGCTGACGCAACAGGAATACGACCGGATCAGCGGCGAAGCGATGTCGCTGGTGCGAGGTACGGTGCAGGCCGACATCCTGAAAGAAGACCAGGCACAGAACACCTGTATTTTCTCGACCGAATTCGCGATGCGCATGATGGGCGACGTGCAGCAGTACTTCATCGATCATCGGGTGCGCAACTTCTATTCGGTGTCCATCTCGGGATATCACATCGCCGAGGCAGGAGCGAATCCGATCAGCCAGCTGGCGTTCACGCTGTCGAACGGTTTCACCATCGTGGAGTACTACCTGGCGCGCGGCATGAAGATCGACGACTTCGCGCCTAATCTTTCGTTCTTTTTCTCGAACGGCATGGATCCGGAGTACGCCGTCATCGGCCGCGTCGCTCGACGAATCTGGGCTCGGGCGATGCGCGATCTGTATAAAGCCGCCCCGCGTAGCCAGATGATGAAGTATCACATCCAGACATCGGGCCGCTCGCTGCACGCGCAGGAGATCCAGTTCAACGATATCCGCACCACGCTGCAGGCAATGTATGCGTTGTTCGACAACTGCAATTCACTGCATACGAATGCGTACGACGAAGCGTTGACGACGCCGACCGAAGAGAGCGTGCGCCGCGCTGTGGCGATCCAGCTGATCATCAATCGCGAGCTGGGCGTGAACAAGAACCAGAATCCCTGGCAGGGATCGTTCTTCATGGAACAGCTCACCGACCTGGTCGAGGAAGCCGTGTACAAGGCTTTCGAGTCGTTGTCGGATCGCGGCGGTGTGTTGGGTGCGATGGAGACCATGTACCAGCGCGGCAAGATCCAGGAAGAGAGCATGTTCTACGAGCGCAAGAAGCACGACGGTTCGCTGCCGCTGATCGGTGTGAACACGTTCCTGCCGACGGTGAACTCCGACGCGAGCAACAGCACCGTGACCCTGATCCGCTCCTCGGACGAGGAAAAGATGGGACAGGTCGACGGCGTCAAGGCGTTCCAGCAGCGCAATACCGAACGTACTCCCGCGGCCCTGGCGAAATTGCAGCAGGCCGCCGTCTCCGGCGGTAATGTGTTTGCGGAACTGATCCAGTCCGTTCGCTGGTGCTCGCTCGGCCAGATTTCCCGTGCGCTCTACGACGTAGGCGGACGCTACCGCCGCAGCGTGTAACTGCGGTCGATCTTGCAGGCCGGATTGGCTATGCTGCCGGCTCGCTATGCTATGGACTGGCTGCGCAGACATCGGGTCGACACGGCCATTTCATAGTCAAATCAATAGCTGAAGTCACGGGAGCGTTCGAGTGTTCAAGGGCAAGTCGATAGCGGTCAAGCCGCTGGAAGCAGGGCTGGTCGAGTTGTGTTTCGATCGCGAGGGTCTCGCGATCAACAAGCTGGACCTGGCGACCATGCAGGAATTGGGGCAGGCCGTAGCGGCGGCGGCTGCAACGCCCGGCTTGCGTGGCGTGCTGGTTACCAGCGCCAAGGAAGCATTCATCGTCGGTGCGGACATCACCGAATTCCTGGACATGTTCGCGCTGTCCGAAGCCGAGATGAACAGGATCTTCGTCCGCTCGAACAGCGCGATCAATGCACTCGAAGATCTGCCGGTGCCGACCGTCTGCGCCATCAGCGGCCTGGCGCTCGGCGGCGGACTCGAAGTCGCGCTCGGCGGCGATCTGCGGGTCATGGCGAATACGGCTCAAGTCGGCTTTCCCGAGGTCAAGCTCGGCCTCTTCCCGGGATTCGGTGGCACGGTGCGTTCGCCGCGAGTAGCGAGCGTCCAGGTGGCAATCGACTGGATCGCCGGCGGCGCGCCTTCGAAGGCTGCGGCGGCGCAGGCTGCAGGTATCGTCGACGAAGTTGTTGCACCCGAAGCCGTCCGTGCTCGTGCAATCGAGCTGCTGCAAGAGGCTGTCGCTGGAAAGATAGATTGGAAAGCGCGTCGTGCCGCGAAGTTGGCGCCGGTGAAAATCGGTGCGGAGCAGGCCAAAGCGTTTGCGACGGCTAAGGAGAAGCTCGCCAAGGGCGCAAGGCATCAGCCCGCGGCGCTCGCTGCAGTTGAACTGATGGAAGGCAGCGTACTGAAGGCACGCGATGAAGCCCTAAGCCTGGAAACAGCTGCATTCGCCAAGATCTGCCACACTCAGGCAGCCAGTTCGCTCGTCCAGATTTTTCTCAACGATCAGCTGCTCAAGAAAAAGGCGAAGGAACACGCCAGGAATGCACGGCCCGTACGCAAGGCCGCAGTGCTCGGCGCGGGCATCATGGGTGGCGGTATTGCCTACACCAGCGCCGTTCGCGGCACGCCGGTGCTGATGAAGGACATCCAGGAAGCGCAGCTGGCCCTGGGCGTGTCGGAAGCGAAGAAGCTACTGGGCAAGCAGGTGGCGAGCGGCAAACTGGCGCAAGACAAGGCGGACAAAGTTCTCGCCTCGATCCAACCGCAGCTCACCTATGACGGCATCGACCAGGTCGATATCGTGGTCGAAGCCGTGGTCGAAAGCCAGAAGGTCAAGCACCTCGTGTTGAGCGAGGTCGAGAAGCTGGCGCGGCCGGATGCGGTGATCGCATCGAATACTTCGAGCCTGCGCATCGATGGGCTGTCGACGCCGCTCGTGCGCCCGGAGAATTTCGTCGGCATGCACTTCTTCAATCCGGTGCCGCTCATGCCGCTGGTGGAAGTGATCCGCGGCGCCAAGAGCAGTGACGTTGCTGTGTCAACGGTGGTGGGTTATGCGACGTCCATGGGCAAGACTCCCATCGTCGTCAAGGACGGTCCCGGCTTCCTGGTCAATCGCATTCTTACGCCTTACATGCTGGCGTTCATCCAGCTGGTGGAAGAGGGCGCGGATTTCGTCAAGATCGACCAGGTGATGGAGCAGTTCGGCTGGCCGATGGGCCCGGCCTATCTCAACGACGTGATCGGCATGGACACGGGCACGCACGTGTTTTCGATCATCGCGGATGGTTTCCCGCAGCGCATTCAGCGCAAATCGCGGGATGCCCTGCACCTCATGGTCGAAGGCAAGCGGCTCGGCCAGAAGACCCGCCTGGGCTTTTACAAGTACGAGACGGATCCGGCCGGCAAGCCGAAAAAATCGGTGGCTGAAGACACTCATCAATTGCTGAAAGCCGTGCAGCCCAATGGAACCCGCGATTTCAGTGCACAGGAGATTACCGACCGGCTGATGCTGGCGATGATCGCGGAAGCGGCATGGTGTCTCGAGGAAGGCGTGGTCGCGACGCCGGCGGAACTGGATATGTCGCTGCTGATGGGCCTGGGCCTGCCGCAGTATCTCGGCGGCGCTCTCAAGTATGCGGACTGGCTCGGTTTGGAACACGTCGTCAAACTGAGCGATCGCTACGGCAAGCTCGCCCCGTACTACGTGGTGCCGAAGAGCTTGCGGGAACAGGCGGCGAAGGGTCAACGCTACTATTGATAGTCGATCGGAGCACTGAGCGCCTCGCAGACTGCGGACTGCGGCAGTATGCGGGGCAGCGCTGCGTTTACTTGTTCGCAATGATCTCGATTTGGACGCCGGCGAATGCAAATGAAGTTCGCCGCGAGACGTGGAGAAAGCGGTGCAACCGCCGGGGGAGATGGCTGCACCGCTTGATGCCCTCGCCGCTGGAGTCGCAGCTCCACACCGATGGCGTCGCCCAGAAGACAAACGGTTCCAAAAGTTTTGACAAGAATCCTAGTGGATGACGCAGCGCAGCTCACTTCGACTGACAGATCTCTCACTTCGAGTCTAGCGCTTCGAGTCCAGGACACCCATCCAAGGCGAGTCCAGGGACACCCATTCATCGACTCCTGCTCGCCGCCTCGATGGCGCGACATCGATGGGTGTCCAGTCTTCGTGAATGGTTCGGTCAAGCGATGGGTGTCCAATCTTCATGATCGCGCGCCGTGCGCGCAGAGGCGCTCGCGCATGTATGCGCGCCGACTCGCGATGATGGTCAATCCAACGAGTGTTTCAACGAGGGGCTGGAGACTGAATCCCTGCTTACGCGATCGGAGTGTGATGGCAGTTCGCGCAGCGAGTGGTTTGGGTTTGCCGCAACGCCGGAACTTCACGGGTGTCGATGCGCTTCATGGGTATGGATACCCATGAACATCCCGAGCGGGGCCGCGCAATGTTGGAGAAATTTCCTGCCAGTGTCGGACGCAAGTTAAAGAAGGTCCGCGCCGGAGCAGACGAACTGGCCATCGCCGATACCGAATTGACGGGCGTGAACGCCGTCATTCAAGTGACGAGTGAGGCGTTTGGCTACGGCGAAGCTCTCCCGTTGGAATTTACGTCCGATGGCAATGGAACGTCGCCGCCTTTGGAGTGGCGCGGTGTCCCCTCCGATGCCGAGGCGGTCGTATTGATGATCGAAGATGCGGATAGTCCTACGCGCCGCCCGCTGGTTCACGCGATTGTCTGGGATCTACCGGGCGTCGATGGCGCGTTGCCGGCAGGCGTGTTGTCGAGCCCTACGCCAGCAGTAGCGAAGTCCGTGGCGCGCAATTCCTACTTGTCTGCAAGTTACCTGCCTCCCGATCCGCCGCCGGGCCACGGGCCGCATCGATACGTGTTCCAGGTGTTCGCGCTCGATCGACCGGTGAATTTCGAGATACGGCCTGGACGTAATGCATTGATCGACGCCATCCGCGATCACGTGATCGCCAAAGGATTGCTGATCGGCACCCACGAGCGCCATTGAGATCGTAGCACCAGCTCACGCAGGTCAGTTGCGACTCACTCGCTGTAGCGCTACTCTCTCTCTCGCCCCAGTAATCGACCGGTATCGGCCGGTCCCCACCCAAGCGAGAGGTCCAAGAGAACTATGATTGCTGAAACCCTGACCGTCGCCGGGTCTTCCCGCGCCTAAGTAGCAATCCGCTGCCGTTCCCGGCAGCAGATCGATTTGCGTCAGACCCGGATTCACTCCTTTCCATATTCGTGGAGAGGCGTTGCGGTATTGCCCGGGGTTTACGCAAATGTCTCACTTCTTTTCTCTCCAGCAACTGGGCTGGCGGCCGTCGTTCGCGCAACAGCTCACCATTGAAGATCTCGAACGCGGCTATCCGGCCCGCGTCAGCGCCGTGCATCGCAGCGGTCCGATCGTGCTGTCGGAACGTGGCGAGGCGAGCGTGCTGTTGCCACGCTTCGATATTCCAATCACGGTCGGCGACTGGTTGCTGATCGAGCACGATGCGCCGCGTCCCTTCAGACTCATCGAGCGCCAATCGCTCATCTCCCGATTGGCGGCGGGTGCCGAAACGAAGCCGCAACCGATCGCTGCGAATCTCGACACGGTTTTCGTCGTCACGTCCTGCAATGAAGATTTCAACCTGTCGCGGTTGGAGCGCTACCTGGCAGTCGTGCATGCAGCGCAAGTGGAGCCGGTCGTGGTGCTGACGAAGGCGGACTTGTGCACCGATGTAGACGCCCGCTTAGCCGACGTTGCCGTCATTGCGCCTACGGTGCAGGCAGTCGCGATCGACGCGACGATGCCGTCGTCGACCACAGCGCTCGAGCCGTGGCTGAACAGCGGACAAACCGTCGCGTTGGTCGGTTCGTCCGGCGTGGGTAAGTCGACCTTGATCAACTCGCTCGTCGGCCATGCGACACGGTTGACCGGGGCCGTCAGAGAGAGCGATCACACAGGCAAACACACCACCACGGCGCGCGAATTGATTTCGATGCCATGCGGAGCCTGGCTCATCGACACGCCGGGCATGCGTGAGCTCAAGATCGGCTCGATTTCGAACGCTGTGCGAGCCACGTTCGGCGACGTGGAATCGTTGGCCGGCTCCTGTCGATTTCGGGATTGCACTCACCAGGGCGATGCCGGTTGCGCTGTCGCCGCGGCGATTGTTTCGGGAGTTCTCGACGCCCGCCGGCTGGCGAACTACATGAAACTGCAGCGCGAAGCAGTGCATGCGACCCGAAGCATCCATGAAAGGCATGCAGCGGAGCGCAAGTTCGGCCGGATGCACAAGGCGCTCAAGGAGCAGATACGCAGGAGGAAGGAGCCGCGCTAGGCTCCCGGTTTCAGGCCTGCCTCTTTTTACGGCTCGATGACATGTCACTGACCACTCGTTGTTCCCAGTCCGAGATGTAGTCGCGTGTGCGCGGCGCGGCTTCCTTGCGCCGGACGAGTTGCAGCTGGAACACCATCTGGTCGAGCGTGCGGAATGAAATCTCGCTGACGGTGAGATAGAACTCCCACATGCGGCAGAAGCGTTCGTCGTACAGGGCCTTGATCTCATCGCGGTGCTGTGCGAAGCGGCGGGCCCATTCTCGCAGCGTGTCGGCGTAGTGGAGTTGCAGGACTTCTATATCCGTCACGAACAGTCCGGTGCGCTCCACCACTTTGAGGACTTCAGAGAGTGCGGGAGCGTAGCCGCCAGGGAAGATGTACTTCCTGATCCAGGCATTGGTCGTGCCGGGACCGGCCATGCGTCCGATCGAGTGAATTACGGCGATACCGTCGGTCGTCAGCATGGCGCGCACCTTGTCGAAGAACTCGCGATAGTGGCGCACGCCGACGTGCTCGAACATGCCGACCGAGACGATGCGATCGTAGATCCCCGTTTCGTGGCGGTAATCGAGCAACTTGAACCGTACCCGATCCGCGAGGCCGGAAGATGCAGCGTGCTCTCCCGCGAATTGGTGCTGTTCCGTCGATAACGTCACGCCGGTTACGTTCGCTTGCGACTCGCGTGCCAGAAACAAGGCGAGGCTCCCCCAGCCGCAGCCGATGTCGAGCACCTTCATGCCGGGCTTCAGCAACAGCTTCGCCCCCAGATGAACCTGCTTCAGATATTGGGCTTCTTCGAGACTCTCGTGCCCGGTAGGAAAATAGGCGCACGAGTACTGTCGATCCGCGCTGAGAAACTTGTCGAACAGGGCGCCGGACAGGTCGTAGTGATGTGCAACATTGTTACGTGCACGCGGCGCTGGATTGTACTGTTGCAAATATTTCCACATGCGATCCAATCGCTGCCGCACCCGCTGCAACGGCTGACTGGCGGCGACGGTCATGTCGGCTGTGCAGGCATGGAGAAGATCGTAGAGCGACCCTTGCTCGAGGGTGAGGGTGCCGTCCATGTACGCTTCGCCGAGATACAGGTCGGGATTGAGCAGCAACCGGTAGTGAAGGCGGCGGTCGCGCAAGCGGATGGTGACGGGTGGGCTTTCGTTGCCTC
>Ga0157380_10000611_pt1 | contig 22035 bp, 21 predicted proteins | sample S35metaG_FD_119757 | JGI IMG/M metagenome (GOLD analysis project Ga0157380, IMG submission 119757) | Switchgrass rhizosphere microbial communities from Kellogg Biological Station, Michigan, USA - S3-5 metaG | ecosystem: Host-associated > Plants > Roots > Rhizosphere > Soil | place: USA...
TATTGATTGCGTGGTTTGAGTTGGTGACGTTGATGAGTCTAATCCAGGAAACTCAAACTGATTTTCAGGACCTGGGAAAACTATTGCTTGGTGGCGTGATCGCTGCGGTCGTCGTGGCCATCGCCTTTACTTTCGTGAGAATGAAACTGCGTGACAAGAAGCCTCACACATCTTCGTTCATAAGCATCGCAGCAGATGGCGAGGACGAATAAGGTTGCTGATGAAGAATGAAAGACTGACACGGAGACAGGGAGACGCGGAGACCCCGGACGGGGACACGGACAGTCCCCGCGTCGCCGCGTCTCCCTGTCTCCGTGTCGCTTTTCATCCTTGATCATTCAAACTTGCGTCTAACCCAGTCGCCAATCGCGCGTTTCAGGTCGTTCAGTTGACCTTCGAAAAAGTGATCTGCGTCAGGAATGACAACCAGCTGCACGTCTACGCGGCTTTGAATTTGGGAAACGAAACTCCGCAACTTTTCAATGTCGCCATGCTCATCGCGTTCGCCATGGACCAGGAGTAATGGCTTGCGACACCGCTCGAGAAATCCGAAGTCATACCGATCGAGCGGTGTGCCGATGCCAATGAGGTAGTTCACTCGATCATCAGCGATGCCCACTTCCAGTCCTACTCGCGCGCCAAACGAGAACCCGCACAACAGAATCTTCAAACCTGGGTAATTACTCGCGAGATAGTCCAGGCCTGCGCGCACATCGTCGAGCTCGCCACGGCCTTCATCATGTTCGCCAGTACTCTGGCCCACGCTGCGAAAATTAATTCGCAGAGTTACCAACCCTGCCTCCTGCAACGCAGCTGCTGCGCGGAACACGACTTTGTTGTGCATTGTTCCACCGCCAAGCGGATGCGGGTGAAGAACCAGAGCAACACCGGTGGGCTGGTCCGCCGGCTCCTTGATAATTGCCTCAAGGCGGCCGTGCGCTACTGGAATAAAAAGGTTGCCGGCTGGATACATTTCAGTGCGCTTTATGTTTTGAAGTATACATGCTCCTCACAAACCCGTAGAAATCGTCGCTCGCGAAACAATATTCCATCAAATGATTTTTCTAACCGTAGACACTTACCACTGTTTCGGATAAATTGATTTAGCTTGATACTGAAATCACAGCGTGCGTTATCGGCTCCCGAGGAAAGGCTGATATGCAAAGTCAATTTGAGTTGCATTTCGTTCAACTTGTTCCCCTTCATTCAGACCATTTCCTCCCACAACTATTTGTGCAGTCAGGCGGTACCTCGCCAGAAGACAAAACCGCACGACGACAAACTGCAGAGAAGCGGACCGCTCTAGTTGTTGACGATGTAGCGGACGTAACGGAACTGCTCGAAGTGTTATTAACGCAGGCCGGTTACAAAGTGGTCACAGCTGGATCGGCAAAGGCAGCGTTGGCGGCCGCACACGAGAAACAGTTTGACGTAATCATCTCCGACATCGGCATGCCAGAGATGAACGGTTACCAACTTGCAGAAGCATTGCGCCAGTTACCGGAATACAAAACGGTGCCACTTGTTGCCATCACTGGTTATTCGATGTTTGATGATCAGCAACGTTCCAAGAAGGCGGGCTTCAATGCTCATATGACGAAGCCAATCGATCCTCGTGCTTTAATCGACTTAATTGATCACTTGTGAATTGCGCGCGGAAACAGTTGACTGATAGATGAAAACTTCAGGCAAACTGTCTGCATTGCAGTCTGAGACCGCAATCCGGATCCTGCAACTTGCAGCCGGCGTGATTGCCATCACCGTCATCTTCTGGAAGTTACAGTTTTCTACTTCGTCGATTTGTTGTGGCGATTTCGACGGTTACTACCACATCAAGTGGAGTCGCGCACTCTGGCAGTCATTCAAATCAGGCAAGCTTGTTCCCACCTTCACCTGGCTGCCGCTCACTACACTGAATCCAAAAAACTATGTCGACCACCATCTGCTTTTTCACATAATTCAAATTCCGTTTGCGCAATTCCGCGATCCACGGTTGGGAGCTAAGGTCGCATCGCTCCTCTTTGGCAGCTTCGCCGTTATCTCCTGCTACTGGTTTCTGATCAAATATCGCATTAGATACGTCCTCGTTTGGCTCGTCGCACTGCTAGCTTGCTCGGCACCTTTTCTTTTTCGAATGAATATGGCGAAGGCCCCACCGCTCGCAATCATATTCCTGGTCATCGCGATTCATCTTTTGTTCAATAAGAAGTATTGGCCACTACTTCCTCTCGCATTTGTCTTCACGCTGACTTACGACATGTTTGTGTTGTTGTTGCTGGCGGTTGTGTTGTGGGTCGCGGTCATTGGCTGGACCGAAAGACGCTTCGAGTGGCGCCCACTCGTTTGGGTCTGCGCCGGAACAGTTGCGGGGTTGGTGATAAACCCGTACTTCCCTCACAACCTGCAACTGCTTTATGAACACATAAGAATAAAGATGACTGCTTCAGATTACGACACGAAGGTGGGTTCAGAGTGGTATCCGTACGACTCCTGGGAGTTCATCGGCAACTCGCTTGTCGCATGCGTCAGCATGATTGTCGGCTATGTTGCTTTTGAGGTTGGTGAAAGAAGACGCGCGCATTATCCACTGTTCTTCTTGTTGTTTTCGACGGCGCTGCTGATTATGAATGCACGCTGGAAGAGAATTGCAGAATACTGGCCTCCATTCGCAGTGATGTTTGCAGCCTTCTCGTTGCAGCCATGGGTCGAAGGCATGCGATCGTCGTTGACTCGCCTGCCTAGTCATGTACTGGCAGAGCTTGAGCCGTTTTTTGATCGCGAACGTATCGCTAGATCTGAAAGGCCGGAATACGAAGGATTGATCAAAACGCTAATAGCCGGCGCGCTCGCGTGCGGGCTTGCTGTGGTTCTGTACTTCAACTTGATCGCGACGATAAAGGAAATCGGCGCAAGCGAGCGCCACAACTTTTACCAGGCTGGCGCCAGTTGGCTGCGGGCCAATGTACCGCCACAAGAAATCATCTTCAATACAGATTGGGACGACTTCCCTCGTCTCTTTTATTTCGACGAAACCCATTATTATGTGTCAGGCTTGGATCCGAGTTACCTTTACGACCGGGATCCGGTTCTGTCGCGTTTGTACGACCGGATCACATTGGGAAAAGAAGACGATCCAGGACCACTTATTCGAGATCGCTTCGGCGCGCGTTACGTGTTTACTGACAACAATCACCACGACTTTTTCGCGGCTGCGCGGGCAAGTGGCTGGTTCGAAATTGTTTACGAAGATGAACAATGCATAATCATGCATATCCTCGACGAGAAGCCCGCGCTGCCCACGGAGAATTTACCGCCGCCCGTTGAGGAAGGAATGATGATTAATCCGAGTCCACAGCCAACGGTGCAGGAAGTACCAACGGCAAGTCCAACCCCTCAATAATGTTTGCTCGTGAGTTTCTTATGATGCGAAAGATTCCTGGAAACACTTTTGCGGCAACTCTAGTCGTCGTCGCCTCGTTACTAAGTTCGTGCGGGCCTCGCGAGCCTGCGACCAATACGCCGGCGCCCACTCCTGAAACGGCTGCTCAATCAACACCTGTAAGCTCGCCGCTTACCGGTTTCGCAAAGGACTTGCAGTACGTTAAGAATGGCCGCTTCAGCCATATCTGGGTTTTCTCCCGGAAGGACGGGAAGCCGCTCGATAAAGACGACTCGGCGTTTCTTCGCGCGAACGCGCCTCAAGTTGTGGATTGGGTAATTACCGACGAAGGCAAGAGAGTGATTGCCGGAACCAACTTCAACCTTGAAGAAGGAAACCTTGGGCTGTTGAAGAAACGATTTAATGCCGAGGACTACGCGGGAAAATAAAGCAGGTCCACCGATTTCACAGATTACACAGATCTCTATTTCGGAATTCGGAATTCGGATTTCGGATTTCGGATTTCTTGTTTTAAGGAGTTACTTGTTTCGGTGGAACTCCCGTAATTATCCGCTATGCATCTCCACAAACAAGCTGGTTCACAAGCACAAAATCCGAAATAGAAATCGGTGGATCTGCTTCTCAAGGCACGAGGACGAGTTTCCCAAACTGCGCCCGGTCTTCCATTAAGTCATGCGCGTGACGGGCATCACTCAAAGGCAACACGCGATCGACTACGGCACGAATCTTCCCTTGCTCCACGAGTTTCAAAGCCGCCAACAATTCAGCCTTCGAACCCATGAATGATCCAAGAATCGTCAGGTGACGATAGAACACCTGGCGAATGTCAGTGCGTGCGTCGTAGCCACTGGTTGCGCCACAGGTAACTAGCCGGCCGTTGTTTCTTAATGAAGCGATCGAACCTTCCCAAGTTGCAGCGCCGGTGTGCTCAAACACAACATCAACGCCCACTCGATTAGTCAGTTTCCTAACTTGTTTGGGCCAATCACCTTGTGTGTAATTGATCGTTTCGTCGGCTCCCAGTTCTCGCGCTTTCACGAGTTTCTCGTCAGCACCAGCCGTGGCGATCACGCGAGCGCCAAGCAGCTTCCCGATTTGAATCGCAATTGATCCCACTCCACTTCCCGCCGCATGCACCAACAGAGTTTCACCGGCCTTGAGCTTCGCGCGCGTCACTAACATGTGCCACGCAGTCAACGTCACCAGTGGTAGGGCCGCCGCGTCTTCCCATGCTAGTGCGGTTGGCTTTGGAATCACGTTGACTCCCGGCGCTGAAACGAATTCTGCGTAACCGCCATCGTGTCGGTATCCAATCATGTCGTATTCGCGGCAAAGATTATCTTCGCCACGTAAACACTCCTGACAATGACCGCACGAGAGTCCGGGCTGCAACATCACTTCATCACCGGGTTTGATCCATGAAACAAGTTCGCCGACTTCGCGAACAATCCCGGCAACGTCGCTTCCAAGAATGTGCGGCAAAGGAATGTCTATACCCGGCAATCCACCGCGGACAAAAATGTCGAGATGGTTCAATGCGCAAGCCTTGACTTGAACCAGCACATGATGGGGACGCACTTGCGGCTCAGGCACGTCCGTATACTCAAGCACTTCGGACGCACCGTGCTTTCTAAAGACGACAGCTTTCATGGGTTTGGATTGTAGGTGAGGATTCTACTTCAACTCAAATACGAAATCGCGGTCGCTCGCAGACTGATGACACTCCAAACAATCGCCCTTTTTCTTTCGTTTCAGAACTTTCGTCGCCGCACCGTCCATAGCTAAAAACGACCAATCTCCACCTTCCGTATTGAATCCCTTCTCACGTTTGATCATGACCGTCAAGACTTGTGGCTTCTCCGAATTTGACCGGATCAGTTTTTCGCGAACGAGAATTGAACCGATGGGAAAGGGCTGAGCTGGGGATGCGGAGTACGCTTTGCGTGCGAGCTCGTTTACATAGACCATCCCAAAAGAGCTGGAGTCGTCGTGCAGGTTGGGCTCAGGTTTCTTCTCAGGCCTCGGGTCTGCGACTCTTATTCGCGTCGTGCTTCTTGAGGTTGTTATTCTAGAGACTTCACCGAAGTCCACGGCGATACTTCAACCGCCCGCAGCAAAATCTGATACCACAATTGGCTTACCGGTTAAGCGCTGCCACTGGCGATACCCTGCAATCTCCTGCAGTTCAGGATCTGGGGCGCTGCCATTGATGCCAGTCGGCATGTAGGCACTGATGATTAAGCCTACTACCGAAGCAATTCGAAGTGCCGGGTTTCTCATGGTTGATGACTCCCGAGGAAAAGGCTTTTCGGAGTGTAACTTCAACCGGTCAGATGCGGCAATTATCGCAGAAAGATGCCCAAGTCATTGGTCATATATCATTTGATATTTCTCATTTGTCATATAGGAAAACCAGCCGCAGATTTACGCGGATAAAACACGGATGAGAGAAAGAGCGCGCGGGAGCGCGCGAACGAGCGCACCTGTTCTCTGCGTTCTGACATCTGCGTAAATCTGCGGCTGGTTTTTCCCTACTCCTACTGCTGTTCCATCTCCAGTAATTTCATTGCCCAGACACTATTTGGATACCTCTCAACCAGCAGCGATGCCGCCTCCTTTCTCACGATGTCATCGTTGTTCCACCCATTGCATCCGTACTTGTAGCTTTCATTAGCCTTAGCAGCAATGAACAGTGCTTCAGGGACTCTGCTATCGTTCGGATTAAACTTGGCCCACTCGATCGCCCTCTTCCCCAAAAAACTTTTCGCGTCGCCGAGCTCGATTATTTTGGCGCGCTCCTTTTCAGCAGCGTTCAATAATTCCGGCGTCAAGAAACGCGGACTGAAAACCTGCTTTGGTTTTTCTTTCACCTCCTCGTCGTACTCCGTTTGCGGTAATACACACCACCAGGCCATCTCTAGATAATAGCCATCATCTCCTGTGTAGATATCCGGCACCCCCTCACTCAGATACGGCGAAAGATAAGGTGACTTCAGGAGCGCGAATGTCGCGGCAGCATCTCTTTCTGCAGCTGTACGTGCGCCCAGGTAAGATTGGAACAACACTGCGTTATCGCGAGTTGTGCGCACAATCTCGACAGCGGTTTGACGTGCGATGATATCGTTCTTGAGTAGAATCGCCCTGGTCCAAGCTGCTAACAAAACACGTTCACGAATGTAAGTAGGAACCGTCGGATCACGTGTAACGTCCATCAATGTGCTTAGGCTGAAATGCCAATTCAGGATGTCGGCTACTCTTTCGTCAAATATGCCGCGCCCATCCCATTCAATCAGCCTCTTAACTCGCTCCCGCTCTTGTTCGTCAACGTCCTCGTACGATTCTTCATCTCCCAGAATCTCCTCAATGCTACCTAGCTGACCGTATTGGTAGAACGCGATCGGCTTTCGCAGCGCAAATCTCAAGAAGGCGCTAAGACTTTCGGCCACATTCATTCGCTGTTCCAGAAACTCGTTTTGTGCAGAAACTGGAAAGGTATCAAAACGACTTTCGATGATCTGATTAAGCACTTGCCGCGCTTCGCTTACTCTTCCGAGTTCAGTCAACAGTCGAATTCGGTTATATGCCACAGTCGCGTACATTGGCGTGTCAGGTTGGATCTGTTCAGCATGCGATAACAAGCGCGATAGAGACTGAGATGTCTTGTTGGCTTTGACGAGAGATGTTACGAACCAGGAGGGTGAATGCGTGTCACGCCACCGCTGAAGTGCATGTGAATACGCCTGCGGGTCTTTGGATTGTAAGGTAAAGACCCAGTCGCTCAGTTCGTCGATTCTTAAGAACGCCGGATACATTGATAGGGGGACGCTTTTGCAATCGTAGTCGCACCCTTCATATTCATCCGCGGCAAATTTACGGTTTGGACTACGTTCCATTCGGCGCAAGTACAACGACATTTCATGCTGCTCGTTGACATGTCTCGTTTCTTCATCCGTCAACTTTCGACCCAAGCTTGTTTCGACGCTCTTCAGAATTTCAGCAATTGGCGTTTCCAGCTTAAAACTAAACGTCTGAGCTGTCGCGTAATCGATCTGGCCTGAAGCGTGAGTGTTGTAAATCCTGATATCGATTTCCTCGCGTGGCGGAGGGGGCTCGTAATTAGTGGCTGGCGAAGAGTTGGTGTTGTCAGAGTCTTCTTTCGGAGGGTTCAACCGTTTCTGCCGCTCCTCTTCCTGCCTCTGAACCTGGGTATCAAACTTGTCCAGCAACCAAACGTAGTCGATCAAGTCCTGTCGGAGATCTACGCTGGCATTCTGCTGGATAGTCTGTGCCAATTCTCTGACTCGTTCCTCTGGATGCAAGCGATACTTAATGAGCGCCAGAAGTTTTCTGGTGGCATCTCGATATTTACTGGCGCGACTGCTGAGGCCAACAAGATACGCCTCAGCCTTCTGATTAGTCTTTAACTTCGACGATTCGTCTCGTTCCAGACTCGCTTGTCGTACCAACGTGCGACCGATCAGGTAGTCAGCCAGCGGCTGCCAGCTGGATTCGTTATCCTGCGAAATCTGTTCGAATCGTTTTATCGCTTCATCGAATTGCAACGAATAAAAAAACGCGGCGGCGATTTGGTAGTCCCGGTCCTTCCGCAACCACTCCGGACGCTCGGCTCCTAGCACCGTCGGATTAGAAGCCTTATCTGAGCAATTGCGAAATACCGCGTCCTGGCCAGTTAGCCATTCGTGCACATCGCTGTTGTTGGCGCCGAATCTCGCGACGCGATCTCTCAGCGTCTCGATGGCCACTTCAAAAGCATTCGAAGTGCAGTTTGGGAAAAAGTCGTAACTGCCAAACCGCGACTCACGATAAATGTCCGGTAGTTCATCTTCGTGTGTCACAACAATCTTCCGCGCCGCGATCCATTCTTTTACCTTCGCTTCAGTGTCGGGTTCAGGGCCGGTCCCTTTGAGAGCCTCGATGAGCGCTTTTTGTTCTTCTTCGTTGAAAGATCCACCGTTCAAATATCGGTACGCAATGACCAGAGTCTTCCGACCGAATTCAGGCTTCAGGATTCCAATCTTTCCCTGGGTGAATTCTCTAAACGGTGGATCAGGTGAGTCTCGCATAACGAATATCGGCTGGAGGAACTCCGGTCCGCAGGCCTTCGCATGCGGAGAAAACTGAAACAGAACTGCCATTGTTAACAACACTGCGATCGATGTACGCGAAGCTTTCATTGGCGCAGCCTTTCTTCCAACACACCCAGGTCCGACTCTTTCCATGGATGGGAATTGAAAACATAAACGCGGCGAGCAGGATCGAATCTCGCACTTAGCGGTTCATCCAATGCGATGCCATAACTGCGTTGACATAGCTCGCCACGGAAGTCGTGACCGTCGGCGAGCATTGCTTGAATCCTGGTTGAGTCGGTTCCCATGCGGAACGCCATCGGAATCGCTTCATCGATTGGCAAGTCTTTAATCCAACGATCACCTATGCAGAATGAGGCGAGCGCGGTTATCGAGAGCGGGGTTTCGTCTGGTAACTGCGCGCGAAGCTCTCGCAGAAGCGAGCGATAAAACTCGCGTTCAGAAGTGGTCGCGTCATAGTCAACCTGGACCGCGGAAACGTTCGGCAGTTCGAGGGTTTTACGAATCAGTTCGGTGATTCGAGCAGCTTGCGAGCCAGAAAGCGCCGGCTTCTGTGTTTTGGAGCGCTGGGATTCGATCCTGGTAACCGCAACGACTTTTAGATCCGGAGGAACCAACAGCGGGTGATGCCGTGGCTTTTGAACTACATCGTTGTCTTTCAGTACCAGCGTTTGGGCCAGCACCGCGACGCCGTAACGCCTCGAGTTGAGAAACCGCAAATCTTCAGGCCGCTCCCAGGCCCACAACATTACCGGCGGCAGCTGCACTTCATTGGCGCGATTACGAATTCTCGAGGAGCGGCAAGCGGAGAATGGGATGACAGCGAAGAGAAGCGCAAGGCCCAGCGATATCGTTCGAACGACGATCGTCATGGCGCTACTTAATACGCCTTCACGATCACTTTAAATACGACGATTCACACGGCTACGCGGTGGTTGAGCCTCACTATACGACTGATGAAAGCCACAGAAGACAGGAGCAGGAGCAGTAAGCAGGAGCAGGAAGGTCATTACAACGTTCGATCCTGCTCCTGCCTGCTGCTCCTGCTCCTGTCTACTGCTCCTGCCCCTGAGTTTGTTCACGCGCGTGGTAAGAGGAACGCGTCAGAGGGCTTGATTCAACGTGGGAGAACCCAAGTGTCATTCCGATTCGTCGCCATTCGGCAAACTCTTCCGGTGTGACATAACGCTCGACCGGGAGGCGCCGTGCGTGTGGCTGAAGATACTGACCAATAGTCATTATGTTGCAGGAAACTGCTCGCAGGTCGTGCATCAAATCGACGACTTCATCGAACGTTTCGCCAAGGCCCACCATGATTCCGCTCTTCGTTAACATGCCCCGGCCTTCTTTGTCGCGCCTCGCAGCCGCTCGCTCAAGCAGCGTCAACGATTGCTGATAAACGGCGTCGGGACGGACTCTCCGGTACAACCGCGAAATCGTTTCAGTATTGTGATTGAGCACGTCGGGCCGGGCGTCAAGAACCGTGTTCAGTGCATCCTCGTCGCCATTGAAATCAGGAATCAGGACCTCGATCTTGCATTCTGGATTCAGTGCTCTGACTTCTCTGATCGTTTCGGCCCAGTGTGCTGCACCACCATCTTGCAGATCGTCGCGATTAACTGAAGTGATTACAGTGTGAGCCAGGTCAAGATGGGCCACAGCTTCGGCGACATGTCGCGGCTCCAGAGGATCCAGGGCAGTCGGCGCACCTTTTCCTACGGCGCAAAACCCGCAATGCCGCGTGCAGATATCACCGCCCAACATAAAGGTTGCGGTCCGATCAGACCAGCACTCAAAAATGTTGGGGCAGCGAGCTTCCTGACAGACGGTGTGCAGATTCAGTCCTTCAATCAACTGAAGCACATGATTCTGATTAGTCGGGTCGCCGAGACGGATTTTGAGCCATTCCGGTTTTGGCTGACGGACTTTGGGGCTATTACTGATTACGTTTAGTTCTCGGACCAACTGAAATTTACCTCACGACCGACCGATTCTACATGGCAACAGTTGGTAATTGGAAACGGGGTCAACTTCAGAACGGGAGCGAAGCGACCGATTTCAACGTGAGTCGTGCGCTCTGTCAGCTGAAATCGGTCGCTTCGCTCCCGTTCTGAAGCTCTTGGTTCGCTGAGGTAAAGATCTTCGCCCGCGGAAATCGAATCAGGTAAACTGTGCCCGCTTACTGAGCATCCTAGCCGCCAAAGCCAGCCTAAGGAGACCAACATGAAAGCGATTTTCTTTATCTGCTCCCTCTGTCTCTTGTTTCTAACGTTCACCACAATTGTCGATGCCGATCTGGCGAAACCAAAGCAATCGCCGACCACCAATCAGAACCGGGTGGTCCTCCATACGTCTTTGGAGATCGCGCCCGACTCGAAAATTTACGACGCCCGTTTACAGATCCCGCAAAGCCAGTTGAATGACCTGCGCGCGGCCCTTGATTCTGCTGCTGGAAACGCAACCATTGCCGCGTCAATAACCGGCCATCCGACGCGAACGATTGTCGCAGGTTCGTTGTTGTTTCTTTCGTTGTCGTTTGCCGGTGTGTGGCTGGCGCGCTCGCGCAACAAACCCGGTGGCAGTCGAACGAGCAAGGCGATCGTCGCAGCGGTAATTGCAGTCGCGACGATTGGAGCCGCCGCAATCATTACGCGTGGGAACGCCGGACCTCCGGGATATTACCGCTGGCGAACTCTTCCGCAGGCGCTAAGTGATGGTCATTCAACAGCGGGTGGCGTTGATATCGAAATTGTTGCTGACGATCCAAACTCCAGATCTGGACTTAAGCTCTTGATCCCGCTGAGGAAAGGGAAACAGGGGGAAGAGTAAGTCACGTGCAAAGCACTGCAGATCTAAAACTCCCGGCCTGGACCATTCCGTCGGCGCGCGCTGAACGGCCGCAAACAGCTCGGTTCGTCATGACGCTTGCCGTTTGCGCGTTGTGCTCGGCTCTGTTTGCGAGTTGGTTGCCGTTGCAGGTTTCGATCGTCACCGTTTTCCTTTTCGCTGGTCCACACAACTGGTTCGAGTTTCGTTACTTCCTGATGAGATTGCCGGCGCGCTTCGGAAAGTCGCGCAACTTCTTCCTCGCCGCGTTTGCCGGTATTGGTTTTCTAACCCTGACGTATGTGTTGTTGCCTGTGGCGTTCAGGTTTGGATCGTGGAGTGAAGAAGGCTGGTCGATAGTAATTGCCGGTTGGAATAGCCTGCTGCTCGGCTGGATCGGACTGCTCGTGTGGTTACGCGCGCGCCAAAAACAGGGAAGCGACTGGTCGTGGTTTCCGGCCGTGTTGCTCGCCGTCGGTGCATTAAACTGGTTTGCGCCACTCTTCTTCAGCCTGGCGATTGTTTATCTTCACCCGCTCGTTGCGCTCTGGTTTCTCGACCGCCATCTGCTACGGACGCGACCGCAATGGATTCGCGCGTACAGACGATTCATTCTTGTGCTGCCGGTGTTGTTGGGCCTGATGATCTGGCGACTTTCACAAACGGCGCCGCTAACGGACGACAACGGACTGTTCTGGAGAATCACTCAACACTCCGGGGCGGAGTTGTTGCCGGCCGTGTCGAGCCACATGTTGGTGTCAGTCCATTTGTTCCTGGAGATGTTGCACTACGGTGTTTGGATAATCGCTCTACCATTCATTACTAGCGCAATCGCCGGTCGCGCGCGCAAGACTCGTCATCAGCAATTCTGGGAATCAACGAGCGTTCCATTGGTCCGACATCCGCGAGGCTTTCCCAAAATGATCGCCGCGAGCCTCTCGTTTGCGGCGATGCTTGTTGTCGTGTTGTGGTTCGGGTTTTCATTCGACTACGCAACCACGCGCGACATCTACTTCACCGTTGCAATCGCTCACGTGCTGGCAGAAGCGCCGTTTCTGCTGAAGATGCTCTGATCATTGGTCTGATCATTTGTCATATATCATTTGACATCTCTCATTTTTCATTTAGGAGACCCAGCCGCAAATTTCGCGGATGAGCACTGATCTCACTGGCAGCGTTATGATCGTCTTTTCCATCAGGGTGATTTGCGTGTAGCTGTAAAATCTGCGGAGCGTCCTCCTAAATGACAAATGAGAAATGTCAAACGATATATGACCAATGATTGGTTTCCTTCTCTCCAGCAACTGCCTTCAGGGGAACTCTGGCGCTTTCTGCCAATCGGCTATCTCGTAACGATCGCGATTGAAACCCCAATTCTCTTCTTCGGTCTCGCGCCACGACATAACTGGAAAAGACGAGTCATTGCCGGGCTTTGGCTGACTGCGTGCACTTATCCAATAGTCATCCTTGTTCTGCCGCTGTTGCTGGCAGGTTACTCACGAGCAACATACTTGGTGATTGCGGAGACGTTCGCACCGGTCGCGGAATGTTTTTTGTTTTGGCTGGCCTTTGGATCGAAGAGCGAGCAATGGCGGATGTCGATGTGGCGCGACTTCGCAGTAATCGTCCTGGCGAATCTGGCGTCGTTCGGCGCAGGTGAATTACTTAACCGGTGGGAATGGTTCGGAATGATTTGAGCGCAGATCTACACAGATAGACGCAGATGAGAAAAGAAGTAAGAAACGCCTCGGGTTTCGTGTTGGTTCGTGTGACTTCGTGGATCGTTCCGTTTGTCCAGAAAAGCAAGGACGATCCACGAAATCACACGAACCAACACGAACCAAAACCGAGCTAGATGTGGCTCTTGAGGCAAAGCCGATCGCGACTATCTGCGCAGATCTGCGGCGGCATTCTTTACCACAGTCTCTAACACTTCCGGATCGATATTGCCTCCAGACAGAACGACGCCAACTCTTTTTACATCGTCCGGCAATTTCTTGAACAACACCGCGGCCGCAGCCGCTGCCCCTGATGGCTCGACCAGCAGTTTCATTCGAAACAGCATGAATTCGATCGTCGCCCGAATTTCATCATCCGAAACAGTCAAAACATCTTCCGCAACTTCCTGAACAATGGGGAATGTGAGTTTGCCGGGTATCTGCACTCTTAAGCCGTCAGCAATAGTTGGCGGCGGCGGGATCGAAACTCTTTCACCCTTCAAGAACGACTGGCGTGTATCGTCAGCGGTGTCAGGCTCAACCGGGAAGCAGCGAACTTTTGGATTCAATGCTTTCGCCCCGGTCGCAACACCAGCAAACAATCCCCCACCGCAACAAGGCGCCAGCACTGCATCAAGCTCAGGTACCTCTTCTGCGAGTTCTAGTCCGCAAGTTCCCTGGCCGGCAAGGATCAAGTAGTCGTCATAGGGTGGGACCATTACGAGTCGTTGGCGTTCAGCCAGATCGAGCGCAAATGCTTCGCGATCTTCTTTGAGACGATCATAAAAGATGATCTCAGCACCGTAAGCCCGCGTGGCAGCGACCTTCATTTTTGGCGCGTCGTCGGGCATTGCTACGACCACGCGAACGCCGGCCTCCCTTCCCGCCAAGGCAACTGCCTGCGCATGATTACCAGATGAAAACGCGACTATCCCACGAACTTTTTCAGCGGGCGTAAGCGAAAGGATCTTGTTGGTAGCGCCGCGAATCTTGAAAGCGCCCGCTCGCTGAAGGTTTTCGCACTTGAAGTAAACCTGCTTGCCGGCTGCTTCATTGAACAAACGCGAAGAAACGATGGGGGTGTGATGAACGCGCCCGCGAATGCGTTCACGTGCTTCATGAATTAGTTTGAGAGTTAGCATAGTTTTAGGAGTATCCACAGATTACGCAGATTACACAGATTAACGTCTAGAAAGCGATGTTGAGTGATCCAGCTACCGAATATTTCGGGACCTAAACCACTCAACTTCGCTTCCTAAATTCTAATCTGTGTAATCTGCGTAATCTGTGGATATTCTTCTTCAATTTCCATCTCGAACACTTCAGCGAATCGCGATGCAAGTCGGTCCTCCACTCGATCGACCTCCACTGGATGGCCCAACAGCTGCTCCATCGAAGTAACTGGTTCGCCCTCGCATGCAATAATAAGATCGAAGTAGCTCAAATCCGTATTTACGTTCAATGCAAAACCATGGGTGGTAACCCAACGCGCAATGTGAACACCAATGGCTGCAACCTTTCCTTGTTTCGTATGAACCCCCGTCAGCCCGTCGATCTGAAATGCGTCGATATCAAAATCGCGCATCGTTAGTAGCAGGACTTGTTCAAGATCCCTGACATAACGATGAACGTCTTCTCGATGCGGACTTAGACTGATGATCGGATATCCCACAACCTGGCCCAGTCCATGATAGGTAACCTTGCCACCGCGGTTTGTTTCAAACAGTTCGACACCGCGACTCTGAAGTTCGTTTTGCGCGAGGAGAACGGACGAACTGTTGCCGCGCCGACCGATGGTCAAGGTATGCGGGTGTTCTAACAGCAAAAGGGTGTCAGCTTGCGTACCGGCCTTTACGGCGGTCGCGGTTTCTTTCTGAATTCTCAGGCCGGTTTCATAATCGATGCGACCGAGCCGGCGAATCGCTAGTTTTCTCTTATTCACAATGCAACCAGACACGCGGGATTGACGTCATTCTAACAGCGTTCGATGTGAGAAGAATAACCAGCGAGATATGTGGTTTTTTTCGCTTGACCTAACAGTACGGACAAGCTTACGTTGAATCAAAAAAGAACCTTGTCGAGGAGAATATCTTGAAACGTCTAACACTGGTCCTATTGGCAGCCCTGATCGCTGTTCCCGTCACCGCATCTGCCCAAACGAGAAAAAGGTCATCTACAAAGCCGTCCACAAGTACGGCAGATCGCGCGGCGGTCGTACGTAACTCCGGCGCGATGCGCGTGGGCGATCAAATCAAGGTTTTGTCGCGGTTCATCTACTTGCTGGGTGGCGTGGCGAAAGGATTGGAAAAGACCGATGAGGACATTCGCAAAAATCAGGCTTCACCCGCGATAGTGCAACAGACCGAACAAAGCAAGACTTCAGTTAGAAACAGTATACGCAACGTTCGCGAAGGTTTGGATAAGCTTGAGATCGACTTCAGGGCAACACCTGAATTGCAACCCTACTACATCAAGCTTGCTGGAAGCGCCTCCGGTGCAGCCGCCGCCGAACAGCAGGCTGCGAACAATCAGTTCGACGCCGCAGGCAGATCTCTGCTGGGTGTAATCAGCCGGTTGACCGATGTGTTGTTAATTATGAGATAGGGAGATTTATCGGTCCCGATAGGTCGAATAGGTTCAATTAAAGACCTATTTCTCGCCTTGCTTCGCGTAATAGCCTTGCCGCGCTCTTACCTTTAACTCCGCACGCGCAGGTACCGCAACGCTGATTCGGCGAAACTGTCCCGGCGTCGCTTCGGAGTTGCCGTAGTATTGAAGCAAGTACTGGCCACGTAGCTCGGCCGCAACCTGACGGAATACCTTTTCCAAGTCCTTGTCTGAATCCGGCAAGAACGCCGTGCCTCCGGTTGCATCAGCTACCGCCTGCATTCCGATGTGCGATCGATTGGCGATAACGTTCATTCGGACGGATGGACCACCCGGATTAACAGCATAAAATATCGCGTCTGCCTGCTGGACCGATCGCAATGTCTCCTGCACCGCGACTCGATGCTTCGCCTGTAGGTTCGAAAGGGCGCCACTCGACGAAGTTTCACCTCGCTGATTTGCGCGGGCCTCCGCTATCGAAAGGTCCTTGATCCGGCTGCTGAAATTATCGTCGCCGTCTGACAACACGATGATGACTCTGCGATGCCGGCCGGGTGAATTCTCAGTCAGATACTTTGCGGCAGCCACGACAGTGTCGTAGAACGCGGTTGGCACGGGCGCATTGGCAGGGGGAATCGCCAGTATTTTCGTTGCTGCGACATCCGCGGATGCGAGTGGCTGGATTAAGACGGGATCGGCTGAAATGCCGAACACTGCCGCTTGGTCAGCCGGCTTCATCACAAGTCTCAGAAATGTTGCCGCAGCGTTTTGCTGAAAAGTGAAGAACCCCTTCTGGCTAACACTGCTTGAAATGTCGAACAGTAGCGCAATATCGAGCGGGACCTGCTCAGGGTTACCCATTTCCGTAATCTTTTCAACGCGCCCTTCCTCTTCAAGACGAAAGTCCTCAATCTTTAGTCCCTGAACTGCCTGACCCTGCATGTCAGTCACAGACACCGGGACCGTGATCAGGTTTGATGTGACTCGGACAACATCAAGCACTTCTTGCGGCGGCGGAGTGGGTGTTGGCGTGGGCTTCAGCTTAGGAACTGGCGGAGGTGGAGGCAGATCTTTGGTTGTCTTTTGAGCGGAAGCAAATCCACTAGACAAAAGAAGGGCCAGCACTCCCGAGAGAAGTGCCGGCCATAAAATTTTTCCCCTGATTATCAAGTTCATGACAGTCATCGAGCCAATCTGCATGCCGCCGAGTTGGCGCTTGTTCTATTCAGCCGCAAAACCAGCGGCATGACTCATGGCTCTTTGGTGCCAGTTTAACTCTGCGGAGTTGCTCTCTCCTAGCGCACTCCGGAAAAAACCTAATTGCCTGGATTCATCACCGGCGCAGCCGTGGTCAGGCCCTTGTTAACAAGCAGCTTGATTTCGACGCGTCGGTTCTGAGCACGTCCTTCACGCGACGTGTTGTCGGCAACTGGATTCAATTCACCGTATCCATACGGCGTGATGATGCGACGCAGTGGAATGTTGTGATTCTCTACCAGGTAGCGAATAACAGCATCAGCGCGACGCTGACTCAGCGCTCGATTACGAGCAATACTGCCGGTGGTGTCTGCATAACCGGAGACTTCCAAAACGTAGCCCTTCGCATTCATTGCCTTGGTGGCAATCTCGTCAAGCTTCGTTTTCTCATCGGTCATCAAGATCGAGCTGCCGGTCTTGAAATTCACCGCAGTAACTGTTTGTGGTTCGTAATCGTCGAGTGCAGAAATGCGCTCGTTCGTCGCGTTTACGCCGGCGACTGCTGCATCAGCTGTTGCCTGTGCTGCTTTTGCGCCGCCGCGAGCCGCGTTGGAAACGGCTGCCAGCTCTTCAATCTGACCTGACATCCGCTGTGCATTTGCTTCGACTTCGGTAAGCTTCGACTCGGTGGCCGTTGCTCTCTCTTCGAGCGGATTAGCTCTGGATTCAACCGCGCGGGCTACACGCAGATCCGAGTCGTTGAAACGAATCTTAGTAGCGACCAACTCGTTTCCATTGCCGCGTCCTTCAACTTCGAGGTTCAAGCCACGAAGAATGTTTGTTGTTGCGTAGTTTGTTCCGCCACGCAGAAATCCACCATGCGTTTTCACACTCGTGTTGCTGTCGAGCCGCACTACGGTATCCACGCCATTCAGGTCGCGAACCGTGAACGTGTCGGCGTCACGTCGTGTGACCACACCCTTGATCTTCATCTTCTGACCGCTAGCGACGGTTCGCGAGCCAGCCGGGTTGGTCGTATCCTGCGCAGTAGCCACAGAGGCAGAGGAGATCAAAAGGCAGGTAATGAGCACTGCCAGGGGAAATAGTCGGAATTTAGTGAATACCATCGATTTACTCTCCTTAAGTTTTGCTAAAAGTGACGTGCATACGTCACGTCGTCTATTGGTCTGATCCAGCGAGAATCGTCCCGCTGCCGCATTAATGTTTTTCGCGGATGACTTGTCTTAGACCTTCGCACAAGGTAAGTCAATAGCCTCTACCATTCTTCATCTAATCACCACTTTATCGCAATAACGGAAGATTTATTAAAAAAATGGTTCGGCGACAACTTCGTAACAAGTCGTCGCCGAACGCCCTTCTCATAGATCATTAATGTTAGAAGTTAAACATTAAAATCGCCCGCCTCGAGGAGTTCTTTGACGTATGCAAGAAACTTTTCAGCGTCTGCACCATCGATAACGCGATGATCGAAACTCAACGCGAAGTAGGCCATCCAGCGAATCGCAATCACGTCGTCACCATCGGGTGTTGTTAAGACCTTGGGCCGTTTTTCGATCTTCCCAACGCCGAGAATCGCAAGCTGCGGTTGATTGATGATGGGCGTTCCGAACAGTCCGCCAAACACTCCGGGATTCGTAATGGTAAAGGTCCCGCCGGCTACTTCATCCGGCTTCAGTTGTTTGGTCCGGGCACGGTCCGCCAGGTCGTTGGCCGCACGGGCCAACCCTGAAAGACTCAGGTCATCTGCCCGTTTGATTACAGGGACGATCAACCCCCAATCGAGCGCCACGGCCATTCCGAGATTGATGTCCTGCTTGTAGATAATCTGATCGCCGCTGACCTGCGCATTGAAGATCGGAAACTTTCTGAGCGCGGTATTCACCGCCTGAAAGATGAACGGCATGAACGTGAGCTTCGTCCCCGTCCGCTCCTCAAAAGTTTGGCGATGTTGTTCACGCAGTTTGGCGATGTTCGTCATGTCTATTTCATAGACGGTTGTGACATGGGCCGAAGTGCGTCGAGACAGGACCATGTGCTCGGCGATCTTCTTTCGCATCACGCTCATTTGCTCGACGCGATCGCCTGCTAGTGGCTTCGGAGGCGGAGGTGCGGTTGGTTCCGGCAACGGTGTCGGGCTCACCGATGGCATCGATGGTTTCGCTGCCGGTGACGGCGCCGCGCCCGATTCGATGAAACTTAGAATGTCGTTCTTGGTCACACGACCGCTCATGCCGGTGCCTTCGAGCTTCGTAATGTCGACTCCGTGCTCTTCGGCGATCTTGCGAACCAGCGGACTCGATTTCGTGCGACGTAATTCTTCAGCTGTGGTTCCCTCGGTGCTTGTGCGGGCTTCCGCTTTTGCTGTCTCCGGAGCACGCGCAGTGGCAGCTTGCACCGCGGGTGCGGGCTGTTGCGTCGGAGGACGGGGTTCAGCTTTTGGCGTTGATGGCGGCGGTGGCGTGGGTGCTTCTACTTTTGGCGTTTCTTCCGTAGTTGCCTTGGGAACGGTCTCCTGTTGCGTCTCTTGAGGGGGTTCGGCGGCTTGTGGCGCCTCTGTTGCTGCCTTCGCTGAAGCCCCTGCCGAATCTCCGTCGAGAATTGCGACCACCTTGTTGACTTCGACCGTCTCGCCCTCTTTGAACAGAATCTCAGTTAACGTGCCGGCTGCGGGCGATGGAATTTCCGCATCAACTTTATCGGTTGAGATCTCAAACAGAGGCTCATCACGCTCGACGCTCTCGCCAACCTTCTTGAGCCATTTCGTAATTGTTCCCTCCGCAATGGATTCACCCATTTGCGGCATTACCACTTCAGTGCTCATCTTGTCTCCAGTTAATCCCTCGTGAGTTACGCTGCGTCACCAGCCGATCGGCCCAGTGGTTCAGCGGTCGTGGGGTCGATTATGGTTTTGACTTCCGAAATGCGATTGGCTGGGAACCCGCCTTCAGCAGCATGTTGTCGAATTAGTTCCTCGTTGTCGGCGCGATACACGCAGTAGATCTTATCAGCGGTTACGTAGCTATGCTCCCACTGGATGCGTGGTCCGAGGTCGTTCAAAACACTGCATGACTTTTGCGAGACTGCTTGTAGTTGCTCGGGTGATAGATTGCCGGCACCCGGTAGATCGCGTTCAATGACGTATCTTGGCATGGTTTGTATTTAGCCCCTTCGTTTGTTGGTATCTCTTCGGAAGAGTTCAAATCTGGCGATCCGAGTTTTTGCGATTTGCGACAAGGATCTGAAAGATCTGGGTCGCAAACTCAATACGCCGCCAGCTTCCGCGCCGCATCTACAACGTCCTTAATCTGCGGCAGGTAATAGTCCTCGAGTGGCGGAGAGTACGGCACTGGCGTGTCGAGCGATCCAATTCGCAACACGGGAGCGTCCAGCCATTCAAATGCTTCTTCGGCAATAACCGCCGCAATCTCACCACCGATACCGCCGGTGCGCGAGGCTTCGTGTAACACGATCGCTTTGTTTGTCTTCCTCACACTCGACAGAATGGTCATTTTGTCTAACGGGGCCAACGTTCGCAGGTCCAGGACTTCCACGTCCAACCCTTCTTTCTCGAGCTCGTCAGCCGCGTCGAGCGCAGTCAGCACCATTGCCCCAAAAGTTATGAGGGTCAAATCGCGACCTTCACGAGCGACACGAGCTTTTCCGATCTCAACGATGTAATCATCAGCGGGAAGCTCTTCACGCAGCCGAGGTAAGCGATACAACTTCTTATGCTCGAAGAACAGCACCGGATCGGGATCGCGAATCGCTGCCTTGATCAATCCTTTCGCGTCGTAAGCGGTCGAAGGCTCGACGATCTTGAGGCCGGCGGTGTTGAGAAAAAACGACTCCGCATTCAAGGAATGAAACGGACCCGCCCTAACACCTGAACCGCATGGTCCACGAAAAACCGCCGAAATGCCGGCACCCCACCGATAACGACATTTGGCGGCGTAGTTGGTCAAAAGATCGAAGCCGGCAGAGATGAAGTCGATAAACTGAAACTCCGCGACGGGTTTCATTCCCATCAACGCAGCGCCGCAAGCTGCACCAACGATTGCGCCTTCGGAAATCGGGGTGTCGATGACGCGTTCGTTTCCAAATTGGTCGATCAAACCGTCAGTGACTTTAAAAGCGCCGCCATAGGCGCCGACGTCCTCGCCGATAACGAAGACAGTCGGGTCGCGTTCCATCTCTTCCCAAATGCCCTGGCGAATAGCTTCTACCATTGTCGCCTGGCCGCCTCGTTCTGGCCGCGCTGATTTGTGTTCTTTTTTTACAGCTGTAGACATAGGTCCTGTAGGTCCAATACGTCTTATTGTTCCAAAACTTTAGGCCTGAACGCCGGAGCCACAATGTTGTTATCAAAGACATTGTAAGCCGCAACTTCGGCTTCCGGCATCGGGGATGATTCCGCCCACGCACAGTCTTCATCAATCAGGCGCGAAACTTCAGCCACGATTTCTTCGAGGGCTTTTTTCTTCGCAACCTTGCAATCGACCAAATACCTTTCGAACCGATCCAGCGGATCGTTGTTCTTCTCCCACCATTCGATTTCGCCTGCCGCGACGTACCTCTGATCGTCGTGTTCAGCATGTCCTTTGCGGCGATAAGTCTTTGATTCGATCAGCACTGCGCCGCCGCCACGTCGTGCATACTCAGCCGCCTGTCTTGTCACTTCGTAGCAAGCGACGACATCATTACCATCAACAATGTGCGCTGGTATTCCGTAACTAGATGCTTTCTCGGCAAGATCGCGCACGGCTGTTTGCAGGCTGGTAGGCGTTGAATACGCGTAATGGTTGTACTCGGCTATGACGATCAGCGGTAATCGTTGAACGGCAGCGAAGTTCAAACCCTCATGAAAGGCCCCCGTACTCATCCCGCCATCGCCGATGTAGGCAACCGCAACAAACTTTTTCTTCTGCATGCGCGCGGCCAACAACAGACCAGTCATTACCGGAATCATGTCGCCCAAATGTGAAATTGGACCAATGAAGCCCTTTTCCATGTCGCCGAAGTGGATGTTGAGATCTTTTCCTCCGGAAGGACCCCACGCTTTGGCCATGTACTGAGCGAAGATATCTCGCGGTTGAATACCCTTCACAAGCACGGCGCCGAGATCTCGAATCAAAGGCGTTACAAAATCCTGCGGTTGCAA
>Ga0157380_10000613_pt1 | contig 21981 bp, 19 predicted proteins | sample S35metaG_FD_119757 | JGI IMG/M metagenome (GOLD analysis project Ga0157380, IMG submission 119757) | Switchgrass rhizosphere microbial communities from Kellogg Biological Station, Michigan, USA - S3-5 metaG | ecosystem: Host-associated > Plants > Roots > Rhizosphere > Soil | place: USA...
GGTCGACCGGATATCCACCTGTACTGGCTGTTGCTTACTGACAATGTTATGCTTGACCGCGTTTTCCACCAACAATTGAAGTGTCAATGAGGGCAATTCCTTTTCCTTATGAGCAGGATCTATCTTGAGGTCCAGTTTAAATCCATCTGCATACCTGGTCTGAAGAAGTTTTGCATAAGACAGGATAAATTTCGATTCTTCATCCACCGTACTCATACCACTTTCATTATTTCGAAGCAGATAGCGATACACTTTGCTGAGCTCATCCAGAAATTTTTCTGCTTGTTGCTTGTCTTCAGTGATCAGTGAGGACAAAGTGTTGAAACTATTGAATAAAAAATGAGGATTTACTTTTTGCTTCAGGATATTAAACTCTTGTTGTAATTGCATTTGTTCGATGCGCTCCTTTTCTGCCACCGTTTCCTTTACTCTTTCGATGATATAAATGACTTCCCAAAGTGATTCAAAGACAATATTCACCGCCAGGCCGACAAGGTACCCGTATTTGAGATCGTTCTCTTGGATCTGATAGCCCTGTATCTTGAAGAGATGAAAAGTGACCAGGATCATCAGCACGGATGGGGTCATCACCAATAGGTTGACCAGTGCTTTGTAAAAGAGTCGCTCTTTGGTTTGTTTGAGCGAAGGCATCTTTCTCCGCAGATAATCATCATACACATAATGCGTGCGCCATGACAGGTACCCGATCCCATATATGACCGGGAATGCAGCCAACCAGACTTTCCATTCACTGAATATCCGATCATCATACATGATATAGGTCAACGCCAGGGCAATGACTGGCATGGACAACCAAAACCCTACATACTGGTATCGCGGTGGTCTTGGAAATCTCATGCGATGGAAAATTGAGGCTTAAACAATGGCAGCGTGATGTTCCGTTGAAGTGGATTTTCGCTTATAAGGATCTCTTCATTATTGATCAATTTGTATTTGATCATCAGGTTATCTAACCCTTCATCCAGGTTGAGATTTTGTACGATGATCTTCTCATGGAGTGTATGCGTGATAAGCAATCTGCCTTGCTGGTCTGCAGTGATCAGGATAGTGAGTGGCTCCTTTTTGCTAAGCGCATTGGTATAAATGATATTTTCAAGAATAACCTGTAGACTCAACGGTGGAATGAGTTTGTCCATCAATTCTTTTGGCAATTCCACTTTCGTCCTGATAGCATTTCCAAATCGCGCTCTTGTCAAATTGAGATACGAATGTGCAAATTTTATTTCATCGGCGAGGGGAACTAGATACTCGTCGCCTCCACGTAGTAGATAGCGATGCACTTTGGTCATTTCATCCAGAAATTTTTCAGCCTCTTCTTCATTTTCCTGGATCAGTCCTGATAGTGTATTGAAGCAATTAAATAAAAAGTGTGGGTTGATCTGACCTTTCAAACCCAATAATTTACTACGCTGATAGGCATTCTTAAGTTTTTCACTTTCCGAAAGTGAGTTTTTCCAATTCTCCCAATTGGCCATCCCTTCGTTGATAAAGGTGATTAATGTACTCATGATACATCCATACAGGATCGTCCACCAAATCATATGAAACTCTGGAACACATCCCAGGTGGACGTGATGACCAAAGAGATAAAAAGCGCCATACACGGCGAATATGTTCATGACATAGAAAAAAGGCAGCATCAGCCTGACCCGTTTGAATAGATCACCCGCACCAGGGTTCTGGTTTTTGATGATCACAGCTACGTAACCGAAGACGCCGTAAACAATGAAAAAATAGAGGGCAACAACTGAAAAAGTTTTGAGAAAACTACCCAGGGAACCAAAGATGCAGGTACCAAACATGAGCAGGTTCATGAATAGGATGTAGGGACCTACGATCCAGGCAAAAACAAGAGGTTCCTTACTGCTATAACGCTTTCCAGGCATTTTACGAAGGTACTGATCCCCGATCTCAAAGCCGGAGGGATACGGTTGAAATGCAGGATTGAGGGATGAACTGTATAAAAGTGGGCTTGAATTGTAGCACAGTTTGCATCAGCTTACTTATCTGACAACAGGATTGGGAAGTTCTTTCCTGCAGGCATAATGATGATCTTGGCATTGGGAGAAAGGGCAATTTCTTTATTGGCCTTGATCATTTCGTACTGGAGTTGTTTATCGCTCAGCCCTGTACTTAGAATTCGCTGGTAATCTGCGATACCCTGGGCTTCGACCCGCTTACGCTCTGCTTCTTGTTTTTCCTTCTGCAACACAAACGTCATTTTCTGAGCTTCTTGTTCGGCGTTGATTTTGGATTCGATCGTTGTCTTCACAGATTCAGGCAACATGATATTCCTTACTAAAATGGATTCCAATTCAAGTCCCCTGGCTTCAAACTCTGCTTTGACATTCTCAAAGATTTTATGTTGGAATTCATTTCTCTTGGTAGAATATAGGGAAATGGCATCGTACGATACAGCATTGTCTCTGAGCTTGGTGCGGACCATAGGCCTTACAATGACATTTTTATAATCAGTTCCAATTTCCTTCAGGATCTGTGGAGTCTTATCAGGCATAACACGATACAGCACTGTCACATCAATGATCACTTCCAGTCCGTCTGAAGAAAGGACCCTCATCGCATCATCCATCATCTTCTCTCCTTCATCATGGATACCCGACATCGTATAGTTCTGCGTCTTGGTATCAAAATGCGTGACTTTCACTAATGGATTGACAAAGTTGAGCCCGGGTTCGAGCGTATTGGTCTGGACTTTTCCAAAAAGTGTCTGCACACCTATCGCCCCAGCTTCAATCTGCACGACCATAGAAGAAAACAGTCCGGTAAGAATCAGCACTACTGCAATAGCTTTTCCCAAAGCATGATACTTGTACCAGGGAGAAGGACTTTTTCCGGACATTTGGATGCCGACAAATAATATGATGCCTATAATAATGAGTGCCATGAGTCTTGGTTTTAAAAAATTAAATTAAGATGCTTTAGAAAAGCAGCGTGACAATAGAATGAGGCAAACTATTCGACTCCACTGCTTGTCCACCTACATACATTTTGTATTTCACTTCGGTTTCACCACTGTTCATGACTATGACGGCCACTGAACCATCAGGATTGATAAATCCTGTTGTAATCAATTGTGCACGATTGGAAGATGAGATGATCCGTTTAGCTCCCGGCCGTATGTATTTCGAGAAATGGCCGATGTAATAGTAAGAATTCATGTAATGAAGGCTATTGTCACGTGTATCTGCATGAACTGGCGCAAAACAGAAATTTTGCACGTGATTGGGGCCACCCGTTTCATCCAATAAGATGTTCCAGTCTGTCCAACCCGTAGCTCCATTATTGAAATCATGGATCATAGAAGCTCCATAGTTTTCACCCCAATGCCATTGATCAAATGTCTCCCAACTAAACGGATAGTTGCATGCCTCTGTCAATAAAAGGGGCTTGTCAGGATAAGTCTCAGCTACACGCTTGATGTTTTCAGGTATTTCATCACCATGCCATTTTTCGTACCAATGAAAACCAATTCCCCAGACATATTTATTTGCCTTTTTATCATCGAGAATAGTTTCAGCCCTGTGATAAATCAAATCCCTGTTATGATCCCAGGCAATTAGTTTTTTATCCTTCATCCCGTTTTTCTTCAGGGTCGGGCCGAGATAGTTTTTGATAAAATCACGCTCCTCTTCCGCAGTATAAATGCAGGACTCCCAGGTTTGCTTAGCCATAGGTTCATTCTGCACTGTTAATCCCCATACCGGTATGTCATGATCTTCATAAGCTTTGATAAACTTGATGTAATAATCTGCCCAGGTTTGGTAAAAGGCAGGTAATAACTTACCGCCCTGCAACATATGGTTGTTGTCCTTCATCCAGGCTGGAGGACTCCAGGGGCTTGCAAAAAGTTTAAGATTTCCTTCTGCATGAACAAAAGCCTGGCGGATAAATGGAATCCGGTAAGCTTCATCATGCACGATAGTAAATGACTTGAGTGATTTGTCATTATCATTTACATACGTATAACTCGAACTGGAAAAATCACAACTATGGATATTGGTACGAATCAAGCTGTAGCCTATCCCTTCTTTCTCATTAAAATAAGAATCGAGAAATTTTTCCTGTTGATCAAGTGACAACTTACTAAAAGTCTCTGCCGAAGCATCCGTCAATGCACCCCCAATCCCGGTGAAAGTTTGAAATACTTTTGAAGGATCAACAAAAATGCAGGGCTCATTTTCAAATGGCTGACCGTGCGGAGAGAATTTCAGTTCCCCGGTATTACTCAATTTATACTCCGTATTCTGGGCTGTCGTAATGACATTGACCTTATGCCCTTCATAACTTGCAGGCACTTTACCTTGTGCATAAAGCACATTTGTAATCAATACTGCAATAAAGAGAGTAATACTGAACTTCATATGTTTTTTCGTTTGTCTATGTCATTTTAGCTTCCAGCTATCAGTTAAGCTACCAGCCACCAGCTTCCTGCTCAAATTTTCAAATATCTAACGTCATTCATATTTCACTTTGCACTCTTCACTCTTCACTTCGCCTTATGCTCACTGCCCGCCCTATGCCCTCCCGCTTTATGGCTACGCAACATAGCGGGATCTACGCTACGCTTCGATATGCCTCCTTGCTCTATGCTCATTTCCAAGTAATCGTCACGACAGAAGCAGGTGGCACCGAATAATTAAAATACTCCCCACTTTGTTTTACCGTGAATGTTTTAAATTCAGTTCCATAGTTAGCGGCTACCATTGCTTTTGAACCATCTTCATTCATAAAAGCTACTATACCCATGTTGGTAAGCTCAACAGGTGTGATAGATGAAATTCGGACAGCACCCGGTCTTACAAATTTTGAAAAATGGCCAATGCAATAGTATTCTTCATTAAAAGTTATTGCACTGCTATTTGTATTGACCGTGATCACACCTCGGCAATTGGAACAGCCATGATTCTGAGGGCCATTATTCTGGTTAAGCGCAAGATTCCACATCAAGGAACTGGTAGACCAGTTTTTAGCAGTGCCGATGAAGATGTTTTGTGTGTTCCACAACAGGTTATCCTGAAAGTTGCTGGCCCAGTCGCCACCTGAAACTTCAGTGAAATAAAGTTCCTTTTCGGGATGTGTATTATGCACTGTACTCATGGCTGATACATCACCAGCGTAAGCGTGGAAAGCAGATCCTGCGATCCACTGACTTGCCTGTGGATCATTGAGTATCGTGATCGCATAATCAGTTACATCCCAATTGTGATCATAGACAATGATTTTCGTGTCAAGCCCAGCGCTCTGAAATTTAGGACCAAGGTGATTTTTGATAAAATCTAATTGCTCCCCGGCCTGCATTTCCATACATGGATACCCAGCTGTAAAAAAAAGTGGTTCATTCTGAGGCGTCACCGAAGTGATATCAATCCCCTGGTCTTTCATCGCGTTGACATACCTGACAAAATAATCGGCATACACTGAGTAACATTCTGGTTTAAGTTTGCCACCTTTTACGTGACCATTGGTCTTCATCCAAGCAGGCGGTGTCCATGGCGAACCCATCAAACTGATTTCCGGCGACACCTGGATGATTTCTTTCAGCACAGGTACAACATCTTCAAGGTCTCTTGAAAGTGTAAAGTCCTCAAGTGCAAAATCTGTAGTACCAATTGGCTGATCATCGTACGTGAAATCGGAAAGGGAGAAATCCGAAGCACCCATGGTGAGTCTTAAATAGGAAATCCCGATTCCATCCTCTGCATCAAATAAATCGGCTAATACTTCTGCACGTTGTGCAGGAGTCAGTTCTTTATTCAATAAAAAAGCTGATGACCCAGTCAATGCTGCACCAAATCCATGCATGGTCTGAAATTTGACTGTGCTATCCACTTCGATCACTGGCCAGGTGCCGCTTTTCTTATCGGTGATATTCAGATCCGCTTCTTTGCTCAGCAACTTGGTCTTGTCTCCCTTCGTCAACCAGACATTGGCCATTCCTTTGACCGTTGGATCCGTCGGATCTACTGGATCTGGCATATCGTTATCCTTGCAACTGAGCACAAAGAATAAAACAGCGATTAAAAATGTCATCCTGCTGATGTTAATCATGCAATATTCTCTTGCGATATGCATGCGGCTTGGTGTAGAAATCAATATCCTGGATTTTGTGTCAGTTCGGTGTTCTTATCAAGTTCAGCTTGTGGTATCGGCCAAACCAATCGATTTTCGTTCAACATGTAACCAAGTTTATCCCCACCTACACCGGTTGCATTGTTCATGACGTCTATGGCTCTGCCAGTACGCTTAAGATCATACCAGCGATGTCCTTCGAAAGCCAGTTCAAGACGACGTTCTTTTTCAATAGCAAGTCGCATGTCTTCTTGTGTACTAGCTGTTGTTGGATTAAGATCAACTCTCGTCCTGATCTGATCAACCAAACCAGCAGCACCGGATACATCACCCATTTCATTCAACGCTTCTGCTTTTAACAACAGAATATCTGCAAGACGAATAAAAATATTGTTTTGATTACTGCCTTCGGTATAATTCCTGTATTTATTGATGAACGGATAATTTGTTTGTGGCCAATGGATATCAGACCATTTCCCGGTTACATCTAGCCATACGATGGATGCATCTTTCCGGATATTGTCCTGTTCTGCATCAAATGCTTTGACGAGGTCATTGGAAGGAATGTTGAATTTTTTCCAATCCAGTCCACTCCACATTTTTGTGCCCCAGTTTCCATCACTGCTCCCACCTTCATAGTTGATTTCAAAAATGGATTCAGCCGTGTTTTCTTCAATTCCAAAGAGATCTTCATATTCAGGTAATAAGGTATATCCACCTGCTATGACCGCATCGCAGTATTGATTCACTTTCACCCAGTCATGTGGTTCAATGGTTGCATACACTTTTGCAAGCATGGCATTCACCGCGCCAGTAGTAGCATAACCTTTATTGGGTGCGGTAGTTCTCACATTGGCCAACGCAACTTCAAGGTCAGCTATAATCTGTGCGGACACTTCTTCCTTTGTTGACCTTGGCGGAAAGAGTTGAGGATAAATTTCAGGTAGAATATCTATACTGATAGTTGTCACAGAAGTCAATTGTAATGGAACATCACCCCAAAGACGCACCAACTGGAAATACATGAACGCCCGGATAAAGGAAGCTTCACCTAGAATTTCTTTTTTACGAGCATCCGTTAAATCAGGATCAGGCACTGCGTCTACATTATTGATGACGTTGTTGACTTTTCCGATTGTTGAATACAAGTATGCCCAGTCGCGGCTCACATTGGTATTGGTGGCATCGATCTTATAATCATCAATCTGAAAATTGGCTGGGTTGTCTGCACCTGCGTAGGCACCATCTGCCTGGGCATCAGCATTGACGAAGTAATCCAATTGGTAATATTCATTCTTGAAATCACCATAGGCTCCAGCTAAGGCCCCTTCAACATCAGAAGCTGTTTTAAATAAAATCGAATCTGCACTTGTATTCTCTACGGCAATGCTCTGTGACGTTGGCTCGACATCGAGAAAATCCTCACAGGAAGTAAAGGTCAAGAGAATTAGTAAGGAGACAGGAAGGATGAAAATATTTTTCATGAGGTCCATTTTTTAAAAGTCAACATTAACACCAAAGATCAACGTTTTGGCCTGTGGATATGTTCCGTAATCAATCCCCAATTCTGTAGCACTATTTCCAAAAGCATTTACTTCCGGATCAAGGCCCCTGTAATTGGTAAACGTCAGCAGGTTTTGGCCTGTGACATAGATGCTCAGGTTACGAATAGCATTCACTTTCGGATTGTCCTGAAGAAGCGCATACGAGAGGGTAAGGGATTTCAATCGCACATATGATCCATCCTCAACAAACCGTGTAGAATTACGCACATTATCTACATTTCCACCACCTACTGCACGTGGTATGTCTGTATTTGTATTTTCCGGTGTCCAACGTCTCAGTACATCTACCGACTGGTTCTTGCTATCAAACATTCCTTCAAGATCAATGCGTGTGGCATTGTAGATATCATTGCCCTGGCTACCCTGGAAAAAGACAGTTAAGTCAAATCGTTTCCAGCCCACTGTATTAGTAAAGCCCCAGACAAAATCTGGTTGCGCATTTCCAATCACCGTCCGGTCACCTGTATCAAAGATGCCGTTGTTGTTGACATCCTTGTACTTGATATCACCGGTTTCAGGATCAACCCCTTCGGATACATAACCAAAAAATGAACCTAGTGGCAGGCCAACTTTCATGATTGAAACATCCTGGTTATTACTATAGATCCTGCCGAAATAATAAACATCTGTGTATTCAAGTGCTGTCACTTCATTTTTATTGAAGGACATATTCAGGTCACTGTTCCATCGGACTGCTTTATCAATATTTACGGTGCTGATATTAAATTCTACCCCACTGTTTTCAATATCTCCAGCATTTGTTTGAATCGTAGTAATTGGAAGTGAATTGGACAATTGAACATTTAACAATACATCACTTGTCTTTTTAACATAAGCATCGAAATTGACATTGACCCTATAATTAAACATGGCAACATCAAAGCCAATATTGGTTTGCGCTGTTGTCTCCCACCTCAAATCAGGATTTCCGTAAGTCACTTGCACAGCGGCAGGACCAGACAATGGATTGGTTGCTGGCCGGCGATAATAATTTACTAAACCGTATTGAGCATAATTTGGAATACCTTCCTGGTTTCCATTCTTGCCCCATCCACCACGAAGTTTCAGGTCATCGATAAAGTCAACATTATCCATGAATGACTCGGCACTAATACGCCATCCTGCAGAGAACGAAGGCATGCTGCCCCAAGGCTCAGCCAATTTTGATGAACCATCTCTACGTAAAGTTCCAGTCAAATAATATTTATTGGCAAAATCATAAGTCACTCTTCCGAAGAAAGAAGCCAGGGACCATTCCTGGATATCTGTTGAGGCACGGATGCTATTTGCAGCATTGAGTGTTGTGACATTGGTGTCACCGGGATAGTCATTTCCTTCGATATAGGAGTCACTCCATTTCGAACGTTGGATACTGCTTCCTACCAGAAAAGTGAAATTATGGTTGTCAAATGATTTTAGATAGCTGAGTGTATTCTCCCAGAGATAAGAAGTGGTATTGCTTTTATCTGCACGACCGATACCATTCTGCTGACGGCCGAAATTGGTGCGATAAGGATCCAGGTAATAATCCCAACGATGATTACTGATATCAACACCTAGGTTGGATTTGAATGTTAAACCTTCCAGGATTTTTACACTTGCTACAAGATTGCCGAATAAGCGATCATCTATAGCCAGCTGATCTGCACCAAACATATAGGCTGCAGGATTTTCCCATGAAGGTTGGAAGGGATTTGGATCATACTGTCCGCTTCCGTCTTTTTTATACACATTAAGGAATGGTGGCGTATTGAGCGTACTCATGATAACACCACCTCTGCCCGAACTTGCATTATCCGGAGTGTCTTTGGTATCAGAATGCAGGATATTAAAACTAGTGGCAATGTTCAACCAGGAAGTAAGCTCATTGTCAAGATTTAATCGGATTGAATAGCGATCAAACCTTGCTGGCTCCACAATGCCTTGTTCATTCAGATATGCCCCGGATACATAATACTTAGATTTTTCTGTTCCTCCTGAGAAGGAAAGTTGGTAGGATTGATTAATCCCAGTTCCAAATACAAACTCATTCCAGTCATTGAAATCCGTGGCTGAAGGATCAAGACTTCCTGGCATAATTTCTTCAATGAGTTCACGATATTTTTTGGTGTTGAGCACTTCGATGGGTTCACGCAATTTTGAAACACCGGCATACATATTAAAACTGACAACAGGAGTTTCTCCTTCACCTCGCTTAGTTGTGATAAGCACTACACCATTAGCAGCACGAGCACCGTATATGGCCGCAGAGGAAGCATCCTTGAGTACAGTCATACTCGCTATATCATTTGGATTCAATCCACGTATATCTGTAGTAGGTACTCCATCTACAACATACAATGGTTCATTACCGGCTAACACGGATGTTGAGCCACGGACACGAACAGACACACCAGCACCTGGCTTTCCGGAATATTGAACAACCTGCACGCCTGCTGCTTTTCCTTGCAAGGCTTCTGCAGGTGAAACAATTGGTCGGTTTTTGATGGACTCTTCGTCAACTGTTACAACAGCTGTTGTGAGGTCTTTCTTTTTTTGTACACCATAACCGATGACAACAACTTCTTCCAGGAATTCAGGAGACTCCAGAAGGACTACATTAATTGCTAATTGGTCGCCCAGCACGATCTCCTGTGTAGCGAATCCAGTATAACTGATACGAATGACTCCTGTATCCGCAGGCATACTCCATGCGCCATCGAAATCTGTGATGGTCCCGGTCCCTGTTCCCAGCAACTCGACAATGGCCCCAGTCAATCCAACGCCATCTGCGCCTGTCACTTTTCCACTATAAACCTTTTCCTGGGCAACGACCGTTAAAGAAAACAAGCATAATAACAGGGTAAATATTTTATTCATAGTCAACAAGTTTGTCAGTTATATCAATAGTAGTGAAAAGGTTTGAGGTGGTTTTTAAAAAAATCAGGAGCGAGACCGCAACTCGCTCTCACTCCTGATCTATCATGATTGATATTTGTCTACAACTTATCTTTCCAATACGATGGACCATGAAGAAGAGCCATCATGAGCAGCCGAAATATCCACAGATACATACAAGTATTCTTTCGTAGTACCCTTTCCATAACCAACGACTTCATATTGATTGGTCAGGCTTCCACCATTTGGTGCATTTGCACCATTCGAATTTTCTCCTCCGTAATATCCCTTATAAAATCCGATAAAGGCAGCGCCACTAGCACCATTGGTCAAAACGATCTTCGCTCTGTCCGATCCGGCAGCAGGTGCAAAAGTATAGGAGTGTGTCGCACTTCCAAAAGCTGCACCATTTCCACTAGCTGCTACTGCTGCATCTGAAATACAACCGTTTGGACTTCCCATATAACCGTCGTTGCGTGCATCACCATTGGTTTTGTATTGATATACACCACCAGTGCTGAAAATAAACTCATCATTGATCATACATGACCAGTCATCTCCACCGGTAGAAGAACCGTCAAGGAAATTGGCAGGAACTTGCCACCAGGAACCGTCTCCGATAGCAGGACCAACCACTACTGACAAAGCAGCATTGCGCACATGCCAGGAACCAGCTTGAAGATCTGCTTCTGTAAGTGCTGTAGCAGATACAAAAACTTCTTTTGTTGCTGTGGAAGAACCATTAGGATTGGTTGCAGTTAGCTTGATGGAATATGCACCACCTTCAGCGTAAGTATGTGTGGCATCAGCAGAGGCAGAGGTATTACCGTCACCAAATTCCCACAAATAGGTTCCGCCAAATTCTGAAGTATTAGTAGCTGTTACTGTGAGACCATCAACAGAAACATTAAACCTTGCAGCTGCTGCTGGTCCAGGAATTGGAGGCTCGTTAGCTGGATTGTCATAATGAACCAAAACGTATCTCCAGTAGCCACCATAAGTTGGATCACCTACTTCAAAACGATAGTTAGCTTCTACGATCAAAGTATCCACATCACCATCGGTCAATTTGACTACATCATACACGATCTCATTCTGCACCTTAGGTGTCAGTTTAGATACTTCATACTCGGTTGCTGATTTAAAGAAACCGATAAAAGCACCGTTGCCTAAAGCTTTAAGAGTAGGTTCAGTACCAGTGGTTAATTCAAACGTAAAGTTTCCACCTCCCCAAGCAGAGAGATCTTCACCATCTTTTCCAAGCATTGGATCACTAGTGTTGGCACAGATATTATTTGATCCATCCGCAAATAAATCTCCTTCTGCCCAATAATCTCCTTTAGCGTCATAGACTAATGAACCATCGCGACCAAAAGTCCACTCATCATTGAGCATACATGGACGGTTAGCAATATCTTCAGCACCACCGTATGACCACCATATAGCAGATCTGTCATATGGTCCAACTTGAAGTGGAAAATCACCTGCATCTACATCTCGGATCAGTTTCCAGGTTTTAGAAACATCACCCACGAGTTTAGTAAGCTCAGCATTTGGATCAGAGATAGTAACTACTGTAGAAAATACATCATCATTACTTCCATTCAGGGAAGTAGCAGTAAGTGTTACGGTGTAAGCACCTGTAGTTGCATAAGAATGTACAGGGTTTGCTTCAGTAGATAAAGCGGAGTTATCACCAAAGTTCCAGGAAAGTGTTGAAAAATTCTGGGAGGCATTGGTAAATGTTACTTTTTTGTAATCGGTCGCATCCACCGCATAGGTGAAGCTGGAAAGCACATCAGGATCCGGATCATCATCATCTTTGCACGCCGTAAAAAGGGATACAGACACGAGGTAGAATATCCCCAACATTAAATAAGAAATTCTTTTCATTTTACAAACAGGTTAGGTTAAGCGATGAATCAGAAATATAGCCAAAAAGTATTACTCAGGTCTCATCGAAATCATTTATTAATGAATCTGTATCGATAAAGATGGAAAAAGGGAAACAAGACTTTGGAAATTGAAGTCAGCAAAAGAAATGATCTTCATCAGAGAGTGCTTTAATTGACCATATGCAATTAAAATGTAATGTACATTTCATTGATTTCCATATCCGCCGAATTAACATTAGAACGCTTTCACCATTTCTTTTCTAAATTTCTCATGTCTTTAGTTATCAAGAGGAAAGTTGGGTAGATGCATTTGGAATACATTCACATAAAACCTCTTTTCCTCCCTGTTTTTCCCCTATCTTTGGCACTCTTAAATCATTTTCACAATGACGACTTTTTTATTTCTAAGTCTTCCGGGCGGTATGGAATGGGTAATCATCCTCTTTGTAGTGCTGCTTTTATTCGGAGGTAAAAAGATCCCCGAATTAATGCGTGGCCTGGGAAAAGGTATCCGGGAATTCAATAATGCCCGCAATAGTATCGAATCTGAAATCAAGGAAGGGATGCGGGAATCCGAACGCAAAGCGATCGAGGAAACCAAAAAAGAAGCCTGACCTTCCCCAGACATTACATTGTGATTTCCTGCCCCAATTATCAGGAATTGCACCTGTTTTATCCGGTTTTCAAGCGATTTTCTATCGAAAAGCATGTATTTCATGCTTTGAACACTATTTTTAGGCCCCTTTCAGGGTAATCTAAAGCGGTTTCATGTTCCTGGCGACAGGACTTAACATCCAAATACTATGAAAAGCATTTTGTCTTTCCTCCTATTTACTGGACTCCTCATGGTTGCCCAGGTATCAAACGCTCAGAAATTTGGCTACATCAATTCTGGCCAGCTGATCGAAGCTCATCCAAAAGTGCCTGCTGCTAATGCTGAACTGGAAACATTCCGCAAAAGCGTGATGGATCCTTTTGAAGTGAAAGCCAAAGCGTTTGAATCGAAGTATAGGTTCTTCATGGAAGAAGTTAGCGCCGGAACCCTCTCAAAAGTCAGTGCCCAAACTCGCCAACAGGAGCTTCAGAAAGAGCAACAAGAACTCCAGACCGAACAACAACAACTCGAGTTTACCATCCTCCAAAAACGCGAACAACTGCTTCAACCTATTCTTACCGAAATAGACAGCTTTATCCAAGCTTATGGTAAAGAAAACACTTACACCTTTATTTTCGATACCAGCGTTTCCGGAGCTATCCTCTATACCACCGACAACGAAAATCTGACGGAGATTATTAAAGCTAAATTTAAAAGCTAAACTTTAAAAGTTAGTCTTTAAAAGTTAGTAGATAGCAACTAGAAGTTTTATTCTCGATTTCGTTGGATGTTGGAGATTATTGATCACTGATCACTCCATCACTCCATCACTCCATCACTCCATCACCACATCACTCCATCACTCCATCACTCCATCACTCCATCACTCCATCACTCCATCACCACATATTTACTTCGTGAGTGCCGCCACCTGCTCCCAATGCACCACACCTATATAATTGATCTGATCAAACACCATCACAAGCGGAAGCTTATGTTGTTGCATCAGCCCAAAAACCTGTGATGCAGACAAATCAGGAGGTACTGCGAAAGGTGAAGGTATGATCCAAGGATCAATAATACTTTCAGGGGGAGGTGGAGGATTTTGTAGTAATTGATCCCTGGTTATATAACCAGCCGGGACACCCGGTCTTGACCACACTACAAAACTTAATTCTTTAAGCCCATTCGCAATTCCACGTGCTTCTTCCATTCGTTGACCAGTGAAAAATAAATGCTGAATGGGTTGCATAATATTGATAACACGCAGTGTATTCATTCTTGCTTGCATTACGAGCGCTTTGTACTCCTGCCTTGCAGCAAAGAAAATAAAGATGCCTATCAATGCAAGTGTGGGTTGTCCACGCCAGGTTCCAAGTCCAAACATGACGGCTGCAATCGCTTGTCCGGCATAGGATGCAATTTGTGTTGCTTTCGTTCGATCAAGTCGAAGCGAAAGCAAGCTGCGCAACATCCTGCCACCATCCATCGGAAAGGCAGGTAGTAAATTGAAAGTCCCAAGGTATCCGTTAGCCAGCATGATGATTTTAAAATAACCATCCGCTTCACGTTCAAAATCCCAGAAATCAAATGAGAAAATGGGTAAGGCTTCCTGTTTAACGATAAAGTAGCCCAACCAGATCAATCCCACGATAACAAAATTGACAGCAGGACCTGCGATCGCAACCCAAAACTCCTGGCCTCTTCCTTCGGGCATCCGTTCAAGCCTGGCGATTCCCCCGATCGGGGTCATCATGATGTCAAAAGTTTTGACTCCAAACTTGCGGGCAGCAAGCGCATGCCCATATTCATGAAGGATGACACAAAGAAAAACACTGAGCACTATTCCAATAGAAACTAAGACAAATAAATATCCGGATTCTATCCTGCTGGTTTCATATGCGACCCACAACAACAATAATCCAAAAGTCCAATGGACTTTTACAGGAATCCCTGCCACTGTTGCAAGATGAAGTGATCCCTTCATGCGTGTAAAGTCTGAATCGGAAATGAGGATGTGTGGTTATGCACTATACCTGCTGCATATTGCCATACATCGGCTGGTACAAGTCTCCTTTCAATATGGCCCTTGAAATGACCACTCGTTGTATTTCACTTGTACCTTCATAGATCTGCGTGATTTTTGCATCGCGCATCAGGCGTTCTACATGATATTCTTTTACGTATCCGTATCCTCCATGAATCTGAATGGCTTCAACAGTTGTTTTCATGGCTACTTCTGAAGCAAATAGTTTTGCCATAGCAGCCGCTGTACTGAAATCATGACCGAGATCTTTCATTTGTGCAGCTCTATATACAAGTAATCTTGCTGCTTCAATTTCAGTTGCCATATCTGCCAACTTAAAAGAGATAGCCTGGTGCGTGAAAATAGGTTTACCAAATGTTGTGCGCTCCTGCGCATATTTTAATGCGAGCTCATATGCTCCTGCTGCTATTCCTAATGCTTGCGCTGCAATACCAATACGTCCGCCATTGAGTGTTGACATCGCAAACCTAAACCCAAAACCATCTTCGCCGATCCTATTCTCCTTAGGTACTTTGACATCACTGTACATGATAGAGTGTGTATCAGAAGCACGAATGCCAAGTTTATCTTCTTTTGCACCAATGGATACTCCCGGATAAGCTTTCTCTACGATGAGTGTGTTGATTCCTTTATGTTGAAGTTCCCGGTGACTTTGCGCCATGACCAGGTGAATAGCAGATTTACCGCCATTGGTGATCCAGTTTTTTGTCCCGTTCACCAGGTAATGGTCGCCTTTATCTTCTGCAATAGTTCGCTGACTGGTTGCGTCACTTCCCGCTTCTGGTTCAGAGAGACAGAAAGCACCAAGCACTTCACCAGATGCAAGCTTAGTCAGGTATTTTTGTTTTTGATCTTCAGTCCCAAATTTCTCAAGTCCCCAGCAAACAAGTGAATTGTTGACAGACATAATGACGGAGCTACTGGCATCTATCTTGGAAATTTCTTCCATAGCAAGGACATAGCTCATGGTATCCATGCCACCACCGCCATATTCCGGGCTCACCATCATGCCGAGGAAACCCATCTCCCCCATCATTTTGACTTGTTCGGTGGGATAGATCATATCCCTGTCCCTGTCGATAACTCCCGGGAGGAGCTGATTCTGGGCAAAATCACGTGCAGCTTCCTTTACAGCCTGCTGATCTTCAGAAAGTATAAAATCCATGGCATAAAGGTATAAAAAAGGCTAAGGCTAAGGCGAAGGCGAAGGAAAGGCGAAGGCGAAGGCTGAGGCTGAGGCGAAGGAAAGACTGAGGCGAAGTTGAAGGAAAGGCTGAGGCCAATGCGAAGGATTAGCAGCTAATAATCCTTGCAATGTATTCTAATTAGCCCTTACTTTTATTTTGAAAACAAAATTCCTTTGGCTTACAAAGACTTTACCAGTTGGCCGGTCTGGCAGAAGGCTTCAATTCTGTTGTTGGCTGTTTATCGGGTAACAGCACAATTTCCCGATGAGGAAAAATATGGCCTCACGTCAAATATGAGGAGGGCTGCCAATTCAGTAACCGAAAATATTGCGGAGGGATTTGGCCGATATGAAAACAAAGACAAATCAAGGTTTTACAAAATCTCTCGCGGTAGTTCCTATGAACTCATATCACAAACTTTTTCTGCTTACAATCTAAAATATATGACAATCGAAGACAAAACAGAACTTATGGAATATAAAGAAGTTATCAACGAATTGGATTGCATTATTAAAACTGTTGAAACTCGTCCACGTTGATCTTCGCCTCAGCCTTAGCCTTAGCTTTTTTCCTTCGCCTCAGCCTCAGCCTTAGCCTTATAACTAGCCTTCGGCTAGTATTTCCAAAATCGTCCGAAAAGCAACAAACTTACCTTCAAAAAGCACCTTGTGTTTTTGCTGTAAAGCAGGAGCATGATCTCGTTGGTAAATATCCATCAGGTCTACACTGGGACATGTGTACTGAATAGCATAAGTAAATCCTTCTTCATCATCATACCCCTCGAGATGGAGAAAACGGAATGACTTGAAACAGGCAGTCTCCATGACTTCCGGGATATGTTCATCTCTCATCCACTTGACCCAGACGTCACGGACATCAGGAGAAATTTTAATCGTCACATTATAGATGAGTGCTGACATAAGGGTTGGAAATCGATGTTATCCCAAACGTACGATAAACTTTTATCTCCCGATACCGGCTTCCAGCAACACGCTATGAGGTGCACCGTAGGTTTTGGAAATATTTTCAGGAATGAAAGTGGCCTCTGTATCACCATAAGCAATAAGCCTTTGGTTGATTAAGATGACCTGGTTGAAATATGAACGAACAGTGGACAAGTCATGATGTACTACAAGCAAGGTCTTTCCTTCGGTAGACAATTTTCGAAGGACACGAATGATATGTTCTTCAGTGGTGATATCAACGCCAACAAATGGTTCATCGAGCATTAGAATATCTGCCTCCTGGCATAACGCTCTCGCAAGGAAAACACGTTGTTGCTGACCACCTGATAATGCGCCGATCTGCCGATCAGCAAGATCAAGGATGGAAAGTTCCTCCATGGCTTCTTTTGCTTTGAGATGGTCTGTTGCATCCATCCGCTGCAAAATGCTTTTTGCAGGAAACCGGCCCATCAAAACTATATCCTTTACTGTTGCCGGAAATGTCCAATCCACTTCGTCGCGTTGTGGTACATAGGCTACTCGTTTACGACTGTCTTTTATTTCCTTACCAAATATTTTAATAGTTCCGGTGTTGCTTTCAACGAGGCCAAGGATGGATTTAAACAAAGTAGATTTACCTGCACCGTTAGGTCCAATAACCCCGATGAGCTTACCTTCCTCAACTCGGAGATATACATTGTTGAGCACCCTCTTTTTATCATAGGATACCGACAAACCTTCGACCGTTATTGGGTAGTTCATGAGGTTATACTTTTCCTGCGCATAATAAAAAATCCTGCTGCTAAGACTATGAGTCCAATGATGGCTATAAGAATAAACTTGTTTCCACTGCCCGGTTCTTTTTCTTCTGCGGCATTAAACGTGGTCGTAAGACCTTTGACGATGACATCTGTATTATGCCGAACCATATTGAGATATGTATTCGCAGGACTGTCCTTGTCTCCAAGTGAATCACTATAAAGTTTTCCACCAATCGAAATTTTATTATCCTCTGCTACCTGGTTGAGGAGTTTAGGATTGATGGTGCTTTCTATAAAGACCACTGGAATTTTATGTTTTTGAATTACGTCATTTAATCGCATTAAATCAGATGTCCTCACATCAGCATCTGTGGATGTGCCCAAGACCGATTCCAGTCTTAATCCATAACGTCGTCCATAGTAATGAAAGGAATCATGACTGGTGATCAGGATGCGTTTGCTGGTATCAATCTTAGCAATGCTCTCATGAATGTATTGGTCAAGTTCATCTAGCTGAGCCATATACTTTTCAAATTGACCATTGATTTGATCAGCATGGTCAGGTAATAATTTTATTAATGCTGCTTTGATATTGTGTGCATAGATTTTTCCATTGACCGGTTCCATCCAGGCATGTGGATCGGTTGCATTCTGATGCATTTGACTTGTGATCGGGGCAATACCTTCAGTGATGGTGACAACAGGGGCTTTCGATCCACTGTTTTTGATTAGGTCAGTAATCCAGCCTTCAAACGTAAGGCCGTTTTGAAAAATGAGATCCGCTTTTACCAAAAGACTTACATCTCCTGGAGTGGGTTCATATATGTGTGGATCACCACCAATTGGTACTATGCTGACTGACTCGATCAAATCACCGCCAATGGCAGAAGCCATATCTGCAAATATGGAAGCTGAAGAAACAACAAGCGGTTTTTCCTGAGCCTGCAGGCTCATGGAAAAACCAAGGCTGAGGCTAAGGCTGAGGCTAAGGACAAAGTGGTATGCGTTATTCATGTGCTAAACTGGTTTTATCAGGATATTCCGGGCTACTTTGCCAGAAAGGTTGAGTTCAAGATCGTCTACACTTACGCGAAGGGTGTTATCATATTCATCATTGGATAATATGGTAATGGATTTACCAATGGTTAGGCCTTTATCATTGAGGTGTTTGAGAAAAGAGGTGTCATCCTCCCTTACACCGATCACCACACCTTCCTGTCCTGGTTTTAATTCAGTGAGCGGAAGCTGAGCCCTCAGGGTATATTTTCCTTGAGCATTTGGGATGGGATCACCGTGGGGATCAAATTTGGGGCGACCAAGAAAAGCATCAAGCCGGTCAATCAGGCGGTCAGATTGAATGTGTTCGAGTTCTTCAGCAATTTCGTGGACTTCATCCCAGGTCATCCCAAGTGATTGGACCAGGAAAACTTCCCAAAGCCTGTGTTTTCGAACAAGCATAGTGGCCACTCGCTGACCTTCGTCGGTAAGTAATGCTCCCTTATAACGTTGATAGGTAATTAACTCCTTGTCAGACAGCTTTTTAAGCATGTCCGTGACGGAGGCAGCCGATGTTTCAAGTTGAGCAGCAATGGCATTCGTACTTACCGCTCCATCCGGGGATCCTGAGAGTTTCAGGATCGCTTTGAGGTAATTTTCTTCAGCATAGGATAGTCCCATGGCACAAAGAAAGGGAATAATTAGATGATATGAAAATATTTTTTAGATGAATCTAAAAAGCTGTCAGTTATCGGCTTTCAGCTATCCGGCACCACGGCTTGAAAGCCGTGGCAATTCAAATTTAATTGACCTACAGGTCAAGGGGTGGCATGTATGACTTTGTTTTTATTCAATTTGATCCTACATTTTTGCCTGTTCCTCATGCCTGACGACTCACGCCTGACGACAATTTTTCATTCTTCATTCTTCATTCTTCATTCTTCATTCTTTATTGTCATCCCCATCATCCTGAACATAGACAACGGATACTGCGGCGCAAAACATGAAAATGCCGCTCATGATGATGGCATAAATAGCCTTGTCATTATAGATACTGTGTACAATCGGTCCTCCGAAGATTCCATTAACGATTTGGGGGAAAGTGATAAAGAAATTGAAGATCCCCATGTACACGCCCATCTTTCCGGGAGGAATACTTCCAGCCAGGATAGCATAAGGCATGGCTAAAATGCTAGCCCACGCAATACCCACCCCGATCATGGAAAAAATAAGGAAATTGGGATCCTGAACAAAAAAGATAGAAATCAATCCCGCTGCTCCACAGAGTAATGAAAAAGTATGCGTCAGTTTACGCCCGATCTTCCTGGCAATGGCAGGAAGCATCAATGCATAAATCGCACTGACAAGATTGTATACCCCGAAAATGATGCCGACCCAATTTCCTGCCTGGCGAAAGGTGTCGCTTGATGTGTCATCATTTGGAAGATGATAAATGTGTGTGGCAATAGCTGGTGTAGTGAACACCCACATGCCAAATAATGCAAACCAACTAAAGAACTGCACCAGTCCAAGCTGACGCATCGTCCTGGGCATCTTTCTAAAATCAGTAAGGATCTGGCGCAGTCCATGTGATTCATTTTGTGGCGTGCCATGATACTTGGCATATTCTGCAGGCGGATATTCTTTCGAAAAAAGAATCGTCACCATGATGGCTACAAAAAAAACAACTGCACCAACATAAAATGAAAAAATCACATTATCTGCCACTTGCCCTGAAGGTGCAGACGATGATACATTAAACCAATTGGCCATCATCCATGGTAGCCAGCTACCAATCACAGCGCCAATACCAATCAAAAAAGTCTGGATCGAAAAACCTGTTGTCCGTTGCTTATCGGCCAGGTTGTCCGCCACCAATGCCCTGAATGGTTCCATGGCCACATTAATACTGGCATCCATGATCATGAGCATTCCTGCACCTATTAAGAGAGCTGATTTCCCAGCGAGAAAAACACCTGAATTAGGAAGCAATACCAAGGCGATGCAACAAAGTATCGTGCCCGCAAGGAAATATGGTTTTCTCCTTCCCAGCCTGTTCCATGTCTTGTCACTGTAATGACCAATCAATGGCTGAACGATCATACCTGTAATAGGTGCTACCAACCAGAACCAACTCAAATGATGGACATCCGCACCAAAGTTTTGCAGGATCGCAGATGCATTACTGTTTTGCAGGGCAAATCCAAACTGGATGCCCAGGAAGCCGAAGCTCATGTTCCATATCTGCCAGAACGTAAGTTTTGGTTTTTGTTTTGTCATATCGATTGAATCTCTGCCTAATGTAGTAAAAATGCATGGGCGAGTTTTCCACATTTAAAAATATGGTTTAAGGGGGTCACATTTGACCTCGCTTAAGACACTATAAATAAAGATGACAATGCCATGGCTACAGATCACTCTGAACAAGCTTATGAAACCTTGATTTTTACATTCAGAGGAATGAAGGTAATGGTGGATTATGATTTATCCTTACTGTACAATGTACCTACCAAACGCCTCAAAGAGCAGGTCAAGAGGAATCTTCAGCGATTTCCCCCTGACTTTATGTTTACCCTAACGATCTGGAAAAATCCGAACTGGTCGCAAATTGCGACCGGTTAGTTAACCTTAAACATTCCTCAGTTTTACCTTTAGTATTCACTGAACAAGGGGTAGCTATGTTGTCTTCTATATTAAGATCTGAAGAGGCGATTAGGATTAATATTGAAATCATGAGAGCCTTCACAAGGTATCGGGCATTTCTCAATGAGAACAAAGAATTAAGAAATGAAATAAAAGCACTGGACAATAAATTGAACGCTTCAGTAAAATTTCTGATTGGAAGATTAGATGCCCTTCATCAAAAAGACAAAATACCCAGAACCCAGATCGGCTTTAATAAAAATAAATGATGCCTATATTGCATGTCACTTTTATCACAGATCACAGATCACAGATCACAGATCACAGATCACAGATCACAGATCACAGATCACAGATCAC
>Ga0157380_10000614_pt1 | contig 21967 bp, 19 predicted proteins | sample S35metaG_FD_119757 | JGI IMG/M metagenome (GOLD analysis project Ga0157380, IMG submission 119757) | Switchgrass rhizosphere microbial communities from Kellogg Biological Station, Michigan, USA - S3-5 metaG | ecosystem: Host-associated > Plants > Roots > Rhizosphere > Soil | place: USA...
CGGGCCCGATCCACGCCGAGACCTGGGAGGCCCTGGAGGGCGTCCGCGCCGCCGGCGCCAAGGCGATCGTGATGATCAACCGCCGCGGCTTCGCTCCCTGGCTGACCTGCCGCTCCTGCGGCCACCATTGGGACTGCCCCAACTGCGACGTCTCGCTGATCGTCCACCGCCACAGCGGCCGCCTCGTCTGCCACCACTGCGCCCACGCCGAGCGCCAGCCGCGCGCCTGCTCGGAGTGCGGCTCGACCACGCTCTCGCGCTCCGGAGCCGGGACCGAGCGGATCGAGGTGCTGCTGGCCGAGCGGCTGGCGCCGATGCCGGTCTTCCGCCTCGACTCCGACACCGCCGCCGAGCGCGGCGCCCACGCCCGCATCCTCGCCCGCTTCGACGAAGCCGACAGCGCCGTGCTGGTCGGCACCCAGATGGTCGCCAAGGGCCACGACTTCCCCGAGGTGACGCTGAGCGCGATCCTCGACGCCGACGCCACCCTGCGCTTCCCCGATTTCCGGGCCGAGGAGAGGACCTTCGCGATGGTCGCCCAGCTCGCCGGCCGCTCCGGCCGCGGCGAGGCCGGGGGGGAGGTGATCGTGCAGACGCTGGCGCCGAACGCGCCCAGCATCGAGCACGCCGCCCGCCACGACTCGGCCGGCTTCCTCGAGCGGGAGCTGACCCGCCGCGAGGTGCTGCGCTATCCGCCCTTCTCGCACCTGACCCGGATCAACTTCTCCTCCGAGCGCGAGGACACGCTGGACGCGGCGGCGACGGCGGTGGCCGGCGAGCTGAGGCGGGCGCTGCCGAAGGGGTCGGAGCTGCTGGGGCCGGCGCCGATGTTCCGGGTCCGCAACCGGCACCGGCGGCGGATCCTGATCAAGGCTGAGGATCGGGTGGGGACCGTTGCTGCTGTTCGGGAGGTCGTTGAGCGGAAGGTCGGGGATCGGTCGCTCAAGGACGTGGCGATTGGGGTGGACGTCGACCCTCAGTAGGTGGTGGGGCGGGGCTGGCACACCCTCTCCAGACACTGCTCGCTTATGGCTCGCCGTTGAGCGTCTGGAGAGGGTGTGCCAGCCCCGCTACGACAGTCGACTTAAAACGGCGTTGGCCAGGCGGTCAGCGGCGGCTCCATCGGTGCCGAGGTAGAGGTTGGGCTCGATCAGCTCCAGCTCGATCAGGGCCGGGTTGCCGCTTGGGTCGCTGACAAGGTCGATGCGGGCGTAGAGGGGTGGCTCGTTGAGTTGGGCCAGGGCTCGCTCCGCTATCTCCACCTGCTGCGGGTCGGGCTCCGCTGGCGCGAAGGTCCCGCCCCAGATCGATTGGACTCGGAAGTCGCCGGGGGCTGGGTGCTTGCGGACCGCGTGGCTCAGCTGACCGTCGATGTAGATCAGCGAGAGCTCGCCTTCGGATTCGAGCGAGGGAAGGAAGGGCTGGACCATTGCCTCCTGGCGGGCGAGGACGGCGGCGAGCGCCTGCTGCCCCTCGCCCGCACGAACCCGGTGCAGGTTCTTGGCTCCGAGGTCGACGACCGGCTTGACCACCGCCTCCGCCCAGCCGCGTACGCTCAGCTCGGACGCCAGGTCGACCTCGGCGCCGCGCTCCACCCACAGGGTTGGGACCGTCGGCACGCCGGCCTCCGCCAGCTCCCGCAGGTAGCGCTTGTCGCTGTTCCAGGCGATCAGGTCGGCCGGGTTGTGCAGCGCCGTCGCCGCCTCGACCAGTCGCGTCCAGGCGAGGAACCCGGCGTGCTTGTCGTGGTAGTCCCAGGTCGATCGCACCAGGCAGAGGTCGGTGTCGTCCCACTCGGTCACGTCCTCGTCCCAGACCGCCGAGACCGCCTCGCAGCCCCGCCGCCGCAGTGCCTCGCAGAGCTGGTCGTCGTCGCCCTTCAGCTCGGGATATTCGGCGCAGGTGGCGATGGCGATCCGCGGGGTGGACATGCTCCCACGCAGGAAGTATCAGAACGGATCGGAACTTTAAACTCACGCCAGATGAGCGACGAGGTGAAAACGCCCGAGCGGGAGGCCGAGGAGCAGCGGCTCGAAGTCGAGATGCTGGAGCGGCGCGAGGCCGCCCTGGCCCACGTGGTCAAGTTCGGCGACCCGGTGCTGAAGAGCAAGGCCTCGCCGGTCTCCAACTTCGGCCCCGAGCTGCGGGCCGAGGTCGAGCGGATGGTCTCGATCATGCAGGACGGCCTCGGCATCGGCCTGGCCGCGACCCAGCTCGGCACCCTCCGTCGCCTGCTCGTCTTCCAGGCCGGCCCCGAGAGCGAGCCGACGGCGCTTGTCAACCCCGAGATCGAGTGGCTCTCGGACGAGATGGCGGTCGCCGAGGAGGGCTGCCTCAGCCTGCCGCGGGTCTCGATGGACGTCGAGCGCCCCCTGTTCGCGCGCCTCAGCGGCCGCGACGTCGAGGGCGAGCGGATCGAGATCGAGGCCGCCGGGCTCGAGGCGCGGGTCCTGCAGCACGAGCTGGACCACCTCGACGGCGTCCTGATCCTCGACCGCACCACCCGCGAGCAGCGCAGGGGGGCACTGCGGGCGCTGCGCGAGGGCGGCAGCTACAGCCCCTCCTCGGAGGAAGAGATCGCCGAAGAGGGCGAGCTGCGCGAAGCGCGCACCGACGCGTGAGAACCGCCTACCTCGGCACCTCGGATTTCGCCGCCACCGTCCTGCGGCGCCTGGCCGCCTCACCCCACCGCCCGAGCCTCGTCGTCACCCCTCCGGACCGGCGCCAGGGGAGGGGCCGCAAGGTGCAGCCGCCCCCGGCGGCGCTCGCCGCGCAGGAGCTGGGGCTGGAGCTGCTGCAGGCCGAGAACGTCAACGACGACGGGGCGCAGGCGCGAATCCGCGCCGCGGAGCCCGAGGCGGTGCTCGTCTGCGCCTTCGGCCAGCTGATCCGCGAGCCGCTGCTCTCCGAGTACCCGATGCTGAACGTGCATCCCTCGCTGCTGCCGCGCTGGCGCGGCGCAGCCCCGATCGAGCGGGCGATCATGGCCCGCGACCCGGAGACGGGGGCCTGCGTGATGCGCCTCACCGCCGGCCTCGACTCCGGCCCGGTGGCGCTCCGGGCGGAGACCCCGATCGGCCCCGATGACGATTTCGGCGCCCTCACCGCCCGGCTCGCCGCGCTGGGCGGCGACCTGCTGGTTGAGGCCCTCGACCTCCAGGCCCAGGGCGGGCTCGAGTTCGCCGCGCAGGAGGAGGACGGCGTCACCTACGCCGAGAAGATCGAGGCCGCCGAGCGGCGGCTCGACCCCGAGCGCCCGGCGGAGGAGCTGGCGGCCAAGGTCCGGGCCCTCACCCCGCACGTCGGCGCCTATCTGGAGCTGCCCGGGGGAGATCGTCTGGGCGTCCGCCGGGCGCAGGCCGTCGTCTCGGTGGCGGGAATCGAAGCCGGTGAGCTGGCCGGGCTGGACGCCGCCCTGCTGCTCGGCACCGGCGAGGGCGCGCTGCGGCTCGAGGTCGTCCAGCCCGCTGGCGGCAAGCCGATGCCGGCCGAGGCTTATCTGCGCGGGCACTCCCTGCCGGGATGAGCTCCAAGCGAGAAGCCGCCGGCGCCCCGAGCCGCGTCTCGCCCGCCCGGGCGCTGGCCTTCGCCACCCTGCGTGCCACCTTCGAGGACGGGGCGTTCACCGAGCGCGCCTTCCGCGAGGCGGCGGACCAGAGCGGTCTCGCCGGCCGCGACCGCGCCCAGGCTCAGCGTCTCGCCTTCGGCGCCGTCCAGCGACGCGGGACCAGCGACGTGGCGATCGAGCGCCTCGCCGGGCGCTCGACCAAGCTGCTCGACCCGCCGGTGCTGGCGGCGCTGCGCCTCGGCCTCTACGAGCTGCTCTTCGCCGACGCGACTCCGGACCACGCGGCCGTCGACCAGGCGGTCGAGCTGGTCAAGTCCGGCGGGGCCGCCCATGCCTCCGGGCTCGTCAACGCGGTGCTGCGCCGCGCCGGCCGCGAGCGCGCCGGGCTGAGCGCCGACCTGCTGGAGGACGACTCGACCCCCGCCGCAGCCGCGGTCGCGTACTCGGCGCCTCCCTGGCTGGCGGAGATGTGGTGGGAGGAGCTCGGTCCCGAGGCGGCGCGCGCCGCCCTCGCCGCCTGCAACGAGCGGGTCGAGGTGGCGATGCGGGTCAACGTCCTGCGGGTCGAGCGCGAGGCGATGCTGGCGCGTCTGAGCGAGGCCGGGGTGGAGGTGCAGACGCCCGAGGCCGCCTGGCCGCTGGCAGCGCCGGAGGAGATCGCGATCGCCGGGCGGACCGGCGCCGCCGTCCCCGAGGCGATCCGCGCCGGTGAGTTGACGCCGCAGAGCCGCGGTTCCGCCGCCGTGGTCGAGGTTCTCGACCCGCAGGAGGGCGACCACGTCCTCGACCTCTGCGCCGGGCCGGGGATCAAGACCGGCCAGATCGCCGAGCGGATGAACAACCGCGGCGAGGTGATCTCGGTCGAGCTCGACCCCGTCCGCGCCGCCGAAACTGCCGCCCAGGCCCAGCGCCTCGGCCTTCGCTGCGTCACCGTGATCGAGGCCGACGCGACCCAGGCGGCGTTTCCGTCGACCTTCGACCGCGTGCTCCTCGACGCGCCCTGCTCGGACCTCGGCGCCCTCGCCTCCCGCCCCGACGCCCGCTGGCGCAAGTCGCCGCGCACGATCGAGCGCCTGACCGCGGTTCAGGACAAGATGCTGCGCAACGCGGCCGGCCTGCTGCGGCCCGGCGGCACCCTCGTCTACTCGACCTGCACGATCTCCCGCCGCGAGAACGAGGACCGGATCGCCGCCCTGCTGAGCGCTTCGGAGTTGGGGGAGGGACCGCCGCTCGAGCTCGACGACCTCGGCGCCCTCGCGCCCGGCCTGGCCTCGCCGGTCGAGCCGCGCGCCCTGCAGCTGCGCCCCGACCGCGAGCGCACCACCGGCTTCTTCGTCGCTCGGTTAAGCAGATCTGTCTAATGCGATAGGGCATGATTAAGGGGATGGGCCACCCCAGCCAATCGACTGAGGGGGACTCGAACCCCCTGAACCGTGCCTCCTGCCCGAACTGCGGCGAGCCCTGGCTGCGCCCGACCCAGCTGCCTGGTCGCCTGCGCTGCGTCAACTGCCTCACCCGCTTCGAACTCGTCTCCCAGTGCCCCAACTGCGGCGAGCACCAGACGATCGCCCGGATGACGAACACCGCCGACATGGAATGCCAGTCATGCGGCGCGTCGATGCTCCAAATCGCCTGAGACCGTCCGGACGCGCCTGGCGGCGTCCTCAGTCGCTCACGTGCAGAGCACGCTTCGCTCCCTGCGTCCTTGCCAGCCACGTCCGGACGGTCTCAGTAGGTTTCCGGCAATGAGCGCGCGAATGCGAGAGCTGCTGGGCGAGAAGCGGGTCGCGCCGTCGATCCTCTCGGCTGACATGTCGCGGCTCGGGTCGCAGATCGAGGAGGTGATGGCCGCTGGGGCGCGGGTGATCCACTTCGACGTGATGGACGGCCATTTCGTTCCGCCGATCACGATCGGGCCGCTGGTGCTGGGCGCGATCGCCGACCAGGTCCACGACGCCGGCGGGGTCGTCGACGTCCACCTGATGATCGAGGCGCCGGAGCGCCAGATCGCCGACTTCGCCGAGGCCGGGGCCGATTCGATCACCTTTCACGAGGAGGCGACCCCGCACGCCCATCGGACCCTCGCCGCGATTCGCGAGCTCGACTGCCTGGCCGGGGTCGCGATCAACCCCGGCACCCCCGTCGAGGCGGTGCGGGAGCTGCGCGGGAAGGCCGACATAGTCCTCTGCATGACCGTCAACCCGGGCTGGGGCGGCCAGTCGTTCATCGCCACCTCCCCCGACAAGGTCGAGCGCCTCTCGCCCTTGGCCGGCGAGGCCCGGATCGAGGTGGACGGGGGAGTCGACGCGACCACCGCCGGTTCGCTCGCCGCCGCCGGCGCTCACCTCTTCGTCGCCGGCTCAGCTGTTTTCGGAGCCGACGATCCCGCTGCCGCTTACGCCGAGATCGCTGCTGCGGCCAGTGCCGCTTGAGCGTCCTCTGGCGATCAGCGCTCCCGTCACCTCCTGCCACCAGGCGCGCTCGGAGGCGTCGACGTCCTCTCGCGCGGCACGCCCCTCGCACCAGCCGGCCAGCGCCCGCCGGCCGCCGATCGCGACCAGGCCGGAACTCAGCACCGCGTAGCGCCCGTCGGCAAGGGCGACGAGGTAGGCGCCCCGCTCGCTGCGGTCGCGCATCACCCTGACGATCGGGATGCCGTCGATCTCCTCGCCGAGCTCCCCCTCGCCGCGCGCCGGGCGCACGGTGAAGACCTGGGAGGCCCCTCGCCGGGGCAGTGCCGGCGGCGCCGGCCTGCCGATCGGCCCTTTTGCCCAGTGGCTGGTCAGACCCTCGACCTCGTCGCGCAGCTCGCTGCGGACGAGGATGTGCAGCTCGTCGCCCACCTGCAGCTCGGTCGATCCCCGCGGCGGCATCGCGCTGCCGTCGCGGACGATCACGTTGACCAGCGCCTCCCGCGGCAGCTCTAGCTCACGGACCCGGTGACCGGCGATCGCCGCTCCCTCCGGCACCCGGTAGGCGATCACGTCGCCGCCCATGCGCCGGATTCGTCCCGACTCCAGCAGCCGCCGCGGCAGAGCCGGTTCGTCGGTGGTCAGGCCCAGGCGCGTCGCCAGCGGCTCGAAGCTCGCCCCCTGGACCAGGGTCGAGGTGACGACGACGAAGAAGACGATCGCGAACTCTTCCTCGCCGCCGGCGATCCCGGCGACGACCGGAAAGGTGGCGAGCCAGATCGGGGTCGCGCCGCGCAGCCCGGCCCAGCCGAGCATCACTTTCTCCCTCACGTTCAGCGGCGCCAGTGCGGTGGCGGCGAAGGTCGCCAGCGGGCGCGCGACGAGGATCAGGACGGCCGAGAGCGCCAGTCCCTTGAGTGCCACGTCGTCGAGCTGGCTGGGGAAGACGAGCAGGCCGAGAAGGATGAAGAGGGCCAGCTGGGCGACCCAGCCGAGGCCCTCGTGGAAGGCGACGACGGTGCGGCGTGCGGGGATGTTGGCGCCGCCCAGTGCCAGCGCGGCCAGGTAGGTGGCAAGGAAGCCGGAGCCGTGGGCAACCTCGGCAAGGCCGAAGGAGAGGGCGGCGATCGCAATCGTCGCCACCGGGTAGATCCCGTCGGTCGGAAGCCGTACCGCGTTGAATGCCGCCACCGCGAGGCGGCCGACCAGGTAGCCGACGCCGATCCCGACCGCGAGTTTGACCGCCAGCAGGCTGGCCATGTCGACGAATCCGTAGCCCGGCTCCTGGATCCATTCGATGAACCCGATGACCAGCAGCAGCGCCACCGGGTCGTTCATCCCGGACTCGCCCTCGAGCGAGCGCGCCAGCCGCTTCTCCAGGGTCGAGCGGCGCAGCACTGCGAAGATCGCGGCGGAGTCGGTGGCGGCTATCGCGGCGCCGACGATCATCCCTTCCAGGGTGCTGAGGTCGAAGATCAGCTTCGCCGCGAAGCCGGCGACCACGGCGGTGAGGACGGTGCCGATCGTCGCCAGCGAGGCAGCCGTGCCCAGCACCGGCCGGATCTCCGACCAGCCGGCGGTCAGCCCGCCCTCGAAGAGGATCAGGATCAGCGCGATCGTGCCCAGCGTCCGCGCCAGCTCCACGTTGGAGAACTCGATGCCGCCGATCCCCTGCGAACCCGCCAGCATCCCGAGGAGAAGGAAGAGCAGCAGCCCGGGAACTCGGACCCGGTCGGCGAGCAGGGCTCCGACGATGCCGGCGCCCAGCAGGGCCCCTGCGATCAGGATCAGCTCGGCGTCATGGGCTCCCATCGGGGGACCCTAGAGGATCAAGTGTTCTCGTCGATCGAGGCGAGTCGCAGCTCCAGTTCCTCGGTCGAGCCCTCGCGCGGGATGTCCTCGGGACGCCCGTGGGGGCGGCGGTAGACGAGGTAGAGAAGGGCGAACAGCACCCCGGCGGTGAGCGCGAAACCGATCTCGACCCGGCGGAACTCGTCGCTGACGATCGGCAGGAAGTTCCAGAGGATGAAGAAGGCAGCGCAGCTGATCCAGCGCCCGGCGGCACGCCGCACCTGACCCTGGGCGAGGCAGGCCTGGTTGACGGTGACCGAGGCCAGGTATAGCCCCATCCCCAGGGTCACCAGCAGCAGCCCCGGCCGGTCGTACTCGAACTTGGCGCTGAAGGCGATCTGCATCAGCTTCGGCCCGGCGATGAGGACGACGAGCGCGGTGAAGGCGGTGAAGGCGGTGATCCCGAGCAGGACGCCGCGGACCGAGCGGTGGAATTCCCGCTCGCTGTCGGGAGCGGTGGAGGTGTGGAGGCTGGTGAGGTGGGGGAGGATGCTGGTCGAGACCGCCTGGAAGAGCTGCAGCGGCGCCCGCGCCAGCATCAGCACGTTGAAGATGAAGCCGGCGGCGGCGGCGCCCTGGAGGCCGCGGGTGATCAGCGGGCCGGCGTTGAGGAAGGCCTGTTCGCTGAACATGATCACCAGCACGGCCGCGGCGAAGCCGCCGCCCTCCTTCATCGTCATCTCCGATTTGTCGGCCGGGTCCCCGCCGCTTCCGGGGGCGGGGGGTGGCGTTTCGGCCTGGGACTGCTCCTTCTTCGCCCGTCGGCGGAAGGCGAACGGGACGACCAGCAGCGAGAGGCTCGGCGCGGCGACGATCCCGACCGCGACCCAGTCCTGGCCGCTGAGCAGGCCGACCGCGACCAGAACCGCGAACAGGGTGCGGAAGCAGGACTCGGAGAGGATCAGCGCCGTGAACAGGCCGAAGGTCCGCTGGCCGGCGAGGAAGCCGCGGGCGAAGTAGCTGGCGGCGTAGAAGAGGACGGCACCGAAGAAGACCCAGTAGAGGGCTTCGTTGCCTTCCAGCAGGTCGTCCTGAATCGGCCCGCGCAGAAGCAGCGCGACGACGGCGAAGAACAGCGCCAGGCCGATCTGGATCGTGGTCGCGACCCGCAGCTCCTGGCGCAGCGATTCGCCTCTCGCCAGGCGCTCGGAGACGTGGCGGCTGAGCAGCTGTTCGACCGGCCGGTAGAGGGTCGAGATGGTGATGAAGACCGCCGACCAGAGCACCGTGATCTGGCCGTAGTCGGGCTTCGAGAGGGTGTGCGAGGCGATCAGGAAGTAGGCGTAGGTGATCAGCCCGGTGAGGCCGACGCCGATCGCGAGGAAGGATGCGGTTTTCCCGTATTCGGCGGCGTTCGCCTCGCTGCCGGCTTTCTCGCCGCTCACTCGGCGCTCTCGCGCTCGGCGGGCTTGCCGCCGGGCTCGTAGTGGGAGGGCTGGATCCCGAGCTGCAGCTCGACCCGCCGCACCCGCTCGAAGACCCGCTGGGTCATCACCCGCTGGCCGGCGAGCAGATCGCCGATCACGCCGAGGGCGAAGAGCTGCACCGCGGCGATGAAGAGCACCGCGCCGAGGATCAGCGACTGGATGTGGCCGTTGGAGTCGCCGTTGAAGATCCAGTCGATCAGGAACGGCAGCCAGGCGGCGAAGGCGAGCAGGAGGACGAGGAGGCCGGCGCTGGCGAAGGCGCGGAGCGGCTCGTAGCGCGCGTAGATGCGGAGGATCGCCGGGGCGTTGCGCCGCACGTAGGCGCCGGTCGAGGCAAAGAGGCGGGACTCGCGGGTCTTCGGGTTGGTCTCGATCTGGACCTCGTCGACGGCGACCAGCATCTTGCCGGCCTGGATCAGGCTCTCCAGCGTGTAGGTGAAGTTGTCGACGACGAGCAGTTGCAGGGCGGCCTCGCGGTTGTAGGCGCGGAAGCCGGAGGTGGCGTCGGTCACCTCGGTCCCGGAGAGGCGCCGCACGACCCAGCTGCCGAGCCGCTGCAGGCCCTTTTTCGAGCCGGAGAAGTGATCGATCTGCGAGACCCGCCGGTCACCGACGACCATGTCGGCCTCGCCGGCGACGATCGGGGCCACCAGCTTGAGCACGTCGGCGCCCTTGTACTGGTTGTCGGCGTCGGTGTTGACGACGATGTCGGCGCCGAGTTTGAGGCAGGCGTCGAGCCCGGCCTGGAAACCGGCGGCGAGACCCTTGTTGTTGGTCAGGCGGACGACGTGGTCGACGCCGCATTCGCGCGCCACCTCGACCGTGCGGTCGGTGCTGCCGTCGTCGATCACCAGCAGCTCGACGATCTCGATGCCGGGGACCTCGCGCGGCAGGTCGGCGATCGTCTGGGGAAGGGTCTCTTCCTCGTTCAAACAGGGGATTTGGATGATCAGCTTCAAAAGGGGGCGGGTCAGGGTATCCGTCCGGACCCCCCTAGCTACGCCGGAGAGGGGGTAAACTCCTGGTTGATTGACGAGTCAATCAGTCCTATGACGGCCGAGCTGACAGCCACCGATCAGGCCCACGTGCGGCGGGCGCTGGAGCTGGCCGAGGGCGGGCGCGGGCGGGTCAGCCCGAATCCCTTGGTTGGAGCTGTCGTGGTTCGTGGCGGCTCGGTGATCGGCGAGGGGTTTCATGCCGAGCTGGGCGGACTGCACGCCGAGCGGGCGGCGCTGGCCGCGTGCCGCGAGCGGGGCGAGGACCCCGCCGGGGCGACCATGTACGTGGCGCTCGAGCCCTGCGCTCACCAGGGCCGCCAGCCGCCGTGCGTCGAGGCGATCCTCGAGACCGGCATCGGCCGCGTCGTGATCGCCTCCGACGACCCGAGCGAGAAGACGGCGGGGAAGGGTCCGGCGATCCTGCGGGACGCCGGAGTCGAGGTGACTTTCGCGGACGGCGCCGAGGCGACCGCGGCGCGCCGTCTCAATCAGCCCTTCCGCAAGCACGCCCGCACCGGTCTGCCGCTGGTGATCCTGAAGATGGCGATGTCCCTCGACGGCCAGACCGCGACGGCCTCCGGCGACTCCCCATGGATATCGGGCCCCGAGAGCCGCGACTTGGTCCACACGTGGCGCGCCGAATCCGACGCGATCGCCGCCGGCATCGGCACCGTCCTCGCCGACGACCCACTGCTGACGGCCCGAATCGACGGCGCCCGCCAGCCCGTACGCGTCGTCTTCGACTCCCAGGCAAGGCTGCCCCTCGAAAGCCAGCTCATGCAGACGATCGACCAAGCCCCGGTGGTCGTCGTAACCGCCCACGACGCCCCGGGCGAGCGCCGCAGCGCCCTCGGCCACGCCGGCGCGGAGACCATCGCCGCCACGGACATCGAGTCGGCGCTCCGGACCCTGGGCCGGCGCGGCATCACGAGCCTCTTCCTGGAGGGCGGCAAGACGCTCGCCTCATCCTTCGTCGCTGAAGGTCAGGTGGACGAATCCCGTACCTTCATCGCTCCGATGCTTCTTGGGTTGGACAAAGGTGGTCGGCGCGCGGGTCCTGTCTCCGATCCCGGGCTCTCCCTACCGGGAGAGTCCTCGGAATCGTCGCCACCCGCGCGAGAGGCCGCATTGGACTGCATCTCAGCGCAGGTGGGCGAGGACGTCTTGATCACAGCCCGTTACAAGGAGTGGTGAGTTGTTCACGGGGCTGATCGAAGACTTGGGGACCGTGGAGACGGTCGAGCGCAATGAAGCGGGTGCGCGGCTGAAGATCTCGACGCGCCTCAGCGACGAGCTGGCTCTCGGTGACTCGATCGCCGTCAATGGCTGTTGTCTCACTGCCACCGATATTCAGGACGGTTCCTTCGAGACCGAGGCGATGAACCAGACCCTGACCGTCACCGCTCTCTCGGAGGTTGATGAGGGCTCGAAGGTCAACCTGGAGTTGGCGATGAAGGCCGGCGACCGTCTCGGCGGTCACATCGTCCAGGGCCATGTCGATGGCGTCGCCACGGTCTCGTCGATTGCAGACGACGGCATTGCCAGGCGGGTCCGGGTCACCCTCCCCGCCCAGCTGCTGACGTTCGTCGTCGACAAGGGCTCGATCGCCCTGAACGGGGTCAGCCTCACGGTCGCGGAGTTGGGGGAGACGTGGGCCGAGGTGTCCCTGATCCCCGAGACCCTGGAGCGGACGAACTTCGGAGAGGTGCAGGCGGGAAGCAAGTTGAACGTCGAGTGCGACATCGTGGCCAAGTACGTGGAGCGTTTGGTGGCACCATTCGCCGGAAAGGAGCAGGCGTGAGCGGAATGGCGGAGACTCAGCGACAAGACGAGGTGGCGGCGAGGGGGGAGAGCCCGTTCGCGACGATCGAGGAGGCGATCGAGGAGATCCGCGCCGGCCGGATGGTCGTCGTCTGCGACGGCGAGGATCGCGAGAACGAGGGCGACCTGGTGATGGCCGCCCAGTTCGCGACCCCGGAGGCGATCAACTTCATGGCCAAGGAGGCGCGCGGCCTGGTCTGCCTGGCGCTGACCGCGCAGCGCTGCGAACGGCTCGGGCTGAACCTGATGGCGGCGAAGAACGAGGCGCCCCTGGAAACCGCCTTCACGGTCTCGATCGAGGCCGCCGGCGGGGTCAGCACCGGGATCTCCGCCCACGACCGCGCCCACACGATCCAGGTTGCGATCGACCCCGACTCGGGCCCGCGCGACATCGTCGTGCCCGGCCACATGTTCCCGCTGCGGGCCAAAGACGGCGGCGTGCTGGAGCGCACCGGCCACACCGAGGCCAGCGTCGACCTCGCCCGCCTCGCCGGCCTGACGCCCGCCGGAGTGATCTGCGAGGTGATGAACGACGACGGGACGATGGCCCGGGTCCCCGACCTCGTCCCCTACTGCCGGAAGCACGGCCTGAAGATGATCACCGTGGCCGAGCTGATCGCCTACCGGCGCCGGACCGAGAAGCTGGTCGAGCGCGTGGTCGGCACCGCCCTGCCGACCGCCTTCGGCGACTTCCAGGCCGTCGGCTACCGCTCCCTGGTCGACGACAAACACCACGTGGCGATGGTCAAGGGCGAGGTCGACGGCGAGAGCGACGTGCTGGTCCGCGTCCACAGCGAGTGCCTCACCGGCGACGTCTTCCACAGCATGCGCTGCGACTGCGGCGAACAGCTTGAAGCGGCGCTGGCGATGATCGAGCGCGAGGGACGCGGCGTCCTCCTCTACCTCTCCCAGGAGGGGCGCGGGATCGGCCTGCTGAACAAGCTGCGGGCCTACAAACTGCAGGAGGAAGGCGCCGACACGGTCGAGGCCAACCTCAAGCTCGGCCTGCCGGCCGACCTGCGCGACTACGGGATCGGCGCCCAGATCCTCGGCGACCTCGGCCTGACCAGCATCCGCATCCTCACCAACAACCCGAAAAAGATCGTCGGCCTGGAGGGCTACGGGCTCTCGGTGTCCGAGCAGGTGCCGATCGAACCGGTTCCCAATCAGCACAACGAGGCCTACCTGCGCGCCAAGCGCGACAAGATGGGCCACTCGCTGCACCACCAGGGCCTGGCGCTCGACGAGGAGATGATCCGCGACGAGTCCGAACGCGATGCCAAGGACGGCCGCGGCCCCGAGGGCGCCGATGGCTGAGCCCGGCGCCTTCCTCGAGGAGTTCGAGGACAAGGAGAAGGCGAAGCTGGAGAACCTGCGCTTCGGGGTGATCGTCGGGCGCTTCTACGAGGACCTGGCGCTGCGCCTGATGGAGGGCGCCGACGCCGGTTTCAAAATGGCCGGCGTCCCGGTCGGCAACGTCGAGCACTTCTCGGTCCCCGGCGCCTACGAGCTGCCCTTCGCCGCCAAGTCCTTCATCGACGGGGTGCGGCGCAAGAACGCCCGCGACGGCGGCGGGCCGGAGGTCGGTGGCGTCGCCTGCCTCGGCGTCGTCATCCGCGGCGAGACCGACCACTACGACTTCGTCTGCGCCGAGTCGGCCCGCGGCATCCAGGAGGTTCAGCTCGCCACCGACGTTCCCTGCGCCTTCGGCGTCATCACCTGCGACACGATGGAGCAGGCACTGGCCCGGGCCGGCGGCGGCAAACGCGACCAGGGCCGCAACGCCGCCCTCACCGTCGCCCGCATGGCCCTGCTCAAGCGCCAGATGGGCTGACGCGGCGGCGAAGCCGTCTCCGGTACCATCCCCGATCCTTATGGCCAAGGTATGCCACAGCTGCGGCAAGGGACCGGCCTTCGGCCAGTCCCGAAGCCACTCGATGGTCGCCACCAAGCGCCGCTTCGACCCGAACCTGCAGAAGGTCCGGATCCAGGAGAACGGCCGCCCGCTCCGCACCTACGTCTGCACCAGGTGCCTCAAGGCCGGCAAGGTCACCAAGGCCGCTTAGCGTCTCCTCCGCGCTCCAAGTAGCGCGAACAACATCGGGGGTAAGGGGGCGCCCAAGGGTCTGTCGCCTTATTCCCACCCGTGGGGGACAAAAGCGACACCCCTTGGGGCTGAAAAACCGCGCGCCCTAAGCGTCCGACTCGGAGGCTGTGGGCTTGACTGCTTTGAACTCTCCCGTCGGCGCCGGGTCGCCCTCGGCGGGCTCCACGTGGAGGCGGGGGAGGATGCGGTCTAGCCAGTCGGGGAACCACCAGGCCCGCTTGCCGAGCAGCTGCATGATCGACGGCACCAGGACCGAGCGGATGATCACCGCGTCTATGAAGACCGCGGAGGCCAAGCCGAGGCCGAAGAGTTTGATGATCCGGTCTTCGCCGAGCATGAAGGAGGCGAAGACGGTGACCATGATCGCCGCCGCCGCGGTGATCACGCGGCCGGTCAGGGCGAGGCCGCGGGTGACCGCCTCGGTCGCGTCATGGCTGTGCTCCCACTCCTCGTGGATGCGCGACATCAGGAACACCTCGTAGTCCATCGAGAGCCCGAAGACGATCGCGAAGAGGAAGATCGGCAGGAAGGAGATGATCGGCCCGGTGTTGTCGACCCCGATCAAGCTCGCGCCCCAGCCCCACTGGAAGACGGCGACGATCAGGCCGAAGGCGGCGCCGATCGACAGCAGGTTCATCACCATCGCCTTCAGCGGCACCCAGATCGAGCGGAAGACGATCATCAGCAGCAGGGCCGAGAGCAGGACGACGACGCCGATGAAGAGCGGCAGCTTTTCGGTGATCGCGATCCCGAAGTCCTCGAAGACGGCGTTGATGCCGCCGACGTGGATCTGGGCGCCGGTTCGCTCCTCGACCGGCGGGATGACGTCGTCGCGGATGCGGTCGAGCAGATCGGTGGTATCGACGCTCTGCGGCGAGGTGGCCGGGTAGAGCTGGAAGACGCCGGTGTTTTCGGCCGGGTTCAGCATCACCCCGGTCACCGCCTCGACCCCTTCCGAGCCCTCGAGTTCCTTGCGCAGCTCGACCAGAGCGGTGTCTTCGCCTTTCTCCGGCAGCGCCGCCACCAGCTGGAAAGGACCGTTGAAGCCAGGCCCGAAGCCCTCCGCGAGCAGGTCGTAGGCTTCCTTCGTGGTCGAGCCGGCGGGGTCGGTACCGGCGTCGTTGGTGCCCAGTCGAAGCGAGAGCGCCGGGACGCAGAGCGCGATCAGCAGCGCCCCCGAGACCAGGGCCGAGACCCAGGGTCGGCGCTGCACCTCGCGGCTCCAGCGGAACCAGAAGCTGTTTTCGTCGATGCTGGTCTTGCGGCTGCCGAGGCCGGGAATGCGGATCCGGTCGATCCAGTGGCCGATCTTCGCGAGCAGCGCCGGCAGCAGGGTCAGCGCCGCGATCATCGTGAAGAGGACGGCGAGGGAGGCGGCGAGGGCGACGCCGTAGAGGAAGTTGAGCCCCAGCAGGAGCATCCCCATCAGGGCGATGATCACGGTGATCCCCGCGAACAGCACCGCCCGGCCGGCGGTGTCGACCGCGGCGATCGCCGCCTCGCGCTTCTCCAAGCCCTCGTCGAGGCCGTTGCGGAAGCGGGTGACGATGAAGAGCGCGTAGTCGATGCCCACGCCGAGCCCGATCATCGCCGCCAGCGTCGTCGCGAACTCGGCGGTGCTGAAGACGTGGGTGCCGAGCACGACGAAGCTGAGCCCGACGCCGAGCGCGAAGAGCGCGGTGATGATCGGCAGGCCCATCGCCACCACCGAGCCGAAGGTGATCAGCAGCACGACCACCGCGGCCAGCAGGCCGACGAAGAAGGAGCTGTCTTCTTCTTCTTCGGCTCGCGCTTCCTGGATCATCGAGCCGCCGAACTCGACCTGGAGGCCGCCGCCGGCGACGTCGCGGCCGGCAGCGATCAGCTTCTGGGCTTCTTCGTCGGCGAACTCGTTGGAGAAGACGTCGAACTGAACGGTCGCGTAGGCGATCTTGCCGTCGTCGCTGACCGCGCCGGCGCCGCCCTTGACGTAGGGGCTGGCGACTTCGCTGACGTGGGGGAGCTCTTCGACTTCGGCGAAGACTCCCTCCATCTTCGACTTCACGGCCGGGGACTCGACCCCGGCATCGCTCTTGGAGACGATCTGGGCGGATTCGCCGGACTGGGCGGGGAAGCGGTTTTCGAGCAGGTCGTACGCTTCCTGCGAGTCCGAGGACGGGAGTTTGAAGTCTTCGCTGTAGTCGGACCCGACCGAGCCGGCGACAAAGCCCATCACGACGAGGGCGGCGATCCAGCCGAAAACGACCGTCTTGCGGTGGCCGGTGATCCAGGTGGCAAAGCGTCTCATCGGGCCGCGGACCGTACCAATGCCTCAGGCGGCGGGTGTGAACATGGTCACGTCGCGGCGGGAGGCTAGATTCTCAGCGGATGCCCGAACCCCAAATCGCCCGCTTCCGCCGGGTTGTCAGCTCTGCCTACGCCTCCCTGGAGGCCCGTCGCCAGGAGGTCAACGACCTCAACGTCTTCCCGGTCGCCGACGGCGACACCGGCGACAACATGGCGATGACGATGCGGGCGGTGATGGAAGAGCTCGACCGTCTCGACGGCCAGGAAGTCGACGAGGTCGGCCGCACCGAGCTGGTCCAGGCGCTGGCGCGGGCGGCGCTGATGGGCGCCCGCGGCAACTCCGGCGTGATTCTCAGCCAGATCGTCCGCGGCGCCGCCGAGGAGCTCGCCAGCCGCCCGGGCGAGCTGATCGACCCGACCCTGGTCGCCGCCGCCTTCGCCCGCGCCGCCGACGCCGCTTACGACTCGGTGCGGGAGCCGGCCGAGGGGACGATGCTGACCGTCTTCCGCGAGATGGCGCACTCGCTGTCCCGCCAGCTCGCTCACCTCGAAAAGGAGAAGCAGCGGCTCGGCCCCGACGCCAGCGAAGCCGAGCAGGACGCGGTCCTCGCCGAGGTCCTGGAGAAGGCGATCGAAGACGGCGAGCGGGCCGTCGCCCGCACCCCCGAGCAGCTCGAGGTCCTGCGCGAGTCCGGCGTCGTCGACGCCGGCGGGCATGGCCTGGTCCTGATCCTCGCCGGGGTCGTCGCGGCACTGCGCGGCGACGGCGACATGCCCGAGGTTCCCCACCACGAGCCGCCGCGGCGCAGCCTGCCGCACCACGAGGACAGCCGCTACCGCTACTGCACCAACTTCATCGTCTCCGGCCGCGGGCTGGGCAAACGCGAGTACCTGCCGCGGCTGGAGAAGCTCGGCGATTCGGTCCTCGTCGTCGGCGACGACGTCACCCTCAAGGTCCACGTCCACACCGACGAGCCGGAGGCCGCGGTGGCGGTCTTCGAGGGGGTCGGCGAGGTGACCAACCTCGACGTCGCCGACATGCGCGAGCAGATGGCCGAGCGCGACGCCCGGCTCGCCGCCGGTCGCACCGGCGTCGTCGCGGTCGCCGCCGGCGAGGGGATGCTGAGGCTCTTCGCCGATCTCGGGGCGCTCGTCGTCCCCGGCGGCGAGACGCTCAATCCCTCGACCTACGAGCTGCTCGCCGGCATCCACAGCGTCGCCAGCGAGGAAGTGATCGTCCTGCCCAGCTCCTCGAACGTGATCATGGCCGCCGAGCGCGCCTGCGAGCTCTCCGACAAGCCGTCGCGGGTGGTGCCGGCGACCTCGCAACAGGCGAGCCTGCTGGCGCTGGTCGAGCTCGACCCGGGGGGGACGCTGGCCGGGAACGCCGAGCGGCTGGAGGAGGCGCTGGAGGGGGTCGCCACCGGCGGCATCGCCCCGGCGGCGCGCGACGACGCCCAGGGTCGCTTCAAGAAGGGCGACGCGGTCGGCTTCGCCGCCGGCGAGATCGTCGCCTGGGGCGGTGCCGGCTCGACCCTGACCAAGACCCTGCAGCACCTCGCCGAGGGGGCCGAGATCGTCACCGTGATCGCCGGCGAGGGGGCGCCGATCGCGCTCTCGGAAATCGACACCCACGTGCCCGACGGGGTCGAGGTCGAGACCCATGAGGGGGGGCAGCCGAGCTGGTGGTGGCTGCTGGCGGCTCAGTAGCGCGCTCGTTCGCCGGCGGGCGCGAGCTCGACCGCGGCGAGCTGCTGGGGGCGCCGGTTCACTGGCCACGCCCCAGCGTCCTCGAGGTCGGCCTCGGCGCCCTCAGGGGCGTCGGCCCGAAAACCGCCGAAGCCGCGGCGGAGGCCGGCCTGCGAACCGTCGGCGACCTCCTGTTCCACATCCCGCGCCGCCACCGCGACCTGCGGATCCGCGACCTGGGAGAGGTCCAGCCGGGCGAAACGGCGACCGTCCAGGTCGAGGTCCAGGGCAGCCAGCCGCGCCCCTTCCGCCGCGGCCGCCTGCGCATGGTCAGCGTCAAAGTCGGCGACGCCACCGGCCACGTGCGAGCCACCTGGTTCAACCAGCCCTGGGTGGCGTCGAAGCTAACCCCTGGAGCCCAGCTCCTGGTCACCGGCAAGCGCTCGGAGAAAGGCTTCGCGGTCAGTGAATGGGAGTTGGTGGCCGACGCTCCTGCGACGGGTGGCGAGGGCGCCGGGGACCCCGAGCATCCTGCGCAGGGCTCCCCGAACAGCCCGCGACGTGCTCCGTCGCCCGACACCTTGGTCCCGATCCACTCCTCGACCGAGAACCTCCGCCGCAGCCAGATCCGCGACTGGGTCGAGCAGGCGATCGCACTGGCGCCGAACGCGCTCGAGGGCCTGCCCTCCGAGCTGCGGGCCCGTCGCCGCCTCGCGGGGGTCGCCGATGCCTTGAAGGTCATCCAGTTCCCGGAGTCGATGGAGGCGCTCGAGCCCGCCTGCGAGCGCCTTGCCTTCGAAGAGCTCTACCTGCACCAGGCCCTGCTCGCGACCCGCAAGCGCACCCACCGCACCGCCCGTCCCGCGCCCCGCTTCGGCAAGCCCGGGGACCTCGTCTCCCGCTGGCTCGATTCGCTTCCCTTCGAGCCCACCGGCGACCAGCTCGCCGCCTTCGACGAGATCGAGGGCGACCTCGACTCCGGCGAGCCGATGCAGCGGCTGCTGATGGGCGAGGTGGGATCCGGCAAGACCGTCGTCGCCGTCTACTCGATGCTGCGGGCGCTCGAAGCCGGCAACCAGGCCGTCCTGATGGCGCCGACCGAGACGCTGGCCGAGCAGCACGCGATCACCCTCGGCAAGCTGCTCGCCGCAGAGGCGACGCCGTTCGCGCTGCTGACCGGCTCGACCCCGGCGCCGCGCCGCCGCGAAACCCTCGACCGCCTCGCCAGCGGTGAGCTCGGCCTGCTGGTCGGGACCCACGCCTTGATCGAGCCGACCGTCCGCTTCGCCCGTCTCGGCCTCTGCGTGGTCGACGAGCAGCACCGCTTCGGCGTCAGCCAGAGGCGGGCCCTGGACGAGAAGGGGGTGGAGGGGACGGCGCCCCACGTCCTCCACATGACCGCGACCCCGATCCCGCGCACGCTCTCGCTGACTGCCTACGGCGACCTCGACACCACGACCCTGCACGAGCTGCCCGCCGGCCGCCAGCCGGTGACCACCACGCTCGTCGAGGAGCACCAGCGCGGCGAAGCGTTCGAGTTCCTGCGCCGGCGGCTGCGCGAGGGGCGCCAGGCCTTCGTCGTCTGTCCGCTGGTGACCGAGTCCGAGAAACAGCCCGGCAAGGCGGCCGCGGTCGAGGCGGAGCGGCTGCGGGCCGGGGAGCTGCGCGAGTTCCGCGTAGGCTTGCTGCACGGGCAGATGGCCTCGGCCGAGAAGGCGGAGGCGATGCGGGCGTTCGCCGCACGGGAGACCGACGTGCTCGTCTCGACCACCGTGATCGAGGTCGGGATCGACGTCGCCAACGCGACGGTGATGGTGATCGAGGGGGCCGAGCGCTTCGGCGTCTCCCAGCTCCATCAGCTGCGCGGCCGCGTCGGCCGTGGCGAGCACCCGAGCCAGTGCCTGCTGTTCGCCGAAGAGGCCGGCGAGATGGCGCGGCGGCGGCTGGGGGCGGTGGTGGAGACCGGAGATGGCTTCGAGCTGGCCGAGGTCGACCTCGAACTGCGCGGCGAAGGGGAGATTCTCGGCACCCGCCAGAGCGGCCTGCCGCGCTTCGCCGTCGCCAAGCTGCCCGACGACGGGCCGTTGCTGCTGGAGGCCCAGCGCGAGATCCAGGAGCTGCTGCGCCGCCACGGCTCCCTCTCCGATCCCGCCCTCGGTCCACTGCTCGACGCCGCCCATCGCCGCTTCGGCACCGGCGCGGCCGACCCGATTCCACTCTGATTGGCGTTCGTCCTTTCCCCATCCATTTCGGGGAAAGGACGAACGCCGACTAGTTTTCGCGCTATGAGGGTCATCGCCGGAGAGCTCAAGGGGCAGCGCCTGGTGGCACCGCGCGGCTGGAAGGTCCGCCCGACCTCCGACCGTGTCCGCGAGGCGATCTTCTCCGCCCTGGGCGACCGGGTCGAGGGGGCGCGGGTTCTCGACCTCTACTGCGGCACCGGGGCGCTGGCGATCGAGGCGCTCTCGCGCGGTGCCGCCGCCGCCGCCCTGGTCGACCGCGACACCCGGCCGGCGCTCGGAAACGTCCAGCGTCTCGGCTTGCAGGAGAGGGTCGATCTGGTCCGCGCCGACGCCGGCCGCTGGCTCGGTCAGGTTTCAGCCTCAGGTGCAGCGGGAAAGTTCGATCTCGTCTTCGTCGATGCCCCTTATAGACTCGCCGCCGCTGTGTCTCACGACCTCAACGACCATTTGCCCGCCTTGCTCGCGCCCCACGGCCGCGCCGTGGTCGAGAGCGGCGCCCGCAAACCGCTGCGGCTCGACTCGCTGGAGCCGCTGCGCCAGCGCCGCTACGGCGCCGCCGACGTCACCATCTACGCGGAGGCCGCCTCGTGAGTGAGAAGAACGGGACGGTCGTCTGCCCGGGCAGCTACGACCCGGTCACCAACGGCCACGTCGACATCATCACCAGGACCTCCCACGTCTTCGATCGCGTCGTCGTCGGCGTCGTCAACAACCCGGTCCGCAAGGCGAAGACCCTCTTCACCGCCGAGGAGCGCAAGGCCTTCATCGAAGAGGCGACCGCCGATCTCGCCAACGTCGAGGTGCAGATCTTCGCCAACCTCCTCGTCGAGTTCGCCCGCGACAACGACGCCAAGGCGATCGTCAAGGGACTGCGGGCGATCTCGGACTTCGAGTACGAGTTCGAGATGGCGCAGCTGAACCGCAAGCTCGACCCCGGGATCGAGAGCATCTACGTGATCGCTTCGCCCCACTACAGCTTCCTCTCGTCCACCGGTGTGAAGGAGATGGCCACCTTCGGGGGCAACGTCTCCGACCTCGTCCCAGACGCCGTCGCCGCCGCGCTGGGAGAACGCCTGGGCGACAGGTAGGCTGTGCTCCACTCGTCCACCTGGTTGGGCGTCCGCTTGCAAAAAACGGCTCGTTGAACCGCTTGCTCACCAAAATCCCCGCATACACGTAGGCTTACGACTCTTCGCATGGATGTTCTGGTCCTCATAGACAAGCTCGACGATGTCGTGCACAACGCCCGTCCCGTCCCTCTGACGGATCAGGTGCGCGTTGACCGGGAGGAGATCTACGACCTCCTGGATCAGATGCGCGCCACGATCCCGGAGGAGATCAAGCAGGCGCGGTGGATCGTCAAGGAGCGCCAGGAGATGCTGGCCGAGGCCAAACGCGAGGCGGAGCGGATCGTCCGCGAGGCCCGCGAGCAGCAGGCCCGCTTGATCTCCGACGAGGAGGTCACCAAGCAGGCCGAGCGCGCCGCCGACGAGATCGTCGAGGACGCCCGCACCCGCGAGCGCGAAATCCGCCTCGGCGCCGAGGACTACGCCGACGAGATCCTCA
>Ga0157380_10000615_pt1 | contig 21963 bp, 23 predicted proteins | sample S35metaG_FD_119757 | JGI IMG/M metagenome (GOLD analysis project Ga0157380, IMG submission 119757) | Switchgrass rhizosphere microbial communities from Kellogg Biological Station, Michigan, USA - S3-5 metaG | ecosystem: Host-associated > Plants > Roots > Rhizosphere > Soil | place: USA...
GCTTCGAGCCGGGCGAGGCCGTCCTCGACCCAGTGGCGATACCAGCCGTCGACCTCGTCCTGGCTGTGGCCGAAATCCCGCTTCAGGTAGCGCAGCACCCGGAGATTGGCGAGCGGATGGATATCGCAGGCGATCAGCAGCGCCGCCGCGCGGACATAGGCGCGTGCCCGAGCCGACTGCGGCAGCAGCGGCGGATCAGGATGACGTTCTTCAAGATATTCGATGATCGCCAGCGACTGGACGAGAAGCCCGTCGTCGCTGGCAAGTGCTGGCACCAGCCCCTGGGGATTGTCGGTCCGGCGATAGGCGGACAGCGCGGCATCATCCAGCAGATTGACCGCCGACTGCTCGGCCCCGAGCCCTTTCAAGTTGAGCGCGATCCGCACCCGATAGGCCGCCGACGACCGGAAATAGCTGTACAGCTTCATTCTATCTCCCAGCGGGCGGCATAGCCAATCGTCGGTCGCCTGTCATGGAATCTCCCTGTCCTGGTGCAACGTCGCACTTTTCGCGCCGGTGCCGGGACAAATATTTGTACTTGCGCGCGCCCCACCCTATAGCGGCCCCGCGTCGGGGAGTGGCGCAGGCTGGTAGCGCACCTGGTTTGGGACCAGGGGGTCGCAGGTTCGAATCCTGTCTCCCCGACCATCTTCCGCCCAGGGGTCGGGAGGCAATCGTGATCGATCGGGACCGCTTCGACGCTTTTCTCGCGCTGGCCGACTTCCGCCGACAGATCCGCGAAGCCAGGATTGCGCGTCAGTGGCAGGCCTCCTTTGCCCTATGGGCTCTGCTCGCAGGCGCCTATTTGAAACGGGGCGAGTTGGGTTGCGCTGCGCTGGTCGCGATATCCGTCGGCTCCATTGCCGCACATTTTTTCTGGCTGCACTGGCATGCACGGCGGGCCGAACAGGATCAGGCCTGGATGTTCTGCTATCTCGACGAGGCGGCCGAGGCCGCCGGAGCGAAAATCCCCTCCAAGCAGGACCAACGCAATGGCCTGTACGGCCATCCTCCTGCGCTGATGCAGGGTTTCACCACGCTTCTGCTCGTTGGAGCGATCTGGTTCTAGCCGCGCGCGGACTCAGGTCAGCGCGCCGGCGATCCTATCGGCGGCAGTTCGGCGCTTGGCAGATCGGCGCCCATCAATTTCGCCAGGGTCGGTGCGATCCGGCGCATGTCGATTTCGCCAAGATCGCCTTTCCAGGGCAGGCCGCGGCCCAGGATCAAGAAGGTCGAGCGCATCTCGGGCAAAGCGGGATCGTAACCGTGCATCCCCTTCGAGGCCGCCGGCGCAACAAGCGGCGCATCGGACTTGCGCCCTGCCTCGGTGCCCGGCTTGAAGCCGATCCAGAAATCGGCTTCGCCGCCGCCGCCGCGCTCGGCTATGCCGGTGTGATCGAACAGTTCGGCGATCCCGAGCGCGGGATCGGCCCGGAGACGCGCCAGCAGCGCCGCGACCTTCGCCCGCAGCGCACTGTCTTCGCACCGCGCGAGCACCACGGCTGCGCTGCCACCCGCGAGCCAGGGCATCGCCTCCCAGCTCTTCACCTTGCCGCCGTCGATCGTGATCAGGCCCGCCTCGGTAAAGGCCTTGAACAGGTTGACGTCGCGCTCGACCGAGGCAAAGCCATGATCCGATACGACGGCGGCTATCGTGTCGGGGTCGGCCGCGGTCGCTGCCTTCACAAGCGTGCCGACCATCCCGTCGATCGCCTCGAGCGCAGCATGCGCCTCGGCCGAACCGGGGCCATGCTCATGTTCGACATGGTCGAGCCCGGCCAGATAGACCGTGGTGAAGCCGGGCTTGTAATCGGCGATCATCCGCACCGCGAACGCGGTGCGGTTGGCGTCGCCCGCGACCGTCTCATCGATTCCCTGGGCGTATCGGCCCGCCTCGCGCTCGAGCCTGTCGAGCAGCCCGGGACTGCTCAGCACGCGCAGCAGCTTGCGGTCGTCCTCATGGCCCGTGCGCCAGATCTGCGGCAGGTTATGATCGATCGCCGCGCCGACGCTGACCGGCCAATGGACGTTGGCGGTGGAGAGCCCGGCCCGCTTCGCCGCGGCCCACAGCGTCGGCACGCGGATATCCTCGGCATACCAATACCAGCCGGTCTGGTTGATCCCGGTCGGATCGAAGGTGAGGTTGTTGACGACGCCGTGGCGCGCCGGGGAGACGCCGGTAATCAACGTCGTATGGCTCGGATAGGTGAGTGTCGGCAGCACCCCGACCACCCCGCGGGCATAGGCGCCCTCGGCGACGAAGCGGCGCAGCACCGGGATTTTGAGGCCGCGGCGATCGGCGTCGAGCACATCGGCGGGACGCAGCCCGTCGATCGAGATCAGCAGCAGCGGCGCCGCCGCCGCGGTTGCCGGGACAAGCGCCGCGAACGACAGCCCCAGCAGCAGCGGCAGCGGACCGCGCATCAGAACGCCTTCTTGACGGTGAAGAAGAAGCTCTGCGGCGCGCCGGCGAGCAGCGTTTGGTTGTCGCCCGCGTCGCCGAAGCCGTTCGAGCCGAGCGTCGATACATATTTCTTGTCGAACAGGTTGGTCGCGCTGGCGCGGATCTCTAGGCCCTTGAGCAAGCCCTCGTCACCGAAGGCATAGCCGACCGACGCGTCGACGAGCACCCGGCTCGGCACCGACTGGTCATTGGTGTAGCTAAAGAAGCGCCGGCTCATATAATCGGCGCCGATACGCGCCGAGATATGGCCGTCGTCATAGGCGATCTCGCCCTTGAGCATGTGGCGCGGGGAATCGACCACCGTCTTACCCTTGATCGCCGAACGGACGCTGCCGTCGGCATTGAGCACATCGTCGCGATAGGTCGAATGATTGTAGCTGTACGAAGCGAACAGCGAGACGAGGTCCATCAGCCGGTACTGCACCGCCGATTCGAGCCCGTAGGATTCGACCCCGCCGACATTGCGCAGGATCGCCGGGTTCCCGATGATTCCCGCACCGTTGGAGAAGGACAGCAGCCGGTTGCGGAACTTGACATAATAGCCGCCGAGCACGCCCGACAGCCCGCCTTGCCGGAAGCGCAGACCCGCTTCATAGGTGTCCGATTCCTCGGGCTTGATGTCGAGCGCGTTGAACCCCAGCTGGGTGGTCGCGAACGGCCCCGAGGTCGACGAGCCGACGAAGGCGCGGGTCGACTGGCTGAAGCCGGCATAGAGTTCGCCCAGCCCGATCTTGTAGACCGCACCCAGCGAGGGCTGGAACCAGTCGCGCGAGACGATCCGGCCCTGGGCGAGCGGACCCGCCTTGATCGGGTTGGCGTCGATGCTCACCCGGAAGCCCCGGGCGCCGGCGGTCAGCGTCAGATCGCCGAGCTCGAACCGGTCCTCAACGTGGAATTTGCGCGTGTGGGTGCGGAACTTGAAGTCCCAGTCGGTGCGGAACGGGTTTTTGGGGAAGACGAGAGGATCGCTGCGGCCGACGGTCGCTGGATCGACGGCATAATAGCGCCGCGCCTGATGGAAATGATTATTCTCGTACCAGCCGCCGACGGTAAGTAGATTGGGCCCGTGCTCCCAGCTCAGCGAGCCGAAGGCTCCGCCGCGACGAATGTCATATTCGGTGGTGCGCTCGGAGATCGGTGTGCCGCTCGGGCTCGCGACATAAGGGGTCCACCACAGGCCGGCGCCGTGGTTCTTGTGGTAATAGCCCGACAGCTTGCCGGTGAGTTCACTGCCCAGCGGCACGTCGAGATGGACCGCACCGAGATAGTCCTGCCGCAGGCCCGCCGCATCATAATAGACGTCGTCGACCGTCGAATAGGGCGCAGGGTAGACCTTGCCCGCGGCCGGATTGGTTGGAGTGACGCCGGTGTCGCCGCGATTGGCGCCGACCTGGGCGATCAGCTCGGCGAGCGGGAAATTATCCGAGATATTGTCGTTGCGCAGGCCGAGCCGGCGGATCATGTCGAGCGACAGATCCTGATAATCGTCTTCGCGCCGGTCGGAGAAATTGAAGAAACCGCTGAGCTTTGCCGCACCGATATCGGCCGCCAGCTTGGCGTTGACGACATGCTGTTTCTGCTCGCCCAAGCCCTTCCACTTGTCGAGCCCGAGAAAGCCGTAGCTCAAATAGCCGCGCACCGTGTCGCCGCCGCTGTCAACCCGGACGAAGGCGCGCTTGGTGTCGTCGCTGCCATAGGTAGCTTCGAGATCAACGCCAAAATTCTCGGCTGGGTCGCGCGAGACGAACTCGAGCGTGCCGCCCAGATTGTTGGTAGCATTGGTGGCGAGTGAGCCCGCGCCCTGGGTCACGCGGCTGACCGACAGATTTTCGGGGCTGATCGCGCGGCTGATGTGGAGGCCGCTGTTATTGCCATAGGTCTGGTCGCCCAGCGGGATGCCGTCGAGGTTGAAACCCAACTGGTTCTGGTTGAAGCCGCGGATCGAAACGCGTTCGGACCATTCATAATTGCCGAAGGCGTCGGCCGACTGGAAGTTGACACCCGGCAGCTTGGCGATCGCCTTGAGCGGGCTGCTGCCCGGCGCCTGCACCTTGATATCGACCGCGCTGATTTCCTGCACCTGACGGGTCTGCCCGCTGCCGAACACGACGATCTCGGCGTCCTCGGAGCCGGCCTCGGCATCGGCCGGTAGCGGCGCCTCGGCGGCAAAGGTCGCGGCCGGCGCAAGCGAGAGAAGGGCGGTGGCAAGCAGCAACCGAGCGCGAACGGTCATGAGGGTCCCCTTGAGCGGATGGCGGCGTTTGCGCGCCGATGCCGAGGCCTCTAGGAGAGCGAAGCTGCAATTTTGTGCCGCATCCGTTACGGTATTGTTGCACGTGCGAAGAAGAGATATGGTGCCACTGCAAAGCTTTCGCCGCAGGGGCCTGAAAAAGGAATGGCCCTCGCTCCGGGGGCGGGGAGCGAGGGCCGACCTGACGTTCGTCACGCAGGCGGGGCGCGATTTTGATCCTCGAGCAACAGGGGGGAATCCCGAGGAACGTCGCGACCGCTGGAAGAGCATTAGGCTATAAAAGCTGTCGCCTCAATGAACAGCCCGGCTATTTTCGGGGTCCCTTAGGGCGTGGGTCGTCCCATTTGAACGTTCTGTCGGAAATCGGGATTCCGTAGCGCTGATTCGCAAGCCGCAGAGTCGATCGCCCATTTTGGGCGTCGAGCACCGTCCACCCCTGTAGGATGAGCCCGCCGGGCCCCATGCCGCGGGCAAAGGCAATGGTGATCGTGCCGAACTCGGGATGCTCGGGATCGCGTGCCTCGACCATGATCGTCCCCGCGACCGGCGAGGGAACCATTCGGGCGAAGCGGCCAATGTCCTTGCGCGGATCGATCAGTACCGAGAGCGGCGAGTTGCCGACCGGCCAGCGCGATACTTGGCGCACCGAATAATCGATCATCGTCAGCGATTTGCCGTCGCCGACGATCAGCAGCGGTACGCCCTTCTGATATTGGAAACGGATCCGACCGGGCTGTTTCAGGCTGAGCGTTCCCGACAGCGCTTTGCCCTGCCGATCGGTCTGCACGAAATCGGCGGTCATCGTCGTGATACCGCGCAGATGGGCCGCTACCTCGGCGAGCGCGGCGGTCTCGGCATAGGCCGGGGCGGCCGCGGCGATCGCAGCGGGAATCAGGGTGGCGAGAAACGGGCGCATGCTTTTCCTGTTTTGTCGTTGCGGGGTGCGCTTATGCCCAAGCGCCGCTGAATTGGGAATGAAGCGGGGAACCGCGCACGTTCGGCAACCCTGGCGCATTGAGCGTCGCGCCATTGGCGTGACGACGGACGCCGGGCGTCTATATAGAAAACATGAGCCGTCGCACCCTGACCCTCGCCGAAAAGGCGCTCGTCCGGTCGATGTTCGGCGACGCGGTCGATCCCGAGCGCACGGCGGTGCACTGCGCCCGCTGGTGGCGCTTGCAGCCCCGGCAGACGATCATGGCGCCCGACGGGGAGATCTGGTGCCACCCGGCGGGTGGCCTCTACCGCGAATGCTACGCGGCGGGCAGCCTGACGATGCAGGCGCTGTTCATCCACGAAATGACCCATGTCTGGCAGGCGCAGCGCGGCGGCCGCTGGTATCTGCCGCTGATGCGGCACCCGTTCTGCCGCTATGCCTATAGGTTGCGGAGGGGGAAGCCTTTCGCGCGCTACGGCATCGAGCAGCAGGCCGAGATCGTCGCCGACGCCTTTCTGCTGCGGCGGGGCGCGCACCGGCCGGGCCGGCCGCCGCTGGCGGTCTATGAGGCGCTGCTGCCGTTCGGGGGCCGCGCCGCATGATCTGCGCGGCGGGCTTTCGCAAAGATCGCCCACCGGCTAGAGCAGCGCGATGATCCCCACCGGCCTGCTCGGCGGCAGCTTCAATCCCGCGCATTACAGCCATCGCCATATCAGCCTGTTCGCCATCCGCGCGCTCGGTCTGGCCGAGATCTGGTGGCTGGTGTCGCCCGGCAATCCGCTCAAGGTAAGCGCGCCCGATATGGCGCCGCTTGGCGCGCGGCTTCGCTCGGCGCAGGCGATGGCGCGCCGCGCGCCGATTCGGCCGACCGCGATCGAGACGCAGCTCGGCAGCCGCTATACCGCCGACACGATCCGCGCGCTGGTCCGCCTTTATCCGAACCGGCGCTTCGTCTGGATCATGGGGGCCGACAATCTCGCCCAATTCGACCAGTGGCGCGATTGGCGCGCTATAGCGCGGCGCGTGACCATTGCCGTCGTGGCGCGTCCGGGTTATGATGGATACGCCCGCGCTTCCAGGGCGATGGGTTGGCTGCGTCGCTTCGTCCGGCCCGCAGCCATGCACAAACAATGGACGACATGGAGACCGCCAGCACTCGTGCTGCTGCACTTTTATCCTGATCGCGGTTCCGCAACGCGGCTCCGGGCCATGGACCCAGGCTGGCATCTTTCCCACAGCAACAAAGGCTTGCGCGATCATGTGACGCGCCGGCCGCTTCCATGAGGAGGTAATTTGACCGCCCATCACAGCATCGGGCTCAATGCCAAAGATGCAGACCCTTCAGCCAGGCTCCACGAGCTCGTGCTGAAATCGCTCGACGACGACCAGGCCGTCGAAACCGTATCGATCCCGCTCGCGGGCAAATCGTCCATCGCCGACTATATGGTGATCGCGTCGGGACGGTCGACGCGCCAAGTCGCGTCGATGGCGACCAAGCTCGCCGACAAGATCAAGAGCGAAACCGGCAAGACGGTGCGCATCGAGGGATTGCCGACGGCGGACTGGGTACTGATCGACGCCGGCGACATCATCGTCCACCTGTTCCGCCCCGAGGTGCGCAGCTTTTACAATCTCGAGCGGATGTGGAATTTCGGTGACGCGCCCGCCGCGGTCGCGGTAGGGGCCTGATCCAGACCGGTAGGTGAAGGGCCCCGCACACGTTGCTGCTGCACATCGTCGCGCGGGGCAAGATCGGCCGTAGCCCCGAGGCCGATCTGGTCGATCGCTATATCAGGCGGATCGGCTGGCCGACCCGGATCACCGAACTGCCCGACAGCGGGGGCAGAATGCCGCCACGCGACCCGGGCACGATTCTTGTGATGCTCGATGAACAGGGCGAACAACTCGGCTCGACGGCCTTTGCCGAAAAACTCGCCCGCTGGCGTGACGAGGGGTGCCGCGAAGTTCGCTTTCTGATCGGAGCCGCCGACGGCTTCGACGCCGAACAGCGCCGCGAGGCCGATCTGCTGTTCGCCTTCGGCAAGGCCACCTGGCCGCACCTGCTCGCCCGCGCCATGCTCGCCGAACAGCTGTGGCGCGCGACCAGCATCCTTGCGGGCCATCCCTATCACCGCGAAGGCAGCCGCGATGGATAGCGCCCCGGCGGGCGGGTCGATCCCCCGATCGAGCCAGGTTCTGCTCGCCCTCCTGGTGCTGGTCGCCGCCACCCCTGCGGGCGCGCTCGATCGCGACCCGCTGATCGCCGAGCAGCAACGCGCGCTCGCCGGCGCGAAGCGCGACGCCGCGACCGCCGAGCGCCGCGCGCGCCAGCTCGAACACCAGGCCAGGGCGGTCGGCCGCGCCGCCGAGCGCGCCGAAGCCGAACAGGCGGCCGCCGCCGCCGCGATCCAGGAATCCGAAGCGCGGATCGCCGCGGCCGAGGCGCGGATCGGCATCGTCGATCGGCTGCAGGCGCGGCAGCGCGCCCGGCTCGCCGAACGGCAGGGGCCGATCGTGCGGCTCACCGCCGCGCTCCAGACGATGGCGCGACGCCCCGCCGCGCTGGCGCTGGTCCAGCCCGGTTCGGTCGACGACATGGTCCATGTCCGCGCGCTGCTCGGTTCGACGCTGCCCGACATTCGCGCGCGCACCGCGGGGCTGCGCGCCGAAGTCGCCCGCGCCGACGCGCTGCGCCACCAGGCCGAGCGCGCGGTCTCCGCGCTCCGGCACGAGCAGCGGCAGCTCGAAATCCGGCGCCAGGCGCTCGCCCGCCTCGAGGCCGATCAGCGCCGCCGGTCGCAGGGGCTGGTCGACGACGCGATGGCCGAGCAGGACCGGATGATCGCGATGGGCGAAAAGGCGCGCGATATCACCGAGCTGATCGCCGACCTCGGCGATCAGGCCGGCGTTCGCGCCCGGCTGGCAAGCCTGCCCGGCCCCCGCCTGCGCCCGTCGGCGCCCGGCGCTGCGCCGCCTCCGCCGCCCGAGATGCTACGGCTCGCCGCCGAGGCGCACGCGCCCCCGCCCTACCGGCTTCCCGTGCTCGGCAAGCTCGTCTCGGGGATGGGAGAGCTGTCCGAATCGGGCGTCCGCGCAAAGGGGCTCACCCTCGCTCCGGCGCGCGGCGCGCAGATCGTCTCGCCCGCCGCCGGCCGGATCGCCTTCGCCGGGCCGTTCCGCGGCTACACCGGAATCGTCATCATCGATCATGACGACGGCTGGGCGACGCTGGTCACCGGGCTCGGCCGCCTGAGCGTCAGAGTCGGCCAGGAAGTCATCCAGGGCAGCCCGCTCGGCGTCGCGCTCGGCGCCTCTCCGCGCATCACCGTCGAGCTCCGGCATGACGGCGCGCCGGTCGACATCCTGCCGATCGTCGCCCGCGGCTGACGGCATGCCGCCTCCATCATTTGCTAACCCTATCGGGGCATGATGGCAGCGGATGCGAGGCTATTTCGCGCGCCGCAAAAAAACGGTAGGATAAGTTCCTCTCCTGGAATCGGGCAGATAGATGAAGACGAAGACCCTGTTGCGTTCGGTTGGACTTTTCGGCGCCGGTGCGCTGGCTGCGACTCTCACCCCCGCGATCAGCGCGGTGGACGTCAGCACCTACAAGGAGCTCGACCAGTTCATGAGCGTGTTCGAGCGCGTCCGCTCGGATTATGTCGACAAGGTCGACGACCGCACGCTGATGAAGGGCGCGATCGACGGCATGCTCGCGAGCCTCGATCCGCACAGCGCCTATCTCGACGCGCGCGACCGCCAGAATATGCGCACCCAGACGCAGGGCGCCTATGGCGGACTCGGGCTGTCGGTCACGATGGAGGACGGCGCGGTCAAGATCATGACCGCGCAGGAAGATACGCCTGCGTGGAAGGCGGGGCTCAAGACCGGCGACTATATCACCCATCTCGACGGCAAGCTGCTTTACGGCGGCACGCTCGATGAGGCGGTCGACCAGATGCGCGGCAAGCCGGGCAGCAAGATCATGCTTACCGTCGTGCGCCCGGGCCGCGACAAGCCCTTCGACGTCGCGATGACCCGCGAGCTGATCCAGCTCAAGCCGGTCAAGTGGGAGGTCAAGGACCAGGTCGGCATCATCAACATCAACACCTTCGTCAATGCGAACACCGGTGATTCGGTGCGCGCGGCGATCGCCGGCGTGCAGAAGTCGCTCGGCCATGATCCGCTCGGCTATGTGATCGACCTGCGTTCGAACCCCGGCGGGTTGCTCGATCAGGCGATCGACGTGTCCGACATCTTTCTCGAGCGCGGCGAAATCGTCTCGCAGCGCGGCCGCGAGAAGACCGACATCGAGCGCCGCTTCGCGACCCCCGGCGACATGGCGCACGGCCTGCCGATCATCGTGCTGGTCGATGCGGGCTCGGCCTCGGCCGCCGAGATCGTCGCAGGCGCGCTCCAGGACCAGAAGCGCGCGCTGGTGATGGGCGAGCGCAGCTTCGGCAAGGGATCGGTGCAGACGGTGATCGAACTGTCCGACGAAACCGCGCTCAAGCTGACCACCGCGCGCTACTTCACCCCTTCGGGCCGTTCGGTGCAGGAGGGCGGGGTCAATCCCGACATCCTCGTGCCCCAGCTCAGCGATCCCGACTATAAGAGCCGGCCGCGGCTGCGCGAGGCCGATCTGCGCCGCCACCTGATCAACGAGGCCAAGATCGACGACAAGGTGCTCGAGGACGACGGCAAGGCCGATCCGCGCTTCATCCTGACCGCCGAGGCGCTCAAGAAGCAGGGTGTCGACGATTTCCAGCTCGACTATGCGATCAAGACGATCGCTCGCATGACGCAGCCGCAGCTGCGCACCGCGCTGGCGGGCGCCAAGCGCGGGGCGCGGTAGCGCCGGTCTCCGCCCGCCAGGCCCTTTTCGACGCCGGTTGACCGCGTTCCGGCGCCGCAAGACCTTGCCTGCCGCGCTGCAGCATCCTATCGCCGGAGGCGATCGATAGGGAGAATCGCGGCGTGCGCTTCGACGGGACCAGCAACTATATCGCCACCGCCGACCTCAAGGTCGCGGTCAACGCCGCGGTTACGCTGCGCCGTCCGCTGCTGGTGAAGGGCGAGCCCGGCACCGGCAAGACCGTGCTCGCGCACGAGATCGCCGCCGCCGCCAATGCACCGCTGATCCAGTGGCACATCAAATCGACCACCAAGGCGCATCAGGGCCTCTACGAATATGACGCGGTCGCGCGGCTGCGCGACGGCCAGCTCGGCGACGAACGGGTCCACGACATCCGCAATTACATCAAACGCGGCAAGCTGTGGGACGCCTTCACCAGCCCCCAGCTGCCGGTGCTGCTGATCGACGAGATCGACAAGGCCGACATCGAGTTCCCGAACGACCTGCTTCAGGAACTCGACCGCATGTCGTTCGACGTCTACGAGACCGGCGAGACGATCGCGGCGAAGGAGCGGCCGATCGTCGTGATCACCAGCAACAACGAGAAGGAGCTGCCCGACGCTTTCCTGCGCCGCTGCTTCTTCCATTATATCAAATTCCCCGAGCGCGAGACGATGCAGGCGATCGTCGACGTCCATTTCCCCGGCATCCAGAAGCTGCTGGTGAGCAGGGCGATGGACATCTTCTACGAGATCCGCGAGGTGCCCGGGCTCAAGAAGAAGCCCTCGACCAGCGAGCTGCTCGACTGGCTCAAGCTGCTGCTCGCCGAGGACATGCCGCTCGAGGTGCTCCAGTCGCGCGATCCGAAGAAGGCGATCCCCCCGCTCCACGGCGCGCTGCTCAAGAATGAGCAAGACATCATGCTGTTCGAGCGGCTCGCCTTCCTCGCCCGGCGGAATAACTGATCCGCCCTCAGCCGCCGGGCGGCGGATATCGGTTCGCCTCGGCTTTCCTCGGATACTCGGCTTTCCTCGCATAAGCTCGGGCGGCCGTTCGGCCTTGCGGAGCCCGATGGGCTCCGATCCATGATCGTTACTCCGATGAGGCCGGCTCGACCGTCAGCGTGCCCGCCGGCAGCGGGCGGATCAGCTCGGGCGCGGGGACCGATCCGTCGAGCCAGCCGGCCCAGTCGCGCCGGTCGAGCAGCGCGACCTGCCGGCTATGATAGGGCGCGATATCGGGGCCGGGTTCGCAGGTCAGCAGGGTGAAGGCCTCGCCGACCTGGGGATCGGCCTTCCACAGCCCCGCGATCGCGAACCACGGCGCGTCCCGCCAGCGGAACAGCCATTTGTCCTTGCGCTTGCGGGCGGGATCGGCGGGCGCGGTGAACTCGTAGAAGCCGTCGACCGGCACCAGGCAGCGGCCCTGCTTGCCCGAATTGCGGAAGTCGCGCCCCTCGCCGCGATAGTTGTAGACCGGCTTGCCCGAGGGCCCGGGCCAGCTCCAGCGGCGGGTGACGAGTTCGGCGCCCGGCGGGGTGCCGGGGGCACGCCGCGCGTCGAACTCGCCCGGCGAACCAGCGGACGCCGTCGCGGCGGCGCGGAGGATCGGGCTGCGATCGGTGATCCGCACGCTCGCGACCGGCTCGATATTGGGCGCGCCTTCGGGGAAGCCGAGCGTGATCGCCGCCTGCTGCAAACCGATGATCAGCAGGTCGAGATCGAGCTTGCGCGAGAATTCGTTGCACATCGGCCGACGATAGTGCGGCGGGTCGGGCCGGACCAGCGCCGCGCGCGATGGCTCCGCGCCACGCCGTGATCGGGCTGGTAGATGCGAACGATTCGCAACAATCCCGGGTGCATGGGGTTGTTCGCGCGTTTTTTATGTTTTCCGCGCCGCCGCCTCTTTCAGGGGAGGCGAGCGTGTCCCTTTGCGCGAGCCGTAATGTCCAGTCATGAGAAGGAGCAGCCGCGCGGCGTGGCGTCGCGCAGGGCGGCGCGGCCAGTCCAGCCGCTGAAAGCCTACAGGTCAAGGATGATCGCCGCCGGCCGGCCGCTCGGGGTGGTGGCGAGACCGCCCTTCCCGAGCGACGGAAGCCCACCATGTCAAGAATGCATCGCAGCTGCGTCTTGCGGACGCCCGCGATGATCATGCCTCGCCGGGCTCATCCTCGGCCCTGGCACCGCGGCGCAGCAGGAGCAGGGCGGAAAGACCGAGGAGGCCGAGGCCGGCCAGCAGGATGGAAAGCCCGCGCCCGACGCCATCGGGCTTCCTGCCCTGCGCGATGACCAGATAATCGTCGGCCAGCCGTTCGCCGAGCGCGCCGCGGACCCCCTTCTGGTCGCTATGGTCAATCGTCAGCATGTTTTCGAGCCTGCCCTCGATCGGGTGCTCCTCATCGAGCAGCGCCTCGTTTTCGGACAGCAGCTGCGGTTCGTCGGCGGCGCGGGCAAGGATGTCGGCCATGCGGTCGGCAAGCTTCTGATCCTCGATATGGACGAGCAGCTTCGCGGGCGCGTCGCCGCCGCTCGGCTGGCCGGCGGGATGGACGCGGACATAGACATCGGCGAGGGTCGCGCCCGTCACCCCACCCAGGGTGACCGCGTCGATCAGGCTCCAGCTGGCGCCCTGCACCCGGTACCAGCCGAAGGCGGGCATGCCGGCGACCAGCCGCTCATAGGCGATGTCCTTCCGCGCGCCCGCGACCTTCGTTTCGTAGAGCGAGTGCCCGCCAATCGCCATCGCACCGAGGCCGATGAGCAGGCCGATCCATCCCAGTCGCATGCGTTGTCCCCCGAAGCCCGGCGATAGCTGGCGGGATGGAGGCGCGGGGGTCAAGACGGGTGGGAAGGGTTTGGTCGGGAATGGACCAGATGGGGCGGCGGGCGCGGGGACAGGGCGGAAGCGCCCCCACATCATTGTAATATCTTATCGGATGTCATGTCTTATTGGATATGGTTCGCGTCGTGCTCGATACCGATATCATCGTCACGGCGCTGAGGAGTGCCAGCGGTGGCAGCAACGCGGTGCTGCGTGAGGCGGCGCACGGGCGGCTGACGCCTTTGGTCACGCCGGCGCTGTTCCTCGAATATGAGGCGATGCTGAAACGGCCCGAGCAACGGCTGCGCACGGGCTTGAACTCGACGAGATCGACCGATTTCTTGCCGCTCTTGCCAGCGCCTGCGAAGCGGTCGAGGTGAGCTTTCAATGGCGCCCCCAACTTGCGGACGCCAATGACGAAGATGGTTCTGGAAGCGGCAGTGAACGGGCGGGCGGACGCGCTGATCACGCATAATGTGCGCGACTTTGCGAGGGGAGCGGAGAGGTTTGGATTGCGGGTGCTCCGGCCCGGCGACTATCTCAAGGAGCTACGATCATGAGCAAGGCATCCTATCCGCTCAAGCTTCCGGCCTCGGTGAAGGCGGCCGCCGAGCGCCTCGCGCGCGAGGATGGCGTCTCGCTCAACCAGTGGATCTCGGTCGCGATCGCGCAGAAGATCGGCGTGGTGGAGACGGCATCCGACTTTCTCAAGCGGCGTGCGGGAGACGCGAAGGCGGCTGACATGCTGGCGTTTCTTGACAAGGCGAAGCGTGAGCCGCCGCCTCCGCGGGACGAGATCTGACGCCACAGGCTCGGCGAGGGGTGTCGGCTATTTTAGGGGTTATTGCACGTGTCGCCGCAACCCCGTAATCTAAACGAAGTCGCTCAGCGTAAAACTGGGTGGAAGGCTAGTGAGCGGAAAACCTACAACTGAGTCTATAATTCCTCCGCCAGTGGAGTCCCAGAACATAAAGGCGGCGTTGGCGTCTGCGTAAATTAATGCAACCTCATGCCCGCCTATATGACCGTCCAGGAGGGCCTGTGCGGTGACTTGTGCTTCGCTGACGGTGCGATTCTCATTGAGAAGATATGTTTGAATTAACAGTGCCTGTGGCATAAAGCCTAATGACAACCGATCATCCTCTTCAAAATCCTGCACTACATCCAGGCCGCTTCCGGCGGATCCGATCGGGCTAGTGCCAGGACCGAAGACAAATATATCGGCTCCGACAAAGCCCTCCAGCTGATCGGTGCCGAGATCTCCCTGCAGAATGTCGTTACCTTCTCCGCCATTCAGGGAGTCATTGCCCTGTCCTCCGCGAAGCAGGTCGTTCCCGGCCTCCCCACGGACGGTATCGGCCCCGCGGTTACCATTGATTGTATCATTGTCCGCACCGCCGAAAATCCAGTCTTCGTCAGCCCCGCCATTGATGCGATCGGACCCATTTCCGCCAAAAAGGGTGTCGGATCCGGCATTACCCTGCAGATAGTCCGAACCCCCTCCGCCCGAGAGGGCATCGCCTCCATCCTGGCCGCCACTCGGCTCCCCCCCATACATATGGTCGTTGCCATCACCCCCGTTGATAGCGTCTCGCCCTGGACCGCCCATGAAGATATTGTGCCCGGCACCGTCGGTGATGATGTCGTCGCCAGCCGTGCCGTGGAACTCGTCGTTACCGGAAAAAATCAAATCAAGCGGCCTCCCCTGAATGAGGCCCGACGAAACGTCATCAACCATCTGATAAAATTTCGTAGCAGATAGATGAAAGCCGCTCACGTTGAGGACAACCGAATTAAGGCCCTCAGTAACTTTCAGGCCGGTAATCGTGCCCCCGATCGGTTCACCGTCACTGTTATAACGCACGTCCTCGCCGGTGAAGGCGAAGACAGCCCGCATTTGGTCACTGCCTATATAGAGCGAGGAAACCGGATTGGTATCGATGACGAACGCAGTGCTCGTTTGGGTGAGAATCACCGCTCCGGGGCGAACGAGGCCGAGGATGTCGAAATCCATTCGTATCGGGGAATCATTGAATCCGGATATCAACATATCGTGCGCGCCTGCCCTAGCCCTGCACATCGGTTAAGGGATGCACGCCCTCTGTCAAAGCCAACCTCATCAGCTATGGATCAAAATTCCGAGCATTCCGGTGCGCGTTTCTTAAGGATCGTTTCTACTCAGGGTTACGGTGAGGGTTACGGTGACAGGCACCAAAGCCGCTTAATCTTGCAGATTTCGCAACCATAGCGCGCCTTATCGCTTTGGCTGAATCGCCGTCTCAAGCGCCTGGCGAATGAAGCGCTGGTAGGACATGCCGAGCTCCGCCGCCCTGGCCTTGACCGCGTCGAGAAGCTGTCCGGGCATGCGCATGTTCACCTGCTTGGATTTCTCCGCGAATTCGAAGCTGTGGGGTTTCATGGCGCTCAGGTCATAGTTCGAGAGATCGGCGGTTTCGATGAAGTGTTCGGCTTCCTCGTCACTGGCCAGGTGGGGTAGTTGCCTGTTCATAATGATCGATCTCCTTCCTATGCATATAGCGGGCGCTGATAGGGCGGATGAAGCTTTCGCCGTCGATCTCGCGGACAGTGAAGGCCACGAATACCGGTCTCGTCCCGTCACCGCGCCCGATCGCCAGAAACCGGACTTCGCCGCCGGAATGCGCGTCATCCGGGAATATGCGATGCGGATAGCGGCCCGGTTTCCAGCACCACCCGCTCAAGACCCGGGGCATGCCGGGTGAGCGTGACTGCCAGAACATCCGGGTCGGTAGCGCAGACGCCGCGCCACAAATGCGCGCCTTCTTCATCGACCACGCACACATGCGTAACCTTGTCTCCGACATCCAATGCTGCGAAAATCTTCATCGGCCATCCTCCTGCTTGGAGCACCTACATAGGCGACTCCGCACATCCAGGAGGGTGGCTACCTCAATTACGCCACGTCACCGTCCCCCCGCGTGGCGCCGCAATCGCTCAATCCTGCTTGAGCCCATTGACCGGGTGATTACCCGTCGCGCCATAATATCGGTAGGGCAGGAACTTGCCCGACATCGTGATCTTCACGCGATCGCCGTTGGGATCGGGCAGTCGCTCCATTTCAAAATCGAAGTCGATAGCCGACATGATCCCGTCGCCGAATTCCTCCTGGATCAGTTCCTTCCAGCTTGTCCCGAAGATGTTGACCAGTTCGTAGAAGCGATAGACCAGCGGGTCGGTCGGCGGGCTGGTAAAGGTGCCGCGATACGGCACTTCCTGGAGCAGCCGCGCCTCGACCTCGGTCAGGCCGAACAGGTCCTTGGCGGCCGCGGCCTGCGCCCGGGAAAATTTCATCTGGCCCAATATGCCCGCCGTCACCAGCACCGGCGATGCGCCTCCGATCCCCGTACAGATATGATCCCAAGTCCAGCCATTCTCGCGCTTGATGTCAAGCAGCTTCTCGGTGAGGTCTTCGCGCTTCATGCCTTATTCTCCCTGTTCGGTTTCCGGGCGGACAGGCCGGACCTCATCCTAAAGCGCGCCACCGATCGGCGCGTCGAGCGCGGAAGAGGGTTCGTCCATCGACAGCATGCCCGGGAATGAAGGTGGCTATGGCGATAGGTGCAATAACCGCCTTGTTCGTGCAAGGGCGCCGTCGGATGGGTGCTTCGTGGGCCGTGAAGGAGCGCAAGCGACGGCGAGATTCAGGCGCCTACCAGTCCGCGCCGGTAGCGTTGATTGCCTTGAGCAGCGCGCTTGCTGGCCGTGCGGCGCTGGCCCGGGTTGCGCGGGATATTTCGGTTATTTGGTAAACTGGCACCGTAATCCTGGGTTGGGATGGGGCCGTCGTCCTGGCGCGGCGCTCGTCGGGAGGCCCCACCCCCGTCCCGTCCCCTGAAGGGGTCTATATACGTGTGTGACCCACTAGAATGAACGGCCAACGGCACCTCAATGAATATAGTAGCGGATCGCCGTTTCCGAGATTTCTTTCATGATTTCATATAACTCGGGGACGCTCCATTCCTCCGTGCGGAAGAACATCGACACAGGGGCATATCCCTCCCGTTTGAAGACGAAGCTTCGATTCAGCGGGTAGAACTCATTCATCGTTATCACGCGATCAAGGATCGAAGATCCGGGCGCGAAGTCGACACCCCACCCGAAGCATATGAAAGGCGTGATCTGCTCGTATTGCAGGGCGGCGCGGAAGCCGATCAGATTTTTGCCAAGGCGCTCTATAGCGTTGCCCTGTGCCTGTTTGCCCATGCCCTCTGCTAGCCGTTGATCGTTCGTTCCTTGCCGCTTCATTTCGACCGCCAGCACAATCCGCTGAAACGCTTCGTCATCCTTCTTCTTCAGGATAAGAATCCCCCCATCCGGCTTCATGAAGGACTCGTCTTTGGTAAGCGTGGCAAACTCAAACCGATTTTTATAGCTTTTGATGATCGCCACTAGCTCTTTGAGCTTTATCCTATCGACATAGAGTAAGCTGTAGCCAAGCGCATCTAGGGAGAGCCTGTTCTCCAGATACGCGATTACTTCGACCATCGCGGCCGCAACCCGTTTGTCATCGCCTTTCGACAGCGCGTTTTTGGCGACGTGCTGCCGAAGGCGAGTTCTAAGCAGCGCGCTTTTGGACATCTTGCACGAAGTAATGGCCCTTCAATTTCGGAAGATTGAAGATCAAAACTTCACTATGGAAAAGGATGCCTTCGAACACATCCTTGGGAAGTGAGACAATGCTCGTGATATCAGGGTATTCACCATCTATAAACTTCTTCCATCGTTTGCTTTCGTCGGTCTGGTTCAAACGGAAGCCGTAGGGAGTGAACATTGCAATTGGAACCTTTGTTCCGAACAACTCCAGCGCCTTTTGAAGCCAGACTTCCGGCAGAAGTGGACGACCCCCATAGTATGCCTTGATATATGCCTTTGTTTTTTCATCGATGTTGAAAGGCGGATTCATGATCACGAGCGCTGGTTTCGCGATCTCGCCCTTTTTTATCTCTAGGTAGTTCTTAACAATTGTTTTCGGAAAGCCCTGCCGCTCAATATCGATCCCGACTGTATTCCAACCGGCCTTTTTCCAAGGCTTGAGCAATGACCCTTCACCAACGCACGGGTCAACGATCAGGCCGCCCGGCTTGATTTGGTCTTTCAAGATCGAGAACAGGAACTCGGAAACATACGACGGGGTGCAAACGGTAGCATTCTTCTGCACCTCGTAGAAGTTGTTACGGTCTACCCTGTACATGGCCCATCTCCAGTCGGCGAGCGCCGCCCTGGAGCCCCCCCGGCGCTCACCCTATGCAAATGAGATAGCCGGTCAAGGAGTTTTTAGACACTAATAATGGTATTGTTAGGCACCAATTATTCGCTACTGTGGATGGATGGCTCGACCGAAAAATGCGACTCCGACCACGAAGGTCACGCCCACCGTCCCCATGCCGGTTTATGCTCGACTGGAAACACTCGCGGCTATGGGATTGTATGGCAGCAACCCCGCGGAAGTGGCGCGGTACATAATTCTTAGGGGACTGGACGATCTCACGCGAGCCGGGGTGCTTCCGACCGGCGATCTGTAGAACTCCAAATCCCGGACTATCACTTCACCCCGGCCGCATTCGAAGAAGCATTCAATTCGAGGCATGCCGATTGAGGGCGCCCGTTTGAATACGACCGGCACAACCTGACAAGCAGTATCGGCCGCTAGTTTAACGGGCACAGCAGGTCAATCACAGCGCTAGCGAGTACGTCATGATCGGCGGTCTCAAGCACAGCAACACGGTTGAAAATTTCTTTTCGATCTTCAAACGTGGCGTCATCGGAACGTACCATCACATGAGTGAGGCGCACCTCGGCCCGCTACTGCGCAAAATTCGATTTCCGCCACAACACGCGCAAGGCAACCGATGGCGAGCGCGCGGCGCTGGCGCTCAAGGGCGCTAACGGCGAGCGCCTCACCTGTCGGCGGACTGATCGGATCACCGCCTAAGCACCCCAAAGCACCGCGCCCGATCGGGACGCCTCGGAGGCGTTATTTCGCCTGAGACTCGACTCGCTTCTTGCCGCTAACTTTGTGCGACTTTGGGGGGCGAGCGCGCGTTTCAGGGCTGCCTCTCGGCGGGCCACCGTCTCCTCTTCGGAGTAGGTGTCTTCGGGAGAAGGATCGTTTGGCATGGCGGAAACTTACAGTGTTTTGACCCCTGCGGACCAGGCGGAGTTCGGCGCCAAGATTGTAGCATTCGAAGTGGACGGCGACCAATACCCTGCCCTGGTAGGGATGATCATCACCAACTTCGCGCACATCGAACGCGAGCTTCCTACGATTGTCGAACGAATGACGGGCCTAGCTTGGGCGGACGCGGTAACGATCTTTGCGGAGTTCCGCGCGTTCAGTGTCCGGCTTGGGGTGCTGTCGGCCTTGTTGAAATTGCGCGACGATCAAAGTCATGACAAAATCATCTACTCGCACTGCAAGGGCCTGCTGAAAGAGGCAAACGATCTACGGAACCGATATGCCCACGCTAAATACGCAAAGGGTCAGGTTATGCAGATGTTGCCTTATCCGAATGACCTATTGGGGCCGGAGAAATGGACAGAAATCCCGCTGGATGCCGCAAAGGCGGACAAAGCGCGAGTGTCAACTATCCTATGGGAATTGTTTGCAATCCTGCATCAAAAGAAACTCCCGCCAGGACTTTACTACAAGCTTCTTCCACAAGATCGCTGAGAAGCGAGCCCCCCCCATTCCTGAATCGCCCGCGCATTCTCTATAGGCGATGACGGTAGCCGCCGCGATTGAAGCGGCGAGAACATCAATTTCATCCTGAGAAAGAGTGCCAGCCTGTCCTGTCGAACCAGGCGGCATTTGCCCTGCTCACTCAAGTATATAATTGTCACATTTTTAATGTCCGACTCTGCCCGCAGCAAGAAACACTTAGCAGTGAGCATTACTCACCCACTGTGGAAGCGGTTCAAAAGCCGCCCGCGTGTCCACGCTCCTCTCCAGTCTGTTCCGAGTTGGCGCGGGTTCAGGCGCATCTCCAGTGTGCCGCCCCTCTTAGCTCCGCTCCATTCTTCGAAACACGGGCCGCTTATTCAGCAGCTTGGGCGCTTCGTTCTCCAGATAGTAGGAGCGGCTTGAGGTACTGCCCCGTATAAGACCGAGGTTCCTTGACGATCTGCTCCTGTTTGCGCGGGCTGCGGCATGCCCCCGGCATGCCGTTCCTGCTAAGCCTCCGCCACAATCTCAGAAGGACCGGCCACCTACTCGGCGGCCTGGGCGCTCCGGGCACCGGGTTGAAGCAATGGCTTGAGGTATTGCCCCGTATAAGAGCGGGGCTCCTTCACAACCTGCTCCGGCGTCCCCTCCGCCACGATCTCTCCACCCCGCACGCCCCCCTCGGGCCCCAGGTCGATCACCCAGTCGGCGGTCTTGATCACCTCGAGGTTGTGTTCAATCACCACCACCGTGTTCCCCTGCTCGACCAGCGCGTGGAGGACTTCGAGCAGTTTGCGGACGTCCTCGAAATGCAGGCCGGTGGTCGGTTCGTCGAGGATGTAGAGGGTGTTGCCGGTCGCGCGGCGGGAGAGTTCCTTGGCGAGCTTGACGCGCTGGGCTTCGCCGCCCGAGAGGGTGGTCGCCTGCTGGCCGACCTTGACATAGCCGAGCCCGACTTCGGCGAGCATCGCCATCTTGTCGCGGATCGGGGGGACCGCCTTGAAGAATTCGACCGCGTCCTCGACGGTCATGTCGAGCACGTCGGCGATGCTCTTGTCCTTGAACTTTACCTCGAGCGTCTCGCGGTTGTAGCGCCGGCCGTGGCAGACGTCGCAGGTGACGTAGACGTCGGGCAGGAAGTGCATCTCGATCTTGAGCAGCCCGTCGCCGGTGCACGCCTCGCAGCGGCCGCCCTTGACGTTGAAGCTGAAGCGGCCCGGCTTGTAGCCGCGCGCCTGGCTTTCGGGGAGGCCGGCGAACCAGTCGCGGATATTGGTGAAGGCGCCGGTGTAGGTGGCGGGGTTGGAGCGCGGGGTGCGGCCGATCGGCGATTGATCGATGTCGATCACCTTGTCGCAATATTGCAGCCCGCTGACCTTCTCATGCGCGCCCGCGACCAGCCGCGCGCCGTTGAGCGAGCGCGCCGCGGCGGCGTAGAGCGTGTCGATCGTGAAGCTCGACTTGCCCGATCCCGACACCCCGGTGATGCAGGTGAAGGTGCCGAGCGGGATCGACGCGGTGACGTCCTTGAGGTTGTTCGCGCGCGCGCCGTGGACGGTGACCTTCTTGCCGCTGCCCTTGCGGCGCTTGGCCGGCACCTCGACCATGCGGCGGCCCGAGAGATAATCGCCGGTCAGGCTGTCGCCATGCGCGAGGATGTCGTCCAGCGATCCTTGCGCGACCACCTCGCCGCCATGGACGCCCGCGCCGGGGCCCATATCGAGGATATAGTCGGCGCTGCGGATCGCATCCTCGTCATGCTCGACGACGATCACGGTGTTGCCGAGATCGCGCAGGCGGCGCAGCGTGATCAGCAGCCGGTCATTATCGCGCTGGTGGAGCCCGATCGAGGGCTCGTCGAGCACATACAGCACCCCCGACAGCCCCGATCCGATCTGGCTGGCGAGGCGGATGCGCTGGCTCTCGCCGCCCGACA
>Ga0157380_10000617_pt1 | contig 21924 bp, 23 predicted proteins | sample S35metaG_FD_119757 | JGI IMG/M metagenome (GOLD analysis project Ga0157380, IMG submission 119757) | Switchgrass rhizosphere microbial communities from Kellogg Biological Station, Michigan, USA - S3-5 metaG | ecosystem: Host-associated > Plants > Roots > Rhizosphere > Soil | place: USA...
ATGAACGAGTCGACGAGGTTGATCGCGAAGACCAGCGTGCCGGCGAAGAGGACGACAGCACTCAGCCACTGCAGCCGTCGCGGCTCGCGCGACCACCAGCGCCATCGGCTTTCCGGGAGCTCGGCCCCCATTCCCCCTTCGGGCTCGTTGACCACCTGCACGACCGAGGTGTAGCCACCGGTGCTGAAGAAGACCCCGCCGACGAGATAGACCGTGGCGCAGACGGTCGCCTCGACGCCAGCCTGCGCCAGCGCGGCGCCAATCGCGAACAGTGACCCGCCGATCAGGAACGAGGTCGCCGCGACCGTATTGGCGCGCCGCAGGCGTCGCTGCGTGTCGATGGGCCGATGCTCCGCCATACAGGCGTACATTCCGGCCCGCCGGCAGAATTCCTCAGGGGTGAGGGATAACCAGGCGTACCGAGATTAGACAGCAAGAGTAATGTGGTTAGTAATAGTGCCCAAAGCATTTTGTCTTTGTTGCTGGCTCTCCCTAGCCCTCACACTGGCCGTCTCTTTGGCTGGTTGCGGCAGCGAGGGAGATTCCACCGCGTCCTCCACCTCCGCCGGCCTCCCCGAGACGATCACGATCGGCGCCGCGATAGCCAAGAGCGGCTGGCTCGCTCCCTACGACGGCAGCATCTCCGCCGTCGAACAGCTCGCCGACGAAGTCAACGCCAGGGGCGGCATCGACGGCAGCAAGCTCGAGGTGATCCAGGTCGACAACCGCTCCGACCCTCAGCAGGCCCCGATCGCCGCCCAGCAGGCGATCGAAAAGGGCGCCGACGTGCTGTTCCTCAGCAGCGAGTCGCTCACCGCCTCCGCGGCGGCCCCGGTGGCCGAAGAAAACAACGCGATCAACTTCAGCCTCTCCGCCAACGAACCCGGCTTCGGCCCACCGACCACCGGCCGGCTCTCCTTCAGCGCCAATCCCAACGTGCTCAGCGAGGCGAGTGCCGACGCCACCTTCCTGAACCGGAAGGGGATCGAGCGGCCGTTCCTCTTCCGCGATACGGCGATCATCTACGGCAAGGCCTACTGCGAGGGGTTCCAGGAGGCCTGGGAACACCTCGGCGGCTCGATCTCCGGCTCCGTCGACTTCAAGAACGAAGACGAGTCGATCGCGAGCCAGGTCAACCAGCTGAAGAAATCCAACGCCGACGCGGTGGTGATGTGCTCGTACCCACCGGGCGGCGCGGCGGCGGTGAAGCAGATCCGCGACGCCGGCGTCGATTTGCCGATGATCGCCACCGCCTCGTTCGACGGCACCTACTGGCTGAAGGGCATCTCCAACACCGAGGACATCTACGCAGCCCTCAACGGCTCCTCCTACGACCCGCCCAGCGAGGAAGCGGCGAAGCTGTACGAAGAGCTGAAAAAGAAGGGGGTCGACACCGACGTCTCCAGCGTCCTGCTCTCGGCCTACGCCGGGGGCCAGCTGATCGTCGCCGCGATCGAAGAGACGGGCAGCATCGACGGCAACGCGCTCGCCGACGCGCTGGAGGCGAGGCCCCATAAGACCGTCCTCGGCAAAATCTCCTTCACCAAGGACTTCCACTACGCGAACGGCAATTGGCCGATATACGTGTACGCGAACGGCGAGCCGAAGCTCCTCACCACCATCACCCCAAAGTTCCTGCCCGAATACGGCGACTAGGAGTATCCGGTTTTCTAAAATAAAACGCGAAGGTATCCTGTGCCCAAATGGCCACGCCCACTCAACCGGTTCGGGGCCGGCCAAAGCAGTCATCCGACGTCCCTCTGGCCGGCAGCCGAAAGCTAGACCGAGACAGCGAGGTACCGCTCTACTTCCAGCTCGCCGCGGAGCTGCACCGGATGCTGGAGCTTGGAACCTGGGAGCCCGGCGCGCGCTTTGCCACGGAGCGCGAGCTGGAGGAAGAGTTCGAAGTCTCCCGCGCGGTGATCAGGCCGGCGCTTGACCTCCTCGTCGGCGACGGCACGATCTTCCGGATCAAAGGCTCGGGAGCCTTCGTCGCCGCGCCTCGCACCCCAGTCGAGGCGACCGGCCTGGTGAAATTGTGGGCAAGCGGCGATCGCGACCACTCGGTGTCCGTGGCCAGCGTCCGCAAGCGCATGCCTGACCGGACGGTGTCCCAGTTCCTCGAGCTGGGCAAATCGAGAGCCGAGATCGCCCAAGTGACGGCGGTGGTTGACGTCGGCGAGCCATCGGCCTTCGTCGTCGACTCCTACTCCTCGATCTCCCGCCTTCCATGGCTTCTTCCCACCGCCGACGCGTTCGCAAACGGCGCCAACCCCCCTCGGCCCCGCAAACTGGAGCTCACTCGGAGCACCGTCTCGGTCGAGCACACCTTCTTCAGCGGGTGGGCGGCGTCCCAGGTGGGCTCCACAGCAGGCAATCCGGCCCTGATCGGGCGCTTCGTCCAGTTCGGCCGGGCAAACGGGGCAAAGCAGGAGCGCCCGCTCGAGTTCGCCCGTCTGATCTGGCGCGCCGACACCACTCAGCTCGCCTTCGAGCTGGAATGAGCGACTCAGGCCACTCGCAGCGCCCGCCGCACGAACTCGGAGAATGCCTCGCGGTAGGCGAGGGTGAAGCGGTCGGCCAGCGTGTTGAAGTCGGCGTCCAGCGCCAGCGGCAGCTCCGGTGGCTGGACCGACGCCGACACCGCCCGGTCCTCGGCGTAGAGCCGCTCCTCGGACTCGATCGCCTCGTCGAGCGAGAGCTCGTCGAAGTCGTCGCTCAGGCCCTCGGCCCAGTAGTGCACGGACTCGGTGGCGCTGATCGCACGCGCCGCGTGCAGAAGCCAGCGCTCTCCTTTCGCCATGACCATCCGGATCGAGGTGAAGTTGGGTGCGATCACGTGACTGTATCCTTCGAGAAACGTGTCCCACGTTCCGTCCCCGCCAGGGTCGATCCCCATCTCGCGGCTCATCGTCACCTCGATCCCGTCGCGCTCGACCGGTAGCGGCTCGACGACCTCGGAGACCGGACCGAAGGTGGCCCTGTGCACGAAGGCGAAGTGGGCGACGTCGCGGAAGTTCTCGATCATCACCCCGAAGCTCACCGGCAGCTCGAACGGCGTCCCGTGCTTCCACCGCCCCGGGGCGGGCTCGAACCAGGGCACGGTCGGCGGCTCGCCGAGCGGCTCCTCCAGCGCCGTCCAGACCAGCCCCCACTCTTCCCGCGTCGGAAAGGCCGGGATCTGGGCGCGCGGCGGGATCTGATCCTGGTTGGCCAGCGAGGGGATCCGCGTGCAGGCCCCGTCGCCGCCGTCCCATTCCCAGCCGTGGTAGGGACACTGGATCCCCTCTCCCTTCACCTCGCCCATCGAGAGTGAGGCTCCCCGGTGGGCGCAGCGGTCCGAGACGACCGCCGGCGTCCCGCTCTCGGTCAGGAAGACCGCGAGGGTCTCGCCGAGGAGGACGACTCGTCGCGGGCCGCTTCTCAGGTCCTCAACCCTGGCCACCGGCTGCCAGCAGCGACGCAGCGCTCGCGAGACCTCCTCACCGCTCGGGGCTCGATTCGACCGCTCTTCGCTCATCGTCCTCCCGTCCGTTCCCCGTTCACGGCTGCCCTCCCAAGTAGGTGCGCAGCAGCTCGGAATCGCCCCGCAACTCCTCACGCCCGCCCTGAGCGCGGACTCTGCCGCCGCCGAGCACCAGGCAGCGATCGCAGAAGTCGATCGTCCGCGCCGCGTTCTGCTCGACCAGCAACATCGTCGTCCCCTCCTCGCGCAGGCCCTCCAGAAGCTCGTAGATCAGGTCAATCGTCTTTGGCGCCAGCCCGAGCGACGGCTCGTCGAGGATCAGCAGCCGCGGCTGGCCGAGCAGAGCGCGGGCGATCGCCAGCTGTTGCTGCTCGCCACCCGAGAGCCTGTCGGCGTGCTCGCCGGCTCGCGCGCCCAGGATCGGGAAGCGCTCCAGCGTCTGCTCCATCGCGGCGGCGCCCTCGCCGTTGCGCCACCCGCCCAGCCGCAGGTTCTCCGCCACCGTCAGCGTCTTGAAGACGTGGCGGCCCTCGGGGACGAGCGCAAGTCCGAGCCGGGCGATCCGCTCCGGCGCCATCCCGTTGAGGACGCAGCCCTCGAACAGCACCTCGCCCGCGCTCGGGCGCACCAGCCCGCAGACCGCGCGCAGCACCGAGCTCTTGCCGGCCCCGTTCGGTCCGATCATTCCCACGACTTCCCCCTCGGCGAGGCTGAGGTCAACCCCATGCACCACCTCGACGCCACCGTAGGCGACCTTCATCTCGCGCAGCTCAAGCATTTGCCGCCGTCAGGTAAGAACTGCCCAGGTAGGCCTCGACCACAGCTGGGTCGGCCTGGATCTCCGCCGGCGAGCCGACCCGCAGCGTGACCCCGTCGTCGATCACTTGCACCCGCGGGCAGAGGCTCATCACCACGCTCATCTCGTGCTCGATCAGGAGGATCCCGCAACCGAAGTCCTCGATCACGCCCCGCAGGATCGAGGTCAGCTCCTCGCCCTCAAGCTCGCTCAGCCCGGCGGCGGGCTCGTCGAGCAGCAGGTAGCTGGGTCCGGTGGCGAGGGCACGGGCGACCCCCAACAAGCGCTGGCTCGCCGGCGGCAGGGAGCCCGCCGGCAGGGCTGCCTGCTCGTGCATGCCAAGGCGCGTCAGCACCTCGGCGGCGACCGCGACCGCGCGCCGCCTGTCGACGCCGACTCCCATCGCGCCGACCGCGACACTCTCCAGGCCGCTCAAATGCGGGAAGGGAAGGGCGGCCTGGAACGTGCGGCTCAGACCGGCGCGGGCGAGGTGGGTGGGGGAACGGCCGCTGACGTCGGCGTCGTCCAGGCTGACCGTACCCGCGTCGGGTGCGAGGAAACCGCTGAGGACGTTGACGAGCGTCGTCTTGCCCGCGCCATTCGGCCCGATCAGGCCCAGTGCCTCGCCGCGCGGCAGCTTCAGGTCGACACCCCTCAGCACCTGCAGGCCCCCGAACGCCACCGAGACTCCCTCGGCCTGGAGCGAGCCGCCGGCCACCCCGTCCGCCGCCTGATCGATTGACCCCCCTATGCGGTAGTCAATCGCTCGGGCGGCGCGAATCGCTGGCACGCGAGGGGAAGGGAGCCGCCGGAACCAACTCAACTCCCCTGCCTCGCGGCCACCGGTGAGCCCACTCGGCATCGCGATCATCGTCGCCAGCAGGATCAAGCCCACCCCGATCGCCGCCAGCCCCGGCGTCCGGCCGATCGAGAGGAGACCGAGGAGATGAGCGCCGTCTTCGACGCCACGCAGCACCTCGTTCACGCTCGCCACCGCGACCGCCCCCAACACCGCCCCGAAGACGCTGCGGGCACCGCCGAGCACCAGCATGGTCACCGTTGTCACCGTCGCGGCGAAGTAGAAGGTGGTCGGGTTGAGAACGCCCGACTGGTGCACCGCCAGCGCGCCGCCGATCCCGCACAGCACCCCGCTGAGCGCGAACGCGATCAGGCGCTCGCCCATGACGCTGATCCCGAGCGAGCGGGCGGCCACCTCGTCCTCGCGGGTCGCCTGCAGGCGATACCCCCGCGCCGACCATTTGAAGGCGAGCGCCACGACGACGGCCGCGGCCGCCCAAAGGCCGGCGGACTCGATGCTGGTCGTCCTCGGGACGCTGACCAGCCCGCTGCTCCCGCCGCTGACCGCGTCCCAGTTGGCGAGCACGTTGTAGACGACGATCAGGAAGGCAAAGGTCGAGATCGGGATCGCCAGAGTCGAGGTCCGCATCAGCGGCAGTCCAACCACCGCTGCCAGCAAACCGCAGACCGCGGCGGCAATCAGGGTCGAGAGCAGCGGGCCAAGCTGGGCCGTGGCGATCAGGTCGGGGAGGCCGGGCGTCTGCAGCGCGGCGAAGGCGGCCGGCAGCGTCAGCAGTGCCGCTGCGTAGGCGCCGACGCTGGCGAAACCGAGCTGTCCAAACGAGTAGACGCCGCTGTTGCCGATGAAGACCTGCAGGCCGAGGACGACGATCAGGTTGCAGAGGATCATCGTCACGGTGCTCTGCAAGGAGGGCGTGCCGCTGGCGCCAATCGCCACAGTGAGCGCGATAAGCCCAAGTGGAACCAGCAGCGAGACAACTAGCGAGGAGCGTGAGCGCAGCCCCACGCCACTCACACCCGCGCCTCCCCAGTTGCGGCGCCGAGCAGGCCCCGCGGCCTGAAGATCAGGATCGCGACCGGCAGGCTGAAGACGATCGCGTCGCGGAAGGGCAGTAGATCCGCCGGCAGGTAGGCCCCGAGCAGCGAGGAGGCGATGCCGAGCAACAGGCCACCAAGCACCGCGCCGACCATCCTGCCGAAGCCGCCGATCACTACCGCGACGAAACCGATCAGCACCGGCGTCAGGCCCATCGTCGGCGAGACCTGCCCGGTCTGCATCACCAGGAGCACGCCGACCGCCGCGGCAAGCGCACCGCTTATCGCGAAGGAGAGCGCGATCACCCGGTCCGCGCGCACCCCGAGCAGCCGCGCCATCTCGAAGTTCTCCGCCGCCGCCCGCATCGCCAGCCCGGCGCGGGTCCGGTAGAGCAGCCAGCCGAGACCAGCGAGGACTACGGCCGTCAAGCCGAGGGTGAGGAACTCCAGGTTGGGTACCGAGACGGCCCCGAGCTCAGTCGACTCGCTGATCGCGGCCGGGGTCGCGACCGACTGAGGGCGGGCGTTCACCGCGCCGGTGACGACGTTCTGCAGGATCGTCGCCACCGCCAGTGAGGTGACGAGCTGGGCGGACAGATCTGCCTTCCGAACCGGCCGGAAGGCGACCCGCTCGACCACCATCGCGATCAGGATCCCGGTCACCAGCGCCCCGGCCAACGCGGCGGCGAAGGGCAACCCGGCGAGGACGTAGAGGGCGTAGGCGGCGAGCATGATGAACTCGCCGTGGGCGAAGTTCATCATCCCCATCACCGTGTAGACAACCGTGACCCCAAGCGCGATCAGCGCGTAGAGGCTGCCGAGCGCAAGCGCATCGATCAGGTTCTGCGCCAGCTCGGTCACCGCAACTCAAGAGTTTTGAGAGCAATGCGACGTAGGTTAAACCGGTACGGCTAAGTGATGTTCTGGAAACGCTCAAGACAATCGGGACCTTCGGGGTCCTTCCTCAGGCCGCTTCGCGGGAGTTCCTGAGGAAGAACCCCGAAGGTCCCGCTCGCCGCTAGGGCGCTACGAAGGTGGCGGGGTTTGGGCCGATCCGGCTGCCGCTTTCGAGAGCTTCGATCGCCGCCAGATCATCCTCGGAGAGCTCGAAATCGAAGACGTCGATGTTCTCGCGGATCCGCTCCGGCGTCACCGACTTGGGGATGACGACGTTGCCCAGCTGCAGGTGCCAGCGCAGGATCACCTGCGCTGGCGTCTTGCCGTGGCCCTCGGACACGCGGACGATCGTCTCGTCATCAAGCAGCTCGCCCTGCGCGAGCGGGCTCCAAGCCTCGGTGGCGATGCCGTGCTCAGAGTGCCAGGCGCGCAGGCCGCTTTGCTGTAAACGCGGGTGCAGCTCGACCTGGTTGACCGTCGGCAGCGTCTCCGTCTCCCGGGCCAGTGCGTCGATGTCCTCGATGCGAAAGTTGGAGACGCCGATCGTGCGGGCCGCCTCCTCCCTGTGAATCTGCTCGAAAGCCCGCCAGGTGTCGACGAACCGGCCCTCGGTCGGGACCGGCCAGTGGATCAGGTAAAGGTCCACGTGGTCGAGCCCCAGACGCTCGAGGCTCGCCTCGAACGCCACCAGCGTCGAGTCGAAGCCCTGCTGGGAGTTCCAGAGCTTGGTGGTGACGAAGTAGTCCTCCCGGGGCAGCCCCGAGGCAGCCAGCGCAGCGCCGACGCCCTTCTCGTTGCGGTAGGCGGCGGCGGTGTCGATGTGCCGGTAGCCGGCCTCAAGCGCCAGCTCGACAGCGCCCTGGGTTTCCTCGGGAGGCACCTGGAAAACGCCGAAACCCAGCTGCGGTATCTCGATGCCGTCGTGAAGCGTGAGGCTAGAGGCTGTCATCTGGGTCTGCGCCATATGGAGATCCTTAGTTGTCATGATAACTACTTCCTGTCATGAATAGTGAAGCAGGGGGTACCCCACTTTGGCAGGCTCGTAACGTCGGCAGCGGAACTAACTGGTCGCGAGGCCTATGGCCAGCAACGGGAAGGCCAGCATCACACCGAGGAAAGCGCCGATCGCGGCGCCGGTGCGGAGGCCGGTGGTGCTCGAACGGGCACCGGCAAAGACGCCGACGAGGAAGATGAAGCCGGCGAGGCCGAGACCGATCCAGAAGACGTCAGGCATGAGCGCGGGCGAGACTATCGAACCCAGCCGCCGACGGCGATGCCCGCGGGCGGGGCGGAGGAAGCGGTTGAGGATCGTTAGATTGCGCGCGTGAAACTTCTTGCCTTCAGTGACCTGCACCGCAACCTGAAACGCGCCGCACTGCTGGTCAAGATGTCCGAGAAAGCCGACGTCGTGATCGGGGCTGGAGATTTCGCCTCGGTGCACGAGGGTTTGGAGGAAACGATCGACGTCCTCTCGGCGATCGAAACGCCGACCATCCTGGTCCCCGGCAACAACGAGACCGACGACGCCCTGCGCGAGGCCACGGCGGGCTGGGGAGCAGCGACGGTCCTGCACGGTGGTGGTGCGACGATCGCGGGTGTCGAGTTCTTTGGCCTCGGCGCCGGCGTCCCGGTGACGCCATGGGAGTGGAGCTTCGACCTCACCGAGGAGAAGGCGGCCGTGATGCTTACCCTCTGCCCGCGGGACGCGGTTCTCGTCCTGCACTCGCCACCTCACGGCCACTGCGACTCCAACGGGTCCGGAGATCACTTCGGCAGTCGCACGCTGCTGCGCGCGATCGAGGAAAAAGCGCCGCGCCTAGCAGTCTGCGGCCACATCCATGAGTCGTGGGGATGCACGAGCAAGATCGGCAAGACCCCGATCTACAACCTGGGACCGAAGGGCACCTGGCTCGAGGTCTAGCGGCTATCGGGCGGCGTTAGGCAGCGACGCGGTATCTGAGGTGGGTGACGCCCGGGGCCTCGATGACCTCGGCCTGCTCAAGGTCGACGCCGGCGATGTTCTCGAACAGGCGCGTGCCGTCGCCGAGCAGGATGGGGACGACGTTGAGCTGCAGCTCGTCGAGCAGGCCGGCCGCCAGGTACTGGCGGGCGACGTCGGCGCCGCCGCCGAGCGAGACGTCCTTGCCCCCAGCCGCCTCCCTCGCCTGCGCGAGCGCCGACTCGATCCCGTCGGTGACGAAGGTGAAAGTCGTGCCGCCCTCCATCTCGAGCGGCTCCCGCTCGTGGTGGGTGAGGACGAAGACGGGGGTGTGGAAGGGCGGCTCGTCCCCCCACCATCCGTTCCACGGCTCCTCGCCCCAGGGTCCGGGCCCGCCGCCAAACATGTTGCGACCCATCACGGTGGCGCCGATGCTGTCGAGCGCCTCCTCGAGGACGGCGCTGCTCGCGTTGGTCTCACCGCCCTCCCGCCCGTGCGAGCGGCGCCACACCTCCAGCTTGACCACCCACTCGTGCAGCTGCTCGCCGCCCTCCCCCAGCGGGTCCTCCTCGCTGGGGTTTGGCCCGGCGACGAAGCCGTCGAGCGAAACCGAGATCTGGAACCTGAGCCTGCTCATGGGAGGATTAACCGCACTCGGGTACCCGGAGGAAACGGAGTGAAAACGTGTCCTGCAACGCAGGTACGCACGACGAGGTTCAGGCGGCGGGCGGCGGGGACTGTTGCCCCTCGAAGAGCTTGCCGGCGCGGATCTTCGCCGCCATGTCCTTCGATTCTTCGCGGTAGGCGCTGCCGTCCTCGAACTCGATCGTCGGGTACTTGTGCTGGCCCGAGATCCGCTCGAGGTCCTTGCGCTTGCTCGGCCGCAGCGGCCCCTTGACCACCTCGTACTCGACCCCCTGCTCGTCGAGCGCCTTTTGCACCCGCGCGCACGGGTGCGCATCCATCTTGGCCCACATGGCCGAACAGCGATGAAGCTTGACTGCCATCGAGGGCAAGCCTATCCGTTTCGGAGCGCATGCTGTCAACTTCTTCTAAGGGTTTGGAGAAATCAGCGTGCAGCCTGGAATACTGGTTAACCGAGCATGAGACCAGCAGGCCTACCGCCCGGTCCCCCCTACCCCTCGGTGCTTCAAGCCGTCGGGTTCTGGACGCGCCCCTTCGCGTTCCTGCGGCAGTGCCGCGAGCGCTACGGCAAGCGCTTCACGATCAAGCTGCCGGCGACACCGCCGTTCGTGATGCTGACCGACCCGGCCGAGGTAAAGGAAGTCTTCACCGCCCCGCCCGACGTGCTGCGGCCGGGCCAGGGCGCCCGCGTCCTCGAGCCGATCGTGGGGACCAACTCGGTCCTCCTGCTCGACGAAGGCGCGCACATGGAGCAGCGCAAGCTGATGCTGCCGGCGTTCCACGGCGAGCGGATGGAGCGGCTCGCGAGCCTGATGGAGGAGGTGACGGCCGAAGAGCTGGCCGGCCTGCCGAGGGACGCGGCGGTCGAGCTGCACCCGCGCATGCAGGAGCTCACCTTGAAGATCATCCTCCGCGCCGTCTTCGGCCTCGATCCCGGCGCCCGCTTCGACGCGATCCGGGAGCGGCTGCAGGAGATGCTCGTCTTCGGCGACCGGCCGATCAGCCTGGCGCCGCCGCCGAAGGACAGCGTCGCGGCGCGGATCCTCGAACGAGTCGGGCCGTTCGCTCACTTCGTCCGCACCCAGGCGGAAGTCGACGAGCTGATCTTCGAGCTGATCGCGGAGCGCCGACGCGAGGGCGCCGAGCGCGACGACGTCCTGGCGATGCTGCTCGAGGCCCGGCACGAGGACGACTCGCCGATGAGCGAACAGGAGATTCGCGACGAGCTGATGACGCTCCTGGTCGCGGGCCACGAGACGACCGCGACGACACTGGCCTGGGCCTTCGAGCGGCTGGCCCAGGACCCGAGAGTGCTGGCGCGCCTGGTCGAGGCTGTGGAGGGCGACGACGACGCCTACCTCACGGCGACGATCCAGGAGACGCTGCGGATCAGGCCGGTGCTGCCGACCGTCGCCCCCCGCCTGGTCGTCAAGCCGATCGAGGTCGGCGGCTGGTCCTACCCGACCGGCTGCAGCCTCGTCCTCAACGGCTACCTGCTCCACCACGACCCCGACATCTACCCCGACCCCTTCGCCTTCCGCCCCGAGCGCTTCCTGGACGAGTCACCGGGCACCTACACCTGGATCCCCTTCGGCGGCGGCCGCCGCCGCTGCCTAGGCGCCAGCTTCGCGATGCTCGAGATGAAAATCGTCCTGCGCCAAGCCCTGAGCACGCTGACACTCCAGCCCGCGAGCGAGCACGCGGAGGTGGCGCGGCGCCGGAACATCACGGTGCGGCCGTCGGGCGGCGCGCGGGCGGTGCTGTCGGAGCGGCGGCGCGCGGCTGTGGCTGCGTAGCGGCAGCCGGCGATCAGCAGATCATTCGTCTAGACGATTAAACGTTTCGTTTAATCGTCTAGACGCATAATCGTCTATCCGTGGCGTTCAGCGAACGCGCCTGACAGGATTCGAACCTGTGACCTTCGGTTTCGTAGACCGACGCTCTATCCAACTGAGCTACAGGCGCGGGTTGCCGGGGGAGAGCCCGGAGGGGCGATTCTAGGGACTTGGGGGTGCGGTTAGGCGGCTTCTGGCTCGGCGGGCTGGTTCAGCCGGACGTGCCACTGGACCGAGGCGGTGGCTACGGGGTCGCCGAAGGCGTCGGTCATCTCTACCTCGCAGGGGAAGACGACCTTGCCCTCGGCGTCGAGGGTGGCGAGGGCCTCGGCCGGGTCGACGCCCAGCTTGGCGCGGGCCTCGATCGGGCCCTTGGCGACTTTGACGTAGGAGATCTCGGCGCCGCGGGCGAGGGGCGTTACCTCGCCGAGACGAGGAGCGAAGGCACCGACGAAGGCCGCGCCCGAGGCCGTCTCAGCCACGGTGAAGAGGGCGCCGGCATGTTGGGACCCGACGTGGTTGGTCAGCTCGGTCCGCTCGGGCAAGACCACGACGGCCTCGCCCTCGGCGACCTCCGTGACCTCCAGGCCGAGGTGGCCGGCGAAGGGCACGGCCTGGGTCATGCCCTCGGCGATCGCCTCGAAGAGCTCGCTCATCGCTCAGCGGCCCTCGAAGGTCGCGTGTCCCGGCGCGCCGTGCTCGAGGAAGGTTTTGACCGCGCGCTGCAGGTCCTCGGTCGCGAAGAGCTCGACGGAGTCTTTGCGAATCGTCTCGTCGGCGGCGGCGATGCCGCCTTCGCGGAAGCGGCGCAGGACGAGCTTCGTCATCGCGTGGGCCTTGGTCGGCCCGGCCGCCAACTCAGCGGCGAGGGCGCGCGCCTGCTGGTCGAAGCCCTCGTCCTCGAAGACCCGGTTGACGACACCCCAGCTCGCCAGCTGCTCGGCGCCGAAGAGCTCGCCGGTCATAACGAGCTCACCGGCACGACCGCTGCCGGCGCGCTCTGCGAGCCGCTGCGTGCCGCCCATCGACGGGGTCAGCCCAACAACTTTCTCGACCAGGCCGAACTGAGCCGAGCGGGCGGCAAGGATCAGGTCGCAGCCGAGCGCGAGCTCGAAGGTCCAGGTAAGGGTGAGCCCGTGCGAGGCGAAGATGACCGGCAACGGCAGCCGTTCGAGCCGTTCGACCAGGTCGATCGACTCGTCCCAGAGCTCGGTCGCCCGCTCGGGCGTGAGCCCGTCAAACTCGGAGACGTCGACCCCGCCGGAGACGACGCGCCCCTCAGCCCGGAACAGCAGCGCCCGCGGCGGGTCGGCCTCGGCCGCCTCAATCGTCGCCAGCAGGCCCTCGAACATCGCCCGGTTGAAGAGGTTGAGCGGCGGGCTGTCGATGGTCGCAACCGCCAGGCCCCCGTCGCGTTCGAGTCGGATGGACACGGCGGAAACCCTACTGCGACTCAGGGCACGCGGTGGACCTCGAAGAGGTTGGTGCCGAGTTCCTGCTCGGGCAATCCGGCCGTGATCGCGATCAGATCGCCGGAGCCGGCGATGCCGTGCTCGCCCGCGAGCTTGGCGCAGTCGTGGAGCAGGCCACGCACGTCGGTCTCGTGCTCGTTCAGCACCGCGGTCACGCCGAAGAGCAGGTTGAGGCGGCGCACGGTCTCGATCCGGGGCGAGACAGCGAGCACCGGCACGTTCGGGCGGTGGGCGGAGACGAGCCGTGCCGTGCGCCCGCTGGTGGTCGGCACGACCAGGGCGGAGAGTCCCAACCTGTAAACCGCCCCCACCGCCCCCCAGGCGACCGAGTCGGCGACCTCTTGAGTCACCTGATCGGTGCGGCTGAAGAGCCACTCGCCGTAGGGCAGGTCGGGCTCGGTGGCGCGGGCGATCTGGTCCATCACACGCACCGCCTCGAGCGGGTGGTGGCCGACGGCCGTCTCCTCGGAGAGCATCACCGCGTCGGTGCCGTCGTAGATCGCGTTGGCGACGTCGGTCACCTCAGCCCGGGTCGGTCGCCGCGCGGTCACCATCGAGGCCAGCATCTGGGTTGCCGTGATCACCGGCTTGGAGCGCTTGCCGGCGGCGCGGATCAGCCGCTTCTGCACGACGGGCACCTGCGCCAGCGGCAGCTCGATCCCGAGATCCCCGCGCGCGACCATGATCCCCCCGGTCGCCGCCGCGACGATCTCCTCGGCGTTCTCGGCCGCCTGCTGCTTCTCGATCTTCGCGATCAGGGGGATGTCGGAGCCGAGCGCGCGCAACCGCTCGGCCACCGGCTCGAGATCGGCGGCGCTGGAGACGAAGGAGACGGCGAGCAGGTCGACCCCCTGGGCGACCGCGAACTCGACCCAGCCGAGGTCGCCGGCCGTCGCCGCGGGGGTGCTGACGCCGGGCACGTTCATCCCCTTGTGCGAGGAGAGGGTGCCGCCGACCTCGACCTCGCACTCGACGCAGCCGTCCTCGGCGCCGCGCACGCGCAGGCGGATCGAGCCGTCGGCGAGGTAGACCGGCTCGTTCTCGCGCAGCGAGGCGACCCCCGGCCAGGTGACCGGGATCGTCTCTCGGTCGCCCTCGACCTCCTGGGGGGTCAGCTTCACGTGCATGCCCGCCTCCAGCTCGGCAACGTCGCCACGCAGCTCGCCGATCCGCAGCTTCGGCCCCGGCAGGTCGCCGAGCACAGCCACCTCGCGCCCGGCCTGCTCCGCCGCCGCGCGGATCGTCTCGATCGTGCGAGCGTGGCGGTCGCGGTCGGCGTGGGAGAAGTTGAGCCGCAGGACGTCGGCCCCAGCGTCGATCAGGCGGGTGAGGACCCCCGGATCCCAACTCGCCGGCCCAACGGTTGCGATGATCTTGGTGCGCCTGTCGCGCTGCATGCGTATGACTGTAGAGAGTGGTAAGACCATGACATCGATCTGTGTAACAATGAACTCGTGAGTACCGTCGCCGAGCGCACCGCCAGCACCGAGGAGCCGGCCTTCCCCAGCCTCGTCGGCGAGGCGCCGCCCTCGCCCGCCGGCCCGATCGAGCCCGAGGAGGCAGCTGGCCTTCCCAAGCCGCCCGTGGTGCCGCTGCCGCGCGCGGTTCAGATGATCCGCTTCAACCAGCGCCAGATCCAGTACGTCTTCGGTGCCCGCCGCCGGCTCGGCGATGTCTTCCGCATGCGCACGGCGTTGCCGGGCGGCCCGGTCATCACCAGTCACCCCGACCACGTGCGCTCGCTGTTCACGGCCAAGCCCGAGCAGGCGCCGTCGCTGACCGGGGAGTCGCCGCTGCGCCCGATTCTCGGCACCGACTCGGTCCTCACCGCGGTCGGGCCGCGCCATATGCGCCAGCGCAAGCTGCTGCTGCCGCCCTTCCACGGCGAGGCGATCGACCGCTACACGGCGATGATCGCCGACGCGACCGAACGCGAGATCGACCGCTGGCCGCTCAACCGCCCCTTCGCGCTGGCGCCTCGGATGCAGGCGATCACGCTCGACGTGATCATGGCCGGCATCTTCGGCATCGAGGGCCGCCCGGAGCGCGGCACCCCCGAGTACTGGATGCGGGTCGCCGTCAAGCGCCTCGTTGCCGCCTCGACCTCCCCCCTGGCCCAGGTCGGCGAACTGATGAATCTGACCCGCGAAGAGGCGATCGGCGTGATCCGGCTCGGCGTGGCGCTGCTCGACCGCCCGACTTACGCGGTGATCGCGGCGCGCCGCCGCGAGGAGCATCTCGAGGAGCGCCGCGACATCCTCTCCCTGCTGCTGCAGGCCCGGACCGAGGAGGGCGAGACGCTGAGCGACAAAGAAGTCCGCGACGAGCTGCTCACCCTCGTCCTCGCCGGCCACGAGACGACCGCCAACTCGCTCTCCTGGGCCTGGGAGCGCCTGGTCCGCAATCCCGCCGCGCACGAGGCGCTGCGCGAGGCGGTCCGCACCGGCGACGGCGCGGAGGAGCAGGTCGAGGCGACGATCGTCGAGACCATGCGCTCGCGGCCCGTGGTGCCGATGATCGGCAGGCGGGTGATGGTGCCCTGGCGCCTCGGCCCCTACGCGGTCTCAGCCGACACCCCGGTGACGATGAGCATCCTCCTCGTCCACCATCGCGAGGACCTCTACCCCGAGCCTTTCGAGTTCCGCCCCGAGCGCTGGCTCGGCCGCAAGCCCGGGACGTATGAGTGGATCCCCTTCGGCGGCGGCATCCGCCGCTGCCTCGGCGCCGCCCTGGCGATGGCCGAGATGCGCGTCGTCCTCGAGGCGACGGCCCGTCGCCTCGACCTAGAGGCCGCCGCGCCCGAGCCCGAGCGCGCCCTGCACCGCAACGTGACGATGATCCCGGCCGACGGCGGCCGAGTCGTCCTTCGCGGCCGCAGCTGAGCTCAGCGCGAGAGCGCCTGGCCGCGCCAGATCTGAACCAGCCCCCACAGAGACACCGCCGCCCAAACGAGCTCCAGGAGGAGAAACCCCCACTGGCGCTCCTCCCAGGCGAGCACAGCGAGCACCGCCGAGCCGAGGAGGTTGAGGACGAGATAGACCCGCGAGTGGGGATCCATGGCGCCGAACTGGGCAGCGGCGAAAGCGCTCAGGATGAGCAGCGCCCCGATGACCTGTACGAGCTGGTCCACGGGGAATTCATAGCCCTTTTGGGACTCGCTTCGGGACGACCGGCCTTATTCTGGGGGTATGAGCGGCCTCGAATTCGCCCTCGTCTCAATCGCGGTCACACTGGGCATCTACGCAGCCCTAGTCTGCTGGCTGTTCCTCGCAGGCCGACACAGTGAAGCGAGGGCGCTTGCCCGCTTCATCCCGGACTGTCTGATCTTCTTTCGACGCCTCCTCGGCGATGACCGAGTGCCGCGCTCCCGCAAGCTTGCGCTCGTCTGCCTGCTCGGATACCTGGCGCTGCCGATCGACGTGATCCCCGACTTCATCCCGGTTGCCGGCCAGCTCGACGACGCGATCCTCGTCGCGGTCGTGTTGCGCTTCGTGCTTCGCGGCGGTGGCCAGGGGATGCTCGACGAGCATTGGCCGGGGCCACCCGAGAGTGGCCGGCTGATGGGCAAGCTCGCCTTCGGCGATTGAAAATTCTTTTCTTGTCCCAAAGGCCGACTAGAGTCGGAGGCGAGCGTTCTACCTGGATCGCGTTCGCAGGAGTGATGGTGACCGTCAACTGGACTGAGCAGGAGGGATAACCGTGCCGCTCGCAGACATCAGCTTCGGCGAAGGGCTGCTCTTCATCTTTGAGTTCTTTTTGCTCTTCGCCTGGATCTGGATTCTCATTTCGATCATCTCGGACCTCTTTCGCGACCACGAGCTGTCGGGAGTGGCGAAGGCCGTTTGGGTGTTCTTCTTGGTCTTCCTGCCGTTCCTTGGGGTGCTGCTCTACCTGATCGTTCGCGGCGACGGGATGCGCGACCGAACGATCAAGGCCCAGGCTGACGCGAAAAAGGAGCTCGATAGCTACGTGCGCGAACAGGCCGAGGCAGCCAGCCCCGCCGACGAGCTGCACAAGCTGAACGAGCTCAAAAAAAGCGGCGCGCTGTCGGCTGAGGAGTTCGACCGGGCAAAGTCGAAGTTGCTCGCCTGAGTCAGCCGAGCAGGGGCCTGTGACTCCAGAGTCTGCTCCTGTCAGTTCGAAGGAAACCGGCAGCACGCGGCTGGCCTTGGTTCTCGCGATGGCGATGTTCGTGCTCGTCGTCGACACCTCGTTGATGAACGTCTCGATCTCCGCCGTGGTCGGGGATCTCGATACGACCGTCAGCGGCGTCCAGTCGGCGATCGCGCTGGAGGCCCTGGTCTCTGCGGCGTTCATCTTGATCAGCAGCAAGGTGGGCGACCTGATCGGGCGAAAGCGCGCATTTGTGCTGGGCCTGCTGGGCTATGCGACGGGCGCCCTGGCGATGACGCTGGCTCAAGGTCTCGGGGCGATTGTCGTCTTCTGGGCGATCCTCGGCGGTCTGGGCGCTTCCTTGCTGTTGCCGGCAATGCAGTCGCTGATCCGCGGGAACTTCGAGGGCGCGGCACAGAAGAAGGCGTATGCCTTGGTAGGCGCGTCGGCTGCCGTTGCGGCGGCGGTTGGACCGCTTCTTGGCGGCTTCGTGACGACCTTCCTCTCATGGCGGGTCGGCTTCTTCCTCGAGCTGGTCGTGATCGCAGTCGTCCTGCTCAACATCAAGCTCGTCCGCGACGTGCCCTACACCGGCTCTCGCCAAATCGATGGAACGGGGGCCGTCCTCTCGGTCATCGGCATGGGTGGCGTGGTCTTGGGGATTCTGATCTGGCAAGAGGGAGGCGAGCTCGTCGGGCTGACCATCGCGATCGGCGCGCTCGCGCTCTGGACGTTGGCCCGTCTGCTGGTGCGGCGTCACCGTGAAGGGCGACCGACCCTGCTTGACCCAGACCTCTTCCGGCTCCCCAATTTCAGGATCGGGATCTCCCAGCAGGCGCTCCAGAACATCACCCTGGGCGGTGCGATGATCGCGCTGCCGATCTTCCTCCAGATTTCTCTCGAATACAACGCACTGCAGACCGGCCTGACCCTCGCTCCGCTCTCTCTGACCATGTTTGGAGCAGCGGTTCTCGCGGGACGGAGGGCAGGGAACCGCCGCCCTGCTTCGATCATCCGCTTGGGCTTCGCACTCAGCACGGCCGGCATGGCATTGCTCGGCCCGATCGTGCCCGAGGCGAGCTCCGGCTGGTATCTGGTTATTCCGCTGGTAATGGCAGGAGCAGGGCTCGGACTGCTGGTTTCCCAGCTCAACAACTACACGCTCGCCCCGATCGACGAGGAGCGGATCAGCGAGGCAGCCGGGGTGAAATCGGCGGCGGGGTCCTTCGGGCTCTCGTTCGGGCTGGCAATGGCGGGGGGTGTGCTACTGGCAGTTCTCTCACTCAGCTTCACCAACATGACCGAAGCAAGCACGGTGATCCCAGCGGACCAGCAGCAGCAGATTGCGGACAAGCTCGACGAAGACGCGGAAGTGATGAGCAGCGCGAAACTCGAACAGCTACTCGCCGAAGAGCCAGAGGCGGTTCAGGATGAAGTCCTCCGCATCAACACGGACGCGACGAACCGCTCCCTGCAGGTGGCTCTGCTCGTTCCAATCATCGCCAGCTTGATCGGGCTCTTCAATTCCTTTCGGATGATGCGGCTGCCCGATGTCTCCCCGTCGACTCCGGTCGAGGGCGGGGCGTTGGCCTAATCGAGATAGGACCCTCTAGCGGGGATCATGGCACTGTATGCCAACCCGGAAGTTCAGGCCCGGCTTGATCGGCTGATTTGATCGGTTCCCGCTAACGCATCCGACCTTGACCCCGCTCTAGTGTGGTCAATATCGGATGCGGCGACCCCGTATAACGGCGGTCAGAGGCTCGTCTTCGCCGACTCGACCTTTGAGTGGTCAAGCCTTCCCGCATGCAGCGCAGTGCTCAGCGCCTACACGCCGAGGCTCGTGACATCGCGAGCACTCCGACACCACGAGTCGCCCGCATCCCTCGCAATGACGACCACCCCGGATCGGAAAGCCGCAGAAGGGGCACTCGCCCTTGCGGACCCGCCGGGCAGGGACCCGCCGGGCGAGGTAGCGCTGCAGTGCGACAAAGGCGGCAAGCGTCAACGCGATGCCCGCCAACGAGATGGCCAGCGGGCCGGCCTCAGAGAACTCCACGTAGTTGCCGGTGTAATCGCCCGCCATCACGATCGCTAGGACACCAGATGCCCCTATCCATGCGTAGATCGCAGGGAGGTAACGGGAACGCCGATGCCGCAGTCTCGCCAGCAGGTAATAGGACAATCCGAGCATTGCGGCGAGCAGGGCCAGCCTGAGCAGGAAGGTTTGGCGATCGTGTCGAGTCTGCTCACTGTGCCTTTCCTGGCTGAGGTGCGACTCTGCCCGCTTCGCGGCCGGAGCGGTCTCACTTACCTCTGTCCGAGCGGCCTCCAGGTGACCTTCGGCGTCGTCGAGCGCTGCCTGAGCACCGACGTAGTCTCGTTCGAGAGCAGCTGCCGGGTGATCGGCATCGAGCGCCGTCCGGTAGGCCTCGCGAGTGCGCGCGACTTCGTTGCGCTCCGCCCTGACGTCGCGCTGAGCACCGAAGTGCGCAGAGTTGGCTGCCTCGTTCGCTTCGATTGTCGTCTGCTCGGCCGGAGTGGGCTGCACGGCAACGGTGCCGATGTCGTCGATCCGAACGTATGCCCAGACGGCTCCGACCGAGATGAAGACTGCGAGCATGACCGCAAGCACCTTCTCCCCCGTCGAAACCCCGACCTCCTCCACAGGAACCCGGGTAGTCATCTCAATCTCCTCCTTCTCTCGTTCTCGATCTGAGCTCCACGACCAGCTCGCAGTCGAGCGCATTGGCGATCCGCATCAAGGTGTCAACGCGGGGTGGCCTCTGGCCGCGCTCCAGTCGCGCGATCGCGGACTGGGTCGTGCCGCACAGATCCGCGAGTTCTCGCTGCGAGAGGTCCAACGTCCGCCGGCGCTCCGCGACTTGTGCGGCGATGGCTTGGAAGAGGGGCACGGGCTCGTCGGCCAGCTCCATCGCGACTCGCCGCCCGAGTTGCTTTATGCCCTTCGCCGCTCTCGCCGCTCCCTCCATAGCAATCTCGCTATATATAGCAAAGTTGCGATAAGTGCGGAGGTCGAGCGCGTCCTTGTCCACTTAGGCAGGGCAATTCGCAACGACGCAACTGCTGAACGTCTTACGAGTAAGGCTTCAAGACCACCGTTTCTACCGCCGGTTCTAATAGGCGATCCACGCTCGTCAGGAACGGAGAGGGAGGGATTCGAACCCTCGAGAGAGCTTGCGCCCCCTACTCGCTTAGCAGGCGAGTGCCTTCAGCCACTCGGCCACCTCTCCGGGCATTGGGCCCGATTGTAAGAGCTAGTGCCCGGCGGCGCGGCTAGTCTCATCGTCGTGTCCGGTCGCTCGCATGCACATCTGGAGCAGATCTTCGAGGAGGTGGAGGCGCCGTTTGCCTTCGTCGACCTCGACGCGATGTGGTCGAACTCGGACGCGATGCTCGGGCGAGCATGCGGGAAGCCGATCCGCGTGGCCAGCAAGTCGCTGCGCTGCCGCGGGGTTCTGGAGCGGATCTTCGATCGGGACGAGCGCTACACCGGGCTGATGACCTTCACCCTGCCGGAGACGCTCTGGCTGGCCGAGTGCGGATTCGAGAACCTGCTGCTCGCCTACCCGACGGCGGATACCGAAGCGCTCGCCGAGCTGGCGCTGCGCTCGGTTGCCAACCCGGCCGGAGCGCCGATCGTGATGGTCGACTGCGACCGGCACCTGGACGCGATCGAGTCGGTCCTGGGCGCGGGGGCGGCGCCGGTGCGGGTCTGCATCGACCTCGACGCCGGCTGGTGGGCGCTCGGCGGGCGGATCAAGGTCGGGCCCAAGCGCTCCCCGGTGCACACGGTCGAGCAGGCGGTGGAGCTGGCGCGGGAGATCGAGCGCCGCCCGCAGGTCGAGCTCGCGGCGCTGATGTCCTACGAGGGCCAGATCGCCGGCGTTGGCGACGAACCGCCCGGGCGGCGGTTTCGCGGTGCCGCGATCCGGACGATGCAGCGCCGCTCGGCGGCGGAGCTGGCCAGCAGGCGCGCCGCGGTGGTCGCCGCGATCCGCGAGTTCTCCGAGCTCCCGATCGTCAACGGCGGCGGCACCGGCAGCCTCGAGCTGACCGGCGGGGAGGACGCCGTCACCGAGATCGCCGCGGGATCGGGCTTCTACGCCCCCACCCTCTTCGATCAATACAGCCGCTTCTCGCTCACCCCCGCGGCTGGCTTCGCCCTGCCGATCGTGCGCAAGCCGACGCCGGGCGTCGCGACGGCACTTGGCGGCGGCTACCTCGCCTCGGGCAGCGGCGATGCGGTGCGCCTCCCCTCGCCATGGCTGCCCGCCGGACTCGAGCTCGACCCCGAGGAGGGGGCCGGCGAGGTCCAGACCCCGCTCAGCGGCTCCCCCGCCCGCGACCTGCAGATCGGCGACCGTGTCTACATGCGCCACGCCAAGGCCGGCGAGCTCTGTGAGCGCTTCGACACCCTCCACCTGGTCGAAGGCAACGAGATCGTCGACGTGGTCCCGACCTACCGCGGCGAGGGCAAGACGTTCCTGTAAGGGCCGGGCGGTTCAGGGGCCGAGGACGCGCTCGGCGTACTCGTTGCCGAAGGCGCGGTTGGGGTCGAGCTCGTCGCGCGCGGCCTGGAAATCGGCCCAGCGCGGGTAGCGCTGCGAGAGCGTCGCCGCGGTTTGGAAATGGCGCTTGCCCAAGTGGGGCCGCCCCGCGTACTCGTTCATGATCTCCTCGACCGCTTCGAAGTAGGGGCGCCACTCCATGCCGCGGTACTGGTGGACGGCGATGTAGGCGGTGTCGCGCTCGTGCGAGGGGCTGAGCAGGGCGTCATCGGCGGCGGTCACCCGCATCTCGATCGGGAAGAAGACCGGATAGCGGTTGGCGCACACCCACTCGATCACCCGGCGCACCGCCTCCGGACCCTGCTCGCGCGGCAC
>Ga0157380_10000618_pt1 | contig 21908 bp, 15 predicted proteins | sample S35metaG_FD_119757 | JGI IMG/M metagenome (GOLD analysis project Ga0157380, IMG submission 119757) | Switchgrass rhizosphere microbial communities from Kellogg Biological Station, Michigan, USA - S3-5 metaG | ecosystem: Host-associated > Plants > Roots > Rhizosphere > Soil | place: USA...
GCTTTCGTGACTCCTGCTTTCAAGGCAATGGCACTGACGTTCGCTAGATCGAATCCCTCCGCGGCGAACACTTGGATCGCAGCGTCAAAGAGCTCACCGCGCAACGCCTCGGATTCCCGGTTCGTAGGCCTGCCAGGGGTGCGCCGCGGTGCCTTTGCTGTCTTCTCAGTGGCCAACGTGCCGTTTCCGCTATCCAGTGGTCAACGGCGAGCGGGTCCGGCACCAGTGCCGGACCCGCTCGCTATTCTCAAGCAGTCTGCTTCTTACGCCCAAATTGCAGTTGTGCCCGAATATCACGAACGCGCACAGGTCCCAGATCGAGGCTCGGCGGCTCGCCGCCGCGGCCTTCCATCAACGAGATGTTAACTTTCTTGGCCGCCGCCTGGGCTCGCAGCGCTGCGACGGTTGCATCCTTGCGGTCGATGTGTGCGAACGGATCCCAACTATATTGCCGCATGGCATTCAGGTGGGTGATCTTATTGATCTCATTTTCCGGTAGATCGCTGACCTCTTTCCAAAGCTGCTCGGGCGCATAAGGCCACAGGCAATCGGCATGCGGGTAGTCGCACTCGTAGCTGATGTTGTCGATACCGATGTCGTGGCGCAGCTTGATACCGGTCCGATCGGAAATGAAGCAGGTGTAGATGTGTTCGCGGAATACATCGCTCGGTTTCTTGTCGCCGAAGTCCTGCCGCGTCCAACCCTGGTGCTGCTGGCGGACCATATCGATCCGTTCGAGCATATATGGGATCCAGCCGATCGAGCCTTCCGACAACGCAAACCGAATGTCAGGGTACTTGCGCAGGATGTGGGAGAAGGTGAGGTCGGTAGCTGTAGCAAACAGGCTGACCTGCATGTTTGCAATATAGGCGTCGACAGGCGTGTCCTCGGAAGGTGCGGCGCCCGTCGCGTCTGAAATGTGCAGACAAATTACCACGTTGTTCTCGGCACAGGCGCGCCACACTGGATCCCAGTACTGATCGTGCAACGTCGGCAAGCCTGTGATCGATGGATTTGGCGGAAAGCTGACGGCGTGGCATCCCTTCCTGGCGCAGCGCCGGATTTCCTCAGCAGCCGCCTCAGCGTTCCAAGTGGGGACGATGCAAAGTGGAATGAAGCGGCCGGGGTAAGCGCCGCACCAAACGTCGATGTGCCAATCGTTCCACGCTCGCACAATGGCATTCGCGAGGTCCTTGTCGGCGACGTTCTGGAGGTTCTGGGCCGCCATGCCCACGAAGGACGGAAAGTTGAGCGAGCCCAGAATGCCGTTGACATTCATGTCATCGACGCGCGCGTGGACATCGTAGCAGCCGAGACGGAGCTGATCGAGAGCGGTCGGCTCCATGCCGAGCTCCTCCTTCCGGCGACCGACGACCGCGTTGAGGCCGAAGCTGCGGATGAGGTTGCCATCGAGGAGCCAGGCATCCGCATTTTCGGGCGTCTTCACCATCCGTGGAAACAGGTCTTTGTATTTGTTCGGCGTGAGGCCATCGAACATCGTGGGCGGTTCGACGAAATGATCGTCAACGCTCACGAGAATCATATCTTCCATACGCATGGGTGTTGTTCCTCTAGTTCGGCCGACGTCAGCTTCGCATCTACCCGCCACTAATGTGACTCGGTGTCATATTAATGCGCAACGTGCCCTTCAGGTCAACGAAAATCGTGTTGGGATAGCGAAAAATTTCCACTCTCGTGACCATAGATGTACATGTAATCTGTTTTACCAGAATCCCCGCGGTTGGCGCATTGGGTTATCTCAATCAGCCGATCGACAATTGCAGCGTCCGGCAGAGGTTGGAAAAGCATGAATTCGGAGCTGGCCGAAAGAGGGCGCTGGTACGGGGGGAGTTCGGCGGGCATCCGCAAGGCAATTGCTGCAGCGCTCGCAGCTAAGGTTGCCCGCGTAGTCATTCCATGGACGGGATGCGCGAAAGACTTGCGCCGCCGCTGAGAGCTGACCGTCGAAGACACGCTGGCCGAGTTCACCCGCACTCCCAAATGTTCTGCGCTCCAGCGCTCGATCACCGTATCCGCTCGATCCCAAGCGTTTCAATCGCGTCGACGTTGGTAGGACGAAGCCTGACTAGCGGCGAAAATCGAGCCACTCGGCGCTCGCCGGGGCGCGCAGACTCGGATTCAACACCGTGCGCCCGCCATCGACGAACCAAGATTGGCCCGTTACGTAACTGGACTCCCGGCCCGCCAAGAAAGTCGCCACGCTCGCAAGCTCCTTGAGTTCACCGAGTCTACCCAGCGGCGTCGTGGCGACTAAATTGTCTATCAGCCCCGGCGTTGTCGAGGTGCTCGCGAGCATCAGCTCGGTTGCAAAGGTGCCTGGAGCGATGGCGTTCACTCGAATGCCGTACTGGCCGAGATCCAGCGCTGTGCTGCGCGTCAACATGGCCAATCCAGCCTTGGTCACGTGGTACGTTGTGCCGCCGGGCCGACAAAGGACGGAACCCACTGAGGTGATGTTGATGATCGACCCGCCGCTGCGCTGCCGGACCATGATGCGGCCTACCAGCTGCGTCAACAGAAATGGCGCCGTCAGGTTGAGCTTATGGATGCGCTCATACTCCTCGAGTGGGAGGTCGAGGACATTCGCGCGGTGTAAGTCGCCGGCATTGTTGACCAGAATATCTATTCTTCCGAACCTCTCGTCGGTCTTGGCTACCAATTCCTCCAACTGCTCCCGCCTGGTCAGGTCGCAAGCAATGAAGTGCGCTGCCGCTCCCAGGTCAGCTGCACATTTGCGTCCCTCCTCGACGGATCGGCCGGTGAGAACGACCGATGCGCCTTCACCGACGAAGGCCGTGGCGATGGCGAGGCCAATGCCCCTGGTCGAGCCAGTGACGATTGCCGTCATGCCCTCGAGTTGGTTCATGCCACCTCTCGCTGCAATACGCCCCGTAGGTGCACGAACAGTGGGAGCACCTTGCGATGCTCCCATGTTTGCACTTTCCGTGTTTTCCTTGGCGTCAGAACTTCTGGCTAACCTGAACGCCGACGGTGAGGGGGTTGCCCACCGTTGCATTCGCAAAGCCAAGGCTTGCCGCGAGGTTGAGGCCGCTCGTGAAGTAGCGCTCGTCGGTCAGGTTCTTGCCCCAGACCGCGATTTCCGTATCTTGGCCGATGCGTGCCGCGACGCGGGCGTTGAGCAGTCCGAAGCCCTGCTGGATCAAGCCTGGGACCGGCAATTCGACATCGCGCGGGAAACTCAGCGATGGCGCCAGGTTCTGCCGGCTCTGATAGCTGTAATCGATCTGGAAATGGATCTCGCCGAAATCGGTCGGCAGCGTATAGGAAGGCGAGATGCCGTAGGTCAATTTCGAGATCTGCTGGAAATCCGTGTGGCTCAGATCAAGGGTTTTCGGCCCATTCGGACCGTCTGCGAGAAATTCGTTCCACTTCGGATCGGTGTAGCCGACCTGGGCCGATATTCTCGCATTGTCGAATGGAATCCATGTCGCCTCCGCTTCCACGCCACGGAGCGTGGCGGTCGCCGCATTGAGGGTCGCCACGACCGTAACCGGGTTGCCGGCCAGATCCAGAAAGGTCGCAGGGATAACGCGCTGGAAGTCTTTCACGTCCGTTTGGAAAGCAGACACATTCAGAGTCAGACGCCGGTCGAGCAAGCTGGACTTGAAACCTATCTCATAGTTGATGGCGGTCATCGGGAGATAGGTCTGAAACGGAACGCCGGTGGTGCTGCGTTGATTGATGCCGCCGGCCTGGAAGCCCTCGGCTGCACGGACATAGAACATCATCCCTTGAACAGGCGTGTAGTCGACGCCCGCCGTCCAGTCCCAAGCCTCGTAGCTGAGCGCAGCAGTGTTGACGCAAGCCGCATTGGGAAGGGGCAGGGTGCATGCATAGCCCACCGCTGTAGCGCGGCTTCCGAATTGCGAGATGGCGACGTCCTTGTCTTCCGTCGTGTAGCGAATGCCGCCCGTGAGATTGATTTGATCGGTGAGCGAGAAAGTAGTCTGGTTGAAAAAACCGACGCTCTCGTTTTCGAGATTGTTCTCGAGGTAATTCGCGCCGTTGTTGCCAGTGAGATTGCCAAGCGCTGTATTCGTGCCACGCTCAACGCCGTCGAAATTGTAGTAGTAGCCGCCAACAGTGTACTTGATGCGACTGTCCAGCAGTGTTCCGTTGAGCTGCAGTTCCTGGGTGAACGTGTCACCCTCCGGAGTGGCGCGCGAGAACAGCAAGATAGACTCGGTGCCGTCGTAGTCCTTCGGGCTATCGTGGTAGAAGTGGCGGAATGAGGTGATCGACTTGATTGCGATGTCGTCAGTCAGCCTGTAGTCGACATTGCCCGCTACGCCCCACTCGCGATATACGCTTTCGTCAGCCATCGAGGCCGCACGATAGAATTTTCCGGTAGTCGTGACCGGATTGGTCTGTGCCGGCGACCAGCATCGGCTCTTGAGAGTCGGGGTCGGGCCGCCGCCGCAGGCGAAGAAACGAGCCTCGATTGCAGCGAAGTCGGTCGCCGGCAGGCCATACAACAGGGCCAGCGAACTGATTGCGGGCGAATTGGGACTCAGGAACACAGGCTGCAGCAGGTTGCCTTCTGTTTTGGCCTCGACGTAGTCAGCGGACAGCAGCATGTCGAGGCGGTCATTCGGCTCGATGCGCAACTGGCCACGAGCGTAGACCTGCTCCGACTGCCCCAAGCGGTTGCCGTAGGTGCGATCCTCGGCAAAGCCGTTATCGTCACGGTAGCCAACGTTGAGGCGGGCGGCGACTACATCCTTGACAATCGGGATGTTGACCATTCCCTGGCCCTCGAGGATGCCGTGATTGCCAGCGCCAATCATGATCCGGCTGCTGAATTCATCGGATTTCGGACGCTTGGTGTGGATTGCGACGGCGCCGCCGATCGTATTGCGACCGAACAGCGTGCCCTGTGGACCACGAAGCACTTCAACGCGTTCGACATCGGGACCCAGGAAGGCCATGCTGCCGATCGCCGTGGACTGGTAGACGTCGTCGATGTAGATGGCGGACGGCTGGTCGTTGACCAGTTCGATGTTCGAGTTGCGAAGTCCACGGATGCCGACGGTCGATGCGAGAGTGCCTTGTTGCGTCGTCGAAAATGTGACGTTCGGCGTGGCCGACTGCAGGTCCGAAATCTGGCTAACGGAACGGTTCTGTAGCTCCTCCGACGAGATTGCCGAAATGGATATCGGCACGTCCTGAACGCTTTCCTCGCGTTTTTGCGCGGTGACGATGATTTCTTCCAGTTGATTGCGCGGTTGATCGGCCGCCTCGGCCGTCGGCGCCATGAGTGGCCCTATCGCGGTCACAACGAACGTTACCAGATTCTTGCTACGCATTTGCGTTGTCTCCCCTGCATTCTGAATAGATGTACTTGTAAATCGGGACCTGGCGGAGAGCTAAAGGTATAATGTGACTCCGAGTCTTGTAAAGGAAGTTTTCTATCGGCCGCCCATTAGAGGTAGATATTTCCAATCCATCGATGTTGCCTGGGTCCGCTCGAACGCTCGGGCGACGCTGTCCATTCGAGGGATAAATAGCTGATAAAGCTGCAAAAGACCTGTTGTGGGACTAGACAATAGCAGCGCGAGGGTTTTGCCTGCGTGATGCCGCATCGTCCATAAGAGGTAATGCTATTGGCTGCCGGGTCGGAGAGGCTCCCGGCTCTCCCAACGACGGTGACGCGACGACGCTTCGATGCGATCCAACAGCAGGCGGAGTTTTAATGCGTGCAGGAAGTCTGGCGCTTTTCCAGCGGCTGCCTTTAGGTTCCGGGCGATTCGACGATAGAGTCGAGCAACATTTTGCGCTGCGTCAGTGGACGTCATGTGAGCAGTGACTGGCGGCCACCAGCCCTTGACTGAATTCGCGCCCACGAGACCGATGCCAATTTTCTGAGGCCATAAAGCGCGGTTTGCGTCATTCAGGTCCGCGCATCGCGGATACGGGATAATCGAGACAAACGTGCCTTATGTCGTTCTGGAGAAACGATCGAGAGCATTGCGAAGGTCCGCGCCGTATTGTTTCGCCACAGCGGCGTTGTGCATCATCTCGAAGCCATGGATGGCGCCCGGATAAACATGTAGCTCAATCGGAACGCCCGCAGCGTTCAAGCGGCGCGCGTACTCCATGCTCTCATCGGCAAAGAGATCGAGCCCCCCGACCGCTATGAAAGCAGGCGGCAGCGCTTCGCACGAAGTCACGCGTGCCGGTGAGAACCAGCCGATCCGATCATCGGTGGCAGCATAGTCGCCCCGCAAGGAGGTCCAACCGAACCGGTTGGATGCGCGCGTCCAGCAGAACTCGCCCGTTGTCTTGTTCTGGTAGGGGCATACCTCCGTCCCGGTGCGATGATCGAGCATCGGGTAGGTCAGGATCTGCGCACTTGGCCCGATCTCGCCAAGATCGCGCGCCATGATGCAAACTGCGGCGGCCAAGCCAGCACCCGCGCTTTCGCCCATGATGACGATGTGAGAGGCGTCGATCCCGAGAGCGTCTGCGCGAGCAACGAGCCAACGCAACGCGGTCAGACAATCTTCTTGCGGCGCAGGGAAGGCGAACTCCGGTGCGAGGCGGTAGTCAACAGATGCGACGAGAACACCCACATCCATTGCAATGCGGGCATTGCGAGCGGCGTTGATACGCGGCGATCCCATGACCATGCCGCCACCGTGAATGTGGAGAATGGCAGCGCGGCTCTTTCGGGTGGTTGGGGTGAATATTTCGAGCGGTAGGCCTTCTGCCAAACCCGCGCGCTCTACAGCCACGCGCAGCGGCGTGATGCAAGGCTCAGGGAGCCTGGCGCTGCGATCATCGAGTCCAGTCCTAATCGCCTTGATCGACGCGTTGGTGAGAACCAGTTCGGGGATGAGTTCCAGCATCGGCCGGATCTCAGGGTCTATCAAATGCAGCGTCGTCATGCCTGAGGGCTCCGATCTGCTAGGGACGGGCATGCTGCGTTGCGCGTATCGCGATCGCGGCGGGAAGCTTCAAAATGAGGAGGAGGGTCAGGGCGGACAGGACGGCCATGCAGGTCAATGCCCAGATGTACGAGCCGGGTGCAGGGTAGAAGTGCCCATCGGCGCCGGCCACGCTCGAGATCGCCAGCAGACTGTTCACGCCTTGGGCGCCAATCGCCTGGCCACCGGCGCGAAAAACCGCCATCAACCCGGTTGCCTCGCTGGTACGGCTTGCCGGCGTAATCGAAACGATGGTGGTTGAGAACGCAACAGCGCAGGCGGAGACGCCGAAATTAATCAACGCGAATCCGCACAGCACGGCCGGCATCGAGTGGCTCAACGCAATGGGAATGAGGCAAGCTGCAGCTCCGACCAGGCACCCGATCCGGATCGCGACCTTGGTTCCCGAGCGGGCAATGATGACGCCTGCCAGAATCGAGGCGATCATTCCGACCACGAGCGGGGGGAACTTGGCGATGCCCATGTAAGTCGCCGAGAGGCCGAACCCGATGCCGGTTTCGGGGGACTGCTGAAGCAGGGGAGCCAGCACGAGCAGGCCCTGCATGAGGCTGGCTGAGATCGCCAGATAGCCTAGATTTGCAGCAAGAACAGGGGGAGTGGAGAGCTGGCGCACATCGATCAGAGGATGGGGGCAACGACGCTCGTGGAAGTAGCAGCCGATCAGCATCAGGAGCGACGCGATCTCGACGATTAGAGCGAAGCTGCCGACCGGCTCGCGGTCTCCGAGCAACATGATGAAGTAGAGTTGACCGGCGACCCCAAGGCTGAAAAGAAGACCGCCGAGCCAGTCCAGGCGTTTGTTTACCGTGCTCTTGCCGTCAGGTGGGCATATAGCGAGGATGGCGGCAAAGGCCGCAACGGACAAACCAGCCTGCAAGGCGAAAATCGACCGTGGGCCGAAGTGATCGGTCAGACTGCCGGCCAGGATCAGCACGAGTGCCGAGCTCCCAGACGCTACCGCGTACGTCAGGCTCACGCCGAATGGAATCTTGTCCGCGGGAATATGCTCTCGCATGAGCCCGAGCACGAGGGACAAAATGGCGCCGGACGCGCCCTGGATCGTCCGCGCCGCGACGATGATCCAGAGATTCTGACTCATCATCCCAATCGTCGAACCCAGTATGCTCAAGGCCAGGACGGCCAGTATCGTGCGTCGGCGGCCCAGCATGTCGCCGAGGCGTCCGAAGACGGCGGACCCGACCGCCGAGACCAACAGGTAGGATGAAAAAATCCAACCGATACCGGCGTCATTGCCAAACATTCCCTGCCAGGCGTGCATGCCGGCAAGTACCGCCACAACGCCGGCTATCGAGACCAGCTCGGCGATCTGCAGAACGAGAAGAATGACCCACTGGCGCCTAGACATTGCTGTTCCCGCGTGCGAGCGTTGATAGGAAGCTGCTGGATCTTAGCTGTTGAGAGAGCAAGAGCTGGTCGAGCGAGCATGCGCGGCGGCGGCGGTTTCTGCATGCAGGAAATGTCGGACTGCTCCATAATAGAGCTAACCCTATTTGATTCCTGGGGAACAATGCAAGCGGAAGAGCGACGGACCGAGCGCCACCGCGTGCATTTGAGCTAGATCTTTATTCGCCAGGCTGGTGACGGGCGTGATGAAGCTCGGCGGCGACATTGACGCCGGCGCGCTTTGTCGGTCCGCCACATTGATGGAGAGAGAGGAGCACATGGTCAGCCATTGCACGCCGGTCATCGTTGGCGTCGGCCAGTTCGTGGAGCGACTGAATTCACCCGATTATCGAGGCAGATCACCTGTAGATCTGGCCGCCGCCGCCGCGCTGGCCGCGATAACCGATACGACAGTTGATCAGGCAATCGTGCGTGACATGCTGCGGATCGTCGGCGGAATTCGAACCTTCGAGGATTCCACGCCGGCGCCCGCCGCATTCGGCAAACCGGATAAGTATCCGCTCGCGGTTGCACGCCGACTCGGAATCGATCCTGACACGGCCATCCTCGAGAAAGCCGGCGGACAGTCGCCGCTGACGTTGATCGCGGACCTCGCAGGCCGGATAGCGACCGGTGAGACGGAGGCTGCGCTGGCCTTCGGTTCGGAAGCCATATCGACTGTACGTCACCTCCTCGCCGAGGGCCGGAAGCTCGATTGGTCCGAGGCCGACGACAGGCAGATCGAGGACCATGGCCGTGGGACAGGCGCCTTCATGAGTCGATACATTCTCATGCATGGATTGCTTGGGGCAGCGCCCGCGTACTCGCTACTCGAGAACGCGCGCCGGGCTCGGCTGGGTCTGACTCGAGAAGACTATCGCAAGCAGATGGCGGCACTGTTCGCTCCGTTCACGCGGGTCGCTGCCGCCAACCCCTATTCCAGTGCAGAAATCAGTGAAAGCAGCGCCGACGAACTGGCCACATTGAGCGAGCGGAATCGCCCGATCACTGATCCTTATCCACTGAAGCTCATATCGCGCGACCAGGTCAACCAGGCTGCTGCCGTCGTGCTGATGTCGACGGGCGCTGCGCAGCGACTCGGCATTCCAGAGCACCGCCGGATCTATATCCACGGCTGGTCGCTGGCGGAAGAACGCGACATCGTCAGTCGCCCGGACCTGGGCGCAAGTCCTGCCGCCAAAGCCACGCTCGATGCCGCCATTGCCGCTGCCGGCAGGAAGGTCGAGGAGATCTCCCATTTCGATTTCTATAGTTGTTTTCCGATTGCAGTTTTTGCGGCGGCCGTGGACGGACTGGGCCTGTCACCGGACGATCCGCGCGGACTGACAGTAACCGGTGGGCTGCCTTACTTCGGCGGACCAGGCAACAACTATTCGATGCATGCATTCGCTTCCATGACCGAGCGCCTGCGCGCCGCGCCGGGCAGCTTTGGGCTCCTGGGCGTGAACGGCGGCTTCTTGTCCAAGTACGGCGCGGCGGTCCTCTCGACCGAGCCGGCAGACTGGCAGCCCGGTGAAGTCGAGAACGTCAAAGTCAGGCTCGATGCCGATCCGTGGCCACCTCTCGAGCAACTGCCGAAGGGCGAGGCGCGGATCCTTACCTATACTGTGACCTACAAGAAGGGCGTTCCCGAACTGGGTATCATCGTGGGCGCGTTAGCAGGGGGAAGGCGCTTTCTGGCGAATACCGTAGACCGGGCCTGCCTCGATGAATTGATCGCCACCGATCCGATCGGACGAACGGTATTCGTCGATAATTCAGCCGCGCGAAACTTCTTTGCGTTCGATCGTTCGGCGCTGGTTGCGGCGCTGATGCCGCCAAGACCGGCATTCCGCGACAACTACGAGACGGTGCTCCTGCGCCGCGAGGGGTCGGTGCTGGAAATCACGATCAACCGACCGGACCAGCGCAACTCGCTCAACATGACCGCCCACGAAGAGCTGAACAGCATCTTCGATGCGTTCGAGGCGGACCACGAACTGTGGGTGGCGATCGTCACCGGCAGCGGCGGCAAGGCCTTCTGTGCCGGCGCCGATCTCAAAGGCATCAAGCCCGGCGTAGTTCAGATGCCGGCCGGCGGCTGGGGCGGCCTGACACTGCGTCGCCACCAGAAACCGGTGATCGCCGCGGTGAACGGCATTGCATTTGGCGGTGGGCTCGAACTGGCGCTGGCGTGCGACCTGGTCGTCGCCGATCCCTCGGCCAAATTTGCACTCACGGAGGTAAAGCGAGGCGTCATCGCCGCCGCAGGTGGCGCCGTGCGCTTGCCGCGGCAGATTCCACGCAAGATCGCGATGGAACTGCTGCTGACCGGACGAGAAATGGGCGTCGAGGAAGCCGAGCGCCGTGGACTGATCAACCGTCTGTCGGCGCCGGGAGAGGTCATGGTGGAAGCACGGCGCCTCGCCGCGGAGATAACGGCTGCCTCGCCGACCTCTGTTCGCAACACGATGGCGCTAGTACAGGAGGCCGACGAATTCGCTAGCGGCGATACGGCAGCCATCCGAAGCGGTGGATCGCGGGCGATCGACAATGTCATCAACAGCGACGACATGATCGAAGGCTTGCGGTCCTTCATCGAAAAACGCCCGCCGCGATGGATGAATCACTAGCAGATGGCCCAAGGGCCGCATCGCGGTCGGCGAATACCGACCGTCAGACCTCGAATGAAGAATCCTGCACTGCGCGCATCACGATTGATATAGATGCGAAAAGTGGCGCGCTCGGCTGCTCAGCGCCTCGCTTCGCCGTCGCGCGTCTAGATCGAAGTGCTTCGATGGCAGAAGTTCTGCAAGGTTGCTGAGCTTGACCACGCGCGCCGTGGCCGTCGGAGTCACATTGCACCGCAGCCATCGGTAGATGAGGCATCCCTGCAAGTGGCCTTCGCTGTCGATCCAATTGACGGTACCCGGATCGGTGGCGGATACCACGGCGCGGAAGCGTCCATCGTCGTCGATGAGCGCCTGTAGGCGATTGATGCTCGATTGGCGGTGCTTGAACTCCAGCGATTCGTACCAGCGCGAATAGAGCTGAAAGGACCAGTGTCCTTCTGCCGGTACGTCGCACTCTATGAGCCAGGCTTCATCAGGCTCGAGGGCGAAAAACCCGAAGCCGTAGAACAGAGGACTGTCGCCGATATCCGGCTTCAGCCCCGGAATGATTGCAGTGACGGGTGCGGAAAGCTCGTTGGTTGGGACCATTCCCCGCATGACATTCTGGTGGTGTTCGTAGAAGTCCCATGTCTCGCGTGCGAGCGTCTCGGCGTCCATGAGACGGCGAGCCATGAGCGCTGGCGTCAGCGGAGGCGGGTAATCGGGTCTGCCTGGATCGATACGTTCGATTGTCATGCGCACGCCGGGAAGCTCGCTTGACCAGTTCTCGTCGAATATCTTGACGAGAATGCTGCCACCCAGACCCGGGTGATTGCCCGTCACTCCATCGGCGCCATCGACGTCGGGCGCTATGCGGATCCAATTCCCAGGACGAGGTTGGGCGCTCAACACCACCTCGAACGAACCATCGTGCTCCCAGCGGAAGCTGTCGGAATCAGACCAGAGACGCCCGATGACGAACCGGCGACCGAAGCAATTGCCCCTGATTCGATAGACGCTGTCGCCGCGGTACGGCGCCATCAGATAGAGGGTGTCTGCGTTGGGAGCACCCCAGCGATTGCGATCGTCGCAAACCCGATAGAAGCCGGGAAAGTCGGCGTCGCGAAACTCGACTCGGCTCTGCAGGGCATGAACGGCGATGCGCCCCAGATGGCGTATTCCTTCGGCGAATTCCTGATCCGAGATCGGGCCCCTGCTGCCTGCCAGCAAGGCTTCGCCCTGTTGCTTCAAGCTGTCGCAGAAGCGGGCCCAGACTGCTGCAAGTTCATGGCGTGCTTTCAGATCACTGCTCAAGGCGTTCTCCTTGCGGCACCATCGAATGCGGCGCGGTATGCCGAAAATGCCGCGGCGATCTCTTGCGATGTCAGGCCGAACATTTCCGGTGAGTATTCGTGCCGCCCATGCTGCTCTCGCCAGCGATCCTGACGATGAGTGTCGATCCAGGCCACGACCGCGGCGCGCGCCGGCTCGAGATCCATGCTGGCCGACTGGTAGATGCGCTCGAGAACCGCAATCGGACGGTCGATCAGATCTTGATAGGCAATGTCGATGCAGCGTGCGCTCACCGCAGGCTCGCTCGCTCTGAAGTCCATGCAGCGGTTGATTCCATCGAGCCACAGGCGGCACACGTCGCGACCTATCCTGGCAAGATCGGGGGCGTCATAGGTGCGGCGGCGAAAATGGCTGACCAGGCTGGCGAGTGAAGGAATGGTATCGACCGGGTCGCGATGCGTGAAAACCAGGACGGCGTCCGGATAGGCGGCAAGCAGTTCGGCGAGGTTGGCGATGTGCTGTGGACTCTTCAACGCCCAGCGCTCGCGAGGGGCAAAGGTCTGCAGGTGCTGCAGGATCCATTTGTGATGGGCATAGGCCGCCAGGATCGGACCCCTGCCATCCCTTCCCATCACCCGCGCGAGATAGTCAGGGGCATCCCAGAACGCGAAGTTTCCGGTATTCATGAACTCGCCTGCGAATACCGGCCCGCACTCCACCGGCAATTCCGCATCTTGCATGTGAAGTCGCAACGTTTCCGCATCCCCGGCCATTTCCGCGCGGGACAGCGCAATGCGAGGATCGGTTTCAAACGTCTCTCGTCGTGGCGGTGGAGAAGGGCGACTGATTTCCCATTGGAGCGGGCAGCGCAGTCGTGGATCGCGCGATAACAGCGAGTGCAGGAACGTGGTTCCTGAGCGCGGCAGGCCCAAGACAACGATTGGCGCGGCAAGCTTCTGTGCGCTGATCTGCGGATAGGCCTTGCGATCCGCAACGATGCGCAGGCGATTTTCCAGCAGGCGCCTGATCCTTGCCGCCAGCATGTCGAGGCCACTGCTCGACGCGCCCGACTCGATCGCGCCCTGCAGAAGTAATTCAGCATTGGCGCGGAATTCGCCTGGGCCGAAGTCCTCCAGTCCTGACGCTGCGGTTGCGGATTCCAGAATGCGTTCGAGAGAATGAGCGGCGTTCATCGCGCCTTCCACTTGTCGCGTTGGGCTGCGCGGCGCGCTTGCATTTCCGGGCTGATCAGTTGTTTGGCGCTCGGGATGTAGGTCGTGGCCCCGCCGTCGATGGGAATGACTGCGCCGGTCACCCACCGACTTTCCTGCGAAGCCAGCCAGAGTGCCGCGAAAGCCACATCGTTGGGCTCGCCAGTGCCGAGCAAATGGGCGTTCTCGTACACAGCGAACAATTCCGGATCGCTCTTGATCATGGCGATTGTCGGTGTGCCCGTATCCACGAAGCCGAGCGCCAGTGCGTTGCAGCGAATTTTGTACTTCGCATACACGAGTCCCCAGTGCCGCGTCAGCGCGATCTCAGCACCTTTTGCAGCGACGTAAGGAGCGGGGCCCTTGGTGGCGCGAATGGCGTTGGCGGATGCAATGTTCACGATCGACCCGCCGCCTGCTGCAATCATGTTGGGGACCGAGTATTTGACCGGCAGGAACACCGCGTGCGTCAGCGCCTGGCGGATATATTCGCTCCAGGCGTCTACGTCGAGATCGACGGTGTCGGGCAGTCCCTCCATCGATCCGGTCGCGGCCGCATTGTTGACGAGAATGGTCTGTCTGCCAAAAGCAGCGACGGTTCTCTCGATGACCGCCTCGATCTCGTCGGGCTTCGCCAGGTCGCACGGCAAGAACAGCGCTGAACCGGGTTCCTCGGCAAGCTCGGCTTCCAGCCGCCGACCCAGATCCTCGCTGCGCCCGCAGAACGCAACCTTGCAGCCTTCCTTCACGAATTGACGGACTACGGCCGCGCCCACGCCGCGAGTACCGCCGATGACGACCGCGACCTCGTCTTTCAATCTGCTCATGATTCACTCCGTAACATGCGGTTTCGAACGCGCAACTCGTGCAGGGCAGTCAGCTGGTTGACGGGCCAACGATCATGCGCAGAGCTACTGATGAACAAAGCTTCCGAAAAATCCCCCCACGACCGCTGACTCCGGCGATGCGCGTCAATTGCACAGTTGCGGATGCAAGAGACGATAGCGGCGTTCCAGTGGACGCATCCATAGATATATATAAAATAAACATGTACATGAAACAAAGGCAACGAGCCATGCGATCAGATCGGGAGGAATCCGCAAGAATGTCCGGGAAGCTGGGGAGCCTGTTCGCCCCGAAATCGGTGGCAGTCATCGGCGCCTCGGAGAAAAACCCCTGGGCGCGTTTCGTATTGAGGACGCTTACGACGCTCGGCTTTTCCGGGCGCCTGCATCTCGTGAACAAGCGCGGTGGCGCCGTACTCGGCCACGAGACCGTTACCAGCGCGCGTGCGATCGGCGAACCGGTCGATGCTGCTTTCATCATGGTTCCCGCAGCCGTCCTGGAGGAAACGCTCACCGACATGGCGGAGGCGGGCATTCGCAACGGCGTCGTCGTTACCTCTGGCTTCGCTGAGGTGGGTGCCGACGGCGCGCGCGAACAAGACCGGTTGTTCAATCTCGCCGCCGAACTCGGCATCAATCTCATGGGGCCGAACAGCTTGGGCTTCATCAATCTGGTCGACCGCGTTGCCTTGTCAGCGATACCCGTCGAGATGCCGATCCTCCCCGATCCGTGCATCGGTCTGATCAGCCAGAGCGGCGCCACTGCGGGAGTCATGTCCGGCACGGCGCATGCGACGAATGTTTCGTTGTCGCATGTGATCGCGATGGGCAACGAAGCGATGATCGACACGACCGAGGCGATTGATTTCCTTATCGATTGCAAGGCGACAACGGCAATCGCCATCTTCGCCGAGAGCATTCGCCGGCCCGAGGCATTCCTCGATGTCGCCCGCCGGGCCCTCGAGGCGCGCAAGCCGATCGTCATGCTCAAGGTGGGTGTTGGCGAACTCGCGGCACAGGTGGCGCAGGCGCATACCGGGGCACTGGTCGGAGACAACCGCGTGTTCGATGCAGTCTGTCGCGACTACGGGGTCGTTCGCGTCGATACAATCGAGCAGCTTCTGCAGACCGCCAACATGCTCGCCCATACCGGTGTTCTTGGCGATGGCGGCTTCGCTCTCACATCGATCTCGGGCGGCGCGTGCGAGATGATCGCCGATCTTGGCGAGGCGCAGGGCGTACCGTTTGCCCGCTTTACCGAGGCCACCAGGGCAAAGCTCGCCGAACTGCTGCCGGCCTATGCCACCATTCAGAATCCGCTCGATGTCACCGGCGGCGTTCTCTCCAACATGCAACTCTTCGAGGACGCGATCGCAACCGCAGGTCAGGATCCGGGCGTCGCTTTGATCGGTGCGATTTCCGAGCTCGCTCACAGCGCGGAGCGCGACATGCTCGGCCGAGGCGCCGTGAGTCATCTCGCGGCCGGCCTGAAGCGGGCCGGCGTGCCCGGATTCATTCTTCGGCAGTCCTATCTTTCGGTAACACCGTACATGCGCGAGAGTCTGCTGGTGACGGGGATATCGCACTGCGCAGCCGGGATGGGCATGGCCATGACTGCCGTCGGTGCAGCGTTCCGCTGGTCGGACATCGCGCGCGTCGGCGCACCCGCAAGGACGAGCGCGAACGTCGTGATCTCGGGCGAACTTCCCGACAACGAGCGTGCATTGCTCGACTACTTAGCATCGCGAGGAGTGCCGGTGATCCCCGCGAAAATTGCGCGGACTGCGCAGGCGGCCGCGCAGCATGCTGTCGAGATCGGCGGCAGTGTTGCACTCAAGATTCTATCTGCCGACATTGCCCACAAGACGGAAGTCGGCGGTGTGGCACTGGGTATCGGGGGCGCAAGTGCAGCGGCCGCCGAGTTCGATGCGATGCTGGCGCGTGTACGCAACGCCAAGCCCGACGCTCGCATCGATGGTGTGATCGTCTCGCCGATGCGCGGCAAGGGCGTCGAGCTCATCGTTGGCGTTGCCCGCGATCCCTCCTGGGGGCTCGTTCTTGCCGTCGGCATCGGCGGTATTTTCGTCGAACTCCTTGCGGATGCGGACCTCGCCTTGTTGCCCGTCACCGCTGCGCAGGTGGAGTCGATGCTGGGACGTCTGAAGGCAGGCCAACTGCTAGACGGATTTCGTGGGCAACCCAAAGCCGATCGTCGCAAGGTTGCCGAAGTTGTTGCCGCGATCGGCAATGCGGCCATCGCCTTGGGGCCGGATCTGGTTTCACTGGAGGTCAATCCTTTGTGGGTCAGCGGCTCCCACGTCGAGTGTCTCGATGCACTCTCCATCTGGCGCGAACCAGCACTGTCGTCGACGACGCGCGCTTGACAGCTGAATAGTCTAGGAGCCTGTCCGGGTAATGGCCGATGGACATTACCCGGACAGGCTCCTAGGCGCACGGATTTGCTATTTGTTGCGCACGGAATCGGCGTTGTCGAAATGCTCTGCCATATTGATCCAGACAGCCTTTTCTTCGGTGTACTGATCCAACGCTCGTAGCCCACCCTCTCGGCCGATCCCACTCTCTCGCATCCCACCGAACGGCATCGAAGGTCCGCCGATCCGATAGGTATTGATCCAGACCACGCCGGCACGAATCCGCTCGCTCACGCGGTGGGCGCGCGCAAGGCTGCTCGTCCAGATGCCGGATGCCAGGCCGTAGCGTGTGTCGTTCGCGATGGCAATGGCCTCGTCTTCGTCGTCGAAACGAATGAGGCAGGCCACCGGTCCGAAGATCTCCTCGCGCGCGATGCGGGCATCGTTGCGGACCTTGTCGAAGACAGTCGCCTCGACGAAATAGCCCTCGCGGTCGATCTTGCCGCCGCCGGCGATGGCGGAAAAACCTTCCGACTTACCGATCTGCATGTACGAGAGCACTTTGTCGAACTGCGCTCGGGAGGCGAGCGGACCGAGTTCCGTGTCGGGCAATAACGGATCGCCTACGCGCATCCTGCGAGCGAATGCGCTCAGCCGCTCCGCTACTTCGTCGTAGATGCCGGTTTGCACGAGCACTCGCGACCCCGCGTTGCAGGCCTGTCCGGACGCGGCAAAGATGCCGGAAGCAATGCCTGGAATGACGGACTCCTTGTTGGCGTCATTGAAGATGATGTTCGGCGACTTGCCGCCGAGTTCGAGCGAGACGCGTGCGTGCCGCTGCGCGGCGGCAGATCCAATCTTGGCGCCGGTTGTAGTCGATCCAGTAAAGGCGATCTTGTCCACCCACGGGTGGGCAACCAGCATTTCGCCCGTGCTGGGCCCGCCGGTCACGATGTTCACAACGCCAGGCGGGAACCCGGCTTTCTCGATGAGTTCACCCAGCATCAGCGTGGAGACGGGCGTGACTTCCGAGGGCTTCACGACGACGGTGTTGCCGGCAGCGAGCGCCGGAAACAACTTGAGCCCGAGCAACCCCAATGGCGTATTCCACGGCGTGATCGCAGCGACGACGCCGATCGGCTCGCGGCGAGTGAAGGCGGCGAAATTCGGCAGGTCATGGCCGACCGTGTGGCCGTGCAGGGTCTCGCCCAACGAAGCGAAAAAATTGCACTGACTAGCAAGAGCGCGCCCGGTCCCGCGCATTTCAGATAGGAGCTTGCCGTTCTCCAGTACCTGGACGATGCCCAGGCTTTCCGCGTTTTCCAGGCATAGGGAGGCCAATCGCCGTAGCAGCCCGGCGCGATGGGAGGGACTGGTTCGGCCCCACGCTGTTACGAAGGCATGGCGCGCCGCTGTGACGGCGTCATCGATTTCGGCCTCGCCGGCGACAGGGATCTCACCCCAAGTCTTCAGCGTGAATGGGTCGAGGCACTGCAAACGCCCACCTGATCCGGTCGCGATCCACTGGCCATTGATCAGTAGCGAATAGCGTTTGTTGGCGACCTCACGTTCCCATGCAGACCGATCGATCACAAACCGTCTCCTCACTAGAGTCTCACGCGGGTGGAGAAAAGGATGTCCATACATATATACAAGAGTAGGAGGAAACGCCATAGAGCGACCACGCGAACCAATGGCGGATGGAGCGCTGCAAAGCCGGAAGGAGTGGCTTCGAGTCGCTCGGTGTGATCGGGCGAGTAGGCGACGCGCGGTTTCCCTCGCGGCGCATAGTTTGCGCTACCATGCGGCCTGTCGGCCTGGCAGGACGAGGAAACGAGAATGTTCGGATCATGAGCAAGGGTCTCACGCGTGAAGTGGGCGCACCGCTGCACCATCAACTGTTCGGTGTCCTGCGCAGCGCGATCATGTCCGGTCGCTATGGGCACGGCGAATACCTGCCTGGTGAAGTGTTTCTGATGGAGGAGTTCGGCGTTTCCCGCGGTACGGTGCGGCGCGCCCTGCTCACGCTCGAGGCTGACGGGCTTATCGAACGCGAGCAAGGGAGGGGAACGCGCGTCATCTGGCGCGCGCCCACCAACGCGACGCTTGAGCGATTGCGTCTCGTCGAGCGAAGTGCGAAGGGCAGTACGGTGAAAGTGCTCGACTATGCTCGCGTAGTCGCGCCGTCCGAGGTCATGACTGCCCTTGAGCTGCCTAGTGGCGCACACGTGCTCAGAATCATTCGGGTGCGGTCGCGCAAGGGCCGCCCGGTGTGGCATCTCGTCAACTATGTTACCGATAACGCTGCCGAACAGCTCACTCGCGCGGCGCTCGAGCGCCGGACACTGATCGAAGAATTGCGTCGAACTGGACATGGCATACATCGCGTCGAGGACCAGGTCGGTGCGGTGCTGGCCGAGCCCGAAGTTGCGCGTGCGCTGCAGATTCGCGCGGGAGCGCCGCTGCTCGAAATCTTGCGTGTAATGTTCGATGCCCAACGAGTCCCGATAGCCTATCAAGTGACGTTGATACCGCCCGAGCAGAGAAAGCTCCGCATCGTCATCGAAGGACTGAAAGAAATCGGGCCTGCTGGAGCACCGGGCATACTGAAGCCTGCGGGCAGTGAGACTGTCGATGTGCTGCGGCGGAAAGCCGGATGACGTATGGACGCAAGATCGAGTAGTCGATCGCCTTCAAGTGCTGCCGGCTGTCGGCGCACCTTTCCGGTGGCTGCCAAGAGCACTCAGCGCTGGTCGGGATTGGAAACGATGAGGCCGTCATCGAGCGGGATGCTCGACGTCTCCAGCACGCGAGCCAGGAACATGTAGTTCCCAATGATGTACAGTGTCTCGAAGATCTCGACGTCGGAAAGGTATCGGCGCGCGCCTTCGAGTGCGGCATCGCTGGGGCGCACATTGAGAATTACCTCGTCGGCGAAGTGCAGCAGGGTTCGTTCGCGCTCGGTCAGTGGTGCTCCGGGCGTCGCCGACAAAGCAGCCTCGATCTGCGCGTCCGTCAGACCTAGCTGCTTGGCAAGGCCACGATGTTGATATTCCTCGTACGCACACTTGGAGAGATAGCCGACGCGCAGGATGATCAGTTCGCGCAGCACTGCATCGAACTGGCTCTCGAACAGCACATACTTGCTGGCGGCCGCCATCCCGTTGTGAATGGCCTCTGGCAACAAGAACAGGATGCGGCTTAGATTGATGCGCTGGCGCGCGTGCTTCTCTTGCTGTGCGGCCGTGAGCGTGGGATAGGGGATGCGTTGCACGAAGAGCTCCGGTTTCAGAACAGAACAATCGATGCCCTTGCGGTCACACCGGCGCCGGCTGCGCTCCGCGAACGCATCGACCCGGCAGTGCTCCGGTCGGTCGGCCTTCGTTGTACGTGGTCACGCCATTGACGAGAGTCGCGACGTAACCGCTAGCGCGCTGAACGATGCGGCGCCCGCCGCTCGGCAAATCGTGGACGACTTCCGGCATGCGCACGCGCAAGCGGTCGTAGTCGATCACGTTGATATCGGCTTTATAGCCGCGAGCGATGCGGCCACGGTCGCGTAACCCAACTGCATCCGCAGTGTCGGCTGTGAGTGCTTTTACGACCTGTGGTAAGGGCAGGCGCGGACCGCGCACACGATCGCGCGTCCAGTACGACATCATCGTCGTGGGATAGCTTGCATCGCAGATCAGACCGCAATGTGCTCCGCCGTCGCCTAATCCCAGCAGCGTGTCCTTATGTTGCATCATTTCATATGACGGCTGCAGCGAGTAGCCGGCGTAGTTTTGCGACGGCTCGAACAACAGGCGATGACCGCAGTCGACGAGAAGGATGTCGTAGGCCAGTTCCTCCGCAGTGCAGCCGAGATACTGTGCTTTGGCGGCAAGGCTGTGCTCGGGCTCCGGCTCGTAGTTCGGTGGATCAGTGAGTTCGAAGATGAAATGGTAGTTCCGGCGACGACCCGATGCAGCGACCCTGTAAGCCTCGCCCAGAATTCTCTTTCGGACTTCGGGCTTGCGCAGCTCGGCGACGCGTTCCGACAGCGGTAGCTGGGCCAGGCTGTCGTAAGTCGGGCAGCCTGTGAACGGGCTCAGAGTAATGTCGTGACCCAGCAGCAGCCCCGTTGGGCGCCCCATCACCTGAGCACGGATCGGAAGCCCGTCGTCACTCGCGCGCTCCGTGAGTGCCAGGAGCTTGCGCCAGCCCTCCGGGTCGCTGTGCTTCTGATTGAGCGTGAACGACATCGGGCGTCCCGAGATCTGCACCAAGCGCCGGAACATCGCGAATTCTCCTTCCACGTCCTTGAACAGTTCAAAATCGGAGAGCGCCTGGAACACTCCGCTACCCGTGCTCGACATGGCGAGCAGAATGCCTCGCAGCTCGTCTTCGGCGGCCCGTACCGTTGGAATCGGCTCGCCGCGGCTGCTCTTATGCTGAATCGCGCGCGAAGTTGCGAAACCGACTGCGCCGGCTCGAATGGCCTCGGCTGTGAGCCGGCCCATTGCTTCGATGTCGGACTCGGTTGCGCTTTCCCGTGCGATCGCTCGCTTACCCATGACATAGACGCGCAACGCGGAATGAGGCACCAGCGCCGCGCTATCCACATCGTGTGGTCGGCGCGCGACTGCATCGAGATAACCCGGGAAGCCTTCCCAATCCCACGACAGCCCCTCCGTCATTACCACTTCGGGAATGTCTTCGACGCCGGCCATGAGTTCGACGAGGGTGTCGTGATCCTCAGGTCGGCAGGGTGCGAAGCCGACACCGCAATTGCCCGTGACCACGGTGGTCACACCATGGTCGGAGGAGGGCCGGATGCGGCTTTCCCATGTGACATGACCGTCGTAATGTGTGTGTATGTCAACGAAGCCGGGCGTGACCAGCAGACCTCGCGCATCGACCTCTTCACGTCCGCGCTCGAGATCCGGGGCCACCGCTGCGATGGTGCCGTTTCGGATGCCGACGTCTGCTTCATAGAACGTACCGCCGCTACCGTCGGCGATAGTTCCGCTACGGATCACGATGTCGTAGTCGAAGTTCATGCTCATCCAGTCTATAGTGTGTCTCCGTGATGTAAATGTCCATAGATCTGTACAAGGAGTCAACCCGCGGGTACGTTATGCAGTCCTCCGAAACGCTGTACGAAAAGATTTGGAACGCCCATGTTGTCGATCGCTTACCC
>Ga0157380_10000619_pt1 | contig 21865 bp, 18 predicted proteins | sample S35metaG_FD_119757 | JGI IMG/M metagenome (GOLD analysis project Ga0157380, IMG submission 119757) | Switchgrass rhizosphere microbial communities from Kellogg Biological Station, Michigan, USA - S3-5 metaG | ecosystem: Host-associated > Plants > Roots > Rhizosphere > Soil | place: USA...
TGGAAGATTATTCGATGAATGCTGATTTTGATCCGGCAACACCTTGGATCAGAAGCATTATCGAACATGTATTGTCAAATGGCCTGGTGGATTCCAAATTATTAAATGTTAACATCCCTCATCCTAGCCTCGGTCCAATTAGGGGTATGAAGATCTGTCGTCAATCAGAAGGTCGATGGGAAGAGGAATTTGTAGAAGGAGTTGATCCACGTGGCCAGAAGTTTTATTGGCTGACCGGAAATTTTAAAACAGAGGACACCGTAGAAGGAACAGATATCAGTGCACTGAGAGAAGGATATATTTCTATTGTACCATCCTTGCATGATCTGACACATCACCGTGCAATACCAACATTAAAATCACTTGAACAAGTAATTCCAAGAGCATGATGGGTATTTTGAAGAAAGATTCTGTGTGGGTCGGTTTGAGTATCGGGCTGATTTGTCCTGTTGTGATCTATAGCCTTCTTCTATTGCTCTATTATTTCCTTGAGAAAGTAGGTGTCTTCAGTGATTTTGGTTTCGCTGATGATTTCAGAACCAGGACACTTGCACTTGTGGCCATTTGTTCGAATCTCCTCATCATGAATTCTTTCAGAAAATCACATCGTCAGCACGAAACAACCAGGGGCATCCTTATTGCAAGTATGATTTTAGTGGCAATATGGTTCCTTAAGTTTGGGATTAAAATCCTGAACGCTTGAAATACTTCATCCTTGCTGGGGAAGCTAGTGGCGACAAACAGGCCGCATTGCTCTGTGAAGCAATCATCAGTCATGATCCTTCAGCATCCATCATGGGGTGGGGTGGTGAAGCCATGAGCGCTTCAGGCGCACGTGTGACAAGACATTATCGCGAACTAGCCTATATGGGATTTGCAGAAGTTGTAAAACACCTTCCTGCGATACTGAGAAATTTCAAAAAAGCTAAAGAAGAAATACTTCAATGGTCTCCAGATGCACTCATCCTGGTAGATTACCCTGGTTTTAATTTGCGGATCGCTCGTTGGGCTGAGAAAGAGAAAATTCCAGTCTACTATTATATCTCTCCGCAACTCTGGGCCTGGCATACTTCGCGCGTGCATGGCATTAAAAAAGCGGTACGTAAAATGTTTGTCATCCTTCCTTTCGAAAAAGAGTTTTACAAGAAGTATCACATGGATGTGACGTACATAGGACATCCATTGGCGATGGAGATCAAACAGGATGAGCATTATCATTATCATCCTTTGAAAGGAAATATTGCCTTATTGCCAGGAAGCCGCAAACATGAAGTGGAAAGGATATTGCCGGTCATGGCAGAGATGATCAAGTTGTTGCCTGATTTTGAATTTACAGTTGTAGCCGTACCTCACTTGCCTGTCTCCTTGTATGATCATTGGTTGGCAGGTATACCAAATGTCGAAGTGATGATTGGTAATATGAAGTTGGTGCTAAGTGGAAGCGAAGCTGCAGTTGTTACTTCTGGTACAGCTACCCTTGAAACAGCCTTACTTGGAGTTCCTCAAATCGTGGTGTATAAAGGCAGCGGATTTTCATACCAGATCGCTAAGCGATTGATCAAAGTGAAATACATCTCTTTAGTCAACTTGATCATGAACCGATCATTGGTGCCTGAACTCATCCAGGAAGAATGTACTCCTCAGAAAATGGCAGCTCAACTCAAGCATATTCTTTCACCAAGTGTTTCCAGCGAAATGAAAGAAGCATATTCCTCCTTGAGTGAATTGCTCACTTCAGGTGGAGGAGCATCTGTTGCAGCAAAAGAAATCATTTCAGATATTGGTCACCACAAAAGCTGATCATGGCAAGATATAAAGCTGACTTACGTGAAGAGGAATTCAGGACATGCGCCAATAAGCTGTCCTGGTCTTTAAAGCCTAAGGATGAATTCGGGACGATCAACTGGCTGCTTGATTTCAAACTCTTTAAGGATGGGATAAATAAGAAGATCGGGCCGATCATCATTAAAAAAGAAGATGACCTGTCTTTTACCTGCCTGTTTGATTACACCTATACGATTTCCACTGGCAAATCAAGTCATACTTATCACCAAACTGTTTTCTTCAGGTATTCAAAACAATTGGCATTACCGCATTTCGTAATGGTACCAGAGAAATGGTATCATCGAGTGGGTACTTACTTTGGCATGCAGGACATTGATTTTATAGAATATCCTGAGTTCAGTCAAAACTATCTGCTTCGTGGTGCTGATGAACCATACATACGTCATCATTTTAATCATCCTGAGATGATCCGATTTTTTGACCAGCAAGATTTCTATAGTCTGGAAGGCATGAATTACCTAATGATCCTGTATGTCAATAATGTAGTCCTGCCTCTTGAGCAAGCATTACAATTAGTGACCATTGGCAATCGCCTTCATGATTTTTTTGCAGCGAAAACTCCGGATATTTCTCTGCCCCTGGATTTGAATGCAAGCCTTTAAGCTTCAGCTACACCCATTTTCTTCTTCACCGAATCAGGCATTCCGCCTTCGATGATTTCTTTTACTTCTTCAAGGGTGAGTAGAGCAGCTGTTTCAGCACTGAGTCTTTCTCCATCCACTTTAGGAATATTGATGGCCTTCTTTCCTTTGCGGATGAACGGGCCCCAACGACCGTTTTCAATGCTGATCTTTTCTTTCTCCCACTGCTGAATAAAACGGTTAGCTTCTTTTTCAAGTTTGGCAGCTAACAAGACATTGATCTCACTTTCGTTGAGATTGTCTGGATCGTATTTTTTCGGAATGTTGACAAAAATTCCTTCCCATTTAATGAAAGGCCCGAATCGTCCTTTGCCTTTAGTAACTGGTTTACCTTGATACATAGCCACCGGCCTGTCCTCATGGATCTTGGCATCGATGATTTCTCTTGCACGCTCTTCACTGATCTCAAGCGGATCTTCACCCTTTGGAAGGGAGATGAATTGTTCGCCGTGTTTTACATAAGGGCCGAAACGTCCGGCACCGATGAGTACTTCTTTGTCTTTATAAGGTGAGAGTGTTCTTGGAAGTTTGAACAACTCTTTTGCTTCTTCTAATGTGATTGTTTCAATCGATTGTCCTGGGCGAAGATTTGCGAAACGGGGTTTCTCGTCTTCACTCATCTCCTCACGATCACCGATTTGCACTACTGGCCCGAAGCGAGTCATTTGAGTAAGGATGGTGTATCCTGTTTCATCATCTTTACCGAGATCTCTACGACCTTTAATACGACCGGCAGATTCAAGCGTTTCTTCTACGGTTTGATGAAAAGGACCATAGAAAGATTCAATCATCTTGTTCCATACAAGGTCACCTCCGGCGATGATGTCAAATTTCTCTTCAATATCGGCTGTGAAGTTGTAATCCATGATGATTGGGAAATTCTCATTGAGAAAATCCGTCACAAGGAGACCCATGTCTGTAGGTACAAGCCTATTGGAGATGGCTCCTGTCATTTCTGTTTTAGTCTCTTGGGATACTTTTTTATTGGAGAGTGTGATGACACTATAAGCGCGTTCTACACCGGGAAGATTACCACGGATGACGTATCCTCTGTCTTCCTCCATGATCTTGCTGATCGTTGGAGCATATGTAGAAGGACGGCCTATTCCAAGCTCTTCAAGTTTTTTGACAAGCCCGGCCTCTGTATACCTTGCTGCTGGCTTGGTATAGCGCTCTGTACCTGTCATTTCATTTAAGTCAAGAGGCTGACCTTCTTTCAATGGAGGCAAGATGGCACTTCCTTCTTCTTCTGTATCATCGTCGAGTTGTTCGATGTAGAGTTTGAGAAAGCCATCAAATTTGATCACTTCACCTTTAGCTTGGAGGAATTCTCCTGGATGTGCAGAAACTGAAATATTGACTTGTGTGCGTTCCAGTTTTGCATCGGCCATTTGGGATGCAACTGCTCTTTTCCAGATAAGGTCATAGAGACGTTCCATATCTCTGTCACCATCTGAAATGGATGGGTTTTCAGGATAGGTAGGGCGAATCGCTTCGTGTGCTTCCTGGGCATTGGCAGATTTTGAAGCATACTGCCTTGGTTGTGCATATTTCTCACCAAACTCTTTGCTGATTTGTGCAAGGATAGCTGCTTGTGCAGTTTCGCTCAGTTTGACAGAGTCAGTACGCATATAACTAATGTAACCAGACTCGTACAATTTTTGCGCAGCTGACATAGTGCGTTTAACATTGAAACCAAGTTTGCGACTGGCTTCTTGTTGCATTGTAGAAGTAGTAAACGGTGGTGCAGGTTTGCGCACAGCTGGTTTTACATCGATGCTGTCCACTTTAAAAGTAGCACCGACACAAGCCTCAATCCATTTTAAGGCTGCTGGTTTTGTATCGATCTTTTCGCTTAATTCAGCTTTGAGATCATATACTTTGCCTGAGTCATCTTTTACTTTAAAAATTGCTTGTATTTTGAAAAAAGCTTCAGGTGTGAAGCCATTGATTTCACGTTCGCGTTCTGCTACAAGTTTAACAGCAACTGATTGTACGCGACCTGCGGAAAGTTTACCTTTTACTTTGCGCCAGAGTGTTTCTGACAATTCGAAACCGACAAGTCGATCAAGTACACGTCTTGCTTGTTGTGCATTGACCAGATTTATATCAACCGTGCGTGGCTCTTTGATTGCTTTTTGCAGCGCAGGTTTTGTGATTTCACTGAAGACAATTCTTTTGGTTTTCGCCGGGTCGAGTCCTAATACTTCACACAAATGCCAGGATATGGCTTCACCTTCGCGGTCCTCGTCCGTCGCGAGCCAAATTTCTTCTGCACCCTTAGCGGCTTCTTTGAGGTCCTTAACCGTTTTCTTTTTTTCAGGAGAGACAATGTACTTTGGTTGAAAACCATTGGCTATGTCAATGGCATTATTCCCTTTCTCCAAATCACGGATATGACCGTAACTGGATCTCACTTTGAAATCCGAGCCGAGGAATTTTTCGATTGTCTTGGCCTTAGCCGGAGACTCAACGATTAACAGGTTTTTAGCCATAAAAGGTGTTGGTTGGGGTGATGTACCCTATAGTATAGGGGCGCAAAAGTATAAATATTTGGGTTTTCGGTCTTTAGTCAGGGGTCAACCGTACTTCTCGGCGTAAACAGAAACTTTGCCAAAAAGATTCAGATCCGTCAGGCAGAAGACAAATTGGAACTGGTTTTTTATGGTCATTTATAATCTAAGTCGCTGATGGTCATACCTTAAAAATGAAAAAAGCATCTTTATAACCAGATGCTCTTCTCATTTATTATATACTAAATTTATTTATCGATTTCAGGATTCAAACAGGTTATCATATTCACTTTTCCCTGAAGAAGGCCTGGTTTGCGCTTCTTTCCGGGGTGCATTGATATCCAACTTTTCTTCCTTGGTACCTCCTAATAACATAAGCGTGCTGTTCTTTTCCCACTCTTCAAGCATCTGCAAACCTTGCTCTTCAAACACGCCATTCTGAAGATCAACGGAATCCATAAAGCTGCTGGACATCTCCATAAACCTTTCCATCTCACCAACTTTCATCGCAACATCATCCGCGATCACTTCAAGTGCCTGGTCAAACATTGCGCGTTTGTCAGCATTTCCGGAAATGATACTCATCGCCGATTTCATCGCGCTATGACTCGCACGGATAGCTTTACGCTCTTCTTCTTTTAGTTTAACCTGGTCCTTAGTGTCTTCCAATAGTATTTCAGAATTGGAATACATTTTCGTCAACACCCTGTAAAGGATACTCATCTTGTTTTCAAGCACCGCGTATTTTTCATTCGATTCTTTCAGACGTGCAGCTTTGCGGCTTGACAACAACATTTGTTTTTCAACACCTTGCTCGCGTGCTTTCTGTGCCAACTTCATATTGTAGTCGATCTCAGCAGAATTTTCTTCCTGGATGGTTTTCAGTTTGCGAATCTGACCACGCAAGAGTCCGATTTGTTCACCCATTTTTTTCAAGTTGTCCTGCAGATCCTCGATATAGTTTTTCAGAATGCCGATTGGATCTATGGTGATAAACCAACTGGTCAGACTTCTCATCACACTTTTGTACATGTAGCTGACAAGCGTTCTCATTTTAGGATCGAGGACCATATAGATGATAGCGCCAAGGACCAGCAAAGTCACCACTAAGCCTAGAAGCGATGAAGCGAAGGCCACGATCTGCGGTAAAAATTTTACGACCACATATCCTACACCAGCCAGGATAGCCAGCATAAAGAGTAGTCCTGTTTTGCCTTCAGGCCTGCCCCAAAAAGATTTAGGCTTGGAATTGAGGGAGCCGCTGAAGTCTTGTACTGGAGTAGTCATACTTAGATTTTTATAGGTTTTGCTGTATAGTGGTAATGTCAAGTTCTATCGCAGAAACAAACTGCTGATAGGTATTTTCAAATTTCAATTTGGTTTGCTCAATAGAGGATTTTGCTTCAGCCACTTCTTCATCCGACTTAGCAATCTTATCCTGGAATTCGAGGATTTGCTTTTCAAGCTTTGTGATCTGGCGGCGATGCTCTTCTATTTCATGTTGCAATTTCTGCAGTTCTTCTTTTTTAGAAGCAACACGCTGATGTACCTGGTTGTTGAGCGCCTGGTCAAATTGTTTTTTCTCTTCGCCGAGCACGGTGAGGTAGTGGCGGGCAGATTGCAGCAAGGAATCCTTTGTCACCCCCATTGTAGAGGCAGTGGCGTAGGCTGATTTCAGTGCAGTAGAAACATCCAGTTTCAGGCTGGCAAGCTGATCAATCGATTGCTTGAATTTGAGATAATCAAAACCAGGCTGGGCTTCCTTGACCATTGCGTTTTCAAGGAAATCAACACTCTTTTGATCGGCATTGTTTGCGAGACCTAATAATTGCGAAATCTTCATACCCTGTCTAAATAACTTGTCAAATATAGAGTAACCACTTTATTGGCGGCAAAATAAATGCGCCAGGCCCCCAGGCTCCCTTTTTTAGACGGACGCTAGGGAATTATTATACAATCAGAGATGGATGGACACATCCTTGGAATAAGGATAGCGCATAAGGTAATCCAGGGCTACCTCGAAAGGCAGGTTTTCGTACACGATTTTGTACAACGTTTCAATGATCGGCAACCTTATCTTTTCCGTTTTCGCCAACAAGTAGGCAATTTTCAGCGTGCGGACGCCTTCCGCCAGTTCTTCGGAAGCAGCCAGCACTTCATTGAGTTGCTTTCCCTGGCCAAGCTGGAAACCAAAGTTAAAATTACGGCTGATGGAACTAGTCGCCGTAGCAATCAGGTCACCGATCCCAGCAGTCCCCAGGAAAGCAGATTTGTCTGCGCCGATTAATCCACCGAAATAGGCAATCTCATGCAAGCCCCTGGTGATAAATAACCCTTGCACATTTTTGCCAAGTCCTTTCCCTCTCAGATATCCCGAGCCAACTGCAATGATATTTTTAAATGCTCCAGCGAGCTCGGCACCAAGAATGTCAGAAGATCCGAAGACAAAAATCTTTTTACTAGAGAGTACCTCTATCCCGATGCTGATGACTTCATCATATTCACTGGCTATTACAGTTGCTGTTGGCTGACCTTCTAATATTTCTTTACTGAGATTTGGGCCAGACAAACAACCAACACGCAAGACATTACTCTCTTGCATAATCACCCTGGACATGGTGCAAACATCCTCTCGTGTAATCTTGCCACTAAAAGTCATGACATCTTTTACCTTAACCGTGTCCAGTCCTTTTGTGCCATGAATCAAGATATGCCTTGGAGACAATAGCGGACCTAGCGATTTCATCATGTTCCTGAAATCATCTGATGGCACGACAGGAAAGATCAATTCACAGGTTTCAGCGATCTGCGCATAGGAAGAAATAGCTGTGATGCGAGGGTTTATGTTTACACCCATCAACATCCGCTGCTCGTTGATCTGAGCGACAACCTGTGGGTCTCTTGCGAAAAGAAGGACTTTATTGTTGACTGCCAGTAATTGTGCTACTGTCAAGCCAAAGCTACCCGCACCGACAACCCCGACCGGGGCCTCCTGATGGGCGTGGTTTTTAGTCATTCGTTATTCGGTAAGACAGAATGAAGTTATTTGCTTTTTTTCTTTGTTGGTGTAGATGCAGGTTGATTTTTTCGGGCATCAGCAAGACGTTGTTGCTCTTTCATCGCTTGTTCAAGTCTTGCCTGGAAGCCACCTTCTTTCTTGGGCTTCTCCTTGTTCTTGTTCAGCTTCTCCATGATCTTACTTTCATCAAAGAGGAATCGCTTCGCCCCAAGGGTTTGGCCGATATTTAGAAGGTTAGAATATAGCAAGTATAATGTCAGACCTGAAGCATAACTGTTGAAGAAGACAAGGAACATGACCGGCATGAAGTATTGCATATATTTCAATGCTGGATTCATGTTCGCCATATCCATATTCTGCATATTATAATAAGTATACGCGATCGTACTGGCCGCCCAAAGTAATGTCAGCAAACTCACATGTGCACCGAAGAATGGTACATCCCATGGCAGGTTGAAAAACACATCATAAGACGATAAGTCAGTCGCCCATAAAAACGATGCCTGCCTGAATTCAATTGACGCAGGAAAGAATCGATAGAGCGCAAACCAAACCGGCATTTGCAACAATACAGGGAAACATCCACCAAGAGGATTAACTCCATACTCGCGATAAACCTTCATGGTCTCCATCTGCTGTTTCTGCATGTCATCCTTGTACTTTTCACGAAGACCTGCAAGGGATGGTTTCAAAGCTGACATCTTAGCCTGGCTCTGAAGCATCTTGTATGACAATGGAAATAAAAAAAGCTTAACTAAGAAAGTAAGCAACAAGATGACTAAACCATGACTTCCGATAAAAGCAATCAGGAAATTGAAAATAGGACGGATGACCCAACGATTGATCGAACCAAAAATGGAACGCCCAAAAGGAATAATATCTTCTAATTCTACATGATAATGACGAAGGGTTTCAAAATCATTTGGACCGATGTACATCGTCATCTGGCTTGGTGTGCCATCACCTTTAACAGGAAGGGTAACGATAGCAGAAGTTGTTTTCAAACTTTCATCTAACGGATCAACCATCTTCGTTTCAAAAATCCCACCATTGAAAGATTCAGCAGCGATCAGCGAACTGTTGAAAAACTGGTTTGAATGACTAAACCATTTGATACGCTTTGTGCTCAGGTTCTCTTGTGCATCGTCGCGGCAATTGCAGTAGTCAACATTTTCCTCAGTCTCTTTGTAATAGACTGTGGACATCGTTTTTTCAAAGTTGCTGTTCTTCTCCAGTTTATCAAGATGATTGATCCACGTGAGTTTTGCTTCTGCGCCAGAATTGATCAGACCTGAAGCATTTTCAATACGCATCTGGTATTTGACCTCATAAGGTGAATCAGTTAGCGTATATTCTTGTACGATTTGTTCGCCTTGTTGGCCAAGAGCCCTGAAGGTTACTTTATTTCCTTCGACAGTTGGTTGAAAGTTGAGTTCGGAAGTGTGTAAATCACCTTGTCTTGAAGGAATGGAGAAATCCCAGACATTCTTGGGGTCATCCATCAATCGAAGCGGGATTTTGTATTCCTTTTGCTTGTCGTCGAGTAATACTTTCTTGTATTTCTTGAGCTCGACATTGGAGATTTTACCTCCTTTGGAATTGAAATCAATGATAAAATATTGATTTTCAAGCTTTACTGTCTGGTTCTCCCCAGTAGCAGCTGTAGCGAAAGTGCCGAATTGATTGGCCAGTGTAGCTGAATCAGCCAGGGCAGGGGTCTGGGTAGTGGCTAAAGATTCGCCTTCTATAGAATCCTTTAGAATTTCAACGCGGTTGAGGCTGTCTTGCCGCTCTTTCATGGAAGCAACCTCCTCTTTGGAAGGGGAATTGACAAACGTCCACAGCACTAGTAGCCCGAAAATGAGAAGAAAACCTATTATATGATTACGCTCCATGTGTTGTTTTACCTGAATAAAGAGAGTCCGCAAAGGTATCAGGTATTCCTAAAGCGCCAAACACCTTTCTACAAGCAATCGTCAGTCTCCTGACGGACTAATAGTCGTCACCTACGAGGATAAGGACAGGATGGTCCGTGTGAAACTTGTCAGCCAGGGTACGGGTAGGGCCAAGCGTTTTTTCAAGAAAACCCCGCTTACGACGCATAACACACAGTAAATCAGCATGATACTGACTTAGATATTCGTTGATGCTTTCGTTAAAACTGTCATTTCCATACCGAGTGACATCATCGATCACTTGTAGGATACTGATGGTTTGGTCCGGTGCGGGTTCTTGATCTTCCCCAAGGTGTAGTAACTGGACATGTGGATTGAAGAGATTTTTAATCTCAATCAACGGTTGCAATGTTTTCTGCTCACGTACGAAAGGATTCTTGGCAGCAAAAACAATCCTGTCAATTCCATTGAAGCGAAATCCAGGAGGAACCACCAGGACAGGAATATCGGTCGTCTTGACCATAGCACCTGCTGTCGTGCCCAGGAAGGTTTCTACATTTTCACCTGTGCCCTGTGCGCCCATGATAACGAGGTCAGCCCCGGTTACCTCAACCATTCGTCTTAGGCTATCCACCACATCACCTTTGACGATCTTGGAATCAACCTTCAGATCAGGATGCTTCTTGCTGATCCGGTCGATTCGCTTTTGGATCCATTTTTCAGGATCCTTCTCTATAGTCCCTTTTTTGGTTGTATAGATGACGGCCTTGAGAAGAAGATTGTAGGAATGCACGATGGTAATCTCCGCATTAGCCTTGCGGGCTATATGCACGGCATATCTTAAGGCTTCCTTGGAATTTTTGGAAAGGTCGACAGGGACGATAATATGTTTCATATCAGGATAGAGTCGGCAAAACTAAACATTCCAGCGTCTTATACGTCTCCGATCCTGGAACCGGCGGGAATGACGACAGATTTTTTGAGGACGACGATACCGTCCACGATAGAGTAAGTTTCTGTTTCAATGTCTTTCAGATGCTCACCCCCTTTGATGACCACGTTATTGCCAATCCGGCAGTTGATATCGAGGATCGCGTTTTCAATAATGCAATCTTCTCCAATTCCCATCGCAATGACTTTGCTGGACAAAATATCCTCCAGGTTTTCATATTGATCCATCCCCATCATGATTACACGTCTTACAATAGAACCTTTACCAATCCTGGAGCGAATACCAATGACAGATTGCGTGATTTCTTTTGCATTGATGATACAACCATCGCCAACCAGAACATGAGTGCATGCTGTTCCAAGCAGTTTGGATGGAGACAACATCCTGGATCTAGTAAAAACGGGATTATGCGCATCATACATATTGAATCTTGGTAATGGCATCGCCAGTTCAAGATTAGCTTCAAAGAAAGAACGGATTGTCCCGATATCTGTCCAATAGCCATCGTAAGCATAGCTATGAACTTTATAAAATTTATTGATGGCGAATGGAATGATCCCTTTTCCAAAATCTACTTCTGCAGGATTGAGCGCAAAGAGTTGCTTGAGGGTTTCTTTTTTGAAAAGATAAATACCCATCGAAGCGAGGTAGTTTTTTCGCTCAGCGGCATAAGCCTCTGGTACATCCGATGTCCATTCGCTGAGTATATCTTCAGTAGGTTTTTCTGTAAACTTCTCAATCTCCAGGTTTTGATTGACTTTCATAATCCCAAAACCAGTTGCTTCCTCTGCGACCACTGGAATAGTGGCTATGGTGAGTTCCGATTCTTTTTCAAGATGCTGTTGCATAAATGCAGCAAGGTCCATCTGGTATAACTGATCACCTGAAAGAATCAACACATAGTTGTATTCATATTCATCCAGACGTGTCATGACTTGTCGCACTGCATCAGCAGTACCCTGGAACCAGTCTTTATTGGTTGGTGTCTGCTCTGCAGCGAGGATGTCTACAAAACCTTGGCCGAAAGCATCGAAGTGATAGCAGTTTTTAATGTGCCTGTTGAGTGACGCGGAGTTGTATTGTGTCAACACAAAAATCCGGTTGTACCCAGAGTTGAGGCAATTGGAAATCGGGATATCGATCAACCTGTATTTACCTGCGAGTGGTACAGCAGGTTTGGATCTTCTGGCTGTAAGCGGGTAGAGGCGTGAGCCAGCACCGCCGCCAAGGATGACACAGAGTACTTCACGATTTAGATTACGCATTGGGTGAGGCGGGTATTATTTCGTGAAATATATCAAGATATCTTGATGCGGAGTGCTCCCAGCTCAAATCCTTTTTCATTATTTTCTCACGGGTAGCGGCATGTACTTCGGCAGCACTATATAATCGGCTACTGCTATCGATGCCCCACATGCCCTGGTAGTCTTCAAGATCGCGGAAGAGAAATCCATCACCATTCGTTCCATCAAAGGGCTCTATCGTATCCAATAAACCTCCTGTAGCTCGTGCAATCGGCACCGTACCATAACGCATTGCGTACATCTGGTTGAGTCCACATGGTTCTGTACGTGAAGGCATCCAAAGAAAATCAGCTGCAGCATATAAGCGATGCGCCACACCTTCATTATACATGATCAGTGCGCGGACATGTGGGCCAAAATTTCTTTCCAACATCCTGCATTGATCTTCAATTTGTCCATCACCGGTGCCGAGGATGATAAAACATGCATCCCTGTGATAGATCATATACTTATAGATGAGTTCGGCAAGAAAGTCAATCCCTTTGTCATGCACCATCCTTCCGATGAAAATATGCAAAGGAAGATCAGTCGGCATATTCAACTCCGTGAGTAAACTTTGCTTATTGTCTTTCTTCCATTTGTCAACACTCTTTTTGAGTTTGATCTTGAGGTAAGGATCAGTGGCTGGGTTCCAGTAATCGTAATCGATACCATTGACCACGCCTCTGCATTTATGCCATTCGGATCTTAGTAATCCTTGCAGGCCAAATCCATACGTCTCCATCAATTCTCTCAGGTAGTTTTGAGAAACCGTGGTGACTCTCCATGCGCATTTGATGCCGCAGGCAAGTGAATTGATGATACTGCCCCAATCCAATAACCCTGATCTGTCTCGTGAGAATTCAGGCAGTAGATGTTGCCGATCCCATCCAAACATACCCTGGTAAGCTGCATTATGAATTGTCAGTATGGTAGGAGTAGCTCCGAGGCGCCAGAATTCTGGACATTGGGTCATCATAAAAGGCATTAGTGCCGTATGATGATCGTGACAATGAACCACATCCGGCAATTCCTCCCAATGGTGGACCCATTGGAGGACTGCACGCTGGAAGGCGATATTTCTTTCGACCTCGTCCCGATAGAATGGATGTTCATGGTCGCCATAGACACCTGGACGGTCAAATTTGCCGGGAATGTCCACGACATAGAGGTCATAGCCGAGCTCTTCGTTGAGGATATGAGCGATGCGGTATTCGATAAAAGCGGTGCCCATGTGAAAGGCGCCGGCGTGGGCTTCGCGGAATTCTTGCTGGGTCAGCCAGGCATTGTGATAGCCGGGGATGATAACGGCCACTTGGGCTTCACCGGATTTATTGAGGTAGCGGGGTAGGGATCCGACCACGTCTGCCAGTCCGCCGACCTTGGCGGCAGGATAGCATTCGGCGCTGACCATGAGGATGCGAGGAGAAGGTTTTGCTTTTTCTTTCATGGTTGGTTTAGTCCTTTGTTTTGTTCGCCCTGGTTTCGGTAGCTGCAATATACGGGGAGCAGGAGAAAATTGGTAATCGTGCCAACGACAGAGGGCTTTAGTTGTATTTTGGTGTCTGGGAGAGGATAGTTGGGGCGAATGAATTAAATAAACACAAGCAAGTTGATTAAACTGAGCTATTTCATTATTTCTGCCATTTTGTTGCTGGCATTCGAAATACCGAACTTAAATGCGCAGTCCGGCTTTGCTAAGACCATTCCGATTAACGCCAATGTGAATTTTGACGACATTATTTTCCATGATGATCAGCTCATTCTTAGGGGAAATATAGGAATTGATTCATTGGGCTTGTGGGGTTTACTGATTGTTGGATTGGATACAAATGGTGTTTTATTGTGGCAAAGTGTAATACATGATACAACGCTGGAATCTCATATCATTCTAAATACACCTAGTAGATTTCTGGTCACAACCGATAAGCGTTTGATACTCCCTGTAAAGTTTCACCAGACACACCAATTAGCAATTTATTTTACAGGGCTGGATGGTCGAGAGGAAATGCATCGATTTTATGAAATTAATGAGGGATTATTATTTCCATTCGATGTAAATGAGATTGAGAATGACTTTTACATCTCTGGTGTGATTTCATCTCCTGGGGGTGACATGAGCGTATTTGTTTTAAAGGTTAAGCCAAACGGAGAAAAAGCCTGGATAAAATATTTTGGGTTGGCAAATCAATTTGAAGTCTCGTATGATGCTATTGTCAATCCAGATCAAACGCTTACAATTTATGCTGATCAGGCAGATCGAGATTTTGTTTACAGTGAACAAAAAGAAGGTTGGAAGAAACCCTGGGTGTTTACCATAGATACATCAGGAGCTATAGTAAGCGAATGGTTAGGTGAGGAAAACGATCCCCGCACCCTGGGAGGTGGGTTTTTCAAAAGAATGGCAAACGGTGATTGGATCATGCAAAGTATGCATTATAAAAATGTACCTAATGATTTTGGAATGGAGGTGAGAGTCTCTCCGACAGTCACTCGCCTCGATAGTAATTTTAGTCAAATATGGAAAGTATACCTCTCCAATTATGAGAAAAGGTCAGATCAAATTCAAGATCTTGAGGTCGATAACACAGAGCAAGCTATCGTGGTCACAGGTGGCAAACATGAATTATTTGAGAATGAATCTGAATTTGTTAATTGGACAGTTAAAATAAATACTGAAGGCCAAATATTATGGAATAATACAGACTCAGTTTATTATAGCCGTCAAAATACTCATAATACCGCTGGACTAGATATCGCTCCATCGGGTTCCATTTATGTCGGAGGCTATGTCACAATCAATGAGTTGGAACCAGGAAGCCAGGGCTTTGTGATCAAATACACAGCAGATGGTTGCTCAGATACGATATGTACGACAACTTCTATTGAAGAGCAGATCAGGAATTGCGAAAAGAATGTGATTTTATACCCTAATCCGGTGAAGGATGAATTGAACATATCAATAAAGGAGCTTAACAGAATTGGAAATCTGAAAATATTTGATGTACAAGGCAAAGAGTTACTTGTTACAAAAGTTATTAAAGGAATGAATGCAATACCAATCCATAAACTTTCCAATGGAATTTACTTTTATACCATTTATGATCCAATAAGTGTTGTTTCATCGGGAAAGTTTATAGTACAAAACTAGAAGTTATTAAACGGAATAAAATAAATTCAGCTTTGAGAATTGTTAGGTACTATCACTTTATAAATTATATATTCTTAGTCATATTACTTTCCTGTGATAAGAGCGAAGAAGAATATTCCTACAACCTCGATGGTACTAGATATCCAAAAGGAATCGTTGCGGTAGATTTGAATAGCTCTAATGATTGCTCTTTAGCGAAATGTGATACTAATAGATTGAGTAGATTAACCCTGAATAATGTTCAAGGCATTGTAACGTCAGATACAATAATTGTTGTAAGTTTTACATTTGATTCGAAGATAAGATTTCATATTTGTTCTGAGAAATTATCTAATTTCAATCCAGGCGATAATGTTTCCTTTTCTGGAGAAGGAAAAGATGGTTGTGGATACTTACATAATGTTTATCCTTTTGAGGAAGAATATTTTTTATTTCTAAATAAAATTAAAAAACTATGAAATCATTACTTTTAGGAATTGGACTTTTTATATTCATTGCTCCAATTGCTTTATCTCAAGAGGGTACTCCATATTGTAATTTCCCAACCCCGTGTTTGTAAATCAACCACTTAATGTTTTGAACAATGGTGAAATTAAGGATTTTACCATTATAGATATTCTTGGAAATATCATCTATAGAAAATTGAATGTCAACAGAAGTGGTATAGAGGTAAACCTAAATACTCCCGGTATGTATATCATTAAAATTAGGAATTACGATGGTACAAACCACACAAGTAAAATTATTGTAATCAATAATTAGTAATTTTATTATGAAATTCATCTTGATAATATTTCTTTCCTCCCAATGTCTAATGGTATCTAGCCAATCAAAGCAGGATTATAATTGGCAACTTGGGAGGAGCAGTAGTCCTGTAAATCATTCTTCACCAAGAAGCTTAGAGATTACCTTCAATAATAGTGAAAGGATGATCAGAACCTTCTATAGGCCTATGTACATGGGGCATTTTAGTGCCTCTCTTTCAGATGTAAATGGAAATTTATTGTTGTATTCGAATGGATGTTTAATAAATAATGGTAAACATGAGTCTATTGAAGGATCTGAGAACTTAAGTCCAGGAAGTATTGATCATGAATGGTGTGATCAAAACGCATTAAATTATCCAATTAAGGAAGGAGGGTTGTTTCTGCCATTTTATGTAGATAGTCTTGTAATCTTTTTGCACCAGAGATTGTCCGTTACTAGCCCCCCACTTACTATTTATGTTGACGCATTGTTCTACACAATGCTAAAAAAGTCAGGAGAGAGCTATAATATTATAGAAAAGAGTATCCCAATTATCGAAGACTCATTGACTTATGGAAGATTGGAAGCAATAAGGGGAGAAAAGGAAGATTATTGGTGGGTCATTCAGGGCATACGCAATTCCAATGAGTACTATACTATGGGATGGAAATCTGGTATCTTGGATACAGCTTTTATTCAAGTAATTGGAGACTCAACGGTTAGAAAAGGAGAAGCTGCCGCACAATCTGTGTTTTCTTCGGATGGTAAAAAATATGCTCGGTATGCGCCAGCTGATGATTTGTTTCTATTTGATTTTGACATATCTAGTGGAGAATTATCAAACTATCGAAAGATACATGTGGCGGATAGTGGGTTGATTGGAGGTTTGGCTTTTTCTCCAAATAGCAGGTTTTTATATGCTTGTACAGTGCAGGATTTATATCAATTTGATGTATCTATGTCTGATATTCAAAGCACTAGAACACACATAGCTCATTACGATGGGTTTGTTTCTGGGTTACCAGCCACCTTTTATTTTATGCAATTAGGTCCGGATTGTAAAATTTACATGATACCACCTAATGGGATAGACATCATGCATGTTATTAATTACCCAGACAATAAAGGAAGTGCTTGTGCCTTTGAGCAACATGGAATTGTTCTTCCTTCAAATAATACAATCACCATTCCTAACTTTCCTGTGTTCAGAGCATATCCGGATTCACCATGTGATCCTAATATTAGTACTTTCCTTATAGAATCTGGAAATTTGAATTCTGAATTTACTGCGTATCCTAACCCTACAAAAGATTTTATTAATATTATATTGGATGAAAGTGCAACATTTGGCTCAGTTAAAGTGAATATCATAGACATTTCAGGGCATATACTTATTGAGAAAAGAGTGGATTACTCGAAGTCCGTCCAATTGGACTTATCAATCCTAAAAGCAGGAATATATATTATTCAAATTCAAGATAAAAAGGACATTTTTTCAGGCAGAATATTAAAAATGGATTAGACATATATTTTATTTTAATCCTAAATATTCAAACAATTATCCTCATACAATCAGTTAAAATTAAATTATTATTAAACAATAAAAATTAGTTAAGACACTTGGTAATATTCGAATATTCCCAAATAAATTTAACCAATATTTCCGGGGCGATTTCATATCCAGGTGGTGACGAAAGTTTGTTTGTATTAAAACTTAAATCAAATGGTAGCATTAGCCAAGGGATCAATGGTATTTCCACCTCTGATTTTCCAGCGAGGATTTACTTTTATTCGATATCGTCAAAGTCAGGAATGATCAATTCCGGGAAGTTTACTATTGTTCGTTGAGTGAGAACATTCTGCCTTCATCAAAACAATTCAAGTTTGGTCACAGAAATAAAATATTCTTCTTCAAATGGATAGCCGTTAAAAAGATATCCACAAGCATCCCTTGCTGTTCCGCTAAACTTGACTTTTTGATGTTCTGCAGAGCCAAAATTGAAGTCGATTGAACTTTTATTACAAATATGAAACTCAATATAGGAGTCGGATGTGAAGCCTATCTGCAAAATTGAATCAAGCCTAAGAATACCAACTACATCATTTAACTCTAGCCTTGTAATGCGGTCAGATGCGCACCAGGGGAGTGTGCAATCATTTAATGTAGCCTGATCGATGACTTTTATGCCCTTGGGGTAGGGTATTCCATTTATGCTGTAATAAATTTCATCTTCTTCTTTTGAGCAGGAGAGGGAAAATAGAATTGTAAAAAGTGAGATTTGATAGATTATTAATTTCTTTTGCATCATTGCCTTGGGTTTAATCCTGCTGACATTAAAGTACATCTTTTTAGCTGATGAAAGCCTTGGTAAATCTAAATCCTGTTGTCGATTTTTATTTCTACACAAATAAACCCTGAAAGGGCGCACTTGTAGAAAAGGGGTTCAGCCTTTTTTATGGGGGCCAACGTCTTACATTCTGTCGTCGGAAAGGGGCTAAACCCCCTTCCTAGTAACACGCCCTTTCAGGGCTTGTGGAAATTATGCACTATTACGATTGTCCTCCAGCATGCATTATCCCTGCAGTTAAAAACTGCCAGTGTTACCTTTTCCACCGTAAAGCCTTCTTTTGATCCGTAGCACGCGGGCGTAGATACAATCTACGCCCAACGGTATTTTTCAATACTGCGGCCTTTGGCCGCAGTATTGCCCTATGCCCTATGCCCTCCCGCCTTATGGCTGCGCAACATAGCGGGATCTCCGCTGCGCTGCGATATGCTTCCCTGCCCAATGCCCCTTGCTCCCTTGATCCTTTGCTCCCTTCCGCCCTTTTCCCTACCTTTGTGCCCGAAAACATGAGCAAAAAAGGCCGAATATTAGTAGCTATGAGCGGTGGAATCGACTCCACCGTCACCGCCATGCTCTTAAAAGAGCAGGGGTATGAGATCGTCGGTATCACGATGAAGACCTGGGATTATGCCACCAGTGGAGGCGACAAGAAGGAAACCGGCTGCTGCAGCCTGGATAGCATCAATGATGCCCGCCAGGTAGCGGTCGAAATGGGTTTCCACCATTTTATCGTAGATATCCGGGAGGAATTTGGCGACTATGTCATCGACAATTTCGTGGATGAATATATCGCCGGCCGTACACCCAATCCATGTGTGCTCTGCAATACGCACATCAAATGGGAAGCACTGATCAAACGCGCCGACTCTCTCGGTTGTGAATATATCGCTACGGGACACTATGCCCGTATCGCTGAACAAAATGGCCGTCATTTTATCCGACGCGCAGTCGATCTCAACAAAGATCAATCTTATGTCCTGTGGGGCTTGAGCCAGGAATGTCTCCGCCGCAGTATGTTTCCATTGGGTGAGATGACCAAACCAGAAGTAAGACAACTTGCAGCAGACTTCGGCTACCTCGAACTATCGAAAAAGCCAGAGAGTTATGAGATCTGTTTTGTGCCGGACAATGATTACCGCGGTTTCTTGAAAAGAAGATTGCCTGATCTTGAAGCATCAGTTGATGGTGGTACCTATGTCAATACAGAAGGAAAAGTGATCGGTACGCATCATGGTTATCCATTCTATACCGTCGGACAACGCAAAGGTCTTGGAAAAGCATTCCAAGAACCAATGTATGTCACCGAGATTATTCCAGAAACCAATACGGTCGTATTGGGCAGAGAAGATGATCTCATCCGCAATAGCATGATGGTTGGTGGTGTCAATCTTTTAAAATATGATTCCATTCCAGCAGGATTGGAAGCCCTCACAAAGGTCAGATATCGCGATACTGGAACGATGAGTGAATTGAAACACCTTCTCGATGGCCGTATGGAAGTTTCTTTCCTGGCTAATGTGAAAGGTATTGCTCCAGGTCAGTCCGCAGTCTTTTATGAAGGTGAAGATGTTATCGGCGGTGGCATCATCCAGGGCAGTTCAAAAAATTAATTGCAATGAACAGTAGGTTACTCTTCTTTGCAGCATTCTTTTTTGTTCTTGCAGGTTGTGGCGATGATCCGGTCGAACAACCCGGTGCTGAAAGCAGTGAAGAATATTTTCCATTAAAAGTTGGCCGATATATTAATTACCAGGTAGACTCCATTGTCCTTGACGATGCACCTGGTGGCAATCAGAAAGACACCGTTTCATTTCAATTGCGCGAGGAAATTGTTGATTACTCCCTTTCCGTTCTTAACGACACAGTTTTTCACATTCATCGTTTCAGAAGAGACGCTGAAGCTTCACCATGGACATTGACGGATGTATGGACGGCGCAGTTTGATGAGAACAATGTTCTGCGGAATGAGGAAAACTTGATTTTCAGAAAAATGACTTTGCCTGTGTATGAAGACCTTCGATGGATCGCCACTTCATACATCAATCCAAATACAACAGTGTTGATCGGTACGGAAAATCTTGAGCCTTATGAATATTGGGAGTCGAAAGTTTTGACTGTGGATGATTCAGCTCAAGTCGGAACATTTGTTTTTCCGATCGGTAATGTGATGAAGGTGATCCAGACTGACAGTGACGATGACCTCATGAAAAGATATGTGCATGAAACCTATGCACGTGGCATAGGTCTTGTCGCCCGAACAGATACCATATTGGATAGCAAGTGTATTGATCTCGGTGATTTTGGTCCTTGCATCGGGGAAGCATGGACAGACCATGCAAGCAAAGGCTATATCCTGTCACAAGTGATGATCGGCCACAATTGAGTACACGGTATAAAGCAGTCCGTGATCTTTTCCTTATTGGAAAAGCACTCAAGTCCCATGGCACTTCCGGCCATCTTCGGTTGATGGTTGAGGAAAAATATAAATCATATCTCCTTCCAGGTGCTTTTGTATTTATTGACCTCGATGGATCCAAAGTGCCTTATAAAATTACGCACGCTGAAGATGGAGCTCACTTTGTAGTCTTATTTGAAAACATTAGAGGGAAGGATGAATCCGATGATCTCTCTGGCAAAGAAATCTGGATTCCTGTTGACCAGGTCAAGGAGCGTCACCTCAGATCACCGAGAAGCTTAAAAGAAAAATGGGAAGACTACCAGGTCAGTGATGAAACTACTGGTGCAATTTATCCCATCCTCCGCACAGAAGAATATCCACAACAACTGATGGCAGTGATTGACATCGCCGGTCGCGAAGTCCTCGTGCCGCTTAATGATCAGTTGATCACCGATATCGACAAGGATGCGAAAATCATTCGCATGCAGATTCCCGAAGGGTTGCTTGATTTATAAAACAGACTAAAATTCTACAACAATCCCGATACCTGGAATAATGGTCCCCGCAGTATTGTCAATATATTTTGGAATATAATAATCAGGATTATCCGGGTTGGTTATCGGCACGCCGTCGATATCTCTTTCCACTGAAAAGTTAGGCCGTTCTTCAGTAGTATTGCCAGTGATGTTTTGCACATCTAAGTAAAGATCGAGAGCCCATTTTTTAAAATTGTATTTTTTATCTACCCTGATATCTAATTGATAAAAGGGTTCAACGCGTGGTGTATTCAGCTTTGTATTATCCGGAATTCCTGCGTTGGTTACATCATAGGTTGTCTTCAAGGCCGAAGCAGGGACATCGTACGGCGTGTAAGGACTGCCACTATTGAAGCGGAATTTCGCACCCACTTCCCAATTGCGTTTAAAGATTTTTCCACCGGTGATACTCAGCATATGCCGGTAATCCCAAGAGGATGCGATATAGCTTCCATAGAAGTCCTGGAACTCGCTGCCTACGAAGGTGTAGGAAAAAAGGCCATAGAAATTGTTGTACAACTTTTGTTGGAAAAAGAA
>Ga0157380_10000620_pt1 | contig 21834 bp, 15 predicted proteins | sample S35metaG_FD_119757 | JGI IMG/M metagenome (GOLD analysis project Ga0157380, IMG submission 119757) | Switchgrass rhizosphere microbial communities from Kellogg Biological Station, Michigan, USA - S3-5 metaG | ecosystem: Host-associated > Plants > Roots > Rhizosphere > Soil | place: USA...
AACGACTTCAACAGCGGCACTGTTGGCTGGACGGATTGGAATGTTCTGCTGGATGAAACAGGCGGACCAAATCACGTCAAGAATTTCTGCTTTGCGCCGATTCACGCCGATACGAAGACGGGTGAGTTGATCTATACAAACTCATACTATTACATCGGACACTTTTCAAAGTTTGTCCGGCCGGGCGCGAAGCGAATCGCCAGCTCGCCAAGCAGAAGCCCGCTGCTTTCTGCTGCCTTCATCAATCCCGATGGCAGAGTGTCGGTAGTGGTGATGAACAAAACCGATCAGAAGATTTCCTACTTCCTTTGGCTGGATGGCCAGGCGGCCGAGGTCGGTAGCTTGCCACATTCCATTCAGACGCTTGTCTTCAGATTGTCTGCTTGAAGCGGGTCGGGGCGCCAATAGGAGGGTAATTCTGCGCCTTCACTATCCCGCTACGCAGAGGTAGTCACCGGACCAGATTGCTGGTAAAGACGATCTCGCCGAACTTTCCCGGGATATGGAAGTCATCTTTGAAAGTCGGAGACCACGCGAGTAACAGCGGTTTCGGCAGTTGCTCCATCCGGTACAAATTCAATCTCCATCGATCGCCCGCTTGAGGCGGCCGATTCTTCGCTGTCACAATATCTTCCAGCGGCAGTGCTATCTCGCAGGTCCACTCCCGGTCGCCATCCTTCCCGTCCACTGTTCCAAAAACCTGGACTCCCCACTTCAGTTTTTTACTATTCCAACTCTCGTAACGCAGCGGCTTACGTATATCGAGCAGATAGATGTCAAGCATCGTCCCAAGCGGATTAACCTCCAGCTCTATATAACTCCCTTGTTGAGGATCGGCTTGCAGGAACACCTCTACCACCTCTTCCTCCCAGAGATGCTGGTCACGCGTCTTCAAGGTGGCCCAGATATTTTCGTCACGGCTCCGAAAAGAGAAGTAAATAAAAGTGTAGTCATACAGGGCCCTGGCCTCGGTTTTGAATGAGTTCGGCGAGCCATCCAGATTCAGCCGAAAGTCGTCAAAGAGAGGAGCGTGGGCCCAAACCGAATCATCCAGCCTTCCATCCACTTTAATCGGCGTCGCCGTTCGCGAGATCTCATACACAGGTAAACCTTGGGATCGCCCGGTCGTATTGACTGCAGCAATCATCAACCCCAGCGCAACGAACAGTGCGAGTCTTGTCTTCAGCATGATGTCGTGTGCCTTTGAAACTGCAAGGAAACGATCAAAGTTGGTTACGTGAATTCTAGTCAATTAGTATTACCTGGGTAAACTTAACTCAAACACTGTCATTCGATCGGTATTTCACCGCCGGGACATAGTGAAGAGTCGCTCCTTGTTCATCGTTGGTGTGCTCCTGCAGCATATTGCATGTTTCACTTGGTTAAGCTGACAATGCCCTCGAATCAATGCGCCGATCAAGTTGCCACTGCCTTAGTCTTGTGCTCTTCCTGTCGCTGAGCGGCACTGTGACCGCGCTCGCGCTCGATTCGCAGCGAGACCTTTCTCAGTTTAACCATGAAGGCTGGCTGACTGAGAACGGGTTGCCGCAAAACACCGTTCACGCGATAGCCCAAACTAAAGATGGCTACGTTTGGATCGGCACCGAGGAGGGATTAGCTCGCTTCGACGGCATAAGGTTTACTGTTTTCGATAAGCAAAATACTCCGCAACTCAAGAGCAACTACATTCGCACACTCCTGGCCGATCGGGTCGGCGCGCTTTGGATTGGCACTGCGGAGGGCCTGGTCCATATGCAGAATGGCAAGTTCAGGCTGTTCACCACTAATGAAGGACTTCCCAGCAACACCATCCAAGCCGTCTATGAAGATCGCGAAGGCAATCTCTGGGTGGCAACCACTAATGGGTTAGGTCTCTTCAAGAGTGGCGGGCTTACCACCTTCCCAACAAAGGAGAGATTGGTAGGTGGCAGCATCCAGGCGCTGTTCGAAGATGCCGAGGGTGCACTCTGGATTGCCACCGCTTACGGAGTGGGACGTTTGAAGGACGGTAAGTTTACGAACTACACGGTCCGCGACGGACTTGGAAGTAACAGTGTTAGGGCAATCCAACAGGATCAGGATGGCCGCTTATGGTTTGGCTCTCTCGGTGGTCTGACTTCATTTGGTGGTGGCCGCTTCACAACGTATACAACAAGAGATGGTCTCCCTAACGACAGAATAATCGCCCTGCATGCAGGCCGAGACGGTGATCTTCTAGTCGGAACGGCTGGCGGTCTTTGTCGCTTAACCAATGGCCGCTTCACCGGTTTGAATTCAAGAGACGCCCTCTCCACCAGCACGATCCTCTCGTTGTTCGAAGATCTCGAGGGCAACCTCTGGATTGGCACCGAGTCCGGAGGGATCAACCTCCTGAAAGATACAAAATTCACGACCTACACTGTGAGAAACGGGCTCTCCAACGATCTCGTCAAGTCGATCTACGGAGACCGTCAGGGCAATCTGTGGATCGGAACTGACGGCGGCGGTTTGAATTTGCTGAAGGATGGGAAGCTCAGTGTTTACACCACTCGCGACGGACTATCCAGCAACGTAGTCCTGGCTCTATTCGGAGACGATGCAGGAAATCTCTGGGTTGGGACCCCTGAGGGATTGAATCGTTTTAGTGGGGGAAAGTTCACTTCCTACACTGCGGCCGACGGCTTGGCAAACAATGACGTCAGATCAATCCAGGGAGATCGTCTGGGCAATCTCTGGATTGGAACGCGCGGGGGCTTGACCCGAATGAAGGACGGAGTCTTCAGGACCTTCACCGAGGTTGACGGACTCCCTAACGACTTAATCGCCACACTTCATGAAGACGCCAAAGGGAACCTGTGGGTTGGCACGTTCGGCGGCTTAGGAAAACTCACGAATGGGGAGTTCACCACCTTCACAACCAAGGACGGACTGTCGAGCGACGCTGTTATCTCGCTCTATGAAGACTCGGACGGCACGCTGTGGATTGGTACTAATGGCGGTGGTTTGAATCGCCTGAAAGGTGGACAGCTTACTGCTTACACCACGCGCAATGGCCTGCTCGACGATGTCGTATACCGAATTCTGGAAGACGGTCGAAATAACCTGTGGTTGAGTTGCCGCAAAGGCGTCTTTCATATCGGCAAAGCAGCGCTCGATGAGTTTGCCAGCGGGAGGATTCCTTCCATCGCACCGGTTGCTTATGGTACTGCAGATGGCATGATGACGCGCGAGTGCAGCGGTGGCGGCGACCCGGCCGGTTGGAGCGGTGTTGACGGAAAGCTTTGGTTCCCGACGATTAAAGGCGTCGCGATGATCGATCCGGGAAGAATGAAAACAAATTCTCAGGCGCCACCGGTTGTGATCGAGCAGATACGTATTAATGATCAAACGATTCCGCTAGACGATCGCATTGAGTTGCCACCCGGCACTACCAGATTTGACTTGTATTATACGGCGCCGAGCTTCGTGGCCCCGGAGAAAGTCAGGTTTAAGTACAAGTTGGAAGGCTTTGACAAGGATTGGATCGATAGTGGTACGCGCCGCATCGCTTACTACACTAATCTGCGCCCAGGGACTTACACGTTCCGCGTAACCGCCAGTAACAACGATGGTGTTTGGAACGAAACCGGGGCTGCTTTCAGTCTTTACCTGAAGCCTTACTTCTATCAAACCTATTGGTTTTATGCCGTTTGCTTACTTTTCCTGGCTTTGTCGGCGTGGCTACTATTTCGGCTGCGCGTGCGCGCGATGCAAGCGCAATTCGGCGCCGTGCTGGGTGAGCGAAGTCGTATTGCGCGCGAAATTCATGACAACCTGGCGCAAGAGTTGACGGGGATCTCCGTGCAATTGGAAGTGGTAGCACGCACAATGCCCTCCGGTTCTGACGCCGCCATGTCTCATCTGGATCGCGCTCGCATGCAAGTTCGTCACGGTATCGCTGAAGCCCGCCGATACGTCTGGGATTTGCGATCGCCCCTCAAGAGCAATGATTTGCCAACTGCGTTGAGCGAGACCGCACGACGATTGACGAATGAGACGGCTATTCAAGCTCAGGTTGAAGTTAATGGCACGTTCAGGCCATTGCCGCGATTGGTTGAGGACAATCTGTTACGCATCGGTCAAGAAGCTGTTAACAATGCAGTGAGACACGCGCAACCCCAACGTATTTTTGTCAATCTGGTATTCGATACAGGTCGAGTGCAGCTCAGCGTCCAAGACGATGGCCAAGGGTTTGACAATCAATCGGCAAGCAATGGACGGGCTGGTCATTTCGGATTGATTGGCATGCGGGAGCGCGCCGAACATATTGGTGGTACCTTGTCAATTCACAGCATCGAAGGCTCCGGGACTGAGGTCGTGGCTGATGTACCAGTCAGCAGCTAAGAAGTACGCCGATGGGACCGCTGATTGACCGAAGCGATGAACTTGACGAGAGTCAGCGTCGTATTCGCTACCAAGCGTCACAAGGAAATCAAAGCGGGCGTTATTGTCGGGAGCCTTGGAATTGCGTTAGGGATTCTTCTGTTTGTATTAATGGGAGGCGTCATTGCCGGCGGCAAGGTTTCGCAGGAAGAGTCCGAGATCCTGAGTCGCCTTTGGGTGCTAGGTGTGGTGCCTCTATTTGTCGGGTTAGCGCTCATAATAAACGGCATTCTAGTCAGCAAGAAACTCGTGGAGACTGCTAGAAGAGGTGCGCAGAAGGGACAGGAGGGTTTGGAGGAACCCGCGAATTCCCCGTTACTCCGCTGACGCTGATGAATTTTCTCGTCAACCTTTCAGCGTGACGGAACAGACTACGAAACACCTGAGTGGTTCGGCTAAGAAGTAATAGCAAGGAATGTCATTACAGAACTGTGGACAACAAGATCAGCATCATGGTAATCGACGACCAGGCGGTGGTGCGACAAGGCTTTGTCGCGCTAATTAACACCGTTGCGGATATGGAAGTAGTTGCTGAAGGACTCAACGGGCAGCAAGCCATGGATCTATATCGCCAGCACCGACCAGACGTGACGCTCATTGATTTACGTATGCCGGTCCTTGGTGGGGTCGAAGCCATTACTGCTATTCGGCGCGAATTCCCGGACGCGCGTCTGATCGTCCTCACTACGTATGATGGTGACGAAGACATTTACCGATCTCTTCAAGCAGGAGCCAAGGGCTATCTGTTGAAGGACGTCTTCTTCGAGGAACTCGAGACGGCGATAAAAACCGTGCACGCAGGCTCGCGGCACATTCCAGCCACGATCGCCGAGCGACTTGCCGAGCGAATGGCCAGCTCTGACTTGACCAGCAGAGAGATGGAAGTGCTCGAGCTGATCGTACGAGGGCAAAGCAATAAAGAAATAGCGGCGAGCCTGAAGATCACCGAAGCGACAGTCAAGAGTCACATCAATAACATTCTCAGCAAGCTCGGAGTGACTGACCGAACCCAAGCGGCGACGACGGCTCTGCAACGAGGGTTAGTTCACTTGCGCTAAACCAGAATCACCTTCGATATCATTTCTCATTTCTCATTTCGGACTCTCAAGTTCCACTCCAACTAAAGGTTGATTCCTAGACCCACCGTATGGCTCATGACGCAACTTTAGCTCACTGTTAACCTGCGCCGCGTTAGTCACCAATTTTCCAGTCCCGAGTTCTTTGATTCAGTGATCGTGTAGTTCCTTCCCTAACTTATTTGCACAGTCTAAACAACGACCACTGATTCAATAGATTTTGAAGCCGGGGGTAGGCTCACCACCAAAAGACGAGCGAGTAGAATGCCTGGCCGCCAGGTTACTCGCTAAAGGAATAAGCGTCTTGAAGGCCCCGCTACTCGCTCCGACATTTCAAGAACATCAAGTTTCTGCTTCACTCGAAAGGCCAGGTGAAAACTTTATGATGCTGATTTGGAAAAGAGTTCTGCTGCTTTCCGTCTGCTTGGCGATCCTAGGCATTTTTGTTCCCGGCGCGTCAGCACAGCAAAGCGCAACGGCAACGCTCAGCGGCGCAGTCGAGGATCCAAACGGCGACCTCGTGGCCGGAGCTCAAGTTATCGTGACGCAGAAAGCGACTGGCATAAAGCGACAGGGCGTTACTAATGACGCGGGGTTCTTCGTCATTACCAATCTTAACGCCGGTGTTTATGAATTGAAGGTACGGGCCAAAGGGTTTGCTGACAATGTGATTTCCAGCGTGACGGTTCAAGTCGGACAAACTTACGATCTCGACGTGCGCCTGGCAGTCACAGTACAGGAAACGGTGACTCTGTATGAAAGATCCAATTATGAACTCGTCAACACTACAAGCGCGGTGATTGACGGTGTGATACGCGATGTCGAGATCGAAAACCTACCGCTTAACGGCCGCAACTTCCTTGAGCTGGCGCTGCTGATACCCGGCAATTCGCCGGCGCCGAACTTTGATCCAACCAAAACCAATACGATAGTGATCTCTTCGGCGGGCCAGCTGGGCAGGGGCGGGAATGTTACCGTTGACGGCGCCGACGATAATGACGACGTAGTTGGGGGACAGGTACAGAACATTTCGCAGGACGCGGTTCAGGAATTTCAGATCGCGACCAACCGTTTCTCGGCCCAGTTGGGGCGGTCTGGTTCGTCCGTCATCAATATCGTGACTAAGTCGGGATCTAACAACTTCCACGGTTCCGGCTCGCTCTACTTTCGCGACAAATCGTTGCAGGGGCTTCCGGCCACCTTCAACCGCGGTTTGCAAGAAACTCCGCCATTCGACCGGGAACAATATGCTTTCACCATTGGTGGCCCTCTTAAAAAAGATCGAGCCTGGTTCTTTGGCTCTGTTGAATACCGAAACCAGGACGGAGCTACACTCGTTGGCTTCAGAGACCTGGCGACGCGAACAATCAGGCGGACCTTTGCCGATGCGCCTCTTAACGATCTATTAAGCACCGAGCGTATTGACTGGCAACCAAGCGATCAGGATCACCTATTCTTTCGTTACTCGCTGCAACGAGAAGACGATGTAGCGCCGAGCACTCTGGATCGACCTATCGGATCAGTTTCTCAACGTCAGGCAAGCACCAACAACACACATTCATTCCTGACGAACTACACACGGGTATTCAGTGCGCGAGTCGTGAACAGCTTCAGCTTCAGTCTCAGCACTTTCTTAAACGACATTGAGCCTGTCAATCCCGGACCGCAGCTTACCTTTCCCAGTATTCAGGACGGAGCATCCTTCCGGGTTCCGCAAAGTACCAAACAACGCCGTCTACAGATTACGGACACGATTTCGATGGTCCGAGGAAACCATACCTTGAATGTTGGCGGAGAGATCCAACGCGTGGACGCGGATTTTGATCTGCGGGTATTCCAAACGGGCCGCATTGAGATGATTGAAGATTTTCCAGACTTCGATCGGAACGGAGACGGCAGGGTCGATGACAACGATCTGCTCTTCGCGGTCACACTGCGCAGCGGCAAGCCAACCGAGCCACTCCTCATCCCAAACGCTGATAGCACTTATCTGGCAGCGTTCGTTCAGGACGATTGGCGGGTTCATCCGCAACTTACCTTAAACTTCGGTTTAAGATACGAACTGGACACTGACGTCAAAAACGTCAGCCGCACCGATCAACTCAACCCGATAATCCTGCCCTTTCTCACGGGCACGCGTGGAAGAGATAGCAACAATTTTGGTCCGCGGTTCGGGTTCAATTATTCAGCGAAGGATGGGCGCACGAGCATTCACGGCGGTTATGGAGTCTATTACGATCGGATCACACTGGAGATCCAATCACTGGAGCGCGGATTGGACGGTCGAGCCCTGCCGATTGAAGTTAGGGCCGGACCGGTGTTTTTTATTCCTCCCCAATTCTTGTTTGATCCTGTTAATGGCACATTCCCACCGGGAGCACCAACTCTGGCCAATCCGTTTACCGGCTTTATCTTACCGGGCGCTGGTGCGTCAGGAATCAACATCATCGACAACACCATGCAGAACCCCAAGGTGCAGCAGGTGAACCTCGGCATTCAACGCGAGTTTGGAAAGGACTATGTATTGCGGGCCGACTACCTTCACAACTTCGGCACGCATTTCATAATCGGTCGTATCGTCGGCAGTGTGTTTAATCCGGTAGTAGGTGGTCCTGACTCAGTGATAAATCTGGAGTCCAGCGTTAAGACAAAGTATGACGGATTGCTGCTAAGCTTTGAGAAACGCTTCTCGGGTCGTTATCAATTCCGCGCCGGCTACACACTATCCAAAGCCTTCAACTACGCAAACGACGATCAGATCCCGTTCTCCAACGGTCCGCTCAATCCTAACAATCTGCAGTTGGAGTACGGTCCCACACCAAATGATCAGCGGCATCGCTTCACGTTTTCAGGCCTCTTTGACTTGCCTGGGAGAATCCATCTTGCGCTGATCTTTACGATGGCCTCTGGCGTGCCGATGGACATTCTTGTGCCGAGCGGCAGTCAAAGGATTCCCCAGCTGCAGCGCTATGCCGGTGGCAGACTGTTTCACAATGCTACTGAATTGAACGCTTTTATCAGTCAGCTCAATGCGGCCGGAGGGTTTGGTGGTCAGCCGCTGCCATTGGTCTCTGATAACGCTCGCTTCAACGACAGCTTCAGTTCGTTTGATCTACGCGTCTCAAGGGTTTTTAGGATCGGCGAGCACCTGAAGATCGAACCACTAGTGGAAGCGTTCAACCTATTCAATGTCACGAATGTGCTGGGTTTTTCTAAATCAAACTATTCTGGGTTCTCTAATGCGCTGGTGCGTGACAGTAACGACTCGACCAACTCCGGCTTTCTGCGCTCCTCCAGTTTTGGTCAGCCCGTCACCACCGCAGGCGGTGTGTTTGGGTCTGGTGGTCCGCGCGCCTTTCAATTTGCGCTACGCGTCACGTTTTGACCCAATCGTAACTAACCATTGAGAACCTCCGGCGAACTAAAACGGCAAATCGGACTCGGCACCGCGACGGCTTTGATCCTCGGTGAAGTCATCGCCGTAGGAGTCTTTCTTACTCCCGCCGGTATGTCCAAGTCGTTGGGTTCACCTTTTTGGTTGCTGATCGTCTGGCTAATCATGGGCGCGGTGGCGTTGTGTGGGGCACTCTGTTACGGCGAGTTGGCCGCCAGATTTCCCGAGGCCGGCGGCGGCTACGTTTACCTTCGCGAAGCTTATGGGAAACCAGTCGCTTTTCTTTATGGGTGGATGGCGTTGCTCGTTATGGATCCGGGCCTTACTGCCGCACTCGCCGTGGGGCTGGCAAGTTATGTCAGCTACATCTTCAAGCTCTCGCCGATGGGGTTAAAGGTTGTGGCGATTGGCTCAATAGTCTTCGTAGCCTTCGTCAACATCCGCGGAGTGAGACTTGGGGGTTGGTTGATACGCTGGCTTACCATTTTCAAGTTGGGGCTACTGGGACTCGTAATCATCTGGGGCTTTGCCTCAAGGGCCGGAGACTGGTCTAACTTCCAGCCGCTTGTGGCGCAGCGTCCCGGATCGGAAGCATTGTTGGGTGCATTGGCTGGCGGCATTGTCGGTGCCTTTTTTGCATTTGGCGGCTGGTGGGATCTGAGTAAGCTGGCAGGCGAAGTCCGCGATCCTGAACGCACGTTACCGCGAGCTCTCGTTTTTGGTGTGACGATTCTCACTGCCGTCTACATTCTCACCAGTGCGGCTTTCATGTATCTCGTACCGCTGGAACAGGTCACTTCGGGAGAGACCTTTGCCGCACAGGCGGGCGAGGTGCTCTTTGGTAAAGCTGGCGGCCAGGTTCTGTCCGGGATCGTCATCCTTGCGGTATTGGGAAGTCTCGCTGCTGTTGTCATGTCAGCGCCCCGTGTGTACTTTGCAATGGCGCGCGATGGACTATTCGTTTCGACCGTTGCAGTGATTCACAAGCGCTACGGCACACCGGCCCGCGCAATCATCATTCAAGCGATGCTCGCCTCGCTGCTGGTGCTCGTGGGCACGTTCAACACGATCATTTCGTATTTCGTTTTTGTCGTCATCATCTTTATCGCGCTGACGGTCATCGCACTGTTTCTGTTGCGCCGCAAAATGCCGCCGAGCGACGTGTATCGCACGCCGGGTTATCCGTTAACGCCAATCACATTCTTGATCCTGATCGCATTGTTACTATTGCTCCTGGCCGGCAATAACCCTGTCCAGTCGTTCCTTGGCGTTGGCGTTGTCGCCCTGGGTTTGCCCGTTTACTATCTACTGTTTCGTGGCCGAAGCCCGTAACGCAAACTGTTAGTTTGCGTGCTTGGCTATTCCTTATTTCTCGCACCACCGCAAAACCAACAGTTTGCGTTACAGCAAGACAGGATTGATTAACTATGACATGGGTTAAAACAGTTCCAGCTTCCGAGGATGAGAAGGTGCGTCAGGCCTCCGAGGGTCAGCGACATCTATATCCAATTGAGTACGCCACCCCAGTTCATCCAACGCCGGACGGCGAATCAGCAGGCATTGTCGAGTCGCACAGCTTGATTCCCGACGCTCTTTTCCATGCCTTCGCGACTTATGGCACGTTGTTGTCACCGGACTTGCCATTGCAGCGTCATCAGCACGAGATGATTGCGACCGTAGTGTCAGTTACGAACCGGTGCCATTATTGAATCGAGTCTCACGCAGAGTTTCTGCGTCGCGTGACTCTAGATAGCGAGATGGTCCGGTTACTGGAAGAGGACTATAAGAAGGCGCCAATCACTGAGCAGGATCGGGTCATGCTCGACTACGTGGTGCAGGTAACGAAGGATGCAACGCGTATCTCATCCGCGGACCACGAGCGTCTGCGCGCCGTTGGCTTTGACGACCAGGGAATTCTGCAAATTACGTTGATTGCCTCGTGGTTCAACTACATCAACCGCGTGGCCGATGCGCTGGGTGTAGGGAGAGATTAGAACCGAACTCTGATCAGAGAGAGATTGATAGGTAGGATTCGACGATTCATGGCGAAGACTGCGGGGTGGGAGATGGCGTTGCCGCAGGCCGCGCAAAAACTATCGGTGCCGCCGAGACAACTCCCTTTCCTTCCTGAACCGTCAACGACTGGTTTGGCTTAAGATCGCTAATGGTGTCTTTCTGGCCGCCGGGCCAGACGATTTCCAAACTAAACGTCCTGCCCTCCTCAGGAACTCCCAAACCAAACACTAGTGGCAACTCGCTTTGAGAACAGTAACTCGAGCCCGTCTTGACCATGTTGAAAAGCTTGCCCTTGGCAGTTTTCAAAGTGACTCTGGCGCCAATCCCGTCACGATTCGCCCTGGTACCCACCGCCTTAACCCGCAGCAGATCATTCTGGTTAGCATTCTCGTTTTGCAACAGCCGGGCCGGACCGTTGTTGGACGTAATCAATAGATCAAGATCGCCGTCGTTATCAAAATCGCCATAAGCCGCGCCGCGGCCGACAATCGCTCGTTGCACGGCTCGACCCAGCTTTCCCGTCATCTCTTCGAATTTCTTATTGCCCTTGTTGCGAAAGAGATGGGGCGGCTGTGCGTACTTGACGTTGGGTTGGACCACGCTGATGTCATCAGAGACGTGCCCGTTCGCCGCAAACACATCGAGCAGGCCGTCAAGATCGTAATCAAAGAAAAAGACCGCGAACGTCAACGACTGTGCCGACATTTTTCCGATTCCTGATTTGGGCGCCTCATCAGTAAACAGCCCTGCACCATCATTGGAATAAAGGGCCATGCTTTCGTTAGTGAAGTTTCCGACGACAATTCCCTGCCTTCCGGATCCGTCATAGTCGCCGGCATCGACACCCATCCCGGCACGTGCTGTGCCGGCTTCGCTAAAGGCCACTCCGGCCGTGACTGCCTCGTCAATAAAAGTTCCGTTGCCGTTGTTCTTGTAGAGCCTATTTGGCTCAGTATCGTTGGCGACGAAAAGGTCCAACCAGCCGTCGCTGTTGTAGTCGAGCAGCGCGACCCCCAACGATTTGCACGTGGGATCATTAAGCCCGGCACGTTGCGTAACGTTTTCAAAAGTGCCGTTACCCTTATTTCTATATAACGTCGGACTCTGGCCCTGATAAGACTGTGGTGTGCAATAGGATTTATTTTTTCCGTCGAGCGAGCAGAGCTGGTCGTTTTCAACGGACCAATCAACATAGTTTGCGACAAACAAATCGAGCTTGCCGTCGTTATCGAAATCGAACCAGGCCGCGCTGGTCGAGAAACCAGGATCGCCGACGCCTGCCCGGGCCGTAACGTCAGCGAATTTTCCGTTTCCCAGATTTCGAAAAAGATGGTTTGCTCCCACGCAGGTTATGTAGATGTCTTCATTCCCATCATTATCATAGTCGGCGGCCGCCACGCCGATGCCGTACATTGCTACCGCGAGTCCCGCCTCCCGCGTGACATCCGTGAAGGTGCCGTCTTGATTATTATGGTAGAGCGCGGGGAAAGTTCTGGGGGTTTTTCGTTCGGGCCAGGCGGTTGAATTAACAAGCAAGATGTCCTGCCAGCCATCGTTGTCGTAATCAAGAAAGGCGCAACCATTGCCGATTGTCTCCGGCAAATACTTTTTGCCGAAAGCCCCGCTGTTATGTTTGAAGTGTATTCCCGCTTGGGCGGTCACATCCGTAAACTCGATTGGGCCTGACGGGCGCGGTGGTGTAGGGCTCGGGCTGGGTGAGGGCGCCTGGTTCGTAACTTCGGCAGGAGCGGCCCCCGGCGCAGTAGCGGCCGGTTGTTTGCAGGCTGACAGCAGCAGCAACGAAACAAGCAACGAGCAACAGATGATGGGGTAACGGCGCATTAGGAATTCAGTTCGCTTTCCTGGTTTAGCCCGCGGAGCGGGTTTCACGCTGTAACTGACACGACGCCCTTCTCGCGTCGAGAATCCAGCCAGATTTCGATCAAATTAGCTGCCGGCCCCACAAGGAACAGCGCGTAAATCGGAGCATAGACAATCTGATTTAGCCGGAGAAGAAATTCAACAAACGCCACGCAGAATGCCACCACACATTGGGCCATCCGCGATCGAACAGTCGTCTTCGGATCAGTAATCATGAAGAAGACGAAGAGTTGATACATGGGCCCGGTGATCGGTGCCACTTCAGCCTGCCAGGGATGGCCGGTAATCCAACTGCGCAGGAAGGCAAATAAAAAGAACGAGACAACATAGGTAGCGCTGATATGAAAGCGGCGCGCCCGCCAAATTATGATCGAGCCGAGAGCCCAGATGACCACAATCGGCAAGAGGTTGTTGCCCCATTGAATACTCAGTACGGCCATTGTCTCCGGCGCCAGAAACAACAGCACAGCAATCCCGAAGTTGGACGGATTCCAGATGTGGCGCCCCTTCACGCGCAACACATACTTCGACATTATCGAGATCACACTGCACAGCAGGAAAGGCCAGTAGGCCGGCGACCGCACCAGGATTCCTACGCTGATTCCGGTGATGTAAGCGCTGGCAAGATTGAGCCACTTTCCGAAAAAGATGCGACCCAGAACCAACTCGGTAACGATTGCCGACGCGATCGCAAGCGCCGTCTTGTCATAGCTTTCCAGAATGCCGTAAGAAAGATGACCAACCAACAGGATGAAGGTGATAAAGAGTGGGGCCACGTAACGAGGATCGAGACGAAACCCTCGTGGCTTGCCCACTTCGAGCGGCGTGGTGATGGCAGACTCGCGGGAAGACTGACTCATGCAGCCTCCTTAACCTTGTTCACCTGGCCGATAGCTGGATTCTCAACGGTTTGAGTTTTTCCCGATGGCCAGCGAACCACTGCCTTTTCGATTTGCGTATTTTTGCCCAAACCGAAGTGCAGGCGCCTTTGATTCTGCGAGCAGAAGCCACTGCCTCCCGAAACGGTCTGGACTTGCTGTCGTCCACTCCAGAACAGTTTAACTTCGGCGCCCAACGCGCCACGGTTACTGGCAGTGCCTTCCAGCTCAAAATCGATCCACTTGTTCTCCGGCGTGACAGTGTTTTTGTAGATCAACAATGGCCCACGCTGATTGGTGACAATCACATCGAGCACACCGCGGTTCCATAGATCTGCCAGCGCTACAGAGCGTCCATCGTAGGTGTCGGTAGCGCCTACCGCCTGCGCTACGTCGTTGAATTTACCTGCGCCATCGTTCAGCCAGACGCGCTTCTGCTGGTAACCGGACAAACTGCGCCCTTCCATCGCAGGCCAATTCGCAGCATCACTTATGATCGTGCTATTACCGCCGGCAACTTTTGAAAAGTCGTACCAATAGCTTTTGTTACGATCCGCAGAGACGTAGCCATTGGTCAGGTAGACGTCTAACGTCCCGTCATTGTTGAGATCGCCAAACTGCATTCCCCAGCTCCAGCCACCCATTTCGACGCCCAAAGCGCGGGCCAGATTGTCATATCTCAGGTCGTCGCCGGATGTGCCTTCCCGGGGCAACCAGAGGTTGTTGCCTTGAATCAGCACGCCGTCTTCAGAGATGTTCGAGACATAGATGGCATACTTACCCTGATTCAGAATATCGCCAAAGGCTGCTGTCATCCCGCTCTTGGGAGTAAAGCCAACACCAGTCTGCTCGCCTACTTCATGGAATTGCTTTCCGTCGTTGAAGTACAACTCCGAGATTCCATAATCGTTCGCAATAAACAAATCCTGGTGGCCCGTTCCTCGCAAGTCACCGGCGGCGGCCGCGAGGGCCCAGCGACGACTGTCAATGCCGAGCTTGCTGCTCACCTCTTCAAACTTTCCGCCGCCGAGATTGTGAAACAGATACTTTCGTCCACCATTCTTCGCATACTCGAAACTCTCGGGCATCATCTTCGTCGTCTGCAAATGCCAGAGATCGATGGCCTCGGAATAGTAGCCACCCATAAATAAATCCAGCTGTCCATCGCTGTCATAGTCGAACCAGATCGCTGTATTGGCGTTCACCCAGGCAGGCAGTCCGGCTTGTTCTGTGACAGGTGTAAACGAGCGGCCGCCATCGTTGTGAAAGAGTTCCGGGCGTCCCCATTTGTATAAGAAAAGATCTTCGTAGCCATCATTGTCATAATCGCCCCAGACCGCTCCCATTGAAACGCCAGTCCCCACTTGATTGACATCCGCAATGCCTAGCTCGCCGGCCACATCTTTGAAGCCGCCGTCACCAAGGTTCCGATACAAACAATTCTTGCTGCCTTCACCGCTGTTGGTTAAATAGATGTCCTGCCAACCGTCGCGATCAAAGTCGACAACTGAGGCGCCGGCTCCCATTGAGGCCACCTGCGGCATGATGTGTTTGAGTTTGTGGTCTAACGTAGGGGCTTGATGAACAAAGGTTATGCCCGAGGCCTGGGCCACTTCCTGAAAATGTAAGCCGTAGCGCGTCAACGCCTGGCTCGCTTCCAGTTTTAACTTGCCGTCTTGTCGGTGCGCAGCCCAACGTTTGCGCACAAGCGGCGTGGCCAGAAGCGCAACGAAGACAGCCGCCAGAACGATCTTGGCAAGACGGCCTGATCTCATCGTTCTCTCCCGCTTAACTTTGTCCTTAGAACATTTTGGAAACTCTCAGGAGTGATGTAACGGGTGTGATATTTCTGCCAGTCGTCAGCATGGTTTTTGTAAACCCATTCGTCTTCGAGCTTGCCAGGTAGCGTGATGTATTCCTGCTTCGCATGATATGGCAATGGCAGCACTGTCTTGGAAAAAGTCGAATTGTAGTCTCCGTCCTTGATCCAACCGTCTCCCATGAATACATAGTCCCGCACCCAGCCGGGCGGGGGCGGCGGTTGCTCGGGGAAACGCAGAGACATCTCGTCACCGGACGCGACGATCACATACCGATCGTCTATCTTCTGCAACAGCTCAGTAACTTCACCGGAGCGTGTGTAATAACCAATCAAGTCGCGCCAACTCTGTTTGGTGGATGAAAGCTGGTTGTAATCCGGTACCTCAGGAGCAGGAGCCCCCGTGTCGGGTCGATTGATGACCGAGTATCCTCGGTAGTGCAGGTCGGTTCCTGTAGGACTTAGATGAATTGTCTTCACCGTAGCGTTGGGCAGGCCCACAGCCCACTCCAAGTGGTCCCAATATATTTCCAGGTTCGTTCGCACTCGCACACGGCGGGGCGTGCCGGGCCGAAAGACATCCGTGAGATTGAAAAGCACTGTCTTCTTGCGACCTGCCGGGAAACCCAGATTGGACTGTGCGACGATCCAGCCACCCTTTCCATCGGGCACCTCCAAACTCATCCCGCTGGCCTTCCAGCGCTCGCCCTGAGTGATAGCGACGTTGAGCGAGGACTCGGTGTCGTGTATCGAGCCATGAGCTATCAAATAGAGCGGGCCACTCTTCGGCGCGTCGTCGCCTAAATCAACCTCGACATAGTGGTCTCGAGTTAAGCCCTGATATTGGCCGCGCCCAAAAGTATTGAGTGCTTTGTCGTCACGCGCGCTCACGTAGCTAGTTACATCCGTCCCATTGTCATCGGTAGCGCGCGCGATTGGCTTTGGCGTAGCCACTGTCGTGAAACCGAGCTTGGCAGGTGGAACAACGAAGCGTTCGTCGACAAAAATCTCAGTGCCTTCGGGATGATCGACCGGCATGAGCGCGACGTAGTCGTAATAGTAAACTTCCCAGAGTTCCGCCGTGATACGGATATCGTAGTAACCGTCGTGCGGCACAAGCTGGTCGCGTCGAATTTTGTACCATTCTCCAGTGGCTGCTATCTTCGCCGAGCCGATCGTGTTGATGCGCAAACCAATCGCAGAGCCCCAGGGAGCCGCATCCTTCAAGAACTCCATTTTCTTCCCGTTATAGGCGAAGAGAAATGGACACGACGCCTTCAACCGTTGTTCAGCTACGACCTCCTGATCACCTTTTACGTCAAACTCGGCGCGCACCGTGCCGTTGGGCCACACCACACGAATGACATCGGCACTTGCTTGCTCTCCGAGACCGAAATGAAGCAACGGTCCCGTGATCGGTTGTTTCTGCAGCATCAGCCCGGCGCGAACTTCCATCTCACCGCCTACGCCAAACGGGTTGATACGCTGGTCGCCGCTGGCCTGGCTGGCATGCGGGCGCACCACTTGCCAGTGATAATTCTTTGCACCGTGATTGATCGCTTGCACCGGCGTACCCGAGGCCGTCAAGCCCAATAGATCAAGCCGCCCATCAACGTTCACGTCAGCAATATCGAACACCAAGGGCGGCCCGACTGGCGTAGCGATCAAAGTCAATTTGTTCTGATCGTCACTTAATAAAATAAGCGCTCCGTTACCTTCGTCCTTCGGGCGAGGAACGAAGGAGCTCAGCAGCACGTCGTTTCCTCCGTTGTTGTCGAAATCGGCGACGCGAAGACGAATGCTTCCCAGAAGGTAGTCCTTTAAATTGTTGAGTCGGGCTATCTCAGCGGTCCCCCACTCTTCCCCTCGTTCCTGTCGGATAGTCGAATGAGGATTCCGTCGGACTGGAGAGCCAGCAGGTCCATAACTCCGTCGCTATTGATGTCGGCGACGTTGATTGCCCTCACCGGCGGCAAGTTCGCAGGTAGCGAACGTTCACGGAATTGTCCCTGTCTCTCATTACTAAAAACGTGAAGTTTTCCGGCACCGTCAATCAGGGAAGCATCTGGATCACCGTCTGCATCGAGGTCAGCCCAGGCAAAGCCCTGGAGACCTGAGATTCCGTTGAATGGATGAATTTCAAGGAAGGTGGTATCGCCATTATTCCTGAGAACAGTAGGAGCAACGCCCTCTCGCGAACCAAGAACAACGTCCAGATCGCCGTCGGCTTCAATATCTGCTGCCCAGGCTCCAAAGTAGCTGCCGTTCGTGACTGCTGCCGGAAGTTTTGTTTGGTCGGTTACATCAGTAAAAGCGTCAGGTCTATCCTGCCGCATGAGACGTACGCCGTTCGTGCCTGCTAACACCAGATCGGTTTTGAAATCGTAACTGAAATCGATTGGCAAAATATCGTCGGGGCCAGGAGGTGGTCCACCGGGAAACGCAAAACTAGCCCCGCTACTCAGACGCACGTCATGTCCGCTTGCGACTATGATAGTTGGCGCCCCGGTGGTGCCCAGCGAAACTGCGCCGACCCAATCCCACCGTCCGTCGTTGAAATTGGACGCCGGCTCCGATGCGAACGTCAGTTCGTTGTCCGCGGGCGCAGGACCAAACCTCGGCGACTCAAGACGAAGAAAGGTTGTAAAGGGTACGGCTTCCTCGCCGGGCGGCGGTTTAATCTTGCTCAGGTCCATCCGATACTCGAGAACCCGAACCAACACATTTCGCAGAAACGCGATCCGAGTCGCCGCCTGGCGCACGTCTGGTCCAGTTGCCGCCGACTGCACCGTCTTGAGTTGTTGTTGGACTTCCTCAGGCCAGGACGAACCGCGTTCGGAGAGCTTATTTACCACGCCGCGCACGGTATCAGCATCCCCGCGTTTGGCTGCGATGCGTCCGAGTTCAAGTAAGACTGCCAAATTGTCTGGTTGCACATCCAGCATCTTTTGAATTAGTTGCTGGTATTCGGAATCGTTATTTTGATTTCCCTGCCGCTCGATCTCCTCGGCGAGTTTGAAAGTGGCTATCAAGTTGCGCGGATTAAGTTCAACAGCTTTTCGCAAGTGCGTGATCGCTTCCGCGGATCGACCGCGGCTACTCTCCAATAAACCCAGCAGATAGTGGATCTGGTCGTTGTCAGGAGCCAGCGCGCGCGCGCGTTCTAATCGATCTGCTGCGGGGTCAAAGTTCCGTTGCCGCAAGGCAAGCAGTCCCCAGTTGGCCCAGCCAGCGGGTTCGGCTGGTACTAATTGCGTTACCTGAGCGAGCTTGCTGTCCGCGCGCACGTCGTCGCCAACTTGCAGCGCGGCCAGGGCAACGTAAAATGCCCGGACCACTTCGTTGTATTCTCGGGACGCTTTCGCAGGCAGCGTGTCGACGGGCCGGCAGGCTGCAGTCAGCAATAGAAAACCAACTAGGAACGCAGCAGCAGCCTGATGGTGGAGCGGGAGTCTGATTTTCACCTCAGAAGGGACTACGGGAAGACGCAAATGACTAATAGGATTTGCTACGCACTCTGATTTGGGACGCCAAGATAACACATGCAAGATGATAGACTCTGCATCCTTTGGCTAGTGGAAGTCTCCAACTAAAGTATGACCTTCTGGACAGAATGGAGCGCTACGATCCCTTAAACTCAAAACGAAAACGAGGACAACTAAATGTCTAGTGAAGAAGTGTTGGCTAACCAGCAGACAATCATCGCAAATCAAAACACAATCCTCGAAAACCAGGGGCAGATCAAAGCCAACCAGGCAAAACTGGACGAGGCCTTGTCTAACCAGGCAACGATAATCTCTAACCAGCGGGCGATCCTTGCGAATCAAGAGAAGCTGGATACCGTGATCGCTAATCAGGAGCGTATCTTGGCCAACCAGGAAAAGATTCTGGGCAAGTAAAAGGCAGCAAATCTAGCTTGCTTACCATGACGGAAAACCAATCCCCTTTCCGGGCAGTTCTCCTTCCCTTGACTGTGCTCATCGTAGCGATCGCGATCTGGTCGGCGCTATGGCTTTTGCAGGTTTTTCCTCCTTCAGTTTTTCCATCTCCCTTGGCGGTGGCGAAAGGTCTGGGCGAAGAGATCCGCACCGGCCGTTTGCCCGCCGATCTTGTGGCTTCGCTTTTCCGCGTTACGACCGGGTTCATGCTCGCCGTTCTTCTCGGAATCCCCGTAGGTTTGTGGCTTGGTAACCATGTTCGTTCACGTTTGGCGTTTCTGCCCACGCTCAATTTTTTCCGCAGCTTGTCGCCTCTTGCCTGGATACCGTTCGCAATTCTTTGGTTTGGTATTGGCGACCTACCTGCAATCTTTCTCATTTTCATGGCCTGCTTTTTTCCGGTAGTCGTGGCGACACTGTCCGCCGTGGCGAGCATCCCGTCCGTTTATTTTCGGGTAGCGCGCGATTACCGGTTCAGCGGGCTGGAACTCTTAACAAGAGTAACCTTGCCGGCCATTGCGCCACAGGTGATCACTTCAATTCGAGTCACTGCCGGGCTTGCGTGGCTGGTAGTGGTAGCGGCAGAAATGATCGCGGGGCGCGATGGTCTCGGCTTCGCAATCTGGGATGCGCGCAATGGCCTGCGAATGGATCTCCTGGTGGCTGGCATGATTGTCATCGGCGTGATCGGTATGATGATCGACCGCATTTTGATGCGGCTCACGAAGATTCGCAGCGTCAGATGGGGCTATGAGAGATAAACCGCTGCGCATCGAAGACTGCTCGGTAAGCTTCGGCTCAGTCGAGGTGTTTCAGAATCTCTCGCTAGAGATCGCTCGCGGAGAATTCGTGGCCGTGGTTGGTCCATCCGGCTGCGGCAAGACCACCCTGCTGAATTTATTCTCGGGATTTCTAAAGCCAGCCTCCGGCACCATGATCTGCCATGGCCGAGTACGAACGGTTTACCAGCACGACAGCCTCTTTCCATGGCAAACGGCGGCGCAAAACATTGCCATGGGGCTGCGCGAGTTGAACAGCGAGACTGAACGGTCCAGGCAGCTCGAAGCGATGCTGCGCCTGATCAAACTTGAAGAGTTTGCTGCACACTATCCCCATCAACTGTCGGGCGGCATGCGTCAACGTGTGGAACTGGCGCGGGCCCTCGCAGGGTCTACGGACATACTGCTTCTCGATGAGCCATTTTCATCGCTCGACTATCTAACGCGCCTACGTTTACGGCGAGAGTTGGCGCGGATGCTGAAGGAATTGCCACGCACGGTCGTACTTGTTACGCATGATATCGAGGAGGCGGCCCAACTGGCGGATCGGATTGTGGTGCTTTCTGACCGGCCCGCTGGCATCTGCCGAGAATTGTCAGTGTCTATCCCCCGTCCACGCGAGTTGACGCATCCAAAAGTTGTAGAAACCGTGCATGCAATTCTGGCTGAATTCGGACTAGAACAAACTTAACTACATTGGTCCTTGGGTCTTGGGTCTTTGTATTGAACTCTGTACTTGGAGTTTTATAGTCGGCTACTGAGACCGGTTGCGGTGGGAACCCGACTTCAAAGTACAAAGATCAAAGACCTAAGAACAAAGGCCAAAGACCAAAACCGCAATTTGCCTTCAAACCATTGTTCCAATAGTCTCTAGAGAATCATCTTATGCTGCGCTCGCCTATTACACGATGGCTAATTGGGATCATCGCTTTCGTCTGCGTGCTTGCCGTGCTTCGGTTCAAACCGTGGCAGTCTGGCTCAATCAACGAAACCCTAAGAGGGAGAACATCGTCGGCCCGACAGGAATTGAAGGTCGGGTTCTTACCGGTTACTTGTCACTTAACCTGTCCCGTCACCGATTTCGCTACGCGGACGAGTACTTCCAATCGGTTTGAGTCACAACGTTTTACTGACTTTCCCACGGTCGTGGAGTCGGTTAAGAGTGGACGCCTCGATGCTACCTTCATGATCGCGCCGCTGGCCATGAAGCTCCGGGAACAGGGAGTACCGGTAAAGATCGTTTATCTGGGTCATCGTGACGGCTCGACAGTCATTGTTCGCAAAGACCTGCCCGCCCAAAGTCTTGCCGACCTTCGCGGCAAGACCTTCGCCATCCCCAGCAAGTACAGCAACCAGTACCTGGTAATTACCAAGCTGATGGAGGATCAGGGTGTAAAGCAGGACGAGATACGGTTCGTGGAACTTCCGCCTCCTGACATGCCCGGAGCGTTGGCGGCTCGAGCCATCGACGCTTACTTCGTAGGCGAACCGCATGCGGCGAAGGCTGAACTCGACGGCAGCGGACGAGTTCTCTACCACGCGAAAGACATTTGGCCGCAGTTCATCTCCTGCGTGCTGGTGGTTACGGAGAAATTGATTCGCGAGCGTCCTGAAGTGGTCGGATCTTGTGCGTGGGATTGCCGAGAGTGGTG
>Ga0157380_10000621_pt1 | contig 21796 bp, 11 predicted proteins | sample S35metaG_FD_119757 | JGI IMG/M metagenome (GOLD analysis project Ga0157380, IMG submission 119757) | Switchgrass rhizosphere microbial communities from Kellogg Biological Station, Michigan, USA - S3-5 metaG | ecosystem: Host-associated > Plants > Roots > Rhizosphere > Soil | place: USA...
AGGGCCGAGGCCGCCGCGCGCCGCGCGGTCGAGTTGCAGCAGGCCTTCGTCTCGGGGCGCGCCGGCATGGTGATCGTGGGCGCGCACGTGCGGCTCGGGCACGCCGCGGCCTTGCAGGGACGCCACGCCGAGGCGCTCGCCGAGTTCGAGCAGGAGGCCGAGTTCGTGCGCACCGTGGACCACGCGCTGCGCGGGCGGATCTTCATCGAGCTGCAGCAGCGGATCGGCGAGGCGCAGCTGCGCCTCGGCGAGGCCGCGCTCGGCCGGGCCGCGCTCGACCTCGCGATCGAGGCCTACGAGCGCCGCCTGCGCAGCGCCGTCGACGACGCCATGAGCCCCTACTACGTCGCCTGCGCGCACGCGCTGCGCGGCGAGAGCGAGCCGGCGCTCGACTGCCTCGAGCGCGCCGCCGCGCGCCGCCCGCGCCTCACCGCGGCCCGCGCCGCGATCGAGCCGGCGCTCGAGACGCTGCGCGAGGAGTCGCGCTTCCGCGCGATCGTCGGCCCGGTGGGCGCGCCGGCGTGAGCCGTCGCCGCGACCAGGCGAAAGCAGCCCTCGGCCGCGCGCTGCTCGGCATGCTGCTGGCCGCGACGGCCGCGGCGGCCGCCCCGCAGGCCAATCCCCAGGCCCAGGCGCAGCGCGCCAAGGAGCTGATGGCCGGAGGCCGTTACGCGGAGGCCGCGTCGCTCTACCGCGGGCTCGCCGCCGCCGCTCCCGGCAACGCGGGCCTGCAGCTCAACCTCGGGATGGCGCTCCAGCTCTCCGGCGCGGACCGCGAGGCTCTGGCGCCGCTCGCCGCGGCGGAGCGGCTCGACCCGGGTTCGTTTCCCGCCGCCTTCTTCCTGGGGGCCGCACGGATGCGGCTCGGGCAGCCCAGGACGGCGGTCGCGCCGCTCTCGAAAGCCGTGAGGCTTCGCCCGGACGACGCCAAGGCGCGCTCGCTGCTCGCCGCGTCGCTCCTCGCGACGGAACGCCCGGCGGACGCCGCGCCGCACCTGGAACGGCTCTCGCGCCTGACGCCCGACGACGCGTCCGTGTGGCTCGAGCTCGGGCGGGCGTACGAGGCGATCGCGACGCGGGCCTTCGAGGCGCTCGTCGGCCGCGACCCCGAGTCGGCCCAGGCGCTCGCGCTCGTCGCGGAAGCGCGGCAGGACGGCGGCCAGCCCGAGGCGGCGCTCGGGCTCTACCGCAAGGCGATCGAGCGCGCGCCCGCGATGCGCGGGCTGCACGCCGCGGTGGCGCGCCTCTACCGCGAGACCGGCCATCCCGACTGGGCGGCGGTCGAGGACGAGCGCGAGCGGCGGCTCGCGGCGCCCGACTGCGCGCGCACGCCGCTCGAGTGCCGCTTCGCCGAGGCGAAGCACGGCGAGGTGCTGCGCTCCGGCGCGAGCTCGAGCGCGCCGGCCGCGGCGTACTGGGTCGCCCGTTCGGCCAACGTGCTCGCGGGCGAAGCCTTCGCGCGGCTCGAGGCGCTGCCGCCGTCGGCGCCGCTTTCCGAGTGGCGCGCGGCGCAGCTGCGCGACGAAGGCCGCTACGCCGAGTCGGCCGCGGAGTGGCGCCGGGCGCTGGCGCTCGCGCCCGGCGATCCGAGCCGCCGCCAGGAGCTCGCGGTGACGCTGCGGCTCGCCCGCGACCTGGACGGCGCCGAAAGCGTGCTCCGCGAGCTGCTGCGCGACCTGCCCGACTCCGCCTCCGCCAACTACCTGCTGGGCGACGTGCTGCTCGCGCGCCAGCAGCCCGAGCCGTCGCTGCCGCTGCTGCAGAAGGCCGTGCGCCTCGCCCCGGGGCTCGCCCAGGCCCACGGGGCGCTCGGCCGCGCGTACGCGCTCGTCGGCCGGGAAGCCGAGGCGATCCCCGAGCTCGAGAAGGCGCTGCGCGTGGACGAGGACGGCAGCCTGCATTTCCAGCTCGCACGCGCCTACCAGGCCGTGGGTCGCAGCGCCGACGCCGAGCGCGCGCTCGGCGCCTGGAGGTCGCTGCGCGAGGGCGCGGCTGCGCCGGACGCCGCGGACGCGAAGCCGACCCTCACGCCGCCCTGACGGGCCGGCGCGCTAGTGGCGGCGTCCCTCTCCGGACGAAGGGCGCGACGCCACCGGCAGCCCCACGGTGATGCACGCGCCGCCGCCCGGGCGGTTGCGGGCCACGATCGTGCCGCCGTGGTCGGTCACGATCCGGTAGACGATCGACAGCCCGAGCCCGGTGCCGCCGTGGCGGCGGGTGAAGAACGGCTCGAACAGGTGGGGCAGATCCTCGACTCGGAAGCCGGGGCCCTTGTCCTCGACCACGCACTCGACGCGCGTCTCGCCGCCGCGGCGCACGACGTCGGCGCCGACGCTGACCTCGGCTCCCGCCGGCGAGTGCTGGACGCCGTTCTCGACCAGGTTGCGGAACACCTGCGACATCCGCTTGGCGTCCATGCGCAGCGCCGGAAGCCCGGGCGCGATGCGGCTCTCCAGCAGGACCTGCGCTCGCGCGGCGATCGGGCTGCAGGCGCGAAGCGCGTGCTCGACCACGGGCTCGATCGCGGAATAGGCGAGCTCGCCGCCGCCCGGCTTGGCGTACTCCAGCAGGTCGTTCATCAGGCTGGTCAGGCGGTCGAGCTGCTCGCGGAACACGGCCACGTACGGGCGGTGGTCGGTGCGCCCGGCGAAGCGCGCCTCGAAGGCGTCGAGCGTCGAGCTGGTGCCGAACAGCGGGTTCCTGACCTCGTGGGCGACCCCGGCGACGAGCGAGCCGAGCGCCGCCATCGTCTGGTCGCGCTGCAGCTCCTCCTCGGCCTGCTTGCGCTCGCGGATGTCGCGCGCGATCGTCGAGAGGAACTCGACCTCCCCCGCGCCGTTGCGGTGGGCGACGATCACCTGCAGCACCGGGATCTCGAGCCCGTCGCGCTGGCGCACCGCGACCTCGCCGCTCCAGGTGCCGTCGCGGATCGCCGCCTCCATCACCTCGCCCAGCACGCGCCGCACCTCGCGCGCCGGGTAGTAGCGCGAGATGTGCTCGGCGAGCGGCTCGTCGTCCGCCAGCCCCAGCATCCGGCGCCCCGCCCGGTTCAGGTAGAGCGGCCGCCCCGAGACGTCGCAGGTGCCGACGAGGTCGGGCGTCGCCTCGATGATCGCGACGAGCCGCGCCGCGGCCTGCTCGGCGTGGGCGCGCTCGCTGACGTCGCGGAAGCTCCACACGCGGCCGACCACCTCGCCCGCCAGCCGCTGCGGCTGCGAGTAGCGCTCGAACACCCGGCCGTCGCGGAAGTGCAGCGTGTCCAGGCTCTCGGCCTCGGGCTGCGAGTAGAGCGCCCGCACCCCGTCGATGAACGCCTGCGGGTCCTGCAGCTGCTCGACCACGTTCGCGAGCGCCCGCTCCTCGCCCGAGGCCAGCAGCTCGCGCGGCACGCGCCACATCGCGCTGAACTTCTGGTTGAAGCGCATCACGCGGCCGGCGAGGTCGGCCACCATGATGCCGTCTGCGGTCGACTCGAGGGTCGCCTCGATCAGCGACAGCGAGTGCTCGCGCTCGGCCTGCGCGCGGCGCCTCTCCGTCACGTCCCGGAAGTTCGCCACCAGGCCGCGGACGGCGGGCTCCTCCAGGCGGTTCGCGAGCTCGACCTCGAGGTCGCGAAAGCTGCCGTCCTTGAAGCGGGCGCGGTAGACGCTCATCACGCGCTCTCCGGGCGAGCGCACCACGGTGCGCACCGCCGCCCGCACGCGGTCGGCGTCCTCGGGGTGGACGAGGTCGAGCGCGTTCTTGCCGATCCGCTCCTCGGGCTGGTAGCCCATGGCCTCGAGGGCGCCGCTCACGTAGAGCACGCGCATGTCGGGCGCGTACACCCCCACGACGTCCTCGCCGGTGTCGAGCAGGGCGCGGAAGCGCTCTTCGCCCTCGCGCAGCGCCTTCTGGGCCTCGTTCAGCAGGAAGAGCTGCCGCAGCAGGTAGAGCCCGGCCACGGTCAGCGTCCCCGCGAGCGCGGCGGCGGCGCGCAGCTTCGAGCGCGGCGAGCCGGGCTCGTCTCCCCAGGCGAGCAGGATCTCGACGAGCGGGAAGAGCAGCACCGCGACGAACGCGACCACCGTCGCGCGGCGCGCGCTCTGCCAGGCGCTGTGCACGGGCGGCGGATCCGACGGCGCCTCGAGGCGGTAGCGCAGCGCCACGAACGCGATCCAGACGAACGGCAGCGTCCAGGGCAGGTCGTAGAAGCCCGCGTGGTACGGGCCCGCGATGCCGTTGGCGAACGACTGGTTGGTGATGCCGCCGCCGAGCTGCAGCAGCACGAAGGCGGGCGCGAGCCGGGCGTAGACCCGTCGCCAGGCGGGCTCGGCGAAGTGCAGCGCCCAGAGCAGCGCGGGCAGCAGCGCGAGCCCGCGGAAGTCGTAGAGGAAGGTCGACCACGCCTCGTAGACCGGCGCCTCGTCGAGCGCCAGATGCACGTAGGCGACCTGGAAGAAGAGGTAGAGCATCGCGACCAGCACGACGAGCACGTCGATCACCAGCAGCGGGCGGCGGTGGTCCCGGCGGTCGGGCCGCAGCACGAAGGCGACCACGAACAGCGCGGTCGACGCCGTGAACGCGAGGTCGGCCTCGACGTAGCTGGCTTCGAGCTCGAACGGCACCCCGCGGACGACCCAGAAGCCCTGGCCCGTCGCCCACGCCAGGCAGCCGAGCCCGAACGCGGTCCAGAAGGCGCGCGCTCCGGGCCGGCGCGACGCCGCGAGGCAGGCGAGCGCGGCGAGGCTCGCGAGCACGAGCTGCAGCGCGTCGCTCCACCGCTGCGCGACCTCGCTCGGGAGGACGCGCGCCTCGAGCAGCGCGAGCCACAGCAGCACCACGGCGGTCGCGACCGCACCCGCGAGGCGCAGCGTGCGCCGCGCGGCGCTCACGAGGCTTCTCCCGCCGCGGCGGGGGCCGGCAGCCGGAGCCTGAAGCGGGCTCCGCCCGTCTCGCGGTTGCTCGCCTCGATGCTACCGCCGTGGTCCGACACGATCCGCTGCACGATCGAGAGGCCGAGCCCGGTTCCGCCGTGGCGCCGCGTGAAGAAGGGCTCGAACAGGTGCGGCAGGTCCTGGGGCTGGAAGCCCGGGCCTTCGTCCTCGATCGAGCACTCGAGCCACGAGCCGGCCGCGTCGCTCGAGAGCTCGGCCCGCAGGTTGACCGTGCCGCCGGGCGGCGAGTGCTGGAGCGCGTTCTCCAGCAGGTTGCGGAGCACCTGGCTGATCCGCCGCGCGTCCATCCGCAGCTCGGGCAGGCCGGGAGCGATCTGCGTGCCGACCGCGACGTGCGCTCGCGCGACGAGCGGCGCGCAGGCCGCGAGCGCGTGCTCGACCACGTCCTCGAAACGGCCGTGGCCGAGCCGCAGCCCGGTCGCCTTGCCGTACTCGAGCAGGTCGTTCATCAGGTGCGTCAGGCGGTCGAGCTGCTGGCGGAACATTCCCACGTACTCGCGGTGGTCGTCCTGGCCGGTGAAGCGCGCCTCGAAGGCGTCGAGCGTGGAGCTGATGCCGAAGAGCGGGTTGCGCACCTCGTGGGCGACGCCCGCCACCAGCGAGCCGAGCGCGGCCATCGTGTGGCTGCGCCGCAGCTCGCGCTCCGCCTCGACGCGCTGGGAGATGTCGCGCGCCAGGATCGAGAGGAACTCGACCTCGCCCAGCGGCGAGCGGTGCGCGAGCACCACCTGCAGCACCGGGAGCTCGAGCCCGTCCGCGCGCCGCAAGCGGCTCTCCCCGCTCCAGGCCCCTTCGCGCAGCGCCGTCGGGATCGCCTCCTCGATCACGCGCGCGGCGGCGGGAGCGGGATGGAACTGCGCGATGTGGCGGTCGCCGAGCGGCTCCTCGTCGCCGACGCCGAGGATGCGGCGGCCGGCGCGGTTCAGGTAGAGCGCGCGCCCGGAGGCGTCGCTGGTGCCGACGAGGTCGGGCGTCGCCTCGAGGATCGCGACCAGGCGCGCCATCGCCTGCTCGGCGCGCGCGCGCTCGGTGACGTCGCGGAAGCTGTAGACGCGGCCCGTGACCTCGCCGGCCAGCCGCTGCGGCAGCGAGTAGCGCTCGATCACGCGGCCGTCGCGCAGCGGCAGCGTGTCGAAGCTCTCCGCCTCGGGCTCCGCGTAGAGCGCGTCGATGCGGTCGAGGAAGCCATGGGGCTCCTGCAGCAGGCCCAGCACGAAGCGGGTGGCAGGCGCGGCGTCGCCCATGGCCAGCAGCTCGGGCGGGAGCCGCCACATCGCGGCGAAGCGCTGGTTGAACCGCTTGATCCGGCCGTCGCGCCCGACCACCAGGATCCCGTCGGCCATCGACTCCAGCGTCGCCTCGAGCAGCGAGAGGGAGCGGCCGCGCTCCTCCTCGGCCCGCCGCTGCTCGGTCACGTCGCGCAGGTGCAGCACCACGCCGGAGACGGCCGGCGTGTCGAGGCGGTTGGCGACCTCGAGCGCGCCGTGGCGCAGCGACCCGTCCCGGTGCCGGTAGCGGACGGAGCGCCGTCCCCGGCTGCCGGGCGCCGCGCGGAGCTCCGCGAGCGCGCCGCCCAGCTCGGGCCGCTCGCCCTCCGGCGCCAGCTCCAGCGGCGAGCGGCCGACGAGCTCGTCGGGCCGATAGCCGGTCACGCGCTCGCTCGTCGCGCTCACGTAGCGGAAGCGCCCCCCGGCGTCGACGACGCCGATCGCGTCGGCGCTGTTCTCCACGAGCGCACGGAAGCGCTCCTCGCGCACCTGCTGCGTGTTCTCGGCGCGACGCAGCGTGTGGAGCTGGCGCACGAGGTAGAGCGCGCCCACCAACAGCGTGCCGCCGAGCGCGATCCGGCTGCGCAGCTCCGAGAGCGCGGGCGGCGGTGTCGTCAGCAGCACTGCGAGCTGGTGGACCGCGGGCACGAGCGCGACCGCTCCGATCGCGACGACGTTCCCCTGGCGCGCGGCCAGCCAGTCCCGGTCGTCCCAGCCCGGCCGGTCGGGATCGGCGGCGGCGGGCTGCTCGCGCGTGCGCGCCTCCCAGTCGCGCGCGGCGAGCGCGATCCAGAGGAAGGGCAGCGCCCACGGCAGGTCGTAGAGGCCGGGCCGATAGGTGCCGCCGAAGAGCGCGCGGTTGGAGATCAGCCCGAAGCCGTGGAATACCGCGAGCGCGAGCGCGAGCTCGTCGTAGAGCCGGCGCCAGGCTCCGGCAGAGCCGTGCAGCAGCCACAAGAGTGCCAGCAGCACCATCAGCCGCTGCGGGTTGTAGAAGATCGGCGACAGGCCGAGGAAGGGGTCCTCGGCGCCGAGCGCCATGCCTGCGATCGGGAAGTAGACGCAGACGAAGAGCGCCAGGACGCAGACGAGCCCCACGTCGGCGGCCAGCCCGAGCGCGCCGGGCCGCGGGCGGTCGGGCCGGATGACGCAGGCCATGATGAGCGGCGTCGAGCAGCTCACGAAGGCGGTGTACTGCGCCGCATACAGCCACCCCGAGGTCGTCCCGAACGGGAGCAGCATCCAGAGGACCTGGCCGCCCGCCCAGAGCGCCATGGCCGCGCCGATCAGCAGGAGGAACCAGCGCGCGCTCTCGGGCTCGCCGCGCGCGGCGCGCCAGCAGGCGATCGCGGCCGTCACCGCGAGCGCGAGCTGCAGCAGGTCGCTCGTGCTCTGCGCCGCCGGGCCCGGCAGCAGGCCCAGGTGCATTCCGAGGAACGCCAGGCAGACGGCGGCGGTCGGCGCGATCCGCCGCCTGAGCCAGTCGCCGCGCGTCGCCTCGTTGTCCTCGCCCATCCCTGGTCCGCGGGGCCGGAGCCGTCTCCGGCGCCGGCGGCACGGAATTGTCGCGCGTTCCCGCTGGCCCGTCTCGGCTCGGCGCCTGGAGGGCCGTGGTAACGTCTCGCCGCAGACCCTGCCCAGGGCCGGCTCTTCGATGGCACGCCGAGCTCCCGCGATCCTCCTCTTCGTCCTGGCCGCCGCCGGCGCGGCTCCGGAGCCCCCGGCAAGCCCGCCTGCCGCGGCCCTCCGCTTCCGGGACATCGCCCGGGAGGCGGGGTTGGACTTCGTTCACGAGAATGGCCCGACTCCCCGCAAGCAGCTGATCGAGACCATGCCGGGGGGCGTGGCGATCCTCGACTACGACGGCGACGGGCGCCTCGACGTCTTCTTCACGAACGGCGCGAGCGTGCCGGGCCTCACGAAGGACTCTCCGCGCTACGCGAACCGCCTCTTCCGCAACGAGGGCGGGCGGCGCTTCGCCGACGTGACCGAGGCGGCCGGGCTGCGCGGCGAAGGGTACGCGGTCGCGGCGGCCGTCGCCGACTACGACAACGACGGGGACCCCGACCTGTTCGTGGGCGGCGTGAAGCGCCAGCAGCTCTTCCGCAACGCCTCTGGCCGCTTCGAGGACGTGGCCGCCGCGGCGGGCGTCGCGAGCGGCGAGTGGGTGGTCGGCGCGGGCTTCTTCGACTACGACAACGACGGCTGGCTGGACCTGGTGATGGTCAACTACACGGTCTGGTCGCCCGAGACGGACCGCTTCTGCGGCGACGCGGAGCGCGGGATCCGCGTCTACTGCCACCCCAAGCACTTTGCGCCGGTGGCGCTGTCGCTCTACCGGAACCGCGGGGACGGCCGCTTCGAGGACGTGAGCGTCCCGAGCGGGATCGCGCGCGTGCGCGGACGGGGCATGGCCGTGGCTTTCGCCGACTACGACCAGGACGGCTTCGTCGACTTCTACGTGACGAACGACAAGCTGCCGAGCTTCCTGTTCCGGAACCTCGGCAACGGCCGCTTCGAGGAGATGGCGCTTCTCGCAGGCCCCGCGCTGCCGGAGCACGGCGGCGAGATCTCGGCGATGGGGGTCGACTTTCGCGACTACGACAACGACGGCCTGCCCGATCTCCACGTCACGGCGCTCGCGGGCGAGGGCTTCCCGCTCTTCCGCAACCTCGGCAAGGGCCAGTTCCAGGACGTGAGCTACCGCTCCCGGCTGGCCGCGGCGGTCCAGGCGCGCAGCGGCTGGAGCAACGCGCTCGTCGACCTCGACAACGACGGCTTCAAGGACCTCTTCACGGCCGACTCGCACGTCAACGACGCGATCGACCGCTTCGAGGCCCACAGCTACCTCGAGACGAACGCCGTCTTCCGCAACCTCGGCGACGGCCGCTTCGAGGACCTCTCCGACGCCTCCGGCCTCGGCGCGGCCTCACGCCAGGCGCATCGGGGCGCCGCGTTCGGCGACCTCGACGGCGACGGCCGCGTGGACGCCGTCGTGACCGCGCTGGGCGCGCCCGCGGAGCTCTGGCACAACGACTCCGCGGCCGGCCACTGGCTCGAGCTGCGGCTCGTGGGCACGAAGAGCAACCGCGACGGCATCGGCGCGGTCGTGAAGCTGGAGCAGGCGTCCACGCCCTGGCAGAAGCAGTGGAACCACGCCACGACGGCCTACGGCTACGCTTCGGCCAGCGCGGGTCCGTTGCACTTCGGCCTCGGGCCCGCCACGACCGTCGACCGCGTCGAGATCCGCTGGCCGAGCGGCACGCTACAGGTGCTCGAGAAGGTGCCGGCGGACCAGGTGCTGACGGTTCGCGAAGGTGCCGAGGTCGACGCCTTCCGCGGCGCCGGGATCCCGGGCGGAGTCCGATGAGCCAGGACGGGGACTCCTCCCGGGAGCCCTCCGGTCGCCGCTATCCGTAGCGACCTCGGCACCTCCACTTCGACTCCAGTGCCCTCAACGAAAAACGGGCCGGAGCGCGCGAGGCGCCCCGGCCCGTTCGGACGGCCGGCGGTTGGAGCTCTGCCTAGAACTCCATCCGCAGGCCGATCTGGATCTGCCGCTCACGCGTGCCGGGGCCGTAGTCCCCGTTCACCTCGTGCGCCGCGCTCGGGTTGAACATCATGAAGCGCGGATCGGTGAACGTGCGGACCGGGCGGCCCCAGTTCGTGTGGTTGAACAGGTTGGTGACCGAGACCCGGAACTCCGGGCGGAAGCGGCCGACCGGGAACGCGCGGAAGACGCCGAAGTCGAAGTTCCACACGGACGGCTGGCGGAACTGGTTGCGCTTGCTGGTGCCGTAGCCGTCGATCCCCGTGCCGGTCGGCTGCGCGAAGGCCGACACGTCGTACCAGGGCTGGTCGTAGGCGCCTGCCGAGCCGGACGGCGAGGGGTCGCCCTGCGTGTTGATCAGCACGCCGATGCTGGAGCAGCCCTGGCAGTTGAGCGCCGGGTTCGTGCCGGGGACCGAGAACGGCGTCCCCGAGTAGGCCGAGAAGATCCCGTTGATCTGCCAGTTCTTCACGATCGAGGCGAGGGCGCCCTTTCCGCCCTTGGCGAACGGCAGGTCGTAGAGGAAGCCCATCTGGAAGTTGTGGGTGCGGTCGTAGCTGGCGAGCGCGAAGTTGTCGCCGAGCTTCTCCGGGGTGTACCAGGGCAGGCTGACCCAGCCGTCCTCGTCGGTCTCGTTCTGCGACTTGCTGAGGGTGTAGGCGCCCTTCAGCAGCAGGCCGTTCTTGAACGGCCGGTTGATCGCGACCTGGAGCGCGTTGTAGCGGCGCTTGGTGCGCGACGCCCACTCCGTGATGTCGGAGGTCCCGGCCACCGAGAAGTACTGCCGGGCCGCCTGACCGCCACCGGGCGCGCCGTAGTTGATGTTGCGGTCGGCATAGCCTCCGTCCGAGCGAGAGTGGACGTACGCGAGCTCGACGGCGATGTCGCCGGGGAAGCGGTGCTCGACCGCCATGTTCGCCTGCGTCAGGCGAGCGCGGTCGACGTCGTTCGGGTCCGGCGTGCGCATGAAGGTGTTGCGCGGCAGCGCCACGCGTCCCGTGCTGAGGTCGGGCACCGGGACCGGCGGGATGCCCTGATCGAGCGTGCCCAGCCAGCCGTACTGCTCGGCGGTGCGGTTGTAGAAGATGTCGTACGGGTACGAGCCGCGCATCGGCCGCGACCACGGCAGCGGGTTGATCGTCTGGCCGAAGCCCGCGCGCAGCACGGTGTCCTCGGTGAGCCGGTACATCACGCCGAGGCGCGGCGCCATGTAGAAGCTCTTGAGGTTGATGCCCACGTCCTCGGGCGTGTTGCCGCGCCCGCCGAGCAGGACCTCGTAGGTCGAGAGATCGAGCCGCTCGATCCCGCTGTCCGCGCGCGTCATCAGCGGGTAGTACTCGAAGCGCAGGCCCAGGCTCAGCGTCAGCTTCTGCCCGATCTGCCAGCGGTCGCGGATGTAGGCGGCCATCTGCCACTCGCGGCCGGTCATCTGGATGTCCTGCACGTCCTTCGCCTGCGTCGACTGCAGGCCGAGCAGGAAGCCGCCGAACGAGTTCCAGCCCGGAGAGACGTAGCCGGGCGTCGCGGTGAGGTCGTTGCCGAAGGTGAAGCGCCCGCGCACGCCGCCAATGCCGCCGAACTCGGCCTGGTAGTGGTTGAGCTCGTGCTTCACGACGTCGACGCCGAAGCGCAGCTCGTGCTTGGTCATCACCTTGGTGAGGCCGCTGCTGAAGGTGAAGCTCTGCTCGGTACGGAACAGCGGCATCCAGTTGGGCGTCGTGCCGAAGTCGTAGTCCGTCCCGCGGGTGAACGCCCCTGCACCCGTGGCGTCGAAGAAGGGGATGCCGCTCGCGCGCAGATTGTTGCCGTTCGTGCCGGGGATGCCGTAGCGGTCGGTGCCGACGTTGGTGCCGTAGTCGGGCCCGGTGACGGTCTGCTCCATGCGGTTCATGCCGAAGTAGCCGTCGAGCACGAGCGTGGGGCTGAGCGTCCAGGTGTGGCCGAGCGTGCCGTTGTAGATCCGCGTGTCCCCGAGGCTGCCCTGGTCGAAGCCGAGGATGAACTCGTCCACCACCTCGGCGTCGAGCATCCCGAACTTGGCCCAGATCGAGTGCTGGGAGTTGCGCTGCCAGGTGAGCTTGACGTCGAAGTTGTCACGGTCGTTCGTGACCGTGCGCGGGAGCACGATGTCGTCGAGGATGCCGTTGCGGTTGACGTCGACCGTGGTGTTGGGCATCGGCCAGTCGGCCAGCACCTTCTGGGCGACCGAGTTCAGCATCGAAGACGGGATCTGGTTGTTCGAGAAGAGCTCGCGTCCCACGCCGCCGGCGCCGCCCGTGAACGGGTTGTAGAGCTTGAACGCCGGGTAGGCTGCCGCGACCTCGCTGAAGTTGCCCGAGCGCATGAGCGCGGTCGGAGCGGCGTAGGTGATCTGGTTGCCGGACTTGCGCCCGTAGTGCTCCCAGGACCCGAAGAAGAACAGCTTGTCCTTGAGGATCGGTCCGCCGAGCGTGCCGCCGTAGATGTTGGAGGAGAGGTCGGGCTTGGCGAGCCCGTTGGCGTTGTTGTTGAAGGTGTTCGCGTTCAGCCCTTCCGAGTTGCGCAGGAAGAAGGCCGAGCCGTGAAGCTGGTTGGTACCGGACTTCGTCACGACGTTCACGGCCGCGCCGGCCGCCATGCCCTGGTCCGCGTCGAAGTTGTTGGTCGAGATGTTCACCGTCTCGATCGTCTCGGCGGGGTTCACGTAGCCCACGTGGTGGGGCAGCCAGAGGTTCACCGAGACCGCGCCGTCGATGCGGAAGGCGTTCGAGTTCTTCTGCATGCCGTTGACGCTGGTGCTGAGCGCGCGTCCCGGCGTGTCGATCTCGGCGTTCTGCAGCTGCGCGGGCGTCGCGCCCGGCACCAGGTTCAGGAGCGCCTGGTAGTTGCGGAACTGGTTGAGCGGGAGGTTGACGATCTCCTTCGAGGCGAGCTCGGTGCTGAGGTCGGCCTTCTCGGTCTGCAGCACGGTCGTCTCGCTCACCACGTTCACGGTCTCGGACATGGTGCCGACCTCGAGCTTCATCTCGACGCGCACGCGGGTGTTCGCGGTCACGCGCAGGCCGGTCTGCTTCAGCTCGCGGAAGCCCGTGAGCGAGGCGGCCAGGTCGTACGTGCCCGGCAGCAGGTTGTGGAGCGTGAAGTTGCCGTCGCTGTCGGTGGGCGCCGAGACCATGTGCTGGGTGCCGGTGTTCGTCGCCGTGACGGTCGCGCCCGGGACGGCCGCACCCTGCGCGTCGGTGACGGTTCCGGTTATCGATCCGTAGAGCGTCTGAGCCCCGGCAGGGAGGGCGACGAGCGTCATGGCGCAGCACGCGAGCGCCGCGACGGCCGCCCTCATGAGAAAGCGGGTCGGATGAGCCATCCTGGGATCTCCTTTGGCTTCTGGCATTGCGGCGTGGCGTCGACGAGACACCCAGCCTTGGGATGGCTCATGGCAAGCCGCGTGCCCCGAGCCTCCCGGCTCGCCCCGTCAAATCAAAGGGTTATGGATCAGTCGATTGTAAATAGAGTGGACAAACTAAGCGGCCGTCGATCCAGCGGGGTGATTCCAAACGGTTGGCGCGCTCCGGAGTTTTGCATCGTTTGACGCCATCTGAGACTTAATCAGAGCGTCTCGGTGACCTTGCTGAGGCCCCGCGGACGGTCGGGGTCGAGGCCGCGTGTGCGGGCCAGGGCGACCGCGAAGAGCTGGCCCGGAAGCACGGCCGCGAGCGGCGAGAGCCACTCCGGGATCCCCGTCGGCAGACGCAGCCCCACGCGCGCGCGAGCGAGGACGCCCGCGTCGTCGGAGATGGCGACGAGCTCGGCGTGCCGCTCGGCGAGCGTGCCCATGAGCGCCGCGAGGTCCGGCAGCACGCGCCCCGAAGGCGCGATCACGAGCGCCGGGAAGCCGCGGTCGATCATCGCAACGGGCCCGTGCAGCAGGTCGGCGGGCGAGTAGGGCTCCGCGACGAGGTAGCTCGTCTCCTTCATCTTGAGCGCGACCTCGAACGCGGTCGAGTAGTTGAAGCCGCGTCCCACGACCACGAACTGCTCGGCGTAGCGGTAGCGGGCGACGGCGTCGTCGAGGCCCGTGTTCAGGTCGAGCGTGTCGCGCAGCAGCTCGGGCAGCGCCTCGAGCTCGCGCGAGCGGGCGCCGCCGCCCTCGAGCGCGGCGCTCAGCATCGCGAGCGCGCCGAGCGAGGCGGTGTAGGTCTTGGTGGCGGCCACCGCGCGCTCGGGCCCCGCGCCGAGCGGCAGCACGTGCTCGGCCGCGCGCGCCAGCGGCGACTCGGGCTCGTTCGTGATCGCCACGGCGAGCGAGCCGTCGCGCCGGGCCGCCTCCAGCACCGCCACGATGTCGGGCGAGCGCCCCGACTGGCTCACGCCGACGACGAGCGCGCCCGCGAGCGACGGGGCCGCGTCGTAGAGCGTGAAGAGCGAGGGCGTCGCCAGGCACACCGGCAGCCGGTTGTGCGCGCCGAACAGGTACTGGGCGTAGCGCGCGGCGTTGTCCGAGCTGCCGCGCGCGGCGATCACGACGTAGCGCGGCGCGCGCTCGCGGATGCGGGCCGCGATCTCCGCGACGCGGGAAGCGCCCTCGCGCAGCAGGCGCCCGAGCACGTCGGGCTGCTCGCGGATCTCGGTCTCGACCTGGCTCATCTCTGCTCTCGAAGCACTTTCGGGCGGTGGATTATAGGCTCCTTGACACCCGCGGAGCGCGTCCCTTAGCGTAGCCGGCGCCGCACCCCGACACGTGCCGCCAATGGGAGGAGGGCAGAGGTTGGCGATCCGGCTCGAGGTCAAGCCACGCCACAGCCCGCTGGTCGACCCCGGCTTCCTGCCCGCCGCGCTGTGGAACCGGGCCTTCGCCTCCGCGGTGCGCGCGAGCCGCGGCGGAGTTCCGATCGGGATCGCTCTCGTGCGGCAGGACGGGACGGTGTTCCGCCACGCGGCGCGCATCCTGCCGACGACCGCCGCGAACGCCGCGCTCAACTTCACGTTCGTCGAGCGGCTCGTGAAGTTCCTGCTCTGGCAGAAGGGCGGCTCGAGCGTGCTCCTGAAGGGCGCCGACGCCGTCGCGCGCGCGCTCGCGAGCCACTACGGGGCCAAGGGCGCGCGCGCTTTCGACTGGGACTTCCTCGGCCGCCGCGTGTTCGGCGCGCCGATCGAGGTGAAGGCGGCGAAGCAGCTGCCGCCCGCGCGCGAGACCCAGCGCCCGCTCGGGCGCCACCTCGACGGCTGCCGGATCGGCTTCGATCTCGGCGGCAGCGACCGGAAGGCCGCCGCGCTCGTCGACGGCAAGGTGGTGTTCTCGGACGAGGTGAAGTGGAACCCGTACTTCGAGAAGGACCCCGCGTACCACCTCGAGGGCGTCAACGACACGATCCGCCGCGCCGCCCAGCACCTGCCGCGGATCGACGCGATCGGCGGCAGCGCCGCGGGCGTCTACGTCAACAGCGAGCCGCGCGTGGGCTCGCTCTACCGCGGCATCGCGGAGCCCGACTTCGACCGCCACATCCGCGGCCTGTTCCGCGCGCTGCAGCAGTGGTGGGGCGGCGTGCCGTTCGAGGTGGTGAACGACGGCGAGGTGACGGCGCTCGCCGGCTCGATGTCGCTGCGCTCGAACGCCGTGCTCGGCATCTCGCTCGGCACCAGCACCGCGGCCGGATACGTCACGCCGGACGGCAACATCACGCCGTGGCTGAACGAGCTCGCGTTCGTGCCGGTCGACTACCGCCCCGGCGCGCCGGCCGACGAGTGGTCGGGCGATCCCGGCGTCGGAGCGCAGTACTTCTCGCAGCAGGCGGTGAGCCGCCTGCTGCCCGCGGCGGGGATCGCCCTGCCGGCCGAGATGCCGCTCGCCGAGCGCCTGGTCGAGGTGCAGTCGCTGATGGCGAAGGCAGATCCGCGCGCCCGCCGGATCTACGAGGCGATCGGCGTCTACCTCGGCTACGGCATCGCGCACTTCGCCGACTTCTACGCGATCGAGAACGTGCTGGTGCTGGGGCGCGTCACCTCCGGCAGCGGGGGCGACACGATCGTCGAGACGGCCTCGCGCGTCCTCAGGGACGAGTTCCCGGGGCTCGCCGAGCGCATCCGCCTGCACACGCCGGACGAGAAGGAGAAGAGACACGGCCAGGCGATCGCGGCCGCCAGCTTGCCTGTGATCCAGGGTGCGTCTGCCGCGGTGGCGGCCCGCCGCGCCGGATCGCGACGTTCCACGCGGAAACGCTGAGGTCAGACGATGCGCTTCTCCCGCCAAGACGCCGACGTCTTCGTGCCGGACGCGACCCCGATGCCGGAGGCGCTGCGGCGCGCGACCCACGTCTGCGTCGGCGCCCACCAGGACGACCAGGAGTTCATGGCCTTCCACGGCATCGCCGAGTGCTTCGGCAGCACGGACAAGCACTACGCGGGCGTCGTCGTCACGAACGGCGGCGGCAGCTCCCGCACCGGCATCTACTCCGACTACACGGACGCCCAGATGATCCAGATCCGCGTCCGCGAGCAGCGCAAGGCCGCCGTCGTCGGCGACTACGCCTGCGAGATCCAGCTGATGCACCCGAGCGGCGACGTCAAGAACGCGAGCCATCCCGGCGTGCTCGCGGACCTCAAGGCCATCTTCGAGACCGTGCGGCCCGAGGTGCTGTACGTCCACAACCCCGCGGACAAGCACGACACGCACGTCGCCTGCTGCCTGCGCGCGCTGGCCGCGGTGCGCTCGCTGCCGAAGGACAGGCGGCCGCGGCGCATGCTCGGCTGCGAGATCTGGCGCGACCTCGACTGGCTCAACGACGGCGACAAGCAGCTGCTGCCGGTCGACCGCCACAAGAACCTGGCGGCCGCGCTCAGCGGCGTCTTCGACTCGCAGATCACCGGCGGCAAGCGCTACGACGCGGCGGTCGCCGGCCGGCGCATGGCGCACGCGACCTTCTTCGAGTCGCACGCGATCGACAAGACCGACGCGCTGAACTTCGCGATGGACCTGACGCCGCTCGTCGAGGACGAGCGCCTGGACGTGTTCGCGTACACGCAGGGGCTGATCCGGAGGTTCGAGGACGAGGTGCGCGCACGCCTGGCACGGCTCGCCTGAGCCGCGCCGCCCTCGCGCTCGCCGCGCTCGCGCTCGGACCGCTCGCGCCCGCTGCCGCCGCGCCGGGCGCGACGCGCGTCCTCAAGGCGGTTCGTTCCGCGGGCGAGATCCATCTCGACGGCCGGCTGGACGAGGCCGCGTGGCAGGCGGCGCCGGTCGCCGACGGCTTTCTCCAGCGCGACCCCGACCAGGGCCAGCCCGCGAGCGAGCCGACCGAGCTGCGGCTGCTGTTCGACGACCACGCGCTCTACGCGGGCGTGAGGCTGCGCGACGCCGCGCCAGGGGCGATCTCGCGCCAGCTCTCGCGGCGCGACACGCTGCCGGAGGCCGACAGCTTCGCGCTCTACCTCGACCCGCAGCACGACCACCGCAACGGAGTCGTGCTCGAGGTGAGCGCGGCCGGCGTCCAGCGCGACGCGGCGCTCTACGACGACAACTTCGAGGACGTCACCTGGGACGCCGTCTGGGAGTCCGCGGTCTCGCGCGACGAGTCGGGTTGGACGCTCGAGCTGCGGCTGCCGTTCTCGCAGCTGCGTTTCCCGTCGGTCGTCGGCCACAGCTGGGGCGTGAACGCGCGGCGCGTGGTCCACCGCAAGAACGAGAGCTCCTGGCTCGAGCTCGTGCCGAAGAACGAGAGCGGGCTCGTCTCGCGCATGGCGCACCTCGAGGGCATCGCCGAGATCCATCCCGGCCGCCACCTCGAGCTCTTGCCGTACGCGTCGGCGCAGGCCGAGTACATCGAGCCGGCCGGCAGCGGCGACCCGTGGAACGACGGCTCCTCGTACTCGGGCGGAGCGGGGCTCGACCTCGAGTACGGGCTCGGCACGGGCATGACGCTCGTCGGCGCGTTCAACCCCGACTTCGGGCAGGTAGAGGTCGACCCGGCGGTCGTGAACCTCACGGCGTTCGAGACCTTCTTCGAGGAGAAGCGGCCGTTCTTCACCGAGGGCAGCCAGGTGTTCCTGCGCTTCGGCAGGAGCGGCGCGAGCGACTACACGACCTACTTCTATCCCGAGCCGCTTTTGTTCTACTCGCGCCGCATCGGGCGGGCGCCCCAGGGGCTGGCGGCGGGCCCTTTCGTCGACGCGCCCGCGTCCACCACGATCCTCGGCGCCGCGAAGCTCGTCGGGCGCAGCCACGGCTGGAACCTCGGCGTGCTCGAGGCGCTCACCGGGCGCGAGCACGCGCGGATCGCCGACGGGTCGGAGCGCCGCGAGCTCGAGGTCGAGCCGCTCACCAACTACTTCGTGCTGCGCGGACAGCGCGACCTGGGCGCCCGCGCCGCGATCGGGTTCATCGGGACGGCCACCCAGCGCGACCTGGGCGCCGTGAACCTCGAGGCGCAGCTGCCGCAGCAGGCGTACCTCGGCGGCTTCGACGGCCACGTCTTCCTCGACGGCCGGCGCGACTGGGTCGTGTCGGGCGGCCTGTCGGGCAGCACCGTCTCGGGCAGCGAGACGGCCGTGCTGCGGCTGCAGCGCGCCTCCCAGCGCTACTACCAGCGCCCCGACGCGCCGCACGTCTCGGTCGATCCCTTCGCCACGTCGCTTGCGGGCTGGAGCGGCCGCCTCGGGCTCAACAAGAACAGCGGCAACGTGACCTTCAACGCCGGCCTATGGGGCATCAGCCCGGGCTTCGAGCCGAACGACCTCGGCTTCGCGACCCAGACGGACCGCGGCGGCGCTCACGGCCAGGTGCTGTTCCGCAAGCTCACGCCTGACCGCTTCACGCGCACGCGCCAGGTCGCTGTCGCCAAGTGGTGGACCTTCAACTACGGCGGCGAATCGCAGGGCAACGGCGTGCAGATCGCGTCGAGCGCGCTGCTGCGCAATTACTGGAAGCTGGACCTGACGCTCGGCAAGTCGTGGAACACGTGGGACGACAAACTGACGCGCGGCGGGCCGACCACGATCCGGCCCGGGATCGAGACGCTCGGGCTCGGCGTCACGAGCGACGTCCGCCGGAGGCTCTGGACGAGCCTGTCCTTCGTCGCGCAGGACCGCGAGTTCGGCAGCCGCAGTCGCCAGCTGCTGGCGACGCTCAACTACCGCCCGTTCACGGCCCTCACGCTGCAAGCGACGCCCTACTGGCTCGACGTCAAGACGGTCGCGCAGTACCTGCAGACGGTCCTCGATCCCACCGCCAGCGCGACCTACGGCAGCCGCTACGTGTTCGGCGGCCTCGAGCAGCGCGAGGTGTCGATCCCGCTGCGGCTCAACCTGGCGCTGTCGCCGAAGCTGTCGCTCCAGCTCTACACGCAGGCGCTGCTCTCGGCCGGCGACTATCCGGAGATCAAGGAGCTCGCGGCGCCCCGGACCTACGACTTTCCGGCCTACGGGCGCGACGTCGGCACGATCGTGCGCGACCCCGAGCTGCCCTTCTACACGATCGATCCCGACGGAGGCGGCGAGGCCCGGCCGTTCCGGATCGCCGTCCCCGACTTCAATTTCAAGTCGCTGCGCCTGAACGCGGTGCTGCGCTACGAGTTCCGCCCCGGCTCGGCCGCGTACCTCGTCTGGACCGACCGCCGCCAGGACGGCCGCAACCCGGGCGACGCGTCGTTCGGCCGCGACCTCGGGGATCTGTTCGCCGCGCCGGGCGACGACGTGCTGCTCGTGAAGATCGCCTGGTGGTTCGGGCGCTAGCGTCCGATCGCGTAGAGGTGGCTGGCGGTGCGGATGAAGAGCTGGCCCGAGGCGGCGGCTGGGGAGCTGACCGTGAAGCCCTCGAGCACGTTCTCGGCCAGCAGCTCGAACGCGGTGCCGGCCTTCACCACGCTCGTGACGCCGTCCTCGCTCGTCACGTAGACCTTCCCGTCCGCCACGAGCGGGGAAGAGCTGTAGGTCCCGGTGCGGAGCCGCTCGGGTCCGTAGTGCGGCTTGCCGGTCGCGAGGTCCATGCAGTAGAGCAGGCCCTTGTCGGTCAGCACGTAGAGCAGAGTGCCGTCGGTCGCGGGCGTCGGCACGTCGGGCCCGCGGTCGAACGACCACAGCACGCTCCTGGTGACGTCGCCGCTGCCGAAGGCCCTGAGCACCAGCATCGGCTTTACGCGCGTGGGCGCCACCACCAGGTCGCCCGCCGCCACCGGCGACGCCACGATGCGCTGGAACGGGTTGTTGTCCGGGTTGAGGCCGTCGGCGCGCCACAGCTCGCGTCCGGTCGCGGGATCGTGGCCGGTCACCACGTCGCCGCCGGTGACGACGATCTCGACCTTGTCGCCTCGCCGCGCGACGGTCGGCGTCGTGTAGGCGTCGGGCGACTCGGTCTGCGCTCGCGTGAGGCGCTCGACCCGGAAGCGGTTCTTGCCGGTCGCCGCGTCGAGGCCGACCAGGTACGACGCCTCGTCGGTCTTCATGCCGTGGAGCACCGCGACGTAGAGCGTGCCCTCGAGCAGCAGCGGCGAGCTGCCGTAGCCCCAGTTGGACCCGAACGGGCCGTAGTCCTTCTGCAGGTCGCGCGCCCACAGCTCCTGCCCGTCGGCCGTGAAGCCCTTGAGCACGCCCTGACCGGTCATGGCGTAGACCTTCTTGCCGTCGGTCACCGGCGAGGGCGTCGACATGTTGTGCTTCTTGTGGGCGTGACCGGCCGCGGCGCCGAGCGGCTTCTTCCAGGTGGCGGCGCCCGTCTTGCGGTCGAGGCACCAGAGCGAGACCGTGTCGCCCTCGGCCACGTTCAGGTAGATGCGGTTTCCGCTGATGATCGGCGTCGAGCCGCTGCCCGTCGGCAGCGCCAGCGTCCACGCGAGCCCCTCGCTCGCCGACCACTTCACGGGCAGCTTCGTCTCGGGACTCGTGCCGCGCAGCTCCGGACCGCGCCACTGCGGCCAGTCCGACGCGGCCGCAGCGGCGCCGAGAGAAGCGAGCAGGACCAGGGCGGCGAGGGTGTGCTTGCGCATCATCGGACCTCCGGAGGGGCTCATGGGCGCGGACCGAAGGCCTGGCGCAGGACGTCGTAGCTCTTGGGGACCGCGACGAGCGGGTCCTGCTTGCCTTCCATCTCGAGCGAGACCCAGCCGGCGAAGCCGGCCTTGCGCAGGATCGAGGCGATGCGCGGGTAGTCGAGGTCGAGCGTGTACCACTCGCCGCCGCCGTAGTAGGTCTTGGCCTGCACGATCACGGCGTGCGGCGCCAGCAGCTCGAGCCCCGCGTACGGATCGCCGGGGAAGTTGCCGGTGTCGAGGTTGATGCCGAGCCACGGCGACTTCACCGCCTTGTAGATCCGCAGCAGGTTCTCGGGACGCGTCGTGAGGCCCCAGTGGTTCTCGAGCGCGAGCATCACGCCTTCCTTCTCGGCGGTGGGAAGGCAGGCCTCGATCGCGGCGATGCACCAGTCGTAGGCCTCGTCGTCCTTGTGGCCGGGCAATGGCGGCTCGTCGCCCTTGACCTTCATCAGGTCGTCGAACGACTTGATCGAGTTCCAGCGGCCGGAGTTGAGGCGCACGACCGGGCAGCCGAGCCGCGCCGCCAGCTCGAGGCAGTGCTTGGTGTGCTCGACGTCCTTCTGCCGCGCCGCGGGATCCGGGTCGACGAAGTCCTGGTGGATCGACAGCATCGGCAGCGCGAGGCCGTTGCGGAACGCCGCGCGCTTCAGGCCGTTGACGTAGGCCGGCGTCTCGTCGGTCATCTGACGGTGCAGGATCTCGACGCCCTCGAAGCCGAGCGAAGCGGCGTGCTCGATCACGCGCTCGATCGGGTACTTCTCGGTCTTGAAGTGCCAGTAGGAGTAGGTCGAGACCGCGAGCGCGACCCGCGCCGCCTTCGCCGGAGCCGCCGGTTCCTGTCCGCGCGCGGCCGTGGGAGCGATCGTGGGAGCGACCGCAGCGGCGGCCGCCAGCCGAAGCGCCTCTCGCCGATGGATGGCCACGATCAGGCTCCCGCCGCGACCGGCTTCTCACCGGCGAGGAAGCGGTCGAAGCGCGCGGAGACGTCCTTCAGGTAGGCGGCGTCGCCGCCCGACAGCTCGACCGTCGCCCAGCCCTGGTAGCCGA
>Ga0157380_10000623_pt1 | contig 21772 bp, 17 predicted proteins | sample S35metaG_FD_119757 | JGI IMG/M metagenome (GOLD analysis project Ga0157380, IMG submission 119757) | Switchgrass rhizosphere microbial communities from Kellogg Biological Station, Michigan, USA - S3-5 metaG | ecosystem: Host-associated > Plants > Roots > Rhizosphere > Soil | place: USA...
TAGCTCATCCAGTCAAACTCACCTGCTTCTTTGCCTTTGTCAAGACCGGATGTATTGATCCTGATGTTTGATTGTGCCGTAAGTGCATACGTTTCCGGATCGGTGTATACCGACAGGCTGCTTTTGGATGTATGCAGGTTTTCCATCCCGTACAGGTATTTTACCTTGACTCCGGCAGTCAGGTTTTGATTGATGATATGGGTGAACGTTAGTCCGTATTCACGGTAGTGCATAAAGTCAAGTCCAAAGCTGATGTCAACGTTTTTCCCCATCATGGGTCCGTTGCCATAATATAAAAATTCTATGAGCTCTTTGGGATAGGAGAAACGGGCATGTATTTTTTCCGTGGCACTCAGGCTGATGTATGATTTTTTGATCCTGAAACCAATGGCAAGCAGGTCGGTTTCAATGGCCACGCTCATGAAATTCGATTTACCCATTTTACCAATGATGTTAGGAATGTCGATGTACATGGAATCGTCATCCGATTTACGCACCAGGTCGGTAAATTTAAATGCACTGTTCACGTGACCAATATACGTATTGGAAACGCCGGGCAAATTAACATTCACCTTTCCGTGGTTCATGAATGCAGGGTTCATGGAGCTTCTTGCCTGCAGCAGCTCCATGTTGTACAGGGTCTGCTGGGCAAATGCAGCTGATGAGGAAATGATTAGCGAAAGGAGGAAGAGTAGTTTTTTGTTCATGGTAAAAAAGTTTAATGGAGGTCAGTGTCTTTGTTTTAACTATTGCATTACGTTCACCTTCACCCTTGCTCCTATCTGTACCCCCAGCGCATAGTCGGCATACAGCTTTACATTGGTGTTGCCGTTGTTGGTAGTGGAAGCCCGTCCCATGGTGATGATCTTTTTAGCATGCAGTATTTTATCGATGTGTGAACGGTCATAAGAGATGTCAGTCGTTTTTTCAACAGGGGTTACAACTTTTCCGGTAAATGAATTCACAGTGGCCGATTTAAGCACTTCTCCATTGCCATTGATCAGCGAATCCAGGATGATGTAATTTTCATCGGTAAAATATACTTGCACATTTACATCGATCGGAAATCCATTGGTAAACGAAGTACGCATCTGAATAGATTCAACCTGGTCAATATCTTCGATCTTGAAATCAGCAGTATCAGCGATCACAAAGTCTTTGGCACTTCCATACAGCGGTATTTCCAGGTCAGCACACATGGCAATGCTGCTGCTGTCGGTAATAAAGTTCTGGCCCACATTGCCGTCAGGATTTGCTATTGCAGCAACCTGATAAATAAAGTACTCGGGCAGATGGTTGATTACGGCAGCGATGTTGCTGTTTGCTGTATTGAGGATGAATGATCCGCTGAGGCTTTGTCCTATCTGGCTAACTGTTGGACTATATAAGGGAAGCGGATTTGGAATGCCGGTATTCAGGGGATAATTTCCTGCTGAACTGTAAGCATCGAAAACCGGAATGGATGCATGAACGGGGATGCCCGCTGAATTGATAATGGTCACTTTCAGCTTCGGATCCGCCAGCGTAAACGATCCCATTCCCGGCTGTGCATGGAAGAAATCAAGCGGCATGGTATCAGGCGGGTTGGAAAGGTCCATGTTGCCGAAATAACCATAGATGCTGCTGAATTTCATCTCTTCAAAGGAAGCGTCCATCGACACTTTATCCGTGCTGCTGGCCGAACCGGTGCTTCCGCTAACGATCACACGGTAGTCAACAGTGAGGTCGTTCACGGCCGTTCCGCTGTTGGTGATGTCGAGTTTGTAACCGGTCAGGTCAATGTTCAGCGTAGAGATGACCGGTACGCTTGAAACGTATGCAAGCAGGATGTTCCTGCTGAAGGGGACGCCGTTTTTCACCAGTCCGGGTAAAGTAATGCGGAAGGTTACCTTGTCTTTGAAAGTGGAGCGAAGATCAAGCTTCAGGTTTCCGCCTTTTAACAGGATGGAATCAATTTCGGCACCCTGTGCAGGCTGAAACGTGATGTGCTGCTGTTCATCATAGGTAACTGTGCCCGATACATTAAACAGGGTAAGCAGGGTGTTATCCATGGAGAACTCATACTTCACCGCCTGGTCCCTGATCGCCATGATCCGGTCAGCGCTTATCGTATATAACGTATCGCTGTACATGAAGGTGCAGAAATTGGTGTTGTCAACCTGCACATGAATGTCCTGGTTCCTGTTGAGGATGTCATGGAAGGTCATGGTTGTATTCACCAGCGGTAAAGCCACATCAGGGCTCCATTGCACACTTTTTATCCTGTCAAGGTCAATGTCGTCTTTGATGCAGGATGAACATGCAGCTGCAAGGCAGCAAGCCAGGCAAAATAGTTTAAATGATGTCATGGTAACCGGCAGTGGAAACTTCATGGCAGTGAAAATTTTTAGAACAGGTGAAACAGAATAAAAAAACTGTTCTTACAAAAATAACCCAACTGCAGGGGCACGATCATTCCATTGACGTGAAGGTGTTACACTTGTAAGGTTTTTAATGAAAAGTGCATAAAAACGATAGCGGACATCCTGGTAAGAATGTCCGCTATTAATATTTTAATACCGTTTTTGCAATCAGGCCACTTCGGCAACCTTGGGAGCCGCTGCCATGATTTCCTCATTGGCATGCTCGGCATACTGCGCAAAATTCTTTACAAATGCCGCTGCCAGGTCCGTAGCCTTTGCATCATAAGCGGCTTTGTCTTTCCAGGTATCGCGCGGGTTAAGGATCTCTGTGGGTACGTTGGTGCAGGCTGCAGGGATATGCAGACCAAAAACAGGAAGCGTATTGAATTTTCCTTTGTCGAGCTCACCGTTCAATGCAGCCGTGATCAAAGCCCTGGTATAGGACAGCTTGATACGTGATCCTACGCCATAAGACCCGCCTGACCAGCCTGTGTTAACCAGCCACACTTTCACATTGCCAGCCTTGAGTTTCCTGCCCAGCAGCTCGGCATATTTGGTTGGGTGCAGTGGAAGGAAAGCTTTTCCGAAGCATGCCGAAAACGTAGTGGTGGGCTCTGTAACACCCACTTCCGTGCCTGCCACCTTTGCAGTATACCCTGAAATAAAATGATACATGGCCTGGCCGGCATCAAGTCGTGAAATGGGAGGCAGCACGCCGAAAGCATCCGCTGTAAGGAAAAAAATATTTTTCGGTGCCGAAGCCATGGAAGGTTCCACTGCATTTTCAATAAAATGTATGGGATATGCCACCCTTGTGTTTTCTGTTTTGGAAATATTGTCGTAGTCGGTAACGGTAGTGCCTTCAAAAAAATCAGTGTTTTCAAGCAAAGCTCCGAAACGGATGGCATTGAAAATCTGCGGTTCTTTTTCCTTCGACAGGTTCACACATTTTGCATAACAGCCGCCTTCAAAGTTGAACACGGAGTTTTCGGCCCAGCCATGCTCATCGTCGCCGATCAGTCCGCGATTCGGATCAGCACTTAACGTGGTTTTACCGGTTCCTGATAAACCAAAGAAAATTGCCGTATCACCATCTTTACCAATGTTGGCCGAGCAGTGCATGCTCAACACTCCTTTATGCTGTGGAAGCACATAATTCAATACGGAGAATATTCCTTTTTTGATCTCACCGGTATAGCCTGTACCGCCGATGAGAATAATTTTCTTGGTGAAATTAATGATTGCGAAATTATGCTGGCGTGTTCCGTCAACTACAGGATCAGCCTTAAATCCCGGCGCTGAAATAATGTGCCAGTCAGGATTGATGGTCATGATCTCTTCCCTGGTAGGACGGAGAAAAAGATTATTGGCAAATAAATTCTGCCATGGCGATTCCGTAATAACCCTGATGTTCAAACGGTATTTCGGATCAGCGCAGGCATAGGAGTCGCGCACATACACATCACGTCCGCTCAGGTAGGCCATTACGCGGCTGTATAAACGATCAAACCGCTCGGAATCAAATTTGATATTGATATCACCCCACCAGACCGTTTTTTCAGTCTCTGCATCAGCAACAATAAATTTATCTTTTGGCGAACGACCAGTAAATTCACCGGTGTCAACGGCAAGCGCACCTGTGTCCGTAAACTCCCCTTCTCCATTCAGTATCGTTTCTTCTGCAAGTTCAGCCGGGCTCAGGTTCCAGTAAGCAGTCGAAATGTTCTTTAATCCGATATTTGCGAGGGAAGCATGGGGGGCTTTTATTCCAAATTCATTCATGGGAACGCTGTTTTTTGAATTTTTTGCAAAGTAACGGAAAAAACCGCCTACAGTCAAAATTATGTTAGACAAGGTATTAACAACCTGTTAATAAATTATTTACAATGAAAAAAGGATGAAAAAATTCATGCCGGAAATCAGCATGGTTTTTCCAAAACCCTGATCACAACTGCTTTTCAGGGTTCGCTGCCAGGAAGGCTTTCCAGCCGCTTACAGGCTTGCGAAGGGATGGCCCTGCAGTCCTGTTCTGCATGTAATGACAAACAGCAGCGGCAAGGCCGTCTGTTGCATCGAGGTATTTTGGCATGTCCTCAAATCCCAGCAATCGCTGCAACATGGCGGCAACCTGCTCTTTGGAAGCGTTGCCGTTTCCTGTTACCGACTGCTTGATTTTTTTCGGCGAATATTCCGTTACCGGAACCGAGCGGTGCAGCGCGGCCGCAAGTGCCACGCCCTGTGCCCTTCCAAGCTTGAGCATGCTCTGCACATTCTTTCCGAAAAACGGTGCTTCAATGGCCAGTTCATCGGGCTTGTATTCGTCAATCAGCGCAAGCGTGCGGTCGAATATACGCTTGAGCCTGTCTGTCTGGCTGTCCATTTTTTCCAGCTGCAGCACACCGGCAGCAATCAAATGAGGATTTTTATCCTTTATTCCGATCAATCCATATCCCATCACCGTTGTGCCCGGATCAATTCCCAAAACAATGCTGCTCTTTTCCAATTGCTGTTGTCATTTCGCCGGCATGGCATGCCGGACTGTAACCGTTACGAAAACATAAATGATATGCCCGCCGTAAAAATAGCATATTTATCGCTGCCTCTGCTGTATTTTGCCATAAACTGTTTTACTTAGCAGCCGGTTAAGCCGGACCCCTGAATGACGCCGACAAAAAAAAGCTTTCTGCAAAGAAAATGGCCGCTGCTGGTCAAAATGCTGATTATCGGGTTGACGCTTTGGTTTATTTACCGGAAAGTTGCTTTTAAGGAAGACCTCGACGATTTTATCCTTTTTTACAAACAGCTGGCCACTGACCCTTTTAACTGGATCATCTTTCTGCTTGTGGATTTTATGATGGGGATCAACTGGTACCTGGAAGCCTTCAAATGGAAAATCCTGGTCGATAAATTTGAAAAGATCGGTTTCTTTCGGTCACTCCGTGCAACGCTGACTGGTGTAACCGTAAGCTTTTTCACACCTAACCGGATCGGTGAATTTGCCGGACGTATTCTTCACATTGGTCCGCATGCAAGGGTTCAGGCCGCCCTGGCCACTTTCATCGGCAGCGCATCCCAATTGCTGGTGACCTGTATTTTCGGGCTGCTTGCACTGGCCTGTTACCTGCCTGCATTTATCGGGTTAAGCAGCAATTACATTTTCCTGTTTCTGCCGGTGGCCGGACTGATCACTGCACTGTTGCTGAATATGTTCTTCCACTTTGGTTTTCTCACGCGTATTCTGCATCACCTTAAAATGTTAAACAGGTTTGATAAGTATCTCGACGTATTCGCACAGTACTCAAAAAAAGAGCTGATCAGAATTTTCCTCCTTTCAGTTCTCCGCTACCTTGTTTTTACGATGCAGTTTGTAATACTGTTAATGCTCATGGGCGTTGATTTGGGTATTCCATTACTTTTCGGACTGGTAACCATTGTTTACTTCGCACTTGCTTTTTTCCCTTCCATTTTTTTTACTGAGCTTCCGGTGCGTGGATCAGTTGCACTCTATGTGATTGGCCAGTACACCGGCCAGCATCTTTCCATCCTCTGTGCATCGTTTACCATCTGGCTCATCAACCTGGTGATACCGGCCATGATCGGTGCTGTTTCTGTTTTATATTCCAGGCTGCAAAATAACAACAACCATGAATGAGCCGCTGTTCCTGATCATCCCGGCTTTGCTGCTCACGGCGGGCTACTGCATGCTGCTGCTCTGGTATCTGATCTGGTGGTTGAAAATTCCGGGTTTTAATGCTGCTAAAACGGTTCCGTATACGAAAGTGTCCATTATAATTGCCATGAGGAATGAAGAAAAAAATATTATGGCCTGTCTGGAATCCATTGCGGCGCAGGACTACCCGCATGAGCTCCTGGAAGTGATCCTGCTTGATGATCACTCGACCGACAACGGTGAGCATCTTGTAAGAGAATTCAGGAAGCGTCAAACCATGAATCTTTCTTTTGTACTTTTAAGAGATGGTGGTCATCGCAGCAGCTATAAGAAATTTGCAATCAACATCGGCATCGTTAAAGCAACCGGGACCCTGATCATCACAACCGATGCCGACTGCACCATGGATACGCAGTGGCTTTCAACCATTGTTTCCTATTATGAAAAACACAAGCCTGTAATGATGATGGCCCCCGTATTATTTAAGACTGACCATACGCTCTTCTCCAATATGCAGGCGCTTGAATTTGCCGGGCTTATCGGCATGGGTGCTGCATCCAATGCCGCAGGCGCCCCGTTGATGTGCAATGGCGCCAACCTCGCTTATACCCGGGAAGCTTATATGGAAATTGACGGCTTCGGCAATACGCCTGCAATGGCCAGTGGCGACGATACCTTTTTGCTTTTTAAGATGCAGGAAAAATATCCCGGCGGCATCCATTTTATCAAATCAAATGAAGCTGCCGTTATGACGAATCCGCAGCCGACCCCTGTTTCATTTTTCAGGCAGCGAAAAAGGTGGGCGTCAAAAACCACCAGGTATAACAAGCCTTATGTGACGATCATTGGCCTGCTGATTTATTTTTTCAATTTCACGCTGCTGACCGCTTTGATCTGCTCCGCTTTCAATCCGGCGCTTCTTCGTTTATTCATACTGATGCTATCCTGCAAGCTCCTGTTCGAATTTGCATATTCGGCGGTGGTCTGCAGATTTTCCGGCAATGAAAAGTTGCTTTGGGCCTTCATCCCCGCATCACTTCTTTTTATTCCATACGTGTTGCTGGTGGGGATTGCAGCGCCATTCGGGTCTTATGAATGGAAAGGCCGTTTGGTGAAATAGATCAAACGTGATTTTTTATTTTTATGAAGTAACTAAGTAAGTGCGATTGTCCCATTTAGGGGATTGTCCTCGATTTATTCGTTTAGACCTGTCTGACCAAAGGGGTGAGCGCCAGGATTGCAGCGCCATTCGGGTCTTATGAATGGAAAGGCCATGTGATGAAATAGAAGCTACCCAGTTATTCCCTGATAATCTTCACACAGGAGACGTTGTTTTCATTTGTGATTCTGCAAAAATAAATACCCGGAGCAAGCGTCCGGATGTCAACCTTCGTTTCGCGGCTTTGTGGAGTTAATGCAGTCGAAAAAATAACCTTGCCGGTGACATCGGTCAAATCCATCGTGCCTTGCTGAAATGCTTCGCTATAGTGCAATTCGAACAGACCCTGGTTCGGGTTGGGATATGCGCTGATTGTCATTTCATCCTGCCCTGCAATACCATTGGGCACAGGATCGATAAAAAGCAGGACGCTGTCCTGTGACGAAATGGAATAAGAACTGCTTGCGCTGATTTGGAGAAGCACTTCCTCAGTGATTTCAGTCACCAGGTCTGCAATGGCGCTTAAGGAATCACTTGCGGCAGCAGTTAAGGATGGAATGATCAGGAATCCCGGCAGTAATGAGTAATCTGTCCGGTTGCCTGCCGTTCCTGCAATGGAATAATTAACTGCAAGGGGAAAGGAATCGGCCGCTGCACGCGAAATTTCAAATCCAGCCAGGTCAGATGCTCCTTCAAATGCATCGGCATCGCTGGTTTGCATGGAAAGCAGCTGCGGTGGGAAAGAAGTAAAAAACCGTTGTGTTACATTGATATTGGAAGGAGAAGAACCGAAAGCCGGAGCCACACTATTCGGATTGACTATGGTAAAATTTCCTGAAATATCAGCGCTGCCCGGAGGAAGACCCAGATCAACGCATTGCATATACGCACGGTTTTTTGAAAATTCAATCAGGCAGTTGTTGAAGGCTGCACCGCCGTATTCTGAAGTGTTTTGCAGGGAAGCGAAAGTCTGAAAAGTAATGGGAGAATAAAAAGTAAAGCTTGTATCACCCACATTTTTCAAAACGCAGTCATTCATGGTAAGAAAAAAATCAGTCGCTGATTTTTCAACGTACACGCCCGGAAAGGCTGAGATTTCAATGAATGTCCTGTTTACGGTTACATTGCCCGAAGCTTCAACGGTATCACTGTTAAGATACAGCTGCGATTCACGGTTGGATGCCAGGTAACAGTCTTCGATCAATACGGCAATGGGAACAGAAGTGCCATCGAGGTATTTTGAATTCACCATCACACCCGATCCGTTATTACCGGTAAACCTGCACTTCCGTACCAGGATATTGGTGATGCGCTGGGCTGGCAGATCAGGCTCCAGGTCCATTCCTGCTTCAGGCGAAGTACCGTTGGTATTGGTCATCTCGCAATGCTCAATCAGCACCGAATCAGCCGAAACGATGCTGACACCCTGCCGTTTGTTATTATCCATTTTGCAATCCTTAATGTGGATATTCCTGCAATAGTTATTTGTTCCCAGATCCGCCAAATACAAACCGTCGCCGCCGCTGTCGTTGAGCTCAAGGCCGGCAACAGAAACGAAAGAAGAATTTACAATGGCCAGGCAATGCCTCCACTCCCCTGTGGTATACTCTGATTTGATCATCCGCAAAACGGCGCCATATCCGAAAATTGCAATGTGATCGCTGGAGGAAATCTGCAGCAGCCTGTCGTTCAAACCAAGAAACGCGCCGCTCTTGGCCACGACCTGAACACCTGGCTCCAGGATAACGACCAGGTTGCTGATGCTGTCGATAAACAAAGGCTGGGTGATCCAGTCGCTGGCCTGCAGGTCGATGATTACCGTATCATTTCCTGAATCGATCGCGCCCTGTAATGAAGACGTAGCATCTGTAGGATTAAAACCAAGTGATGATGCAATGATGGAGGTGGCATTGGATTGAAACGTGAAAACAGACAGCAGCAAGATAAGTATGGGGTGTTTCATGGAGAAGGGTTTGGGAGGCATAAAGATAAAGAAAGACATTGATACTGTTCAAACAATCCTGGTTCAAATGTCCGGAGATTCCAGGAAGCAGGTATTGCATGGTTAAGAAAATTTGATTCCCTTTGTAAAAAGCTGTTGTAAAACTACAAATGAAATTCTGGATAGAGAAAGAAGGCGGAGGCCATAATTTAATTGTTATAACTGATTCGGTAATTTACAGCTCCAGTTATTCAGTACATAAGTTGCGTGAGTTTGAGTATGAATTAAAAAAGGGTAATATACCGGAAGTATTAACCGGAACACCTTTTTCCTATATCAAAACAATTGTCTCAAACAGCAGGCAAAATAAAATTAAAATATACTATGGTAAGGAAAGTGATATAGAACTGGATGTAAAAAACGAAAAATTCAGGGCCGAAATAATGGAATACCTGAAAGAAGATAAAAAGAACCTGCCCGTTTATCAGAAAGAAGATATGAGCAGTTTAAAAGCTGGTTTAAAGCCATTGTTGTTTTTATTGATTGCTGTCGTTCTTACTTCCTATACAGCTCTTATAGCCGCCGAAATGGAGAATGGCGCAGCATATACAGTCAGGGGAAGAGTGGGAGGAGAAATATTGGGAAACCTGGTTATTGGCTTAGCAGAGCTATTAGGATTCAATGGTGTTTTAATAGCCGGAACTATAATATTCATGTTACTTTTATATAAACTGGTAAAGTGTATGCAGAACCCGCCGGTTATTGAGCGGCTTGATTACAGAAAGAAAAAACCCAAGCCGCCGATACCTGATTTTCTTAAGAATGCAAATAAATAAATTGATACATTATTTTCAGCCCTGAATACATTTGCAGCCAGCTTACATTCAGCAAGTGCTCCATCTCCATAATCATTAGACCCTCACGAGTCGCTCATGCAAGCACATGAGATTTTCTAATTTTAAAATAAGGTATAATATTTTTTTGACATGATTTCATAACCCGATAGGCAGGTTTGCATTTGACAGATGATTTCGTTTCTACTAACATTCGACCCTTTCGGGGTCGCTTCTAATATTTCATGCGCTTTTCTATAAATATGTGACCCACTTCGGGGTCAATCTCATTCAGTATTTGAGTTTTCTTGAAGCATCGTAAACAATGAATCCGAAGGATTCAAATGATTATTGAACGCTGACAGATAAGATACTTCGACTCCGGAGCGATCGCTTCTAATTGATTTTGAAATTTTTTATAATCATGTGACCCGATTCGGGAGCAAATTCATTCAGTATTTGAGTTTTATTGCAGAATCGTAAACAATGAATCCGAAGGATTCACATGTTTATAGCACGCTAACAAATATAAAACCTCGACCCCGGAGGGGTCGCATGTTCGTGATACGATATCATCTATGAACACGAAATTTTTGATAAAACATTTAATGGCAAGCAGGAGATTTTTCGAGAAAATCCTGGCTTGCATCGGAGCTAATAAAGTTCCTTATAAGATTGACTTTTTATTCAGCAACCTGAACCCTGAATCCTGCGATGAAACACAGGCATGAATAAACTAAACCGGATTGGAGGGAGCTCCCGCGACCGGAAAGCCGGACAGGTGCTGCGATGAAATGAAGCACATTGTTTTCTGAAGATGATAAAATCAGAACGGGAAACAGAAAGGGAAAGAGAGCATACGAATCCCACTGAAAAATTTACCGCTTCACATACTGCTCCTCGTAATAGCTCAGGTAATCTTTACTGATCACATGATTGAGCCAGGCTTCATTATTTAAATACCAGTCAACTGTTTTTTCAAGTCCTTCTTCAAACTGCAATGAAGGTTTCCAGCCAAGTTCTCGCTGGAGCTTTCCTGAATCAATGGCATAGCGAAGGTCGTGGCCGGCGCGGTCCTTTACAAAAGTGATGAGTGAAGCAGACTCCCCTTCTTTCCTGTTCAGCTTTTTATCCATGATTTTACACAGCAGCATGATCAGGTCAATGTTCTTCCACTCGTTGTGACCGCCGATGTTATACGTATCGCCATTTTTTCCTTTATGAAAAATCAGGTCTATGGCAACGGCATGGTCCTCCACGTACAGCCAGTCACGCACGTTTTCGCCTTTGCCATATACAGGCACCGGTTTTTTATTTTTGATGTTGTGAATGGCCAGCGGGATCAGTTTCTCCGGGAAATGGTTGGGGCCATAGTTGTTGGAACAGTTGGAAATCATCACAGGCAAACCATACGTATCAAAATAAGCGCGCACCATGTGATCGGAGCTGGCCTTGGATGCAGAGTAAGGACTGTGAGGATCGTAAGGCGTTTCTTCTGTAAAATAACCGGTATCACCCAGTGTGCCGTAGACTTCATCTGTTGAAACATGATAAAACAAATGCCTGTGCCCGGCAGGCGCCTGGTGTTTCTGATCAATCCATAAATGCTTTGCTGCATTCAGCAGATTAACGGTTCCCACAACATTTGTCATGATAAACTCCATCGGACTTGCAATGGACCTGTCCACATGCGATTCAGCAGCCAGGTGCACCACGCCGTCGAATTGATGTGTCGCAAAAATGGACTGTATGAAATCACCATCCACAATATCGCCTTTGATAAAATGATAGTTTTCCTTTCCGCTTACATCGGCCAGGTTTTCCAGGTTACCGGCATAGGTCAGCTTATCCAGATTATAAATCTGGTAATCGGGATGCTGCGTGATAAACCGTCTTACCACATGCGAGCCGATAAAGCCGGCTCCCCCGGTAATCAATATCTTTCTCATGAAATCCTTTTTGTATCAGGCTGCGAAAATACGGTAAAAAAATAAAACAGGACTGATCCGGATGCAGTATTTATCTGGCTTCTGCCCTCCGTCTTCAGCCCTCTCTTCAGCCTCCCGGTTAATGTCTTATCCCTTCCGCTTTGGCGAGCTGCTGCTCCCAGGCCCAGGCTGAACGGATCATGTCGTCCAGTCCCAGCTTCGCCTGCCAGCCCAGCACGGCATTGGCCAGGCTGGTATCGGCATATACCTTCACAACGTCTCCTGCCCTGCGTGGGGCTATTTCATAGTTGAGCCGCTGACCGGTTACATGTTCAAAAGCTTCGATCATTTGCTTCACTGAAATGCCTTTTCCTGTGCCCAGGTTGAAAATCTCGTAAGCCGCATTGTTTCTTTGTCCGATCAAACGTTCCAATGCCACCACATGGGCCTGTGCAAGGTCAACCACATGGATGTAATCACGTATACAGGTACCGTCAGGGGTGTCATAGTCATTCCCGAAAACCTGAAATGACTGCCTTTTTCCAATGGCAGTCTGCGTAATTACAGGCATCAGGTTGTTTGGTGAGCCAAGCGGATATTCCCCGATGGCAGCTGATGAATGGGCTCCGACAGGATTAAAATAACGCAGGACGATCGCTTTAATCTCATCAATTTTTGAAACATCCTGCAGCACATCTTCGCACATTTTTTTGGAGTTTCCATAAGGAGACTCCGCCGTTTTACGGACGGCTTTTTCATTGATCGGCAGGGAGTCAGGCTCTCCGTAAACCGAACAGGAAGAAGAGAAAACAAAATGTTTTGTTTTATTCGCTTTGCAGGCTTTGATCAGGTTAAAAAGCGAAATCAGGTTGTTTTCATAGTATTCCAGCGGCATCTGAACGGAATCACCAACGGCTTTTAATGCTGCAAAATGAATGACAGCATCTGGTTTATTTTCAGTAAAAAAATCCAGTACTTTTTTATTTTCCAGTAAATCGAATTCGAAAAAATGCGGTATTTTACCGGTTATTTTCTCAATGCCGGTCAGGACTTCCTCCCTCGAATTGGATAAGTTGTCGATGATATAAACTTCATATCCTTTATCGAGAAGCTCAACAACGGTATGCGAACCAATGTATCCGGTTCCGCCGGTAACCAGTATTTTTTTTGGAGGAGTCAACGATCTGTTAGCAGTTTGCCTGAATCAATGGTCAAATTTAAGCAAAACCCGTTTCCTGCGTGGGCTTTAAAATTTACAGGCTCCAATACATCATCTTTTTGATCTTGCCGCGGTAAATACCTTTCAGATCAACAAAAACGGCTTCAGGAGCTGCAATAGAGAGGAAATAGGCTTCATCCATCTGGTGATATTCCTTATGGTTTACAGCTACAACAATAGCATCGTAATTGGTGCCTAATTTTTCCACCAGTCCAAAGCCGTATTCATGCATCAGGTCTTCAGAGGAGGCTTTGGGATCGGTGATATCCACTTTCACACCATACGATTTGAATTCATTCACCACATCGGCCACTTTCGAATTTCGTATATCCTCCACGTCTTCTTTAAATGTGGCGCCCATGATCAGCACCTTGGCCTTGCCGCTGTCCTTACCCTGGGAAATCATTTTTTTTACGGTCTGTTTGGCCACATAAAATCCCATGCTGTCGTTCACATACCTTCCTGAATTGATCACCTGTGCATGATAGCCAAGTTCCTGCGCCTTATAGGTAAGATAATATGGATCCACGCCGATGCAGTGCCCTCCTACCAGGCCTGGCATGAAACGGAGGAAGTTCCATTTTGTACCGGCAGCTTCCAGCACTTCAAAAGTATTAATGCCCATTTTATTGAAAATAATGGACAGCTCATTCATCAGTGAAATATTCACATCGCGCTGTGTGTTCTCAATGATCTTGGCAGCTTCGGCAACCTTAATGGAAGAAGCGCGGTGCACACCGGCTTTCACAATCATTTCGTAAACCTTTGCAATGTTGTCAAGTGATTCCGCATCACATCCCGACACCACCTTGGTAATCTGTGAAATGGTATGCACCTTATCACCCGGATTGATACGTTCAGGGGAATAGCCCACTTTAAAATCCGTCGGAAATTTCAGTCCTGAAAGTTCTTCGAGCACCGGAATGCAGTCTTCCTCCGTGCAGCCGGGATAGGTGGTTGATTCGTATACAACGTAATCTCCTTTTTTAAGCACTTTTCCGATGGTCCTCGATGCGCTGATCAACGGCTTGAGATCGGGCAGCTTATGCTCGTCAATGGGCGTGGGAACGGCAACGATAAAGAATCTTGCCTCGCGCAATACTTCTAGCGAAGCGGTGAAAGTGATGTCGCAGTTATCAAATGCACTGCTCTCCAGTTCCCCGCTCGGGTCAATCTTTTCCTGCATTTTTTTTACCCGGCCCTCATGGATATCAAAGCCGATAACGGAAGCCTTTTTTGCGAACTCAAGGGCAATGGGCAAGCCAACATAACCAAGGCCAATAACCGCAAGTTTGGCCTTCTTATTCAAAATCTCATTATACATTCAAAAAAAATTTATGATTTAAGGTGTTTGTGAATCGGGTTCAAAGCGTAGATCCTTTCAATGATCTCCACTACTTTAAGTCCTTCTAACGCATTTGTGGTAGCAGAGGTTCTGCCTTTAAGGGTATTTATTACATTTTCAATGATAAAGTGATGGTTCGATGCCGACCCTTTGTAGCTTCCGTAATCGTTGGCAGGGCTGGCCGGCTCCAGGACAGGCATCGTGTAGTCTTTGATATGACAATATTCCACCTGGTTCATATACTGCCCGCCTATCTTCACGCTTCCCCTGCTGCCAATGATGGTCATGCTGCTTTCCAGGTTCGTATCATAAACTGCCGTTGAATAATTGATGGATCCCACACCGCCGTTTAAGAAGTTAAAGGTTACCAACCCCGTATCTTCAAAGGCTGTATTGTCCTTATGCGTAAAGTCGCTGAATTTGGCCTGTATGTCTTTGATATCACCAAAGAGCCAGTACATGATGTCGATAAAATGAGAAAACTGTGTGAACAGGGTTCCTCCGTCAAGGTCGGCCGTACCTTTCCAGTTCCCTTTTTTGTAATAACGCTCATCACGGTTCCAGAAGCATTGCAGCTGTACCAGGTAAATATCTCCCATCAGCTTTTTATCGACAACTTCCTTGATCCATACGGATGGGGGTGAATAACGGTTCTGCATCACACAGAAAACGGTTTTATGCACCTGCAATGCACGGAAAATAATCTTCTCACAGTCGGCCTTGGTTAATGCCATGGGCTTTTCACACACAATATGTTTGCCCTTATCCAGCGCCATCAGTGCATGCGGCGCATGCAGGCCATTTGGAGAGCATATTGTAACCACATCCACCTCAGGTCCGGCTTCGAGCATGGCATGGGCATCACTGAAAAAAGGAACACCGGCGTTTTCAATCCCCAGCTCCTGTTCAGATTTGATGTCACAAATGGCCACCAGTTCTGCTTCAGGATTCCGCCTGATCATTTCAGCATGACGCTTTCCGATGTGCCCCGCCCCTATTATTGCAAACCTGATTTTATCCATAAATGCGATTACCCTTTCTGTTAAGCAGCTGAAAAGTTAAGAAGTTACTTTACGGATCTTCTGTCCCTGCCGTTTATATTTTTCCTTGCTTTCAGGACACTCGGCTATTCCATGACTGTCGAAATGAAGCTTGTGACCATATTCGCTCATCCAGCCTGTTTGCCTGGCCGGATTCCCTACCACCAGCGCATAAGGAGGGATTTCTTTGGTTACCACAGCGCCTGCGCCAATAAATGCATAGTTGCCGATATTATGTCCGCATACGATGGTTGCATTGGCGCCGATAGTTGCGCCCTTTCCCACATGCGTTTTCAGGTACTGGTGCCTGCGAACCACAGCGCTGCGGGGATTGATCACATTGGTAAATACCATGGATGGCCCGAGGAATACATCATCGTCACAGGTAACTCCGGTGTAAATGGACACATTGTTCTGCACCTTCACGTTGTTTCCCAGCACCACTTCCGGTGAAATAACCACGTTTTGCCCGATGTTGCAGTTCTTCCCGATTTTGCATTTGGTCATGATGTGGGAGAAGTGCCATATTTTGGTGCCTTCGCCTATTTCACATCCTTCATCCACAATGGCTGTAGGATGTGCAGTATATTTTTCATTCATGGCTTTCAAAATTTGAGCAAAGAAAATTAATAAAATCGGATTTCAGGGCTTCCTGTTTTACATTATTCAAACAGCCGGACCGGGTGCTACGCCCTTCATAAAAAAAGCCGTTTGCCGAATCAGTCAAAACGGTGTGCTGATTTATAAAGCTCTTCCTTGGGAAGGTTTTTAAAATAGGCATAAGTGATCTTTAATCCTTCGGACCGGTGGACTTTTGGCTCCCAGCCCAGTATTTTTTTTGCCAGCGTTATATCGGGGCGCCTTTGTTTGGGATCATCCTGCGGCAAAGGTTTCAGAATAAGCTTTTGGGTGGTCCCGGTGAGCCTGATTATTTCCTCTCCGAACTGCCTGATGGTGATCTCATCCGGGTTACCGATGTTAACGGGATAGACATAGTCGCTCATGAGCAACCGGTAAATGCCTTCCACCAGGTCATCCACATAACAGAATGAACGGGTCTGACTTCCATCCCCGAATACCGTAAGGTCTTCCCCCCGCAGCGCCTGGCCAATAAATGCAGGTAAAACGCGGCCGTCATTCAGACGCATCCTGGGACCGTAAGTGTTGAATATCCGCACAATCCGGGTTTCAAGCTTGTGATAAGTATGATAGGCCATCGTAATGGCTTCCTGGAACCGTTTGGCCTCATCGTACACCCCGCGGGGGCCGATGGGGTTCACGTTGCCCCAGTAATCTTCCGTCTGCGGATGTACGGTAGGATCTCCATACACTTCAGAGGTGGATGCAACCAGGATACGCGCCGACTTGGCCTTGGCAAGCCCCAGCAGGTTGTGGGTGCCAAGCGAGCCTACCTTCAGGGTCTGGATGGGTATTTTCAGGTAATCAATCGGGCTGGCAGGAGAAGCAAAATGAAGTACGTAATCAACCGGCCCGGGCACATGCACAAACCTGGAAACATCGTGATGATAAAACTCAAACTCTTTGAGCTTAAACAAATGCTGGATGTTATCGAGCGAACCCGTGATCAGGTTGTCGATGCCAATAACCCGGTTGCCTTCTTTGATAAACCGGTCGCAAAGGTGCGATCCGAGAAAACCGGCTGCACCGGTAATTAAAACTGTTTTATTTTCTTTTGAAGCCATTGGTAAAAAGTTTTAACCCGTATTATCCCTGTACGATCTCTTCCCTACCCATGCTGTTGTAATGGAATCCAAGCTCTTTTAAACGTACAGGATCATACAGGTTTCTACCGTCAAAAATCACTTTATTTTTCATGACGGCCGACATAATGTCAAAATCCGGAGTCCTGAACAGGCTCCATTCCGTGGCAATGATCAGCGCATCCGCTCCGGTTACCGCCTGGTATGAATCCGTGCTGTAAACGATCTTATTTCCCAATATCTTCTTCACATTTTCCATGGCTTCAGGATCAAATGCCTGGATGGAGGCTCCGTCTTTCAGCAGCTCATCAATGATATACAGCGCGGGTGCCTCGCGTATGTCATCCGTATCAGGCTTGAAGGCAAGACCCCACAGCGCAATTTTTTTTCCTTTCAGGTTGCCCTTAAAGTATTTTCTGAGCTTGTCAACGATGATGGTCTTTTGTTTGTCATTAACCGACATCACGGCATCCAGCACTTTGAAATCGTATTTATATTCACCTGCCGTTTTAAACAACGCCTGCACATCCTTTGGAAAGCAGCTGCCGCCATACCCGATTCCAGCAAACAGGAAACGCTTTCCAATCCGGCTGTCTGAACCGATACCGATACGGATCGAATCCACGTTTGCGCCTACCTGCTCGCACAGGTTTGCAATTTCATTCATGAATGTGATTTTCGTCGCAAGGAATGCATTGGCTGCATATTTGGTCAGCTCGGCTGAACGCTCATCCATAAAATAAATCGGATTGCCCTGTCGCACAAACGGCGCATACAGATCACTCATCAGCTTTTTCGCCTTTTCCGATTTGGTGCCGATCACTACGCGGTCAGGCTTCATAAAATCATCAACAGCAAATCCTTCCCGTAAAAACTCGGGGTTTGAGATCACATCAAACTCCACCTTTGCATGCTCCCTGACTGCAGCATCAACTTTTTCAGCAGTGCCCACAGGAACGGTGCTTTTATTGATGATGAGCTTGTATTCTGTCATCAGGTGACCGAGCTGCTTTGCAACGCCCAGCACATACGAAAGATCAGCCGAGCCGTCTTCGCCTGGAGGAGTTGGAAGGGCAAGAAAAATAATATTCGATTTGGCTACAGCTTCGGCCAGGTCGGTGGTGAATTGCAGCCGGCCCTGTTTGATATTCCTTTCAAATAAAATATCCAGGTGCGGCTCATAAATCGGAATGATGCTGTTACGCATGCTTTCCACCTTGTTCTTATCAATATCAACGCAGATAACATGATTGCCCATTTCAGCAAAACAGGTTCCCGTAACCAATCCGACATAGCCGGTTCCTACAACTGCAATATTCATATGCTCTTAAAATTATCTGAACCTGTCCTTTACTTGAATCAGGCGTTTTTTGTTACAAATTCCAGAACGCTGTCGGTGATAAACTTCAGATCATCTTCCTGCAGCTCCGTGTGCATCGGGAGGGAGATAACATTGGCGCAGAGCTTTTCCGTCACCGGGAAATCTCCCTGCTTATAACGGGGATCCGTATATGCTTTCTGCATGTGCAGCGGAACAGGATAATAGATCATGGCCGGAATGCCTTTGGCAGTAAGATGTTCGCGCAAAGCATTGCGGTCAGCACCGTTTAAAACAAGGGTATACTGATGAAATACATGTGTTGATTTATTTTCCCTGGATGGGATCTTAATGCGGGGATTTCCGCTGAAGGCCTTATCGTAATAGGAAGCAGCTTTCTGACGCGCAGCGGCATATTCATTCAGATGACGCAGCTTGATGCGCAGGATGGCAGCCTGAATGCTGTCGAGCCTTGAATTGACGCCGATCTCATCATGGTAATAAAGCACCGACTGGCCGTGGTTCACAATCATCCTTGTCTTTTTTGCAAGCTCATCATCGTTCGTAAATATGGCGCCGCCATCACCATAGCATCCCAGGTTTTTGCTGGGGAAAAAGGAAGTGCATCCGAAAGTGCCGATGGTACCTGCTTTCTGTTTCCTGCCGACGGCAAATGAAAAATCAGCGCCGATGGCCTGGGCCACATCTTCAATCACATGCAGCTTATGCTTTTTGGAAATGGCCATGATCTGATCCATGTCGGCGCACTGCCCAAACAGATGCACAGGCACTACAGCAACGGTTTTAGGCGTAATCGCCTTTTCAAATGCAACGGGGTCTATCGTAAAGGTATCGGGGTTCACATCCACCAGAACAGGCTTTAGTTGAAGCAGGGCAATCACTTCAGCAGTGGCAACATAGGTAAAGCTTGCAGTGATCACTTCATCTCCGGGTTTGAATCCCAGCGCCATCATGGCCACCTGCAGGGCGTCTGTTCCATTGGCGCAGGGTATTACATGTTTCACACCGAGATATTGTTCCAGGTCAGCCTGAAATGCCTTTACCTCCGGCCCGTTGATGTAGGCCGAAGAGGCCACTACATCCAGTACAGCCTTGTCAACCTCAGCTTTTATTTTCTCATACTGACCCTTAAGGTCCACCATCTGAAGTTTTTTCATCGTCGTTTCCATGGTCTTTTGCTTAATCGTGCGAAAGTAATTAATATTTGCGAATCGTATGCAGGCAGCCAATATGGGAGTGGTGTCTCAATTTGTTTTTTGTTTATGACTGAATTTTGCGGGCGGCCCCCTTCAGGGGATTCAGGAGGTGGGCTGGCAGGCAATATGGCTTATTTTTGATTACCTGCGGGTTAAAAAAACGTTAATTTGGCGCGGTGTCCAGGTATCAAATATGCGCTTCATGAATCCGGTCAAACCTACAGTGGAAACTTCATTGTTGATTTTTTTGCTGTTGCTGACCGCTGCTGTCTATGTTTTCCTTGCTGGCCATCTCAACAGTAATTATCATCCGGTTTGGAGTGATGAATTCCTTTATTTCCTGAATGCAAAGTCCTCCTGGCTGAACGGCACCCTTCGCGCAGCATTTACCTGCACCGGTTATGGCGGCAAATGGTTTGGTTCCGACACGCATGGATTTGCCTATCCCCTGCTTCACACAATTGTAGCCAAAATTGCCGGATGGCACAACCTGAATCTTATTGTTGTCAATTTATTTTTTATAACGATGTCCGTGGTTATTTCTTGGCTGCTAAAAGCATTTTCCCTTACCGAAAAGCTTTGGATCAGCCTGTTCATCCTGCTTTATCCCGTAACTTATATTTATTCATTTACTTTCATGCAGGAATGCATGCATGCTTTTTTCGGATTGGCGGCTGGAATGTTATTACTGAAGATTGATGCTTCGAAGCAAAAAAAATACATCATTCTTTTTATAGTGCTTATGCTTTTTGCCGGATTGTTCAGGGCCTTGTGGCCGGTATGGCTGTGTGCATTGATTCCACTGGCTGCTAACAAGAAGGAAAGGATTATTTACTCTTGTATTTTTCTTGCGGGACTACTGGTTACTTTTATTTTTTCACAATTCATCACAGAACAGATACCGAACATTTTAAACAATAGCTTAGCTTCCATGAAATCTGGTGCTGTTACAAATGGACTGCATACAATCACCATTCACCTGATTCAGAACATCATGTTGTTTTTCTTCTCCAGCGGTGGAAGTGTCGCGTATGCACTCATCAAATTGATATTGGTGTCATCATGGATTTATTTCCTGGTCATGGCCATTCAAACCAAGTCAAAACTGCATGGTGCCATTGTCATCCCTGGTTTGGCAAACTTTGCAATGATCTTGCTTTTCAATGATGTTTCAGGCTGGCGGGAAATCAGGAGCCTATCGCCCTATTACTTTTTTCTCATTCCATTCCTGGTTAAAGGAACAGGACCGGTTTTCAGATATATGCAACTTACGGTGTTAGCGGCTATTTTTATGCTGACAATTCCTGTAACCGGTTTTATGGTGTCAACACGGGATGACCTTATGGAGGTCAATCCTGAAAAGATGATCGCTTACAAATTAATTTCGAATACGATTGAAAATGAAAAAGCAATTCTGATCAAACATCCGCCTCCCGACTACAGCGCTGACCTGTTGTTCCTTCCCTTGCAAAATAAAAACGGTAAGCAAATCAGGTATGTGCTCCCATGGTATAAAGTCACCAATATGAAGTATGATTATGTGTTTGATAAGAATACTTTAACCAGGAACTAGAAACTAGAAACTAGGAACTTGTAATAGGAACTTCAAAACTTCATTTTATAAAAAAAAAATACGAAAGGAGCAGTCGTCCCTTCGTTCAAATCCATGTGATCCGGATAATATGTCTGAAAGCGGTTTTGCTTTCTCTCCCCATACAGTTTTTAATTTTGTGCCGCTGACCTTACGGGATCAGTCTTTTTTATTCCGGAAGCTTACGGGCCTCCTTTTATGCGCTGCTGATCTTACGGGATCAGACTTTTGTTTAGAGAAGACTTACGGGTCTACTTTTCACTATTCACTATTCACTATTCACTAACCTTACGGGATCAGATTTTTTGTTCGTTGCAGACTTACGGGTCTACTTTTCACTATTCACTATTCACTTTTCACTATTCACTATTCACTAACCTTACGGGA